>Ga0315899_10004313_pt1 | contig 15386 bp, 17 predicted proteins | sample LakEriMetagenome_2_FD_203518 | JGI IMG/M metagenome (GOLD analysis project Ga0315899, IMG submission 203518) | Freshwater fungal communities from buoy surface, Lake Erie, Ohio, United States - Buoy 4 MA112 | ecosystem: Environmental > Aquatic > Freshwater > Lake | place: USA: Lake Erie, Ohio... | reverse complement strand
ATGGAGGGGGCGCTGCTGGCGATGCTGCGCACTGCCATCGACTGCGAACCCGACGTGCAGATCCAGGCAACGCACGGCCTCTCGCTCGTCATCGCGCAGCACAAGCACAACTGTGACCTCCTCGCCGCGATAACTGGCGCTTTCGAGTCGCTCATCGCCCTTGTCTGCACCGCGGGGCACAAGGCTGTGGCAGGCGGCTGTCGCGTCCTGGCAAATGTCTGTGGTGTCTTCGCCGCGTCGCCTCTCGCCGCACTCCAGCTGGTCCACACAGAGGGGGCGCTTGAGGCGCTGGTGGACACAGAGGGAGCGCTGGAGGCGTACAGCGTCCATACAGAGGAGGCGCTTGAGACGCTGGTACTGTGATGCTGCGCACAGTAAGAGAACGCGTTGCAACGGTCGAAGCTGCGCGCGCGCTCGCGAATCTGACGGAAGAGGAGAAAGAGAATGAGAATGAGAATGACCTCTCTGTCGCCCAAGTCGCCCTGCAAGACGAGGGCATTCCGAGTCCCTCGGCGTTTGGCACACACTCTGAAATGTCCCGTGTATAGCGAACTTATATAGAAAAATGTACCAGGGTGCTGACTTTTCAGAATTTCTTTCCAGTGATGCGCACGGCGCGGCTGCTGGAGGCTCTGGCGCGTACGCGCTTTGAGGGCGCTGACGAGGCTAAAAAGCACGCCATGCGCTGCTTCTCCAACATGGCCGGCACCCACAACGACTTGTGCATGGAAATAGTGGCATGGGAAGGCTCGCTGGCCTCCATGGTGTACCTCTGTAAGACAGGCACCGAGCTCGCGCGCGCTCACGCCACCCAGGCGCTACTCAACCTGGCAGTGCGCGAATTCGAGCTGCTCCACACCTTCATGGACGGCATTTACCAACTCCGCTCCCTCGTCGAGGAGGCCCCCGCCCGTGGTGATCGCATCGTTTGTCATGAACGGCAGAAATTCTCAAAAGTCATTATACAGTGACTCTATCTAGAAAATATACTAGGGTACTGACTATAGAGAAATTTTGACAGGCCTGTTCACCTTTTCCAACAAGCAAAAGGCAGGTTGCCGGCACACATTCTTAAAAGTCATTATACAGCGTGACTTGATATCGCAAATATACTAGGGCGATGATTTTTGAGAATTTCAGACGCCATTTCGCGGGCGCTGAACCACCCAAGAAAGTACGTGAGCGTCATCAAAGTGGCTCTCTTCGGCACCAACATAGGCTGCCTCGTCCAATTCATGCTCCAGGCAATTTTCTCAAAAGTCAGCGCCCTAGTATATTTACTATCTTAAACGTCATCGTACAGTGACATATATATATAATATACTAAGGTGCTGATTTTTGAAAAAATCATCGTCCACTTGCGGCTCCAGTCTGAGCATGCCTCTGGCGACGCCCTAGTGTGAGAGATCTTGGTTGGAGCGTCGCCAGAGGCATGCTCAAACTGGATTTAGTAAATGATAACATTAACATTTTTTTGTACATTAATGTCGACAATATTCTATATCATATAGTAATATAGTAAAGTAAACATACTATGATATACTAAAAGATGCAGGATAAAAACTATACACAGTAAATCTACCATCGTGGTGAAGGCCCTCAACGGCGACATCAGCAGGGAGCTTCAGGTAGACATCCTCAACATGCATTGCTTAGTGACTTTATACAGTAGATATGCTAGGGCGCTGATTTCTGAGATCATTTTTTTGGGGGGGGGGTGAATAAATTGGCGGTTTAGCTCGAGTGAGCTAGGCATTCTAGCAAAGCGACCAAAAGATTGCCGTGTGTGTCTGTCTGTCTGTGTCTGTGTAACATTGGTATATTTTTTTAGAATTAATGTCGACAGGCGGCGGGCATCAAGTTGCAGCGCAATACCCTGGCCGAGGACCCGCACGTGACCAAGGTACACTTTCTCAGGAAAAAAAGTGCTCTCTTTAGCGACCTGATATAGTAAACGTATTAGGGCACTGACTTTGAGAATCTTGTCGTCACGTACGCGACCAAGAAAAATGTGTTTAAGGGCCGCGGCGAAAAAATGGCAAGGGATCCCGACATGAAAGGGAAGCGCCCTCTCACATCCGCCAGTGCTGCCATTCTGCACTCGGAGGCCTCAGGTATACAAAATGATTTGACGTATTTGTATTTAAATTACGGCTGATATAGGAGGTCTCTTCAACCCCTTTACTAGCTATACTGGGTCTGTTTCGCCCCTGAAGCGTCATACCTATCTCAGGTATAACTGTGTCAATGTGGTCACTTTTTCTTCTCGTAGGTCTATTTTGTAGGTCTCTTATGACACTTTTGCTCACTCTGATGACACACCGCAGCGATGGCACCAAGCGAGGCGGGCAGCGCAGGGGAGTACAAGCGCATGACTGATGCTGAGCAGCGGGTCCACGCCAACCAGACTGTTTACAAGCAGGTATAGAATGTGTTCTCCATAGAATGTGTTCTCTATGTGAATTCAGGTATAGAATGTGTTCTCTATAGAATGTGTTCTCTATAGAAAGGTCCATGCCAACCAGACTGTTCACATGCAGATTCTGAGCAACCGTGACCTGGCTGCGGCGCTGGAGCGGAATGCCGAAGATGTTGACGCTGTTTGGGTTGACCTGTGCGAGCTTGGCGCCGTCCATGGGATACGTGCATGCATGTATCTATGTATGTATTTGTATGTATATAGGTGTATGCATGCATGCGTACACACATACATACATACATACATACATACATACATACATACATACATACATGCGTACATGCATGCATGCACACATACATTCATACATGCACGCATACATTATATACATGCATATAATTACATACCAGGCGCTGCCGAACAGCTCGCGACGCTCAAGACCGAAGGTGGCGATGTGCCAACTATTTCAGAGGAACGGGAGGGGGGCGTAGGGGGTACTCGGCGCGTGGTAGCACAGGCAAAAACCCTGAAAAGTCATTATACAGTGACTTTATCCAGAAAAAATACTAGGGTGCTGACTTTTGAGAAAAATTTGCAGGCGGATTTGATGCATGGCGCCTTTGAGATTTTGCCGCGCGCCACGCGCGTGTGTGAGGAGTTGGATTGTCTCGATACTGTCCTCAAGATTGCCAGGTGAGTATGTGTGTGCGCGCGCGCGCGCGTACGTGCTGCTTCGTGTACGTGCTGCTTCGTGTACTGCGTGTGCGTGCGTGGGTGTGTCTTTGAAGATTGCCGTGTGTGTGTGTGTGTGTGTCTGTGTGTGTGTCTGTGTCTGTGTCTGTGTCGATGATGATGATCCTTTTATTGTTCTTACAGAAACAAAATTTAGCCTGTGTGCACATGCATCCTCGCGCACATGCACATGCACATGCACACACATACACGCACGCTTTCATACGTACCTTGTGTCCGTGCGTGTCGAGTGTGCGGGACTGAGAACAGGAGTATGTATCACATGTTCACGTGCGCGCGCGTATGCGTCTCTCTCTCTCTCTCTCTCTCTCTCTCGCTCTCGCTCTCACTCCCTCGCTCTCTTGCTCTCTCGCTCTCGCTGCACCGGGACGGTGGTATGGGATGGCGAGGAAGAGATGGGAGCGAAAAAGCGCGAGGTCTTGACAATCGCGCCGCCGTCGGCGCTAATCGCCGAGGCCAGCACAAACAACATGCTGTGTGCGCTCGCGAGCTACGCCAGCACCAACAACATGCTGTGTGCGCTCGCGGGCTACCTGCCGCCGACACAGCGCCCCTCGTTTGCCGACAGCATGGCGGTGATGGTTGATTTGCTGCGCTACAGCTCACCGCTGAGCCGTGAGCACGCAGCTTTGGCATTGCTGAGCCTGTGCACTGGCGAACATCGCTTTTCAAAGCTCCTCAAAGGCGATCGTGTGCTGAGTATCATCGCTGTGGCGATGAATGAGGGCACGCTGCAGGGGCGCATCAATGCCTGCTGCCTGTTGGCGTGTCTCTCGTCGGACGTGGAGCATGGCGCTGGCTTTGGGCGCGTGGAGGGGCTGCTGGAATGGACTATTTTGATGGGAGAAGAGGGCGAGGGGGAGGATGGAGTCATGGCCGCGCGCGAGGTCGCGGGATTGCTCCTCTCGAATCTGGCCGCGGACACGCGGACAAGGAGAACGCGCAGCTCATTGCCGACACACACCGTGCCGTGAGCATGCTGGGCACGCGTGGTGGAGGGCAACATGGTGGTGGGGACGTTGGCGTGCCGCGCGCTGTGCAACATGCCGCTCTCCGAGAATCTGCCGGAGTCGAGCAACGTGGCGCACGTGCGCTCGCAGTGGCACATCACGTCGACCTACCTCACACATGAATTTATGGGCGACCACGACTTTTGCGACATGCGCGATGCACCCAACGAATGCACCGATTAGCCGGCACCTCCCCCACCATCCGCTGGCGGCGGAGCTGCGGCCAACGCAGGCGCACACCCTCAGCCTCAGCGCGCAGGCTCCCAAGACGACGGCAACGGCAAGCTGGTTCTCCCGCAACTCAACCGCCTCCATGAGGCATTCAAGCGCAACCAGATTCCCTCCTCGGCGTCTTCCAGCCCTCAAGACCAGCAGCCCAACCGGCCCACACACATTCCCACACAACGCCGCCTCACACAGCAGCAAACCAAGCACTGGGGACCCTTCAAGGCCCTACAGCACTCCTACGTCAGCGATACGCCAACACGCTTGTCGATGAGCAGCGCCAGCTTCACCTCCCCCAGAAACACAAGGCCACCAAGACTCCACTCTTCGAGTGGAGATGAACGCCCTCGAAGACCAAGCTGACAACGCCAAGGCCCGTCAGCTCTTCTGGAAGCCCATGTCGTGGCTTGGAACCATCCGACCCACCACGGCCAACGATGTTTGCGAAAAAGCGCTCTGGGCGACGTATGTATCCACGACGCATAGGTGTCCCAGTGCTTTCCTCCCTCCCCCGTCTGCACAACAGCCCGCTTGCTAAATGCGGTTGCAAAAAGCACGCCCTGGACTTGTACGGCGACCACACCTCAACATGCACAGCTCTCTCAGGTGCAACCAAGGCGCTCGACTGGATGGTATCCGTATTGGGGCCGCTGTTCCGCACGGCCGGACACGTCGTACGCACTCAACGTGGAGTGACGGCAAGCGCAGGCCAACGGCGCGGCGATGTGGAGATCCGCCACTACCTCAGGGACCAAGCCGGAAGCCGGAGCTTGGTCTTTGACCTCAGCATTGCCCACGACAGGTTTGTGTCAAGCAGCCACGTGCAGCAAAACGGTTTGCTCACACACCCACAGGACCTCGATGGCCCGCTGCGTGTTGCTGCGCAGCGTAGATCAATGCTTATAGGCAACAATACGCTGACGATCAGAACATTTCTTTTCTCCCCGCTATCACGAGCAACTCCACACGCATGCACGACGAGTTTTTGCGTCTTATTTTTCTACAGGCCCACCTGAGAGACCGAGGCGCACTTCAATGCCGCTGGAATGTCATCGCAAAACTATCAAACGGACGCGTTCCGTTTCAAGCGCGCGGCTTTCCTCCAGTCACTGAAGAGCAAGATCGGCCTAGCAGCCTCCAAAGCGGCGGCGTTGAGGATCAACCTCAATATCCAGGGTTGTGGCATCGTGGCAGCCCCAGTGCACGCTCCTTCTCACGCTCCCCTTCTCCTCCCCCCTCCTTTCACACAATATCCCTCTCCCCCGTGTTCACTATTGCGTGATGGGCAGACTAGTCCACTAAGGCCTCGGCTCGTCGTCTCTCGTAGCACATGTCCTCCACTACCCCTCTCCCCCCACGCGAACAGCTTTGTAATAGGTACTGCAGTAATAAACACACACATACACCCAAGGGGCTTATGGACATTTTGATGCTCGGCAGACCCCAGTGCCAGATCGAGGCGGCGGGCGTGCCACCCATGTAGCTCCTCTGCGAGACCCCTGGCACCTTCCAGGTGCTGGTTGACATGCTGGGCCTGAGCTCACACATGGCGAGCGAAAGTGCGGCACTGCTACCGCGTTTCGCTGGAGCGGCAATACCGCCCTGGCTCGGCGGCGTGGCCCGGTGCCTCGAGAAGCTCGCAAACGTCATGGACACGGGCACTCTGATCGCGCAGCACATGTCAGCAGGCTGTCTGCTCAATCTCATCGATAGCTCAGACAATCACCCGGGGAGGCCTCGGATAGGTGTGGCGCGCTCATCGTGAAATCGGGCGTGTAGTATATCATGCTTCAACACCTACACAACACATACAGGCAGATTGTATGATACAACACCTACATATACAGGCAGATTGTATAGTCCTGCGATTTGTATAGTCCTGCGGTGAGGCCAACCCCGACGGCGGTTGGTTTGCAAAAACAATCCAAACCGTATTTCGAAGTAGTCCTTACATTTCAGGGTTCTCGCCTTTTTTTTTCAGGGTTCTCGGGATGCACGCGCGTGCATCCCTTGGAGGGAAATACAGGTTTGCCTGCGTGTGTATCCTCTGGTGGCAAATGACAGAAGACTCTATAGGTGCTTGCAAGTCTTACCACTCAAAGAGTCTCGAATAGCTGAATCATAAAGTGGTTTATTCGCAAGTGAAGACAACCATAGTGCAAATGCGAAAACTAGACCATAAGGATATAAACTGCGGCTGCTCAGGTCTTCAGGTCTTGTAAGACCTGATCAAGCACCGCAGAGCAGTTAGCCTTGGACATACACTTAATCGCTCAACCTGGATTCTGTTCAGATTCTTGATGGTCGAGAAAAATTCCACCACGCCTGGTCGGTTTCCCGAAGGGGCTGCCAAGAGCATCACCATCCGCTAGATTGGTCTTGTCCCTCATTAGGAGCCTCATCCAATGGTTAGTCGGTACCAGCGGCGTTGAATCCCACCACGCCTCGAACTCCCCAAAATCGATTCCGCCATGCCCATCAACATCCATTGCGCTCCTTAGCGCTTCTCGCTCATGAGGTATTAACCTGCACATCAAGACGCAAACGCGTTTCAAAGATCACGTCTATGAACTTGTGTAAACATCCATGTACGGATTCGCGTGTGTATGTGTGCGCGTGTGGGGGGGGATGCGCGCGTGCGTGCGAGCGTGCGTTTAGAATGTAGACATATAGGTGTAAAGGAAAGTCGGTGTAAGCATGCATTATCAGCACATACCATATGCCCAAGCGGAAGAGTCCACCAGCCATTTCTTTTCCGGACAATTCACCGCTTCCATCCGTGTCGAGCAACAAGAACATGTCTGCCGCAGAGTGGGCGACCGTGAGCATTTTGGCCTTGATACGGCGCATGCGCGCCTGCATCAACCAGGCATCACCCGCTGGCTGTGGCATCCCGTGCTCAGTGAACTCCTGCATGCATTGATTAGCAGTGTCCCTATCAGAATTCGGCATGCAATATCTCGTGTCGATGCTTGGGTGGCATACAGATAAAAGGGGACGCCATATCTCCACTATGTCGCTGCTAGAGCTACACTACTACCCACAAACATTAAAGAAAAAATCCTTCTTGGACTTGCCTCAGTATAGGTGCACGCGCCTGTTCATGTTCTTGCATACCTGCAGATACCAGACGCCGTAATGCGTGCGGTGCACTTCAGGAATCTTTCCATCCACAGCATACGGATACTCTTCTGAACTATAAGACCCATATTGCATTACCCTCTCAATGACTTCCTGAGTCCTGCAGTAGTAAAAAGTGTGCACCCCCATGGTCGGTATATTCTGAGCCCATGATGCCGGGAAATAGAAGTCCACACCATTTTTCTGAGATTCTTTCAAATTTGCACCCGGTTCCACGGAGGCGAGGTGCACAATATCTTGCGCCACCCAGCGTTGTTCAGGAATCGATAGATCGAGTTCGTAGAAGCCCACAGCCATAACCTCGTCAAACAAATTGACCATTCCGATGCGCTGTGCAACCATCGCCAGTTCATGATTATTTATGAGCGAAAGCAGGCTGCTGTATCCGTGCCAATCGAGAACCCGTGCAAAGGCGGCGACGAGAAGCTCAACGCGACATTTATCCCGCTTTAGAGCCCACAACAACCACTCCACCTGCTTGCATAGGACAACCTTGCGATTGAACCAATCCCGAATGGTCAACAATTTTTCGTCATCTTTTTTTGAACGGATTTTTCGCAACAAGCGTTCTATCTCCTCGTCTGTGGACAAGTTGTGTTGGCTGGTCGGTTTTGTAATCTGCACAAAATCTAGTTCGAGGAATCCTTGCTTTGGCACGGCCCAGGAAGCGGAGAACTTGTGAACTTGGTCATCGAACAACGCGTTGCGCCAGGTGCGCTCGATGTCAGGACGTTTGCCACCTACAGAATGTGCACTGTCAGATCTGCATTTGTTGAGTGACAAACGTTCACAATCATGCAGATCTAGTTACCTTTGCGTTTGGCGTAGTAGTTGTCCATTTTTTGCAGCAGCTCCTGCTGAGCAGTATTGATCTCGACAAGGTGCAAGCACACGTCGCGCTCGGGCTTTTTGCTCAAGTCCAGCTTGTACTTGTTCGTAGCATTGTTCTTGGTGAATGTCAAGGCTTGCACGCCGAGCTTTTGCTCTACTTCCCTGCGCTCGTTTATTGTCAGCAGGTGCAGCATTTCAATCGCACGTTCTGGCTCTGTAAGTTGACTGAAGCATTGCTTGATAAGCTCACAACGCTCCATTTTCCGTGAAGTTTCCGGCAGCATATTCAACATTTCTTCGACGTGCTCAAAGTGCAGGTAGCTGTCACCTTCGCAAAACGCACGTATCGCCCCGATGCGATCGCGCTCTGTACTGCCCGGAGTACGCAGCTTACTCTGAAGCCATTCAATCTCTTTTTCATTCATCACACCCGCTTTCTTTGAGGACATGAGTGAGACAAAGGAGAACTCAATCAGTCCTTTAGATGGCATCACCCATTCGTCCTCATTCGGCTGGGTTGGCAGGACAATGTGATGGTTCTTCCAATTGCCATCACGCCATGTATCCACACGTGGCGCTGCACAGAGAGCCGGTTTCAGAAACAGCAAATCTACACACGATTGGTCAGGCCACAATGCAATGGATCTGAAGCATAGTTCATGAAGGGAGAAAATCATCAGTGGTACCCGGTTGGGGAGCAAAGAAGCCTTTGCCTTGAAATGCAATCGATAGCAGTTCGACCAACGTGAAGCGGTCGGAAGGGTCGTCCAAGTCCAGCAGGTACTTCCCCGCAGGCTCTGACCTGTGGCAACAATGTCGACGGTGAATTTTAGCCCAGATTGAGCAGGCAAGTACGCACAGACACAGACAGCAAGGGAGGATGAGTGGCCGGTTAGGTGGGAGGCAGCGTGGGCAGGCGGGAAGGAGTAAATGGTTACTTTAACTAGTAAACATCACACGGCATATAGAGACGGAGACAATGTGAATGATCTTAGACCTGTTGAAAGTACTGGAATCCACAGAATGAAGATTGCAATCAACCATGCTAATAACTCGTTCTACCCCATTTTCATCGAAGTGGGCTTCGCTGGCAAGTGAAGCCTTGACGAGCACGCGCGCACCAGTATTCTTGATGTTGTTGCAGTCGAGGATCAGTGTACGGAGGAGCTTGTTCTTTTTTAGACCCGAGGCAATGAGACGAGCTCCGTCTCCATTGATATTGCAGTGGTTGAGATCAAGCGCTTTGAGCCCACAGGTTTTCAGGCACTCACCGATCTCCGCACATGCTTTTTCGTCGATACCATTCCAACTCACGTTCAGGTAAGTTACGGTATTATTTGAGGAAAGGCCCTGGAATATGTCTATAGAAAACTGATGGCGAATCAGATTCCATCCTATGTCTAAATGTTTCATCTTACAGTCAGCGTCCTGCAAATACGCACCCAGTCTCTGAGATGAATCATGCCCACAATCGTTGCCGCTGATATCCAGGTAGGTCAGCGATCGTATACGATCCGAATCGGCCAGCGCCTCAACTATTAGTGATGTTCCTTTGTCCCCCATCTTATTATGCGCCAGCTCAAGACGCACAAGCGGCGGGCCGTTCGAATCGGCAATCGCCCGGGCAATGAATCGAGCTCCTTGCTCGCAAATGTTGTTGCTCGACAAATTTAAATGCGTCAGACACCCGTGCGTGTTCATAAGAAGAGGTTGGAGGTCGCGTGCGAATTCAGAGCCACCAGAATTGGAACTCAAATTTAGCTCTGTTAGTGGAACACACGCTCCATGCTTGCGAATTTCAAAGACGTTGACACAAGGGTCACAACGCACGGCGAAGGTCTCCTCCGGATGCATCAAAATGTAATCCTTCGGAACCAGTAACAATTTCTCAAGTTTCTCAAAATCTGGCGCCCATCCGATCATGGCGCAAATGAAAGCCTTTAGCACCGACGCAGACAAACCACGATTGCTCAAGTCGATGCTTGATTCAACCCGAGACTGAAGGAAACGCTGGAATACACTACTGATGCATGGAGATATTGTCATGATCTGGCAGACGCGCTTGTAATTTTCCAGCGCACCACTACGCAAAAACTGTTGGGCATCTAAGTACACCTTCCATTTTTCCCATGCGCTTCCCAACTGTCCCGTGAAAAGCATTTTCATCAGGCGCTTGATTCTTATCATCTGCTCTTCATCCACTCCCTCGAACATGTCCTCCTCTTCCTTCGGCCCTGCCAGCAGGCGCATCATGCTTTCTTTGAATGGTTGCAGCCCCATGCCTACATCTCCGTACGACTCAACCTCTTCAAGCAATTGGACTACACTCTCATGGTCCTCATCAATGTTGAACTCCTTGAGTGCCATTTTCAGCTCATCCACGCTGAGAGCACCCCCATTATCAACATCAAGCCGTTCAAAGAGCTGAGTCAAGGCCTTTTCCTCTGCCGTTTCTTCGACACGTGCAGGGGCGGGTGCCATCTTGTCATCCGCATACTCTTCATCATCGTCCTCTTCATCAACGTCCTCTTCATCTCGAATCTCGTTCCCTTCGCCATGCTCATTTTGCGAATCATTGCTTATTATCATGTTCTCCAGAAGATCAGCAGCAACCGAACCATTTCTCAGCAGCTGGACCTTGCGAAGTACAATGCGGTCGGAAATGCCCAGCAACGCACAGAGGTGTTGCTCGCCTTCTTGAATCTTTTTCAAATCTACGTCCCTGGGCATTGTCCATGCACCTGGCCCTTGATAGAAGCCAAGCGCGAGCATGACATCGAGGCCTCCCTTAGCTTGCAGTATTTTTTGAATAGGGCTAGAGCGCGACGTGGAGTTGATGCTCCGAATCTCTTGGTTTTCGGGATCTGCGCATATGTTCGAGATGATGCTCACAATGGTCTGGCATGTAGATCGTGCCTTCTCAGGAGGATTGTGCTCGAAAAGGTGAGACAGTTTCCTTTTTAAATCTTCGATTTCTTCTCGTGAAATTCTGGCAGCAGCGACAGTCTTCTTGAAATTCTCTTCCTCAATCACTTGCATGATACACGCCTCCTCCTCCTGAAGGACTTCATCCATTGCCACGAATGTGCTGCAACGATGAGAGCACGCACGCTCCGGTCAGCAAATAATAAACATGACATGATAGGCATCAACAAAGGATACGTGATCGTATGGAATGCATACAAAGCATCGCAAATAGAGCGTTCAGTAGTGGGCTGTGATACGGACTATCTATGCTGGCTTGATAACTCTAACGATCTATGCTGGCTTGATATCGCTAGCACCAGGACTGGGCCTCGCGTCGCCATGAATACTATGTTATCGACAGCCCAGACTGAAATAGATAGTCCATGATCGATACTTTGCTTTCAATACCTAATGATCTCCGAAGTAATCGAGTCCAGATCCTCGACTTCTCTGCACTTTTCGACCCTCATGTTGATTTTGACCTGGAGCTCGCTGAGGTGATGCAAGTGGGCTGTTTGCTCGGTCGTGGCCTTGCCATCAGCTGCATTGATGATTTCTGTCAAGCTCGCAACTTCTGCCTGCACAGAGCAAAGCTGCTCTCGGATACTTGCTACTCTTTCGTTTGCCCTTTTGGAGCACTCCCAAAGCTTATCAAGCAAACAGGTTGGAGTGGTATCTCGTTCTTCAGGTGGAACATAATTTTCAAGAGGGCCAAACTTTTCGTTCAGCTTGCTCTCGATGAATCCAAACACCTCCCGCCGTTGTTTTGCAGAAGTTTGCAAGAGTTCACCAGCAGCCTTTGTCAATTTTGCGACCTTTAACTTGGCACCCGCGAGATTTGTTTTCTCGTCTTGCCTTTCCATAATGTTAAGAAGAAAGTTGAACTCTTCAACATCCTCTTTCTCCTCGCCTTGACCATCATTTTGCTGTGAGGCGGAAGCGGACCAAAATGATGCTGCATCATTTTGGTCAGCCTCGGCTTCACTCCATTTTTCCAAACAGACTTCCAAGTCCTCTGTACGGAGTGCCTCAAGCATCGGCACCGCATCTTCCCACTCTATCTTGAACTCTTTGAAGTAGTGCTGCATCCTAGATCGGAGCTGCACAATTACCAATTTCTTGCCAAACAGAGCGTCCAATGTTTGCCGAATCTTCATGCGCCGACCCTCTGATTCAGGGGCATCTTTGTGGTTCTCAAACATGGTTCGGACATCGGGCATTGCCAGCACTCGCTGTGCTCGCTTGTCTAGACCAGTGCGCAAGATTGCGCCGAGGAGTGCGCTGTGACTCGCTGGCTCATTCTTCCCACCTTCAAAAATTTGACCGTTAAGCTCCATCAATGCTTTTCCTACTCGATGAAGAGCGGACAAGCGTTCTTCCCAGCGATTCACGACGCCCCAGCTAATCCTGAGCAGCTGGTTCAGCCTTTTATTTTCGCCAACTTGAAAGACCTCACATCCTGCATCCGTCGCTTCATGTGCTTTCTCATCGAGCATGGCAGCATGCGCTTGAATCATCTGTTTTGTCGGCATCGCGCTCGTGTCCGCCTTGCTGGTGCTGTTATGGACGTCAGCCATGGTCTGAACCTTCGGAAGCACGCACGTTTTCCGAGCTGCAATCAACTTGCCGTTCCAGGACGTCTGGCCTTTATGCATGCGATCGAACACCAATGTCGAATCTATTGGAAGAGCGACAATTGGCCTAGGCCCGGGCGATGGCCCTTTTTCGAGCAACCCAAGTGCTCTCCGCACTTCCCGGGGCACGTCTGCCGCTTTCACTCTGAGATCGTCTTTTCTGGGAAGTTCCTTCATGGGACCTTCCATGGCCGAGGCTTTATGAGAGCGAAGCTTCATGCGGATCACAGCCTCATTTTCACCGCGCCCAAGGCGGTCACGGAGAGAGCCATCACGCTTGAATGTGCGTTCACGATCCCGAAACGCCTGCACGGGGTCCTCAAGTGCGTGCGGCTTGAAAAACATGGGGCCTTTACCTAGAGCCGAGACGTGATCGTGCATGCTGAACTCTTCCTCGAAAACATGAAGACGATGATCAATTTGCTTCTCCTTCAGGATACTGTGGGACATCACCCTGGTCCTGGCAGACATTGTTTTCATGTCTGTATACGTGCCCAGCTTCGTCTGAGGCCGCACATGAAGCCGATTCAGTATGGGAGAAAATCTCCCGTCCATTTGCGATACACAGCGATTATGTAAATACATTTCATCGTTATCTGATGTCTCCCTCCTTGCCGCTTTCAGAACGTCGCGCACTGGCGATGCGTGCTCCATGGAAAAATTGACTTCAGTGGGACAAGCAGATAGTTCTTGGTCACATTCAGACTTGTCCACATTCTGGTCCTGCCCCCATTCCTCGCTGCTAACACTAAGACGGGCAAGTCCTCCGCTGCCTTCCAAAGGACTATCACTGCTGAGACGATCAAATTGGGGCGCTGGTTTCTTTTTGTTTCCCAGGTTTCTGACTGGATCTTGATCTGGAGTCCGCAACACCCACTGTCCAGCTGTATCGAAACGCATGTGCGTACGCATGCACATTGTGTGTGCGTGTGTGCAGTATCTTAGGCAACTGCATGGATCATTAGATTACATTCAAGCATTGCAGCGTGCCCTTCATCTCAGTACGCAGCAGCACCAGGCGACATTTGGCGCTGGGAGCAAGCTGCAACCACCTGCTTTCTGATCAGACCAGACATTGCCTTTTACAGACTGCACGAACAAGCCGCCCCCGCTGCATGCCGTGCCGCCTGCACGCCCCCCCTTCCCCATCTGCGCCACTGCCCCCGCCCGCCCCTGCGTCCCTATTGATTCCTCCCGTTTCTCTTTGCCCCGCACCGGCAGCGGCTTGAACAGGTACACTTTGTCGTTTCCTCTCGTTAGAGATTGCCTCGATACCTCGCTCCCGGGTTTGGATGGAGCAAGTACTGGCGACTCTGAAGGCTTGCTTCGTGGCACACTCGAAGCCTTGAGTGCGGCGCGCACGGACCATTTAGGAAGTACAGGTGGGTCCGTGCAAGTCCACTGGGTCACTGGAATCGTCATGAGGTGCTGATGCAGTATCTGCAGCGACCCCAGCCCGCTGTGCGATGCACATGAGTGTGTCACTAACGTGTGGCGCAGCTACGCGCGGCTGAACTGGCAACGCCAGCTGGCAGAGCTACGCGCGGCATCATGGGCAACGCCGTCCGCACTGGCTCTACCCGTGTTCCAACAACACCTGGACGCGTCGGCCTGCGCCCCAAGCGATGCGCTCAGCTCTAGCGCCTGCGCCTCCTGCACCCATCGCCATACCGTAAGGCGTGTACAACAGCATCAACCCCGTTCTAGCGTCGTCTCACCAAGGCACAGGCAGAGACTGTACCCTACCGCCGCCGTCTGGGCGGTGTCATCCGCGAATCTTGCACTCTTGTCCAGCATCGCCGTGTTGGAGACGTCGAAGCCCTCACTAGCAGCAAGTCGCCACTGCCAAGGGTGCGACAGCGTCGGAGATTGTCCCAGCAGCATCGATCGGGCACGCCATCTCGGGATCCATGATACCCAACGTAGGACCAAGAGACCATGGTCTTCGGACTTTGGACAAGAGAGAACAGGGTACAGAGAGAAAAGTGATGGATCGTAGAATTTTTTGGTCGTACGGGCTACTGCACCGTTTATTTTATTTTGGAGGCATCGAGGATCAAAAGTACTCGAGTACCGCTAACCACACAAAGAGAGCTGAACGATGCAAAAACAGCCAGTGGTTCGCCCCGTTTTTAATCCAGAGAGAAAACGGGAATTCATTCCAAAAATATTCTTTTCGAAGGTTTTTGGAGATTTAACACTTAGTTTTTGTTCAAAAGAATCATTTTCTCCCATATCTATCTACGTCGTCTTATTCCACACCGAAAAGTGCAAACGAGCATTTTTTTAGGAATGTTCGTCGAATGTTCGTCGAAGCATGCTCGCCGGTTTTTTTTTAAAAAAAGTCGTTCAGACTGGTCTGTTTTTTTTCGTTTTCCCTCTTTTTTGTGCTGACCTGTTGTAAAC
>Ga0315899_10004311_pt1 | contig 15390 bp, 12 predicted proteins | sample LakEriMetagenome_2_FD_203518 | JGI IMG/M metagenome (GOLD analysis project Ga0315899, IMG submission 203518) | Freshwater fungal communities from buoy surface, Lake Erie, Ohio, United States - Buoy 4 MA112 | ecosystem: Environmental > Aquatic > Freshwater > Lake | place: USA: Lake Erie, Ohio... | reverse complement strand
GTTACTTACGATTCAGCGGATACGTCGAAAGTTGCGGTGGTTGAGGTCCCAGCCCAGGTAGCGGAGGGCGAATTGCTTGAAGCGGTCTTTGAGGGTGAGGCGGTGGTAGGAGGGGTCCGCGTTGAAGGACCAATTGATGCGGGCAATGCGTTCGGTCATGACGGCGGGATGGGTTCCTAGGTAACGCGCAAGGCTGGAGGGCCGAAGGTGGTAATCAAAGGCTAGTGCGACCGGAATGTTTTGCTGCATCCAGGTATCATCGTGCCATAAGCGATGGAACTTTTCTTGTTTGCGCTGCATGGCGGCCGGCTCGCGGACCCAGCCGTAATGGTGCATCCAGGCCGTGGTCTGCAGAACCTGGAGTTTGCGTTGGGGTTGAATACGAAAGCCTTGGGCATCGCCCCAGGAGTAGATGCCGCGATGGGGTCTGACCACGCGGACCTCCAGGGGGTACCAGCGGGAATCGGTGCCTACATAATCGTAGGAGGCGTAAAAATGCCGGTACGGAAGGAGCAGTCCTTCGATTTCGGGGCGGTGCAGGGCTTCTTCCATGGCCTGGCGAAGGGCGGGCAGGCCGTCTTCGTGCAGGACTTCATCGCCTTGGATATACACCGCCCAATCCGCATCCAGTGAAACAGCGGCCAGGGCTTTGTCGGTTTCGATGGCAAGGACTCGACCCCCTTCGCGCAGGCTATCGTCCCATTCAGTGTGCAGGATTCGTATGCGGGGATCGTCCAAGCTTTGGATCAGCTGAAGCGTTTCGTCCTCGGACTTTCCGACCGCAACAACGATTTCATCGCAAAGGGGTAGGATGGATCGAATGGCTTCCAAAATCGGATAATCCAGGAGAACCGCGTTGCGAATAAAGGTAAAACCGATGACTTTCATGGATATAAATTACGTTTATCCAAGGCCTTTGAGGACATTTCCGAGGCCAAGGCCCAATCCAAGGCCCAATAAATTGACGGCGATGCTCGCCGATGAATACAGCAGAGCCATACCCCAAGCTTTGTGTTGCAACAATACCCACAAGTCCATTCCAAAAGCGGAAAACGTTGTGAGCCCCCCGCAAAATCCTACGATACCAAAGGCGACGAGACCGTTCAAGGCCAGAGGAAGATGCGCGATTGTCGGAAATTGGTTGTTGCCGTTCATGGTCAGCCAAAGGCCGAGTAGGAAACCACCCAATGCATTAACAGCAAGGGTTCCCATGTTCAATTCCGGATGCGCTGAACCCAGCCACTGGGACAGGCTCAGCCTGGCAACCGATCCCAAGGCCCCGCCTAGAGCCACACCGAGTAGGGCCGTCCAATTCATGGTTTCACGTTAAGAAAGGGTTAAGTCCATAGCTTGTCCAAAGTTAGGCCCGGCCGGACGCTATTTTTGGGGAACACAATCAGCCCTTATGAAAATTACGAACCTTGTCTTGGTGTTTGCCCTCAGCGCAGGGACCATCACCGTACAGGCCCAAAATTCACCGCAGGCCCCGCAAGCCCCAAACACTGCCGAAGCTGCCGTGGTCCCACAGGCCCCCAAAACCGAAACCTCCGTTCCCTCCGTGACCATCGGGATGCAAACTTGGATGCAGCGGAACTTGGACGTCGTGACCTTTCGTAACGGGGACACGATACCGCAGGCCGCAGGGGATTCGGCTTGGATGGCTGCTGCCGAAAACGAAACTCCGGCCTGGTGTTACTACAACAACGATCCCGCCAACGGGGCCGTTTACGGGAAGCTTTACAATTGGTTTGCCCTCAAGGATACCCGCGGTCTTGCCCCCCTGGGTTGGCACCTGCCTTCGGACCAAGAATGGACTCTTTTGATTAATACCCTGGATACCTCGGCCCATTTGTTGCAAATGGGGGGTGCTGAAAGTGTCAAAGCAGGCCCCTTGCTCAAAACCGCCGAAGGATGGAAGGAGGATGCTGTCGAAGCCAATAATTCCAGCGGTTTCACGGCCTTGCCCGCCGGGTACCGCGTTCATTGGAATATCGAAAAAACCGCAGCGCCCTTTTTTGCTTTAACCGAAAGCGCCAATTGGTGGAGCAGTACCCCAACCGCAGGAACCGATGCCTGGTTGCGCAATGTTTACTACAAAAACAACCAAGTCAAGAAGTACTTTTTTCATCGCGGTTATGGATTTTCGGTCCGTTGCATCCAAGGTGAATTGGAGGATTTGTGGAAGGATAACAACGAACAAAGCAAATAGGAATCAATAACAAAACACCTATGAGGATCATTGCTTGGGCTTTGGGGTTGGTATTGGGTTCTGGGGTAGCGGCCACGGCCCAGCCCTCGGACTACCCGGCCGTTCAAATCGCGGGACTTTGGTGGATGCAAGAGAATTTATCGCTCACCCGTTATCAGAACGGGGATTCCATCCCCGATGGCACCGCCGACCACGCAGCTTGGGCCCAACTCAGCACCGGCGCTTGGGCTTACCCGGATAGCCAAGCGGCCTTGCGCCGTTCCTTTGGCCTCCTGTACAATTGGTATGCGGTGAACGACCCGCGCGGTCTATGCCCAACGGGATGGCGGCTGCCCACCCACGATGAATGGACCGCATTGACCAATGCCCTTGGGGGCGAAACCAAGGCCGGTGCCGTCCTCAAGGCTCGCCAAGGATGGTTGCCTGCTTTGGCAGGAAGGGATGAAAAAGATTTTCGGGGATTACCTGCCGGTTTTCGGGGCAGCGATGGAACGTACGGTGGCCTGGGAGCCTACGCCTATTGGTGGAGCAGCACCGGCAGCGGGATCAACGGAGCTTGGGGACGCTTTGTGGACGGGACCCAATCCGGAATCTTTATGATGGACGGCTACAAGAGGTCGGCCTTCTCGGTCCGCTGCGTAGCCAAACGCTAGGCCTTGGCTTTATTTAGGCCTTCTTGGCTTTGTTAAGCCTTCTTGGGCTTGCGGTAGCCGAAGCAAAGAGACAAACCGCCTTGGAATTGGAAATAGCGGGTTGAGCTTTGTTCGGAGAACATATCAATACTCTCAACACCGGCACTCACCTGCAATCCCAACAAACGAAGGGCGACAAGGCCTCCGATGCTTTTGCGGTTCTCGGAACTGCTGTAATGAACCCTGGTTGAAAGCAGTTTGCCCAATCGAAGGTCCACATAGGGAGCAATAAATGATGCATCGCTGAACAATTGAACCTCGTTCAAAGGACGACGGTAAATCAGTCCAATGCCCAGGAATTTGTAGGGCCGGAAATTCAAATGCACCAACATTTGCTCGGTCATCGAGGTGGTGTAGGAGGTGGTGGAGCCCAGCGTATCGAGGCCAAGGTTTTCTTCGATTTGGGCGGTGATGGTATCCGCGATTCCCTGGAAGGCGTTGTCTGCACTATCGACTCCGATGTTGACGATTGGGCCGGTGTAATGAAATTGCCCCTTGGAGGTGTAGGTGCTTAGATTGCTTTTCCAGGTGATGGAATTCCCGATGTTAAGCAAGGAAACATCCACGCTCAGCTTATCCCGGAAGGTATAACCCAAGCCAAAATCCATGGATTGACCCTTGTTCTCGGAAAGGGGAACCAGGCTGGAGATAGCCGGAAATTTACCCGAAAGCGGCATACCGGTTGCATCCTGATCCTGCAGGTTGGAAGCCCTCATTTCGAGGTCGGTCTGCATCTGAATGGAGTCCGACGACATATCGAGGCGTAGGTCGCTGCGGACGGTTTGGAGATTGAACAGACCGTTCAGCATGCGGTAACGAAAACCCAAGGTAAAGGGCCCAATTTTCTGGACCATACCCGCATGGTATTCCGCCAAAGCCGTAACATTCAAGTCCAGACCATTCAAGTCCAGGGTACGTCCCACCTCGGCAAACTGCAAAAGACCGGTTGGCAAAGCAATGTTTTGGTTCACCTGAACGGAACTCCCAAAGTACAGGTAATTCTTGCGGGACAAGGCAAAGCCCACATCCAACAACCGGACGTTTTGGCTCAATTGCAATTGAAGGGGACCGGTATTGGCACTGGTCCATTTGGACAAATCCAAGCGCAGAGAATCGCCGTCCGGGGTAAACAAATCGTTCAAGGCAAAATTGTTATCAACCCGAAGGTCCAAGTGCGGCATGGCCAAGTAAAACTTGTAATCCGGCAAGGTAGAGGGAGCCGTGTGAAGGCTTTGGTGCATGGACCGAAAGCCTGCCATGGTGGGAGTGGCAAATTGAGCAGCGACCTGGGTATGGATGGCGGCAAGGCCGAGGAGGGTCAAAAATATTTTTTTCATGGCTTAGAGTTGAACGTCAACTTTGGCTTCGATGCCGACTTTGAGAATAATGGAATAATCCGAGAAAAGCTTGACAACGCGGGTCCCGTTTTGGGGCGTCTGCATGGTAAGGCGAACGTCCAAATATTTGGCACGACGAACTTGGAGTAGGTTGGCCTCGGTCATGCTAAGCCGACTGATGTTCGATTTGGTATCAATGACCTCTCCATCGGTGTTGATGATGGCGGATTCCATAAAATTAAGGCTATCGCTAAACAGGGACGCATAGGAGGAATCCATAAAGGTGAAGCGAGCGTTAAAGTCAAAGGGAAATCCATTAATGGTTTTGAAAACAAGGGTGGCCGCTTTGAGGGATTCAAAGACCGCCCCGTCAAATTCGAGGGTTTTGCCGAAGTTGACTCCACTAGCGCTCAACTCAAAGGGCAAATCCATTTCCACGCCCAATTGAATATATGAATTTTTCGTGATGAAATTAGTATCGGTCACCCCCGATGGGTTGAGACGGATTTCTCCTGCAGCTAGGATCGAATCCGGTGGCATAGAAATCAGCTGTGGTAACGAAGAATTGTTACGATTGTATGAAATTTGACCCGTCGCCGTGCTGCCCAGAACCGTTGGATGTGGAATGGCCCGGTTGGGTGAATTCAAGAAGACCGGGCTTTGACCGGCTTTGCGACCGCTCAGGTTCAAATCCAAATTCAAAGGAGCGCCGATGCTGTTCTGGACCTTGAGTTTGAGTTCGGGATTGGCTAGGAAGAAGGTGCCCCCCAGGTCTTTGAGGGTGGCCAGATCCAAATCAACCGCGCTGGGGCTGGAGCTGATATCCTTCTGCCCAAAATACCCTTTGACATAATTGAACTTGAGGTTGTTCAGGGCGTAGGTGAATTGGATGGAGTCGTTTTGGTCGATGCTAACATTGCCCACCGAAGGCTGAATGGCCTTGGAAAAAAGGATTTGCAATTGGTTAAAACCCTGACTCAAAAGCTTGAGGTCAATGATTTTGTTCGTTAGGTCGATGCTGAGGTTGCCAGGAGGTCCGGCTTGAATCACAAAGTTGCGAAGCACCGATTGGCCAGCCAGATCCCGAATGCCGGGGATTTGGAGGGTACAGGCAATACCGAGCTGCAGGGATGAATTGAAACTGAGATCCAGACTCCCCGAATCCAACAAGATCTCATAAATTTCTTCATTGTTTGGCATATTAAAGGCCACCGTCGAGGTATCGTTCCCCAGGTTTTGGCCGGGAATCTGGGCAATCGCTGAGTTAACCCGAAGGCCAGATCCTAGAACATTGATGGCGATGGTTTGACTCAAGGAAATAGCCACCGGTGTTGTGCCTGCCGGGATATAAATCGAATCAATAACAAAGGATAAATTGGCAAAAAGTGTCTTTCCGGCCAAATCAATGTTAACCGTCTGAGAGCCGTTCGAAGCTAGATTGAAAACCCGGATTTTGCCCACCGATTGGTTGCCCGGATTCTGGAGGTCGATCACCAGGGTTTGGATGGTTGCGCTCCAGTTGTTGGTGATGTTAAATTGTAGCGTGCCCGCGTCAAAATTGGCGCTCGCAAAAGAACCGACCGAGCCCAAACTGTGGAGACCGCCTCCTTGCATAGGGACTTCAGGGAAAGGGGCGAGCAGGCCCAGAGAATCGGCCAAAAACAAAGAGCGGCGAGTTGCCGAGTCCAGGTTGGGTAGAATATTGCTAATCGTCAGGCTCTGCTGAATATTGAAGCCATCGATGTTTAATTTGCCTAACTTGGCCTTGGTGGTGCTTGAAGGCTGGTTGGGGATGGTCAAGATATCGCTAACATCTTGGCGAATCAAAGAATCATCGCGGTAAACAATTTTGAGTGTTCCGTTGGTGGTGTCCTGTTGAACGAGGGTATCGTTGCGAAGCAGGTTGGCAATGGTGATGTTAAATTGTCCAACAGGGGCGGCAATATCCGGGTCTAGGGCGACTTTGACTTTGCCATCCATGATTTTGCGGAGGTTGTCATCGATGCAGGCGGCCTGCAACAAAAACCCAAGCAACAAGAAGGTGAGTTTGATGAAACGCATATGATCAGAGGGTTAAATAAATTCGAAGCAAAAGATATGTTGGGGTCGGTGATTGGTTGGTGTGGCTATTTAGTTGGTGTGGCTATTTAGTGCCCCAAAAAGGGCTTCATTTGTTGAGCCATTAAATCCCACGAATGATGCGCACGCAATGGGTCCATAATGGCCCCAAAGGTAGGTCTTTTTGAGGCATTTTTGAGTTGGATTATGTTTTGGGCCAGGTCCGAGGGGTTTCCGTCCTCAAAAAGGCAGCCATTGACTCCGTTTTGGATGATTTCGCAGTTGGCCGGGAGATCGGAGGCGATGACGGTTTTGCCGTAACTCAAACCCATCATGAGGACCCCGCTGTTGTAAATGCGGCGGTAGGGGATGACCAGGGCATCGCAGGCCTTAAACAAGGAATCCCGCTCTTGATCACTGATATACCGATTGTGCAGATGGATTTGGTTTTGCACGGATGGCTCTACCAACGATTGAATCAGGTCCTGGGGGTCCACATCCCGGGCGCTGCCTGCAATAATCAAGTGAATATCCGGGTCATGGACCAGGTTCATGGCCTCCAGAAGAATATCCAGGCCCTTGGACTCTTTGATTTGTCCAAAAAACAGAAGGGTCATGGTTCCGTCTTTTAATTGAAGCTCTTGGCGGGCCTGTGCCTGCGTTGGGACGGGCAGGGGTAGGTCCAGAAAGTGCCCATGACGCAGAACGGTCAGTCGATCCTTGAGTCCGGGTGCATGGTCCAGCAATTCATCCGCCGCCGCTTGGCTGAAGGTATAGGCATGATGGCAACCGCGACCCAGAATCCGTCTGCGCAAAAAATTGATTAGGAGGTCATTGAACCAATTTTGAGGGGTTGATTGGTCCAGCCTTTCGACATCGTGCACCAGCAGGTGTATGCGCTGACCATGCCATCGAGCCAACTCCAAAACCAGCGCCTCGCGCAGGCCTCCCTTGAAGTAATGAAAAATAAAATGTTGCGAACCTTCCCGGCGAATTCCATGGAAGGCACGAAGGATACCAAGCACATACCTCAGGGTGGCTTTTGCTTTGCTGACGCCTCCCGACTCAAAAGTGAATACTTGACGGACCCCCGGATCATGGGGTACTTCAAAGTTGGTGTACAACGTGTTCGCAACACCGATTTTGCAGAGTTCGTGATGCATTCGAACGGAGAAATAATCCATTCCCGCTTTGCGGCCGACATAGTCCAGAATGGCGCTCTTGGTCATGGATTAGGACTTCAAATTTTGGGGCGAAGGTGCAGCGGATGTTGTTGTCATCGTGGACAGGCTGTAACCTGCTTGAACAAGAATCCCAATCAGGGACAGGGGGTACATGGAAGCCTCCGAAAACAAAGACATCCCCCATTGCAAATAAAGCAAAAGTGCCGCGAATGGGTCAAATGCATAGAGGTGACGCAAAAAGACAACCCAACTTAATCCCCATAGAATCAGCCCAATCCATCCAAACTGCCCTACCATGGAAGCCCATGCGCTATCGCCTAGGTGATGGTCGCCCAGACGATGGCTGAGCACGGCAATCTGGCCGTGGGTCGCCGCGCCCTCACCCCACCATGTCCCTTGATTCACCATGGCTTGGAGAGCTTCCCAATGATTTTGGAGGCCAAGATGATAAGGCGATAACCCCATAATGAGAACCACCAACAACAGAGGCGCCGCAAGTAGACCCCCATGAAGAATTCGAGAAAATCGCAGGGCGTTTTTCGCAGAAAATGGGGGAGGAAATACATTCCAAAGAACCCATGGCAGGATAGTTAGAAATTGAAAAAGGGCACCTTTGCTATACGTCAGCCACAAAATAGCCAAGCCAACCGATGCCATCGTCCAAAACACCAAACGTGGTAGGGAACGAAAATTCAGAATCCATAGCGCCATGCCCCAGGCCCAAAAATGTCCGTTGTTCACGGGGTCCAAAAAAAGCCCTGCCATCCGGACCAAGCCCGTGTGAACCGGTTCAATCCATTGTTCGGGTATGGGGCCTTCCAGGCAAATGTTTTTGACAACAAAGTACAATTTGCACCATTCCAATTGATGCGCGATGGTCAATCCGTAGATTCCCAAGGAACCGACCGCCAACAACGCCAGGGTACGGGTCATACCGGTCCTTCGTTGTTGGGTATTGGAGGTATCCAAATGCGCCATGGCATAGCCCAGCCAGACCAAGAGCATCGGGTACAACCAGATCCGCATGGAGGACACCCATTCCATGGCATTCCCTTGGAGCCCCACATGTTGAAGGAGGCTGTATCCCGCGAAAAGAACAAACCCACCCAAGCCCAGCAGGGGTTTCCAAAATGCGGCCGATTGCAGGGAGCCCGCCTTCCATAATTTGAATCCCAAAAACAGGGCCACAAGGCCGGTGAAATAATCTTTGGCACCCAGGTAAAGCCAACGATGCAGGGGAAAATACCCCGCATAAATCGCTGACAACGTCGTCAAGGCAGCGATGCAAGTCAGGTAAAGCCACGCATTTTTGCCAGGAACGGTGAAGCGATTCTTCATAACCCAAAGCAAATGTATCTAAATTTAGGAATGAACAAGTATGCGCGCTGGGGCACTTGGTGCCTGCTTTGGTCCCTCTGCTTTTATTCCTGGAATGGGGTTGCTGTCCTGGCTTCGTCCAAGGTCCCGGGGAGTGCTCCATCAAAAGGCTGGTCTGCACGCTCTTATGCGCTGACCATGGCGTTGGATACCCTGGGCTTGGTCCCGATTTCTCGTTTGGGAGGTCCCCTCGCGGTGCTGCCTTGGCGAGGAACGGTGTTGATGCAGTTGCAGGCAGGGAACGGAGCCAAGGCCAAGGTGGTGCTAGACCTGGAAGGGGAATGGAAAGTCGAATCCGTTCGATGGGAAGGGCGGGACTTGCCGTTTCGGTATGGATCCGGTCGCCTTGAATTCAGCATGCAGGGGTTCAAGCCTGGGGCGGTGCATCCGGTGGAGGTCCGATATTCGGGGCATCTGGTTCCGGCCCTCAAGCCACCCTGGCAGGATGGGCTGGTGGTGTCAGCGGATAGCCTGGGGTATCCCCGGCTGGGCATGACTTGCCAAGGTTCTGGGGCTCGTTCGTGGTGGCCTTGTTTGGACGATGCGGCGCAGGAGCCGGATAGCCTGTCCTTGACCATGACCTTCCCGGCCTATGCGGCTCCATCGCAGGCCCTCGCTATGCGATACCCATCGCTTGCCCCGGGCAAGCCCGCCCTGCTGGACCTGGTGGCCAACGGTCGTCGGGTGGCGGATACCGTCGTTGGAAACAGGCGCACCGTGACATGGAAAGTGACCCAGTCGATTAATTTATACAATGTTACATTTAATATAGGACGCTATGCGCGTTTCGTACAGCCCTATGCGGACCCTCAGGGCGTGGAGCGCGATTTGGAGTTTTTTGTAAGCCCCGAAGACCTACCCCAAGCCCGTAAGCACATGGCGCAGGCCGTGGATATGATGACTTGTTACGAGAAGGCTTTGGGTCCTTACGCCTTTTGGAAGGACGGATACAAAGTCGTCCAAAGTTCCTACTTGGGAATGGAACATCAAAGCGCTGTGGCCTACGGGAACGGATTTCGTAACAACGAATGGGGCTTTGATTTTATCCTGGTGCACGAAAGCGGGCACGAATGGTGGGGGAATTCGGTAAGCGCCTCTGATCCATCGGATTGGTGGATCCATGAGGGCTTGACCACCCTAATGGAAGCGGTGTATTTGGAATGCAGGGACGGGAACCGAAAGCAAGCAGATGCCTACATGGTCCGCATGCAACGCAAAATCCAAAACCAAAAACCCATGCAGGGTCCCTGGGGGCGTCGATTTGCGGCGCATGATGCCGATATCTATTACAAAGGGGCTTGGATGTTCCACAGCCTACGCAACAGCGTGGGTAACGATTCGCTGTGGTCCGCGACCTTGGGGTCGGCGTATCAAAAGTTTGCTTTGCAGACGGTTACCACGAAACAAATGGTGGACCATTGGGCCCAAGGCTTGGGATCTCGCTACAAGGGCACCTTGCAATGGTGGTTGAATCATGCCGAATTGCCTATCCTGGAATGGGAACCGGTGGTTTCGTCGGATGCATCTCGTGCGGTCTTGCGTTATCGCTGGTCCCCCACGGCCCAAGGTTTTTATTTGCCTATGCAGACCGAATCAGGGCTTTTGTTGGACCCCCAACCCGGCCGTTGGCAAGAAGTGCTTTGGCCAGCCCGAGGTGAAGCCAAAACCCGTGAGGGAATCATGGATGCTATGCAGGCCGAAATGAAGCTCTTAGATCGGCGCTATCTCCTCAAGGTTCAGATGGCTCAGAGGGTCCAGAGCCTGGAGAAAAAAGGAACCGGAACGGATTCGCCTTCAACAACCAATTGACCAAACCCAAACTGGAAAGCTCCCTCGCTCTTTCGATGGATTCGGAGGGTTGGTATGAGGAGGGCCAGATCTTCGGTGATAAAAGAGTCAAAGACAAAACTGGTCCTGGAGGTGATACGGGCCATGCCTCCAACGGAGAACAAATTTTCGGCACTGACCCCGTCATCGCCCCAAATCATGCCTCGTCCAATGCTGAAGTTGATATTGTAACGGCCGTTGCCAAGGGTCAAGGCGCCAAAAGGCAGGGCAAAGCCAAAGTCGGGGTTGATCCAAGAACCAGTCCCAAGCAAACCGCCAAGTGCGAAGTGCACGTTTTCACTCAACGAAACTGAATATTTGATAGTTCCAACAATAGGCGTGCCTAGCCAGGAGGTCATCACCCCGACACCGACTTTGTCCGAAAGATGAAATTGGGCTTCGGGGCCGAGGAGGGTGAATTGCCCGTAATTCTGACCTTTACGAATGGGCAGTCCGTTTGTTGTTATAACGTATCGGGTGCGATAGGGGTCTTCATCGACATAGTCTTTGCCCGCCCGGAAATAGCGTTCGTCCACTGGCTTGATTTGGGTAATCACATGTTGTGGGATCGCAATGGTTCGGCCATCCCGGGTCAGGACTTCCATTTCGCGGGCATCCTGGCGGATGATTTTGGCGATGATTTCCTGACCGTTGTCTTTGGTGATAGCAAAATATTTGGCCGAAGAGTCGGTCCCGTTCACGGCGGGAAGGGAGGGGTTTTCGGTGCCTTGGGCCTTGGAAAGCGATGGAATCACCCAAAAGACACTTGTCAAAAACAGGCCTAGAAAGACGATTGGAGTAATTTTGGATTTCATGGTCTCTAATTTGGATATCGCCAAATATAGTCCATATTTTGTTAAATCTATTGTTTCAAACCCATGAGTCAAGAACCCTCCGAATGGCACGAAAGCGGCCAAGCCCTGCACAAAACCTTTTATTTCAAGGACTTCTTGGAGGCCATCGCATTTATGAACCAAGCCGCCAGCAGCATTGAGGCCCTGCATCACCACCCCGAATGGACCAATGTTTACAACCGTGTTACGGTTCGACTTACCACCCACGATGCCGGTCATACCATCACCCCCAAAGATCATCAATTAGCCCAGGTGCTCGATGAGCATTATGCGAGGTTTCAAATGGGGTAGATTAAAGGTGATGAAAGGTCTTTTAACGATTTGCTAGTTTATAAGGATGCCTGTTTTATTTTTGGAAATAGATAAAATCATAATGAAAAAATCCTATATGACTTTGGTGGTCCTCGCTGTTATGGGAATCGCCTCTATGGCAATCGGACAATCTTTGCCATCCTATGTTCCGACCAACGGACTTGTAGGTTGGTGGGGGTTTAACGGTAACGCACAAGACGGTTCGGGAAATGGTAACCACGGGACGGTAAACGGTGCTACGCTAACAGCCGATAGGTTTGGGAATCCGAACAAAGCGTATAGTTTTGATGGGTTGGACGATATTATTGAAGGATCATTGCTTGGTCTAACTAATACATCAGTAACAACCGTTTCGGCATGGGTGAAATATATGGGTGACACTGGAGGTCGACCGTATGATACTTATTTTCAGTTAGGAGAAAATAGTTCACATACACTTGCGTATGGTTATAATTACTCGAATATGAATCTTGACTTGTATTCAAGGTGTTTTTTAAATCCTTACACTAATTTAAATATTAGGAATCAGTGGCACCACATCGTTGTCGTTGATTCTTTTCAGAAAACCAGCATTTATATAGATGGCAATTACTTATTTAATTTTGTTAGTGGCAGCACATCAAATTGTTATTTTGGAAATAATAAATTCTACATTGGTGGTAATATAACTGACTTACAATGTGTTACCGGAAGTATAGATGATATTGCCTATTGGAACGTAGCTCTAACGCCACAGGAAATAACTAGCCTTTACAATGCGCCAAGTCCAAACCATGCCGCCCTTTGTTTGCCAACCATTTCCACCATTTCCCCGATATCGGTTGGAGTGGATAGTGTAGTGATTGGAGGAGACATCGCGAACGATGGTGGTAGCCCCATCGTTCTCAGAGGTATTTGTTATTCCACAACGCCCGATCCAAACATGGGGAGTACAAGAACGGAAGACGGCTCGGGAATTGGTTCGTTCAATACGGTTTTGAGGGGTTTGAGTTCTTCCACCACTTATTATGCTCGGAGTTATGCCAAAAATTCTAGCGGGGTAGTGGTGTACGGCAATGAGGTGAGTTTTACAACCAGCGCGGCTCTTCCTGGTCTACGGTGTCCGGGCACCCCAACGGTCACTGATATTGATGGAAATTCTTATTACACCGTTCAAATTGGAAACCAGTGTTGGTCTCAAAGCAACCATAAGTCCAGTAGGTATAGGAATGGGGATAGTATTTCAACTGGAATTAATGACAGTATTTGGTCGAGCACAACAAGTGGGGCATATTCGATATACAACAATGACCCTATGAATGATGGCTTGTACGGGAAGTTGTATAACCATTATGCGGTGATGGATAGCAGGGGTTTATGTCCTACAGGTTGGCATGTTCCCTCGGATGCAGATTGGACGACTCTTGAGAATCAACTGGGAGGGCCAAGCGTAGCTGGAGGAGCCTTGAAGAGCACAGCGATGCAACCTACTCCCGGGGGTTGGGCTTCACCAAACACGGGTGCCACGAATTCTTCTGGCTTTACTGCTCCGCCGGGCGGCCTGAGAAACGATCTGGGGGTTTATTACGCTATCTCTGACGTAGGTTATTGGTGGACTTCATCCGTTGCGTCTAATTTCAGGTTATGGGTTCGTGGTCTTGACGATAACCTTCTTGAAAGCATTCGCGACACAGGAAGTCTTAAAATTGGCATTTCGATTCGCTGTCTCAAAAACACCCTCCCCCAAGTCAACACCACCTCGGTTTCCAATGTGACCCCATCATCTGCTGTGGTCACAGGTGAGGTCATTTCCGAGGGCGACCAAAATACATCGAGGGGTTTTTGTTATTCCACTACAACCAATCCGACCATTTCAAATGACACTACGATGAATGGGTCGGGACTTGGGGCTTATTTGGACTCTTTACAGAATTTAATTCCTTTGACTACCTATTATGTTAGGGCTTATGTCACGAATAGCGCTGGGACTTCGTATGGAAATGAGGTGAGCTTTACAACTACCTTGCCAGCTCCGCAACCTTGTTCTTCTAGCCCCACAGTCACTGATATCGATGGGAATGTCTACAATACGGTTCAGATTGGAAACCAGTGTTGGACGCAGACTAATTTGAAGACAACTAAGTACCGAAATGGGGATAATATTTCTACGGGCTTGAATAACAGTCAATGGGAAGCAGCAACGTATGGTGCATATGGTGAACAGAATCTTCCGGGAAGTATTGGCTCCTTAGGGAGGCTATACAATCACTTTACTGTTTCGGATTCTCGCGGTTTATGTCCAACAGGATGGAAGGTGCCTTCAATTCAGGAATGGCTTGGCCTGGCAAACTACTTGGGCGGCTCGCAATTGGCTGGTGGCATATTAAAAGACACCTTAACCCAGCCTCAATTATTTGGATGGGATATTCCAAATGTTGGTGCAACAAATCAAAGTGGATTTGCGGCCCTTGGTTCCGGATTTAAAGATATTTATGGGAATTTGGGCATGGCAGGAACAGCTGCCTTTTATTGGAGTTCTTCAGCGTATCAAGGTCGAATCAATGCCTCATGGATTATGAGTTTATTCCATTCCAATACTGTGTTTAGTGATTATGATTATACTACCTATAGTGAAAATCGGAACGGATTTTCGGTACGATGTCTTAAGGATTAATACTTTACGAGTAAAAATAGCCTCATCCTCAGGCGGGATTTAGTTCATTATCAAGGGTCGATGCACACCCTGTGTAAGGCCCCCTCCCGTTAAATGATTTTGGTCCCGCCTGAGTCACCTTCCTCCACAATTTTTCGCGCTTCATCGAAAAGTTGGGATTTGAATCCAATTTTCAGTCCAGTTAAGGCCGATTAAGTCCTTAATATCAAACGATGTAGCCTCGACGGGAATCGAACCCATATCTAAAGTTTAGGAAACTTCTATTCTATCCGTTGAACTACGAGGCCCTACACCCTCCCCTCAACCCCCAAAACACCCCCAAAAATACACCTTTTTAAGAGGGTTTGAACCCAACTGGGGGGGATTTCACCCCAAATGGACCCGGATATTGCACGGTAATTGCACGGTACTTGCGTGGTTGGGAACCACCTCCTTATCGGTTGGGATTAACCCTGGCTCAAAGATGGGGGGTCAGTTGGTGGTGAAATGGGTCAAATGGGAATTTTCCAAAATCGGAACCAGTGAAAATTTTTCCAGAGGTGACCACTCATCCCTGCCCTGTAAGTCTCATGATACCGCTATTTTTCTATATGTTATTGGTTCTTTTTTAGGTAATTCAATGATTTGTTTTGAAAAATCCTCGTTTAACTCGGTTTTTGACCCCTTTAGCTGGGTTTATGGACTTGTAATTAGCTTGGTCTATATTTGGGAATATCAAATTAATTTCCATGAATAAAGCCTATAAGATTTTATTTTCCTTATTTCTGATTCTGATGTCCGGTATGGGGTTCTCCCAGTCCGTACCATCCTATGTTCCGACCAATGGACTGGTGGGATGGTGGGGATTCAACGGGAATGCTCAGGATGGTTCGGGGAATGGGAACCAT
>Ga0315899_10004310_pt1 | contig 15393 bp, 13 predicted proteins | sample LakEriMetagenome_2_FD_203518 | JGI IMG/M metagenome (GOLD analysis project Ga0315899, IMG submission 203518) | Freshwater fungal communities from buoy surface, Lake Erie, Ohio, United States - Buoy 4 MA112 | ecosystem: Environmental > Aquatic > Freshwater > Lake | place: USA: Lake Erie, Ohio... | reverse complement strand
CAGTACGATCTGCAGGTGATTGCCGAGAACATCGAAGACAACCCCAGCAATCTGACCCGTTTCGCCGTGATTGGCGACGAGACCACAAAGCCCTCGGCGAATGACAAGACGGCGTTGCTGCTGCAGATTCCGCACAAGCCGGGGGCTCTGGCCGAAGCACTGGCCGCGTTCAGGAAGAACAACATCAATCTGACCTGGATTGAGTCATTCCCGGTCCGGGGTCCCGAGGCGGGCTATGTGTTCTTTCTCGATTTCGAGGGGCATGCCGCGGACCCCCGGATCAAGAAGACTCTGGCCGAACTCGAATCGAAGGCGGTGCGATTGGAAGTGCTGGGGTCGTATCCCCGCAGCCTGCCGATTGATTGACAAGAGTCGACCTCCCCGGTGAGTCAGGCGGGAGATCTTGGGGGGCGGTGGTGCGTGGGGGTCCGCAATCGGAAGCACGGCCCGCCAGAGCGCTCGTCTTGCTTGGTGCCGGTGGGGGGGGAACCGGGGTCTCATTTCTCCGCTGCAGTTGCCAGTTTGTTCCCGAACCGCCATGATGTCGCGCACATCTTCTGGCAGCCGACTCATCGCCGCCGTCTCTCCGACGACGGCGGTTTTCATTGACCCAGACCTGGCTGGAGACTCCAGGAAGGAACGCCTGTGATCATTGTCCTCAAACCCGACTCGACCTCGGAACAGGTCGATCATATCGTGGACCGCATCCACCAACTGGGGCTGAAGACTGATGTCAGCCGGGGTATCAAGCGGACCATCATCGGTGTGATTGGCGACGAAGACATTCTGCGCAACGCGCCGCTGCAGGCCATTCCCGGAGTGGAGGAGGTGGTTCCCATCTTGAAGCCGTACAAGCTGGCCAGCCGCGAATATCAGGCTGAAGACTCGAGTTTCGAGGTGGGGTTTGGAGTGCGGGTTGGCGGGGGCCATCTGGCGATGATCGCCGGGCCGTGCGCGATTGAAGGGCGCGACATCCTGTTCGAGATCGCCCAGCATGTGAAGCAGGCGGGGGCCAACATCCTGCGGGGCGGGGCCTACAAGCCGCGCACCAGTCCGTACAGCTTCCAGGGGTTGGGAGAAGAGGGACTGCGGCACCTGCGGGAAGTGGGGGATGAACTGACCATGCCCGTCTGCACCGAGGTGATGGATCCCCGGCAGGTGGCGTTGGTCGACAAGTACACCGACATTTTCCAGATCGGTGCCCGCAACATGCAGAACTTCAATCTGCTGAGCGAAGTGGGTCAGACGAAGCGGCCAGTGCTGCTGAAGCGCGGCATGAGCGCCTCGGTGACCGACCTGCTGATGTCGGCCGAATACATCATGGCCGGGGGGAACAAGCGGGTGATTCTCTGCGAGCGGGGAATCAAGAGTTTTGACAATTCGACCCGGAATCTGCTTGATCTGTCGATCGTTCCGAACTCCAAGGGGCTGTCGCACCTGCCGATCATTGTCGATCCCAGTCACGGCACCGGCCGTCCGGACCTCATTCCTCCGATGGCGCTGGCCTCGATCGCCGCCGGGGCCGACGGGGTGCACATCGAGGTGCACAGCTGCCCCGAGAAAGCGCTGAGCGACGGGCCGCAGGCCCTGTTGCCCTGGCAGTATCAGGAAGTGATGGACCGCATGCGGCAGATTGCCAGCCTGTTCGGAAAAGACATTCCCCAACCGCACGGAGCCCGGGCATGAGACGCTTGTTTGTCGCTGGCAACTGGAAAATGAATCTGGTGCGCGAGACCGGTCTGGCTCTCGCCTCGGGGCTGGCGCAGGCTTGTCCGAAGTCCCATCCGGGCGTCCAAGTGGTGGTTTGCCCGCCATTTCCCTATCTGGTGCCGGTCGCGGGAGCGATCGCCAACAGTGGGGTCGAGCTGGGCGCCCAGAACTGCTCGGCGGAAAAGCCGGGGGCGTTTACGGGTGAGATCGCCACGGCGATGCTGCAGGATGTGGGCTGCCAGTGGGTCATTCTGGGACATAGCGAACGTCGCACGCTGTATGGAGAGACCGATGCCCTGGTCGCCCGCAAGACGGCGACCGCGCTGGCTTCGGGGCTTTCGGTCATTCTGTGCGTGGGAGAAACCCTTGCCGAACGGCAAGCCAATCAGACCGACGCGGTCCTCGACCGGCAGATGGCGGGGTCTCTCGAGGGAATCTCGGCCAGCGATCTGTCACGGGTGGTGATCGCCTATGAACCTGTCTGGGCGATTGGAACTGGACTGACGGCCACCGCTGAGCAGGCGGAATCGGCCCATGCGCACTTGCGCAAATGGCTGTCTGTTCGCTACAATGCGGGGCTTGCCGATTCGACACGCATTCTCTACGGGGGCAGCGTGAAGCCTCAGAATGCGAAGAGCCTGATGGAACAGCCGAACGTGGATGGTGCCTTGGTGGGAGGGGCTTGTCTCAAGCTCGATGATTTCCTGCCAATCGTGCGGGCCGCCCAAGAGCTGCGTCCCGCCTGATGGAGACCTGACCCGAGATGTCGTATTTTCTGCTGACACTGTTGATGATCGTCGGGCTGTTCCTGATCGCCGTGATCCTGCTGCAACGCGGGCGCGGTGGGGGACTGGCCGGGGCGTTTGGTGGACTGGGGGGGCAAAGTGCCTTTGGAACCCGGGCCGGGGATACGTTCACCTGGATCACCGTGGGTACGGTGGTGGTGTGGATCATCCTGGCGGCGGCGGCTGGTCGCAGCATCCGCTCCGACATGGAAGGGCAATTCCTGGGACGTGAGTCGGACGAGGTGAAACTCGCTCCGGCCCGCGGCACTGGCTCCGAGAGCGATCTCGATGGAGGAGCTGGCGGCGAAGGGAAGGGTCTGGATCTGCCTGAGATGCAGGATTTCCCCGTCGGTCCCGCCCCCAAGAACAAGCCGGCCGGCCCCGCCGAGGGAGCCGGCCCCGCTGCTTCGGGACCCCAGAACGAGGGGACCGAAGAGACGAAGTCCGCTCCTGCGGGGTCGGAAGAGACTCCCTCCAAACCTGCTGAATAGGCGTGGTCCCCCGTGCTGCTGAGCATGACCGGTTATGGCGCTGCCCGCCATCATGACGCCCAACTTGCGGCTGTGGTGGAGGTGCGCGCGGTCAACAACCGGTATCTGAAGGTCGTCGGGAAATACCCGGACTGGCTGGCCCCCCAGGAAGGGGAAATTGAACGGCGCGTCAGGCAGTTTGTCAGCCGGGGAACGGTGACTCTGCAGATTCGCGTCGACCGCATCCCCCGGGCCGAAGATTTCCAGCTCAACCGGGTGGCCCTGGAAAGTTATTGGGCCCAGGTGCAGCAGGCGGCCCGCGAGTTGCACGCAGCGCCGCCGACCGATCTGGGTCAGTTGCTGGTGTTGGATGGGTTGGTGGCCGAAACCCGGCACAGCCACTCCGAGGACCAGACCACGCTCGATTTGACCCTGCGGCTGCTGGATCAGACGCTGGAACACTTCCAGGCGTTTCGGGCGCAGGAAGGGGCCGCGATGGGCCGCGAACTGGAGCGGAATCTGGTTGTCATCTCGGCCCAACTCGATGAAGTGGCCCGTCAGGCACCGCTGACGGTGACCGAATATCGTGCGAAGCTGCTCGGACGAGTGCGGGACGCGATCGCGGAAGCGGGAGTTACGCTGTCGGAAACCGATCTGATCCGCGAAGTCGCGATCTATGCCGACCGGGGCGACATCAACGAAGAGATCACCCGGCTGCGGTCGCATCTGTCCCAATTCGGCACATTCCTGGCCGAGCCCGCCTCAACGGGCCGCAAGCTCGACTTCCTCAGCCAGGAAATGTTCCGCGAAATCAACACGATCGGATCCAAGGCCAATCACGTCGGAATCGCGCATGCCGTGGTCGAGATGAAGGCTGCCGTCGAAAAGATTCGGGAAGTGTTGCAGAACGTCGAGTAGAATTCAGGATTCCCCCGTCGCGGGGTGGGCTGGTCCCCCCCCGGCCAGACGGAGGAGGCCGTTGCAGAGTCTTCGGGAGTTGCGGCAGGTGTCTTCGGCGGAAAACGAGTTTGCGCAGATGCGTTTCGTCGTGTTGTCTGGCCCCAGCGGTTCGGGCAAAACCACGATCGTCCCTCTGCTGATTCAAACCTGTCCTGTTCGTTTGATCAAGTCGGTTTCGGCGACGACCCGGGCGCCGCGGCCCCACGAGGTCCCTGGGGAAGACTATCATTTCCTTTCGCGTGAGGAATTTGCCCGTCGCCGGGCGGCGGGCCAGTTCCTGGAATGTGCGGAAGTGCATTCTTCGGGGAACTGGTACGGCACCCTGAAGTCCGAGGTGACCCGGGCTCGGGATGTGGGGGGCTGTGCCCTGCTGGAGATCGACGTCCAGGGGGCTCGCCAGGTGATTGAACAATGTCCCCAGGCTCTGACGATCTTCGTGAGGACTCCCGAGGGGGAGTACGAACGGCGACTGCGGGCCCGGGGGACCGAGTCGGAAAAAGTCATCCAGAGCCGGCTGGAAACCGCCCGGCGTGAACTGGCGCAGGCCCCCGCCTACCGTCACCAGGTGGTCAACGATGACCTGGGGCGGGCGGTGGCCGAGATGAGTCAACTGATCCAGCAATGGGAGCGTGAATGCGATGATTGAAGAACTGAAGGAAGAGCAGATCGTCAACAAGGTCGGTGGTCGCTTCAAATTGTCCACGCTGATCCAGAAGCGGATGGTTCAGCTCAATCGGGGCGGAGTGCGGCCCCTGCTCGACAATCCCGGCAATACCCAGAATCTCATGGAAACCGTGATCCAGGAGATCATCCAGGACAAGATCTACCTCGACAACTCGGGACGCCTGGTGGTCGATGGCGAGGTCGCCCCCGAGCCCAGCAGTGACGATGCGGGCCCCACCCTCGACGACGTTCGCTGAGAACCCATGGACGCACTGGCCGGGCGCGAGATTGTGCTGGGGGTGACCGGAGGTGTGGCGGCCTACAAGGCGGCCGACCTCTGCAGCCGGCTGGTGCAGTCGGGGGCGCGGGTCTCGGTGGTGATGACCGCGGCTTCCCGCCGGTTTATCGGGGCCACCACCTTCGAGGCCCTCACCAATCGTCCCGTCCATCTCCGTCGATTCCGGCCCCAGGAACATCGGCTGGGGGAACATATTGGCCTGGCCCGGCGGGCCGAGTTGTTGATTGTGGCCCCGGCCACAGCCGCCACTCTGGCCCGGTTCGCCTGTGGTCTGGCGGATGATCTGCTCTCGACGCTGTATCTGGCCTTTACCGGTCCGGTTCTCGTCGCCCCGGCGATGAATTGCGAGATGTGGGCCAAGCGGGCCGTGCAGCGAAACGTGGCCGTGCTGCGTGAGGATGGCGTCCATTTCGCCGAACCGGGAATTGGTTGGCTCAGTTGCGGGATTCAGGGAGCCGGCCGGATGGCCGAACCGTCCGAGATCCTGCAGCGAGTTCATGAGATTGTGCCAGTCCGGCACACGCCAGCCTGAGGCCGCACTCACGGCGACAGGATCCCACAAAACAAAACAACAGGTCGGCCGTCTGAAACAGACGACCGACCTGTTGCGATTTTCCGAAACGGTGAGCGGCAGTAATTACCAGCCGCGGCGAACCATCCGCACACCCCCCTGCCGAGACTGGCAGGACGAAGCAGCGGGCTGGTAGTTACGCACAGGCTGTGCGTAAGCCACAACTTGGCCATTCTGGTAGTAGGCGGGGGCGGCAGCCACCGCGGGAGCAGCCATCGGAACCGCAGCCGCCTTTTTCGCGGCAGCCGGCGGGAGAATGACGCTGTCGATGACGTGGATCACACCGTTCGAGGCGTTGATGTCGGTCTTCAAGAGCTTGGCGTCGTTGATGAAGGCACCCTTGTCATTGGCACCAATCTTGATGGTTCCGCCCTGCAGAGTCTTGGCTTCCTTGGCCTTGAGGGCGTCGTCCGAATAGATCCGGCCGGGAACCACGTGGTACTTCAGGATGTCGGCCAGCTTTTGCTTGTTCTCGGGCTTCAGCAGCGATTCGACCGTACCGGCTGGCAACTTCGCGAACGCCTCGTCGGTGGGGGCAAACACGGTGATGGGGCCGGGGGCGGACAGGGCTTCGACCAGCCCGGCAGCCTTGGCGGCGGCCAGCAGGGTCTTGAAGGCACCGGCCTTGTCAGCGACGGTGGGAATGGTGTCGGCCGACGGCAGAATCACCGCGTCGATGACGTGAATGGTGCCGTTGGTGCAGGCGATGTCGGTCTTCACCACGTTGGCGTTGTCGACCTTCACACCGCCGTCGGCCACCTTCACCGTGGCCCGCTGGCCATTGACGGTGGGGGCGCTGGTCAGCTTGACCACATCGGCCGCCTTCACATTGGCGGGAACCACGTGGTACTTGAGAATGTCAATCAGCTTCTGCTTGTTCTCGGGCTTCAGCAGGGTCTCCACCGTTCCCTTGGGCAACTTCGCGAACGCCTCGTCGGTCGGAGCGAAGACGGTGAACGGTCCTTTTCCCTTGAGGGTGTCGACCAGGCCGGCGGCCTTGACCGCGGCCACCAGCGTGTTGAACGACCCCGCCCCCACAGCCGTGTCCACAATATCCTTTTCCGCCGCGAAGGCGGGAGCCGCGAGAGCCATCACAGCCACGGCCGAAACCAGCCAATTCTTCGCCAAACGCATGCTTGCACACTCTCTCAAAAAATCGGGAGATTGAACGTTGAACCCACCCCGGGTCAGAAATTCGTTCAATTCGTCCACTTGAGAATTCATAGGTGCGTGCGGTCAGCCTTCAACAAAAATCCAAGAAAGTTTGTGAATTGGGTGGTTCCACGGATATTTTGACTCTCGCAGTTCCCCCAGCTTCGCGAAGGGTGGGTTCAAAGCGATGAAATGGGCCCCCCGAATCTCTCCCCGGGCGAGGAGACCGCGGACGGTTGCTCGACCCGTGCCAGAAGGACGGATAACATCAGCGAATGTGAATGGGTGGGCTTCCGGAACCAAGTCCACTTCCGGAGCGTTTCCGCGTTCCATTTCGAGATCACCGGGGAACCATCATGTTGCAGCTTCCTGGATCCGTGTGCCGACCCTGGCGGTCGTTGACCCCGCTGTCTCTGTGCACCTGGGCGATCTGCCTGGCTCCCGGCCTGTTGACTGCCGACGACTGGCCCCAGTTCCGGGGCCCCGCCGGGCGGGGCCTGGCGGTCTCCAACCGGGCTCTCCCCAGCGAACTGAGCCCGACGCAAAACGTCATCTGGCGCAGGGAACTCCCTCCCGGGCACTCGTCCCCCGTGGTGGTGGGAGACCGCGTCTATCTCACGGGAATTCGCGACAAGCAGAAACTGGTGACTCTCGCCCTGGACCGCGCTTCGGGCCAGGTGGTCTGGGAGCGGGAAGCGGAGTTCGAAAAACTCGAAGAAATCCATCCGACCGGAAGTCATGCCACCCCCACCGTGGCGGCGGATGGAGAGCGGGTGGTCAGCTTCTTCGGCTCGGCCGGGCTGTTCTGCCACGACCCACAGGGGCGTTTGCTCTGGCAGATTCCCCTGGGCCCCTTCAAGAACGACTTCGGCTCCGGCACCTCGCCCCTCATCGTCGACGACCGGGTCATCCTCTGCCAGGACCACGACACCGATTCGTTTTTGATGTCGGTCGACAAGCAGACCGGGCGGATTGTCTGGCGGATCGACCGGGGGGAATTCCCCCGCAACTACTGCACGCCGACCATCTGGACTGTGAATGGCCGCAAGCAGATTGTGGTCGCCGCCACCCTGCGGATTGTGGCCTACGACTTTGAAACCGGGGAAGAAGTCTGGACGGTGCGCGGCGTCGCCCGCATTGTGAACATGAGCCCCTGCGTGGGGGCCGACGGCAATCTCTACGTCGCCACCTGGTCGCCCGGCGCCGAAGCCAACGACCGCATCAACACGCCTCCGTACGACGAATTGGCGGCGGAATCGGACCAGGACAAGAACGGCACTCTCGCGAAGAACGAACTGCCCGACGGGCCCGCCAAGCAGCGGTTCAGCCAGATCGACCGGGACAAGGACGGCCAGATTTCCCGTGACGAGTACGAGTCGATGCGGCGGGTCTTCCAGCAAGCCCGCAATGTGGTGCTGGCGATCAAGCCGGGGGGCCGGGGAGACATCACCAAGTCTCACGTCCTCTGGGAATACACCCGCGTCATCCCCTACTGCCCTTCGCCGGTGGTGTATGGCGACCACCTCTATCTGATCAAGAACGGCGGAATTCTGACCGTTCTCGACATTCACACCGGCAAGGCGCTCAAGGAAGGACGCATCGAGGCGACCGGAGATTATTACAGCTCGCCGGTGGCGGGGGATGGCAAGGTCTATCTGCTGAGCCAGAAGGGGCAGTTGACCGTTCTGGCCGCGCGGGACGGGTGGGACGAATTGTCCCGTGCCGATTTCGGAGAAGACGCCTACGCCACACCGGCATTGGTCGACGGACGGATCTACCTCCGCACCGCCAACCACCTCTACTGTTTTGGGCTGACGAAATCGGAATGAGTGTTCCAGTGGGCCGCGGGAGCCGCACGGCGCTTCCCGCGGCGGTGCTCGGAACTCCCCGGCGTTACGATCCGGTCTGTTCGACCGTCACTTCGCGGTCGATGCCGTCGATGGCGACTTGCTGCGATTTGCCATTCGGCCAGAGAACTTCCACAGTGGGGATCTCGGTGGTCTCACCGAGCCCGAACGTGGCGACTTTCTCGAATTGCGACAGGTAGCTGCGGGTCGGGGAAATCAGCCGTTTTTGGGTGGCCCCATTCGAGGTCAGCGAGACCACGGCTCCAATGCCATCCCGGTTGGTGGTCCGTCCATCGCCCACCAACCGCACCCGCAGCCAGTGCCGGCCCAACGCCTGGTCATTCTTCAGCAGGCGAGGGGCCGCCCCGGTGGCGGTCAGCAGCAGATCGAGATCGCCGTCGCCGTCGAAGTCGGCACAGGTGGCACCCCGGCCCACCATGGGCTTGGCGAAGTCGGCACCGGTCTGGGCGGTCTCGAGCTTGGTGAATTCACTCCCCCGGGGAGAGCCGGTATTCCAGTACAACTGCGGCGGCTGTTCGTAGCTCTGGCTCTTCTGCACCTTGCTGATGTCGTTCTCGAGATGCCCGTTCGCCACCAGCAGATCGAGTCGCGAATCGAGATCGAGATCGGCGAAAAACACCCCGAATTTCAGCCAGATGCGCGACGGCGGGCCCAGGCCCGTGGCCACTGCGTCATCACTGAAGGTCATGTTGTTCTTGCGCGTGCAGTACAGGGCGGTCATCTCGTTGGCGAAGTTGCCAATCACCACCGCCTGCGTGTCGTCATTGCGGAACCAGCCCTGGTCACACCCCATCGCCCCGCGGGCATTCCCCGTATTGTCGACCCCAATGCCCCGCTCGATTCCAATCTCTTCGAACTTCCCGTTCCCCAGATTGTGAAACAGGAAGTTCTGCACCGTGTCGTTGGCAATCACGATGTCGAGCAGGCCGTCGCCATCCGCATCGAGGAACACCACTCCCAGCGATTTCCCCACGGGAACCCCCGTGGCGGCATTCTTCACCTGCACCCCCGCCTCGGCCGAGACATCGGTGAATTTCCCCCCGCCGTCGTTGCGATAGAGATGGGGAAACGCCCCGTCGAACGCCTGGGGCCGGCAGTAGGCGCGGACCGAACCGTCGAGCGTGCAGCGCAGCTCGCGGTCGATGGCGGGAGACCACCGCACGTAGTTCGCCACGAACAGGTCGAGATCGCCGTCACGGTCGTAGTCGAAAAAGCCGCTGCTGGTGCTCCAGGCGGTTTCCTCTCCCCCCACACCCGCCGCCACCGTCACGTCGACGAACTTCCCCTGTTCGTTGTGCAACAGGTGATTCGCCCCCAATCCGCTCAGGAACACGTCGGTCCAGCCGTCGTTGTCGTAGTCTCCCACGGCCACTCCCTGACCATAGAACTGCACCGCCACCCCCGCCTCCTGCGAGACGTCGGTGAACTTCCAGTTGCCATCGTTGCGATACAGGGTGGTGACCGTGGAGCGGCCTCCGGGTGAGGTCTGATCGGTCCAGGGACGCGAATTGACCAGCAAAATGTCTGGGCGGTTGTCGTTGTTGTAATCCAGCACCGCACATCCGCCCCCCATCGACTCGGGGAGCAGCTTGTCTCCGGTGGAACCATTTTCGTGCACAAACGCAATGCCGGCGGCGCTGGTCATGTCGACAAAGGGGACCTGCGGCAACTGCACCTCGGTCTTGCGCAGATCGGCGGGCTTGAGTTCGGTCTGGCGGTCGACCGGTTTCTCGGGGGGTTTGCGGGTCAGCCAGAAACCCAGGCCGCCCAGCACCACCGCTCCCGCGATCGCCACCAGCGACCGCCGAAACATCTGGGCGATGATGGTGTCATCCCCGGCCGCCTCCGGCTCGGGGGCGGGGCGTTGCGCGGGGCGATGTTTGTCCCTGTCGATCATGACGCGTCTCCGGTGGTCTTCGCGGCCGGTTCGAGCGCGGCCGCCTCAGCAGCGGCGGGGGGGGCCCCGGCCGGTTGGGGAGCTGGTTTTTGCCGGGCGAATTTCTGCGGCAGTCCCGGTGCTCCCGGACGGTTCAGAGGATAGATGACCAGCGGCTCCGACGCGACATTCGCGGCGGGGTAGCGCAGCCGGGCGGCGTTGACCGCCAGTTCCTGCGCATTGTCATCGGGCTTGTAGCGAACGTGCAGCCGGCGATGCAGACCGGCCCGCTCCTCATTCCCCAGCTCGGTGTGCAGTTGGGCCAGATTGTAATGGGCCATCACATCTTCCGAGTCGTAGAACAGGCTCGTCTCGAACTCCTTCACCGCCTCCTGCAGCAGACGGTTCCGCTCGGCGTCGTCGTCACGCACCTGCTTGGCCAGCTCGAACAGCGTCTGACCCAGTTCGTTGTGGACCACGATGTCGCGCTCGAGGTGCAGGTTGCGCTTCCGCCGCTCTTCGGTCTGGTCATACAGCACACTGCGGAAATTCTCGACCGCCCGGTCGAGATAGCCCTGCTGCTTGTTGATCAACCCGCTGAACCAGGCGACAGTCCAGGGAGGAGCCGCGGGATTCTGGAACTCGGCCGCCTTCTGCAGCACCTCGACCGCTTCGTCGATGCGCCCCTCGGTGAAATACACCCGGGCGCGGTTCACTGGTCCGTCAAACCGTCCCAGCTTCTCGACTTCGAGGAACGCCTGCTCGGCCTGCAGCAGCTCGGCCTTGCCCCCGCCCGAGCCCGGCGCCGCCCCCTCCAGCAGCAGCCCAATGCCGTAGTCGTTCCAGCGCTGCCACAGATCTTTCTCGGCAATCGCCGACTTCTGCTCGGGAATCTCGGCGGTCACCCCCGCCACCGGGAAGGTGATGCTGTCGCTGGCGATCGTGGTGACCGGCAGCGTGTTTGGCCAGGGCTCACCGGGGGTATGGTCAGGCAGTGCCGGCCCTCCGGGCACCGACTTCCGACCGACGAAGTCCATGTAGATCTTGTCGAACTTGCGATACTGCAGCTTCACCTCGACCGTCACCGGAGCGGTCAATGTCTCGGGCAAGGCCAATTCGAAGTGCACGATCTGGGCGCCACCCGGGGGAATCTGCTTGTTGTACAGCGGGGTGAAGATGTCTTGCGGATTGCGTCGGTCGATCCGGTTCCCCTGGCGATCAAGCATGAAGACGTTGATGAAGTGCGACCACGGATCAACCGTGCCCGCATCGTCAATCGCCCCGTTGCGGCCAATCACCAGATCGCCGCTCTTGACCGTCACATCCACCCAGATCTCGTTGGAATCGACCGTCCCCTGCGAAAACAGGTGCCCCACCTTGAGAGTCCGCAGCACGGTTTCCAGCAGGTAGGTCCTCCCCGGCTGCAGGGTTGGCACCTGGGGCCGCAGCGGGGCGGTCAACGCGCCGTCAATGCGCCCTTCCTCTTTCAGTCCAAACAGATCGACCCGCACCACCCCCTTCATGAAGTCCTGGTGCACCTTCACCGTCTCGGTATCTCCCCGCAAATAGGGCAGGGCCGTGTTGGCTCCCAGGAACGTATGGTTGTGAATGCTCAACTGACCGTTCGAGGCGAAATCCTTCGCGCCGAAATCGGCCGAGGGGACCAGCGGCATGTGGCACTCGGCACAGTTTTCCCGCGACTTCTCGGGATAGTAGAACGCCCGGGCGTTGCCGCCGCTGACCCCCGACAGCAGGAACGAACCATAGCTGTCCTGGCCCCGCAGGAATTCCTTGTAATGGTTCAGCGCGTAAGGCAGGTGCACCTTGTGACAGGCCGAACAGAACTCGGACGACTTGTGCAGCGGCTTCAAAAACGTCTGCTTGTGGAACGTGGGCTTGGCCTTCACCAACTGGTTGTTGACCCACTGCAGCACGCCATTTTCGCTCTTCGCGAACGGGTAGTGGATTGGCTCTTCGATGGTGTAGTCGGCATTTCCCTGGGTGCTGTAATGGTCGTTCCACTCTGTCGAGTTCAGGCTCGAAATCGCGTGGCAGACGGTGCAGGTGATCGCCGCCCGGGCGGTCGGATGCTTCACGATGTCGAACTCGGGGTCATCGAACAGACCGCCGAAGAAGGGGACTGGATCATGGCAACCGGCACACCACCGCGAGGCCTTCACATTGCCGTCCCGCTTGAGGGCGAATTCGCGGGTCTCCACCACGCTGGCCATGTACATCGGATTGTTGAACGAACTGAAGCGGTGGGCCCCATGCTGGTGCTGCGCGTAAGCGTCGGCATGACACTTCAGGCAGTATTCGTCCATCATCAGGGTGTCAGCGGGAATGAACTTGTCATTCGCCGTGACCGCCAGCGACGGTTCGAAATACTTCCGCCCCTCGGCCGAGCCCTTGGCGTTCAGTGTCCGGGGATCGGCGTTCTGCAGGACGATCATCGCCCCAACCAGCCCCGCCACAGCCGCCCCATAGGTCAGCCCGTAGTTCCACTTGATCCTGGGTCCCGCCAGGCGGTGCAGCCAGTAGAGCCAACCCGCCGCCAGGGGGGCCGCCACGTGCAGCCAGTAAATCACCGACCGGGAGGTTCCGGCCCGTAACTGCAGGGAACCGACCTGGGTCAGCCCAATCCCCGTCAACAGCACCACCAACCCCGCGAGGAACAAGGCGTAGCCCACCCGAATCGCCCGCTTGTTCTTGCGGTTGCGGGAAGTCACCAGGTGGATCACGCCGAAGGCGACGAAGGGCACCACCAGCAGCAGGCCCAGCACCAGGTGCATCAGGAACATGCACAGGTAGAAATAGTTCTCGTAACTGACGCCCGGACCCGCCAGCCAACCCCGGGCCGACACCGTCGCCAGGTAGACCGAGTTGGCCGCCAGCAGGGCGACCAGAAACAGCACCACCTGGAACAATTTTTTCAGCCGGGGGCCAATCGCGGGTACGTAGCCGGTCGGACGCGGACGATCAGAGGGCCGGGAGGCAGAGGCTGGGACAGACATGCGACAATCCAGAAAGAAGAGAGCAGGCACCCACAGATCGATGCCGGGAGGTGTTCCTGACCGATGGGCAGCCAAATCAATTGGCAAATCACCGGTCGCGTCTTCCGATCCGGTCATGCGGAAATCAAATCAGTCCGCATACATCCGAATCGACTGCACCACCAACAAGGCGAACCTGAGTCATGACCCGACCCAACTCCTGGTCCCCACAGGGTCTCAGGTCTGATTCTCGCCTCACCCACAAGGCTCGCGCTGGCTTTCCAATTCGCCAACACAGTGCCCTTCGCAGGCGGATTGAGGTTCGCCCCCTTCCCCTACGATCTGGGGGGACGCTCCCATCGACCCTCGCGCTGCCTGGCAGCCGACGCCTCAATCTCTCCCGGCACCCGACCGATATACGGATCCCGATCCAAATCGGAAGCAGTCAGACCCAGAAGTTCACGAGACTCTGGGCTGGACTTCAGGGGAGGGGCGAGCGGAGTTGGGGGGAGCGCTCCCCGACACGAGGGACCCTGGCAGCGATGCGACCCCTGCCGCGGCAACGAGGCCGGCCCCGCCAAATCTTGCTCCCCGGCAAAAGCCCCAGCCAGGCTCCCGGCAGTGGCGGACGCCGATGTTCCCGGACCATTCCCTAAATGAACATAATCGCCACACGAGGCGATGGCCGTCGCGGGGCCAAATTCTCCACCGGCTCCCCACCCCAGGGAGATCAGCAGCAACAGGCAGCTGATGCGAAGGCAATTCATCAACTGGGTGGCGCAGAAGGGAAAGTGAAACGAAAACTGTTCAGGCCAGAGTCGCCATTGGTACAGTCTCGGCTTGAGCTGGAAAACGTTCAAGAGAAAACGGTAACCCGAGATTTGTACGCCGAGCCCTCCCCGCCCGTTGGACCGCCCGGTGGCATGGGTCCAGCCGAACCGTGCTTGTGGCACCCACAAACAGCCGCCCCCTCGATCTCCTCAGGACCGATAGAAATCGATGAAATTCACACGGATCTGCCGCGGATTCGCCTGCCGCAGGCCCCAGGGAATCGTCCATTCGAACCCCCCGACGGTTTCGTTGTCCTGTTCAGGCAGCAATTTCAGGTCGAGCCACAGGGGGTCATTTGCCGTCAGCACCACCTGCTCGTCCGGGGGGACCCATTGCCGGATGCCACCCCGGTCATTCCCAGCCGGGACAGCCGCCTGCACGGTCCACTCTCCCCCCGACACCGTCAGGCTTTCCAGCCCTTTCAGCCGCAGTTCGACCAGAACCGCGGCGGGCCAGGTCCCGGTCAGGCGCTCCAGGATTACCTCGGAGATGCCCCGGGGACTCTGAATGATGACGCGCTGCCGCTCACGGTCGGCCACGACTTCGACCCGGTCCCCCTCGGACCGCCCACGTCCCGCCACGCCGGGGCTCACAGGTTGCGGCGCAGCGTTCATGATCAAGTCACCCTGCAGTCTGTTCTGAGGTGGTGTGCTGCAAAACCAGCTCACGGCACAACCGTCGTCCCGCGAAGAGAGCGGCGCACCCGCTCTCGGCGAGCGGTGGTGCCCGACAGCCAGGCAGTTGGGGGTGGACGAATTGGCACCCGGTCCTGCGTCTTCCCGGCCCATGAGGCGCAGCAGAATGCTGTTGCGCAGGTTGCCGATTGGCAACCGCAACCGGAGTCTCAGTCGTCGTCCGAATCGTCGTCCTCGGAAGCCGGGCGACCACGGCGTTTGGCCCCCGGTGAGGACTGTGCCTTCGTTTCTTCGTCTTCTTCTTCACGGGCTGCTTTCCCCCCCAACTCGCGGGGGAGCTCGCCAATCAGCTCGCGATACGTCTCGGTGAGATTGCGGCGAGTGCGCCAAGGCCCCGCGGCCCGGGTCGATTTCCCCTCGCCGGAAGCCCCCTTGAGAGTCGGAACGGAACGGACAACCTCCCCTTCCAGCAACTCCACCGTGTGCCGGCTCACAACATCTCCGGCATGCTGCCGCTGCCACATCCAGGGAAACAGCGCCAGGGGAGAGAGCGGCGGACCCAAGGTGCTCAGAGGGTCTTC
>Ga0315899_10004309_pt1 | contig 15394 bp, 15 predicted proteins | sample LakEriMetagenome_2_FD_203518 | JGI IMG/M metagenome (GOLD analysis project Ga0315899, IMG submission 203518) | Freshwater fungal communities from buoy surface, Lake Erie, Ohio, United States - Buoy 4 MA112 | ecosystem: Environmental > Aquatic > Freshwater > Lake | place: USA: Lake Erie, Ohio... | reverse complement strand
CGGCTGTAACGCCTACGGTTCCGAAAAGAGTGTCGGGTAATTCGTCTGCTGAGTTCACGCGGTACACCTGCTGACAACCCGACTCCATTGCAAGTCGTTCAAGAGCACGAGTGTTTGAACTGTTGGACGAACCAATCACGATGAATGCATCAACCCGCGGAGCAATGGACGTCAGCGCACTCTGTCTGTTTGTTGTAGCGAAACATAAGTCGCTTCGGCCAGGTGTCCACACATTCGGAAAACGTGACTTCACTTGAACTGCAACTTCGTTCCATTCGCGGTGCGACAGTGTGGTCTGAGCAAGCATGGCAACAGGCTGCTCAAATTCGGGAAGAGCATTCACTTCTTCTACTGATTCGACGCGGGTAATGGCATGTGGCGCAACAGCCATTGTGCCCACCGCTTCTTCATGGCCCTCGTGCCCCACATACACAATGTGGAAGCCTTTACCGGCGCGAGTCTTTACTTCGTGATGAACCTTGGTCACCAGCGGACATACAGCGTCCACCACATAGTTGCCACGTGATCGCGCTGCGGCAACTACCTCTGGTGCTGAACCGTGTGCCGACAGCATGATCGGTGATCCTTCAGGCACGTCGTCAATGGAGTCGACAAACACCACACCCTTTTCGATGAATCGGTCAACAACAATCTTGTTGTGCACAATTTCGTGGTAGCAGTACACGGGTTCGTCAAAACTGCGAACCATCCAGGCCAAAGCCTTGATAGCCATCTCTACGCCGGCACAGAATCCCCGCGGAGACGCAAGCAACACTTTGTCAACAGCCATAGAGCAACTTCAGACTAGCGAGAAGCCACGAAGGTAGCCTGTGACAGGTGAGTGCGGTCATTGACTCTCTTCCGGAGATTTCAGCAGTAGAGCCATCGTCGGCTGCGTTTCGTGCTGGGTTGCTTCCTGGCGATCGCATTGTGTCGGTCAACGGAGTCTCCCCACGAGACATTCTGGAATGGCATCGTCTCGTTGAATCCGATGTGGTCGACTTGCAGGTGGCACGGGGTCGTGAGTCGCTAGACCTTGTGGTGGAACGGCAGTCAGGTGAGCCATTTGGGGCAAGTGTGTCAAGTGCTGTGTTCGACCGAATTCACACATGTGACAACCACTGCGAGTTTTGTTTCATTTATCAGCTGCCAAAGGGCATGCGACAAAGCCTGTATCTGAAAGATGACGATTACAGACTTAGTTTCCTGTTCGGAAACTTCACCACTCTTACTCGGTTCACCGAAGCCGATTTAGAACGAGTTCTCGATGAGCGACTGTCGCCGTTGTATGTGAGCATTCACGCGGTTGATCCACATGTTCGCTCAGAGATGCTGCGGAATAATCGAGGTGGTTTCAGTCTTCGTTGGTTACGTCTGATGTTGGACAATGGCATCAATGCCCGCGCGCAAATTGTTCTGTGTCCAGGTGTGAATGATGGCGACATTCTCGATTCCACTTTGTGCGGGTTGTTGGAGCAGTTTCCTGAGTTGGAATCCATCGCCATAGTGCCCCTTGGTTTGTCCCGCTATAACCCAGAATCTCGCATGCGTGTACACACGCCTGAGGAAGCGGCGTACACCATTTCAATTGTTGAAACTTGGCAAGAACGTTTTCGAAATGTTCTCGGTGTTCAACCAATTCACTTGGCCGATGAGTTTTACATGGTGGCTCATCAAGAGGTTCCACCCGCATCTCACTACGGCGAATACCCTATGTTGGAAGACGGCGTGGGATTAGTTCGTTCCTTTACAGAATCGTTCAGTGGAATAGGCCCCGATGTTGTGGGGAGGGCTGACGGTTTTTTCGCAGCGGTAGATGCTCCGAACCCCACCGCCTATACGAAACCAGCGAACCCTGCGGCTGAAACGTCTTTGCGGCCAATGTTGAGCGTCGGCGTGTCCTTGCGGCCTCGGGCCCAGCGCAGTACGAAACCACCCGCCGTGGTCTCTGGCTCGTATGGGGCCTCAATGTTTCGCACCATTCTTCCGGCACAAGGTTTTGGCCATGTTCCCGTTGTGGAGGTGCAAAATGAGCACTTCGGGGGAAATACCGCCGTGGCCGGTTTATTGACCTATTCCGACATAGTCCGCACGTTGCGGGAATTTGGCGGCGAGAATGTCTATCTGCTTCCAGATGTATGTCTCAACGAGGGTGTGTTCCTCGATGGGGCAACAGTGGACGATTTGTCGAAGGAATTCGATGTGGAGGTCATCGCTACGAGCGGTGCTGCTCTGCGTGATCGTCTGATGGTGGCACAGAAAGAAGAGCCCCATGTCTGACGTTGAAGAATCTGTAGAAGTTGAATTTCCCACGGTTGTCATCGTTGGTCGCCCCAATGTGGGTAAGAGCACCTGGTTCAACCGCGTCATCGGTGAGCGTGCAGCAATTGTTGAAGACCGTCCAGGTGTTACCCGCGACCGACACCGTCGATTGGCGCAGTGGCTGGGGATTGAATTTTGGATTGTGGACACCGGCGGTTGGATGCCAAGTGGTTCCGAACTGGATGACAAGGTCAGCCGCCAAGTGGAAGAGGCTGTGCGCGACGCCAACTTGGTTCTATTCATGGTCGACTCGTCAGTTGGTATCACCGACGAAGATGAACTCATCGCGTCATGGTTGCGGCGCAGTGGGGTAGAAGTTCTCCTTGTCGCCAACAAGGCCGACAATGAGCGTCGTGAACAAGAGCGTTGGGAATTCATGTCGCTTGGTCTTGGTGAGCCCTTCTCGGTGTCTGCACTGCATGGTCGCCGTTCTGGCGATTTTCTCGATGAAGTAGTTGCTCGTATTCCCCAAGTAGAGCGCCCAGATGATCGCCCCGAACCTGTAGGTGCAGATGGTGTTCCACGAGTGGCACTTGTTGGTCGCCCGAATGTGGGCAAAAGCACATTGTTTAACCGTCTTGTTGGGGAAGAGCGTTCTGTTGTTCACGACATGCCAGGCACTACACGCGACGCCATTGACACATTGGTGGAAACAGAAGACGGGCCTTTGGTGTTCGTCGACACGGCAGGCATGCGTAAGCGCAGCAAAGTAGATGACTCAGCCGAGTACTACTCACTTGTGCGCGCATTGAAGGCCATCGACGAAGCTGATGTGGCCATGCTGGTCATTGATGCAACAGTTGGTGTGACAAGCCAGGACCAACGTCTTGCTGAACGCGTCGACGTTGCTGGTTGTCCCATCCTTATTGTTTTGAACAAATGGGAGTTGCTTGAATCGGAGCAACGTCGCCAGGTGGAAGCCGACTTGGCACGCATGTTGTACTTCATCGACGATGCACCTGTGTTGAAAATTTCAGCGCTGACAGGCAAGGGTGTCCACAAGCTTCGTCCAGTTTTGCAAGAGGCCATCGATCAATATCACCGCAAGATTCCTACACGTGATGTCAACAAGGTGATTGCCGAAGCACAACAGAAGCAGCCGGCCGGTGGTGGTGCACGTGTCATGTTTGCGGTACAAGGTGCAGCAGACCCTCCAACATTCACGTTGTTCGTGAATCGCGAGTTGCCACAGCCCTACATTCGTTATCTCGAGAGATCAATTCGTGAGGCATTTCAGTTCGGCTCTACGCCACTGAAACTGCGTGTACGACGTAAAGGTGATTAGACGTGCCTTGGTGTGAACCGTGTGCTCGTTATTTTGCTCCGTCAGCCATGACGGTAGACGGACGTTGCCCTGAATGTTCCAGTGAAATGGAAACGCCGAATGTGTCTGGCCACATCACGCCCGAGACATTGGATCTCAAGAAACTTGCGGGTCTCGATAACGAGAAAGCTCCTTGGCACTTCAAGTTATTGATGGTGTTGCTGTGTTTGTATCTCGGCTGGCGCGTCGTTGACCTGTTCGTTTAGGGGCGGTTCGCGGCAAAGCCGATAACATTGCAAGTCATTCGGGCTGTAGCGCAGCTTGGTTAGCGCGCTTGTCTGGGGGACAAGAGGTCGTGGGTTCAAATCCCGCCAGCCCGACCAATAATTGCTTTCTTTCACTGCGGCGAAAGAGGCTGTTGTGCGAAAAAAGTAGGTCAGTATGGACATCAAAGGCAGTGTCGCGTTCGTAACCGGAGCAAATAGGGGCTTAGGTGCCGAGTATGTGCAGCAACTTCTCGATCGGGGTGCGTCCAAGGTCTACGCCACGGCGAGAAATCCTGAATCGGTAAAGAATTCTGGGGCCATTCCCATTCAATTGGACGTGACGAGTGCTGAACACATTCGTGCAGCCGTTGCTGCATGTGGAGACGTAAATCTGCTCATCAATAACGCAGGCGCAGTGCTGGGTGGTCGCATCATGGTGGACAACTCTCTGGAGAATGCAAAGGCAGAGTTTGAAACAAACGTGTGGGGCCCGTTCAATCTCAGTAAAGCCTTTGCAGACACGCTCGCCAAAAATGGCGGCGGAGCAGTAGTGAATGTTTTGTCAGCTGTTTCTTGGATGTCTTTGAAAGAAGTGGCCACCTACGCCATGTCGAAATCCGCTGCGTGGTCCTTTACAAATGGCCTGCGTCTTGAACTAGCGCGTCAAGGCACTCAAGTAGTTGCTGTCCATCCGGCCTTTATCGACACGGACATGGCTGCAGGTGTGGATATGCCCAAAACCTCACCTCATCAAGTGGTGGAGCGAACCTTGAATGGTCTGGAAGCAGGCGACGTTGAGGTCTTGGCTGACGACACATCTACATTTGTGAAGAACAGCCTTCCAAAGCACATTGAGACCTTCTATCCAAAGTTTGCGAAGAAATCAGACCGATAACGCGTTGTCGGCTTGCCCATAGTCTGTGAAGTATGTGCGGCAGGTTTGTTGGTTCATTTTCAACTGACGACATCTTGAATGAGATGTTGGAATCAGTCGAGTCGGCTGGCCTGCGAATGATTCTTCCAGAGACCGACCTGCCATTGCTGCACAACTTCAATGTTGCGCCCACCCACGCCATACCTATCTTGCGCATGCTTGATGGAGCGTTACAGGTAGAGGTTGTTCAATGGGGGCTTCTTCCTATTTGGTCAAAGGATGCATCGAAGGGCGCCAGCATGATTAACGCTCGCTCTGAAACCATTACAGAGAAGCCATCATTCAAAGGTTTGGTTCCCGGTCATCGCTGCATCATCCCCATGTCCGGTTTTTACGAGTGGGACAGAACAAATCCGAAAGCAAAGATTCCGTACTACGTCACTCGTGCAGACGGTCATCTCATGTTGGGTGCAGGTATCTGGAGTGACTCTCCAATTGTTGATGCCGGAAAAACATGCGCACTCATCACGCGCGACAGCATCTTCGATCTGTCAGATATTCACGACCGAAGCCCGGTGGAGTTTCACGCTGATGAAGCGGTGGAATGGTTACTGCCCGGCGAAGCACCCTTGGAGTTGTTTCAGCCAGATCACCAGCCACGTTTTCGTACAACACGGGTTTCTACACGGGTAAATAGCGTTCGTAACAACGACGAGACTCTCATCCAGCCAGATGATGGTGAAGAAGAAAAAGAACTGACGCTCTTTTAGGCGTTCAAAGCAGAGATGATTCTCTCTGCATGTTGTTCCAGAGTTTCTCGCTCAACACTCGCCGCCGCATTTGCAAAACTGAGTTGCCCCATGTTGTTGGTGGGTATGAGATGAATGTGGCAGTGGTTTACTTCGTATCCTGCGATGATGAGTCCAACTCGTTCACACGGAAAAGCTTTCTGAAGAGCTTTCGAGATGCGATGAGATACTTCAAATAAGTGGCTTGCCATGTATGGCGACAGATCAACCCAGTGGTCTACTTCGTCTCGTGGAATAACCAGAACATGTCCATCGGCCATGGGATTGATTGACATGAATGCAACACACGCTTCATCTGTGTAAACAAATGTTCCTGGAATCTCTCCACGAATGATACGAGTGAAAATGGTGGTCATCCGAGGTATCCGCCCGAAACTGTGAAGACATCGCCTGTGCAGTATTCAGATTCTGGTCCACACAAGAAGCGAATCATTTCTGCAATGTCATTAGGAACACCCATGTGGCCCTTGCCAATACGCATCACGATTCCTGCTTTCAATGTCTCGCTGAACGGAGTGAGGAGGGGGGTGTCGATATAGCCAGGACACACCGCGTTGACGTTGATGCCTAGACCGGCAACTTCTTCCGCCGTTGTTTTGGTGAGTGTGATGATGGCGGCTTTGGCAACGGAATAGTGAGGTGCGCCGGCGGATGGCTTTTGCCCAAGGATGGACGAGATGTTGACGATGCGTCCGGAGCGTTGAGGCTGCATGTGGCGAAGTGCCGCACGCGACCCGTAGAAGGCGCCGTAGAGATGAACACGAATCATGCGATCCCAATCTGCATCGCTCATGTCGATGAGATAGTTCATCGGTTCTAGGTCGTTCACGCGACCTTCCATTCGCTTCATCTGGTTTGCAATGGCGAGGTCGGTTTTGCTTCCCGGTGCCGTTGGTGCAATACCTGCGTTGTTCACCATGATGTCAAGGCGTCCGAGTTGGGCCACGCATGAGTCGACTGCAGAGTCCATTGCGCTCGAATCGGTCACGTCAAAGGGAAAAGCAAGCCCACCCAGCTCAGATGCAATTGCTTGCGCTGCCGACGGGTTGAGGTCGTTGACTGCAACGAGGGCACCGTCGCGTGCGAGCCGACGGGCCGTTTCGGCGCCGAGACCGGAGCCTCCGCCAGTGATGAATGCGACTTTGTCTTGAAGTGGAAGTGCCATGTCTGCAGACTATGCCGTTACACGGTTGTGAAAGTCACCCTGACTAGGGTGAGGTCGTGTCTTGGCGTTCGGTGTTCACTATTCCCAACGTCATTTCCGTTGTTCGGTTAGCAATGTTGCCTACGTATGTGGGTCTGATGGCCGACGGCAGGGTGGTCGCGGGCAGCTGGTTCTTTGGTCTGCTGGCGTTCACCGATTGGATCGATGGTTACATTGCGCGTCGCTTTAACCAAGTCAGTGAACTTGGAAAAGTAATCGACCCGGTAGCCGATCGAGTGGTGTTCTTCGTGGGAATAGGCGCTGCCATGTATTACGGCTTTTTCCCCACGTGGTTTGGCGTAGTCATCCTTCTACGTGAGGTATCTATTGCCGTTCTCATGGTGGGTGCCACCGCACTCGGCATGGAGAGATTCCCTGTCACGAAGTTGGGCAAGTGGGCAACATTTGCTCTCATGTCGGCAGTCCCGTGGATCACGCTTGGTTCAGCGGGCGGTTACTGGTCTGTCTTCACCGTTTTGGGCTGGGCAGCGGGTATTCCAGGAGCCATTGTTTCGTACGTCTCTTTTGCCAAATACATCCCCACAGTGCGTGCTCATATGGCCTCGGGCCGACAGCCCTAGCGAGTACCGTTGGGGGCGTGAATGTTCCCTCAAATTTGAAGTACACAAAGGATCACGAGTGGGTGTTGGTCACTGGGTCGCTGGTTCGTATTGGCATCACCGATTACGCACAAGATGCATTAGGGGACATCGTGTACATCCAGTTACCCGACATTGGGTCCACCGTCGAAGTGCATCAAGGCCTGGGTGAAATTGAAAGCACGAAAAGCGTGAACGATGTATACGCGCCAGTTTCTGGAACTGTCAGCACTGTGAACGATTCATTGTCTGCAACGCCCGAATTGTTGAACTCGGACCCATACGGGGACGGTTGGATCTGTGAAATTGAAGTCACCACTCTGAACGAGGCAGCTCTCATGTCAGCCGACGAGTACTCGGCCCTCATTGGTGCGTAAATAACCATGACCTACGTGTTTTGCAACAAGTGCGGGCATCGCAATCCGCCAAGTTCTGCTTTTTGCTCTGCATGCGGGTCTGTTCTCGACATTCTGGACGATCGAACAATTACTTTGGCCAAAACAGACCCGCTTCAAGATGCCATCGGTCCCGAGGACGATGTGCGGGTAGACCTTGGCGATATTCAGCCGGGCCAGGCCATATTGGTGGTTCGCGGCGGGGAAGACGAAGGCGAGTATTTCGAACTCTCTGGTGCTGTCACGTCAATCGGTCGCAGCGAGGAATCAACCATCACGCTTGAGGACATCACGGTGTCTCGTCAGCACAGCGAAATTCATCATGCTGGCGGTCGTTACATTGTTCGCGACGCAGGGTCATTGAACGGTACTTATGTCAATCAACGTCGTATCGACGTATCTGAACTACGACAGGGTGACGAATTGCAAGTGGGCAAGTTTCGTCTTGTGTTTCTTGAGAGCGCAGAGGATCTGTCGTGAACGAGCGTGACTATTTGTCGATTGGCGAAGTTCTGGCTCAGTTATTGGAAGAATTCCCCGACGTCACTATTTCCAAGATTCGTTTTTTGGAAAGTCAGGGCCTCATTGAGCCTGAGCGGACTCCTTCTGGGTATCGCAAGTTCACAGATGGGGAAGTGGAGCGTTTGCGTTTCATTCTTCGTGAGCAACGTACCAATTACCTGCCGTTACGAATCATTAAGGACAAATTAGAAGACGAAAGTTCCGACATCAGTCGAGACTTCACTTTGCCAACACAAGTCGTTTCCACTTCGGGCCATCCCGCGGCTCGTGGTTCAGTTCCGCGTCCACGAGACGAGACCACCGCAATGAACCGACCCGAGCAAGATCCAATGGTTCCGCAGTCGGTGCAACGCGAACAGCGCAGGGAGGCGTTGCGTCATCGTGACAACACTGAATCAATTCCGCGTGATCAATTGGTGCAACAGCACAAGATTGAGCCTGCTTTCTTGAAAGAACTAGAAGCAGCTGGTCTCATCTCTGGACACGAAGTAGGCGACACAACATTTTTCGATGCTGCATCTATTGATGTTGCTAAAGCCGCTGCACGGTTCCAAGAGTTGGGAATTGAAGTGCGTCACCTTCGTGCGTGGAAGACGTCTGCAGATCGTGAAGTGAATTTGTACGAACAGCGAATTCTGCCTCTTTTGCGTCAACGAAACCCGGCCTCTCGTGAAGAAGCCTTGAACATGCTCGACGAGTTCATGGCACTTGGTGGCGAGCTGCGATCCGCTCTCATTCTTCGAGACATCATTCGTCTGACTGAACAGCGCTGACATGAAGTCTCTCTCTGTTCGCGGTGTTCGTATCGATCGAATGTCAAACACACCGGTTGTTACTCTCCGCGAAGAAGACGCACCGCGCCGCCAGTTTGAGATTTTTATTGGTGGTCCAGAGGCGGCGGCCATAAAAACCGCACTCGATGATGAGAAGACCCCGCGGCCACTCACGCATGATCTTTTCGTCTTGGCACTAGAGCGCATCTTCGTTGTTGTTGTGCGTGTAGTCATTACTCACGTCTCGTCGGGTACCTATTACGCAGACATTGTTCTTCGGCATGAAACCGATGATGAAGTCACGGTCTCGGCACGTCCCTCCGATGCCATCGCCATCGCCCTGCGTGCCTCGTGCCCCATTTACGCCCAAGATGACCTCTTGGACCTGGTCGGGGAGGCCATCGAGGAGGAAGAAGCGGTCAATACCACCGAAATTCTCGATGAATTCAGGGATTTCATCGAAAACATCTCTCCAGAAGATTTCGGCGCCTGACCCCTTGACGATGTGAGGGTTTGCCTCGTAGCGTCTTACATCCGCGTAGTTACCAGGGTGTGACATCGCGAGAGAGACGAACGGAATCATCACATGAAGTCATTCAGTGGAACACAAGCAGCAGAAATTGTTGGCATCACATATCGCCGCCTCGATTATTGGGCGCGCACAGATTTGGTTCGCCCTTCCGGTGCCGACGCAACAGGCAGTGGTAGTCGTCGCGAGTACACATACCGTGACCTGTTGGAGCTGAAGGTCATTAAGAAACTTCTCGATGCGGGAATTCGTTTGGAGTCCATTCGTGACGTGTTCGCATACATGCGTGAACACGTTGATACCGACATCTCTGCTGCGCACTTAGTCATCAATGGATCAAGTGTCATCTTGTGTGATGGTGACGAGCTCATCGATGTGTTGCGTCATGGTCAAGGCGTTTTGAATATATTGCCAATGTCGGGAGTTCGTGACGAGGTTGATCGTCGCATCATTTCGTTCAGACCAACGGCAGGCGAAACTGTCATCGTGGATTCCGACGATGACGAAGGTGACGGTCTTGCCGGAGCTGTTGTCGCTATCTGACATGAAGTTCTCTCCGCTTGATGCGGCGCACCGTTCATTGAACGCAAAGATGGTTCCTTTTGGTGGCTGGGAGATGCCATTGAATTATCCATTGGGGACACTTGCAGAACACACGGCGTGTCGTACAGATGCCGTTATGTTCGATGTCTCACACTTGGGAACCGTTCGTGTTGAAGGCGCAGATGCCTTCTCTTCCTTACAGCAATCACTCACCAATGATCTTTCTAAGATTTCTGTTGGGCGTGCGCAATACACGCATTTACTGGACGAGAAAGATGCGTCAGTCCTTGACGACATCATTGTGTGGTGGATTGACGACAATGTGTTTGATGTGATGCCAAATGCATCGAACACGGATCGTGTTGTTAATGCAATTGGCGGTACAGATACAACATCGACGCGGGCTGTTATTGCAGTGCAAGGGCCGAACGCCCGAAGCCGAGTCAGAACATTTTGCGCAGAGGCAGCCGATGTGCCTCGTTTCGCTGTTCGTCGTGTTGAAGTGTGTGGTGTGCCATGTGTGGTGGCTGGTACGGGTTACACCGGAGAAGATGGCATAGAAATTGCTGTGCCCGTGGAGCATGCAGATCGCGTGTGGACAGCACTCTTAGATGCTGGTGTCCAGCCAGCAGGTCTCGGTGCGCGCGACACCCTTCGTCTAGAGGCGGCTCTACCACTTCACGGTCATGAACTTGGCGAAGGAATCACACCGTTACAGGCGGGTCTTGAATGGGTTGTTGCATGGGGCAAAGACTTTCGTGGCCGCACCGCATTGGCTGCAGAGAAAGACAGGGGAGTTGCTCGTCATTTGGTGGGAATCTCCATTGAAGGTCGTCGTCCCGCACGCGATGGCACCGAAGTTCTATCTACGGCAGACGAAGTTGTGGGAACTGTCAGCAGCGGGAATTTCTCGCCAACCTTGGGTCACTGTGTCGCATTGGCATTCGTAGCAACATCAGTTGCCGTCGGGGACACCGTGTCACTCGATGTACGAGGAACTTTGTTGCCAGGCGTCGTTGTGAAGACGCCGTTTGTCGCTAAGAAGAAGTAGGACCCGATTCATCCTTGGAAGAGGATGCGGGGCGTGAGGGACGAAAACCAAACAGGCCACCGGCGTTTTCGGCCAGAGTGGTGAGTGGTCCAAGTTTCTTCGAGAGGTCTCCCAGTTGTTGGGCAGCTTCACCCATGGCAGCCATCGCGTTCATTGCATTACCCAGTTGAGGCATCACACGCTTCAGTGGTTCTTCAACTTCGTCAAGCAGTGAGTTCACACGTGTAGTGGTGCGATTCAAGTTGTCCACCGTGGAAGCGATGTTCTCCATGATGGTGATGAGGGCTTCGGTGGTACGTCGTGAGGTATCAACGGCTTTTGATGCAAACTCCACAGGATCGACAAGCGTCAGCAGAGCCATTATTTGCTCTAGCGGGTTATACGGAGCAGATGTCTGGTGTTGCTGCTGTTCGTTGTTGGCAGAGTCGGTCACGCTCACACGGTAGCCGTCTCGAGCGACTGCGCGTATGCCTCAATGGGTGCGCAGGTGCAGACGAGATTGCGGTCGCCGTACGCGGCATCGATACGCGAGACCGGTGTGTAGTACATACGCGTACGAAGGCCGGGCACAGGAAAGAGGGCTTGTTCTCTGGTGTAGGAACGTTCCCAAGCGCCCGCGATGTCCTCAATGGTGTGCGGAGCGTGATGAAGAACGGAATCGGTAGCAGAGATAGCTCCGCTCAACACTTCATCCACTTCCATGCGGATGGAGATCATTGCTTCACAGAATCTGTTGACCTCGGCCAATGATTCACTCTCGGTGGGCTCCACCATCAATGTATTCGCTACTGGGAAACTCATGGTTGGTGCGTGAAGGCCGTAATCCATCAACCTCTTGGCTATGTCGTCAATGGACAAGTCGCTTCCCTTGATGACGCTTCCCACGTCCAGAATGCATTCGTGTGCGACGCAATTGTTTGCGCCGCGATACAGAACAGGGAAAGAACTGTTGAGACGTGCCGCTACATAGTTGGCTGAGAGAATTGCATCGGCTGTGGCCTGAAGTAATCCTTCTGCTCCCATCATGCGGATGTAAGTCCAAGGGATGGCAAGAATGCTTGCCGACCCAAACATGGCTGCAGAGATAGGGCCTACTGGGGACGAATCATCTAACGGATTGCCGGGCAGGAAAGGTGCAAGGTGAGACCGCACGGCAACAGGCCCAACACCGGGTCCGCCACCGCCATGTGGAATGCAAAAGGTCTTATGCAAATTCAGATGGCTGACATCGGCGCCGAACTTTCCGGGCTGTGCTGTTCCCACTAGTGCGTTCATGTTTGCGCCGTCGACATAGACCTGTCCGCCGTTGTCGTGAATGATGGAGCAAATCTCTGCAATGGCTTCTTCAAAGACGCCATGCGTCGATGGGTAGGTCACCATCGTTGCGGCCAACATGTTGCCAGCCTTTTGCGCTTGAACTCGTAAATCATCAACATCGATGTTTCCGTTAGCGTCGCACGCCACCACTACAACACTCATTCCTGCCATCACCGCACTGGCGGCATTGGTTCCGTGTGCACTAGAGGGGATGAGACAAATTGTTCTCTGGTGATCCCCGCGCGACTTGTGGTACGCCCGAATGGCCATGAGACCTGCGAACTCGCCTTGACTGCCTGCGTTTGGCTGAAGGCTGACCGCGTCGTATCCGGTGATGGCAACCAGCATGTTTTCAAGTTCGCTGATGACTGAACGCATGCCAAGACTTTCGTCTTGTGGAACGAAGGGGTGCAGTGACGAGAACTCTTGCCACGTGACAGGTTCCATCTCTGTGGTGGAGTTCAATTTCATTGTGCAAGACCCCAATGGGATCATGGTGCGATCAAGCGCAAGATCCTTATCGGACAGCGCACGCAGGTAACGAAGCATCTCGTGTTCAGTGCGATGACGATGGAACACAGATTGCGTCATGAACTCGTCGGTGCGCAAGGGGAGTGGGCTTGCAGGTTCGTCGACAACGGTGTTCACACCAAAAGCTGAGAGCAGATCTGCGAGTAATTGAGTAGATGTTGATTCATCAATGCTGAACGAGACTGTGGATGAGTCAACGAGGCGAATGTTGAAGCCTTGCTCCTTCACGCGTTGCACAAGAGTTGGTGCGGTATCGGTTCGAACCGCCACCGTGTCGAAGTATGTGTCGTGCGCCAACGTAAAGCCAGCGGCCTGAAGCGACTGTGCTGCACGTAACGCAAGCGAGTGAACACGATTGGCGATTCGTTGTAATCCATCGGGACCGTGCCAGACGCCATACATTCCGGCAATGTTGGCGAGCAGTACTTGTGCGGTACAGATATTCGATGTTGCCTTCTCGCGGCGAATATGTTGCTCGCGTGTTTGCAATGAAAGACGTAAAGCTGGCCGACCTTGAGTGTCTGTGCTCACGCCCACTAAGCGACCTGGTAGTGCTCGTGCATGAGTATCGAGTGTTGCCATGAACGCAGCGTGTGGCCCTCCAAAGCCCATAGGAACTCCAAAACGTTGCGACGAGCCCACCGCGATATCGAAACCAAGTTGTCCTGGAGGAACAATGATGCTGCACGCCAGGAGATCGGTTGTTGCGATTGCAAGGGCCTTCACTTCGTGTGCACGCGAGGTAAGCGAGCGAACAGCGTCAACGTTTGGAACGTTGCCATCGCTACCTGGCCACGACACAACCACGGCGAAGTGTCCCTCTGGATTCATGGTGTCAACATGGCTCAGCGTGACGGTGATACCGATGGGTTCCATGCGTGTGCGCAAGACAGACACTGTTTGCGGGTGTGTATTGGAATCAACCAATACAGAGTCGGAGCCAGATTTGCTGACACGATGTGCCATGGCAACAGCTTCGGCAACTGCAGTTCCTTCATCGAGGAGAGATGCATTTGCAAGAGGTAAGGCTGTGAGTTCAGAAATCATCGTCTGAAAGTTCAATAACGCTTCAAGACGACCTTGGCTGATCTCTGGTTGATACGGCGTATACGCGGTGTACCAGGCCGGATTCTCCAACACGTTTCGTTTCACAACGGGAGGTGTAATGGTTCCGTAATAACCCTGGCCTATAAAACTTGTTCGCTTCACATCGCGTGAAAATCGCGAACGCAATTCGGTCAGCACATCGTGCTCTGCAAGGGGAGTGTCGAGCGCCAACAAAGTACGCAGACGAATTGACGACGGAATGGTGGACTCGAGAAGTGATTCAACAGACTCGGCACCGATCACACCCAACATGTGAGCTCGATCGTCGTCTGATAGTCCAAGGTGGCGCGAGGCGAATTCGTCAGGTGAGAATGCGGGCGACGTCAGTGATCGAATCTGCGGGTTCATACGGTCTCCAAAGAGCTATGACCCCCGCTGTCGTTTGTGCCTGAGAGCTTCACCACCGAAGTGGCTTTCCCCGTCGGCGGAGGGCAAGCCCTCTCTTTCCAGCGTTTTGATACCTGCCAGGTCCCTGGTGCCTGAGAGATTCCGGGGTGGTTGCTCCTTCGGCGGTGCGTGGGCACTCTCTCCCAAGCAGGTATGTGCTCACACCGTAGTCGGTGGCGTAGTGGGGAAGTGGTGCTAGTCGACCGTGGCGTATAAACCTGCAGACCCTGCGGTGCCGTCCATGGCAGCCGAGCACTCATCAAGGTCGAACAAGAACTGTTGGTAGGTGTCGGCGTGCCCGGCATGAACTGTGAGGTGCACCGTTAGCGGCGGGGCTTGACGATCCATGTACCAGCCACGTGCAATCAGAGCATCAGCTAGCGCGAAAACGTCATGACGCTTTTCGTCTTTGGCTCCGAAAGCGAGCAGGGTGGTGTCGGGGTAGGCCCGCAGTTCTAACAACGGGTGAGCCTGAATGTGATTAGCGATAGTGGTGGCAATGTCGCGCGCAGTTCGTGCAACTCGTGTGTAGCCATCGTTGCCGAGATAGCGAAGCACCGCCCAAGACGATGCGATGGATCCACCAGACTTGGTTCCCAAGATTCCCGATGATCCGTACATGCCGCCAAGCCAATTGTCTGTCATGAACACCTGGTCATTACGCAGTGTTTTGTTGCGATGCAGGAGAACACCGGATCCTTTTGAGGCATAACCGTATTTGTGTAAGTCAACAGAAATAGACGTCACTCCATCGACACGAAAATCCCATGGCGCAAAGGGGAGTCCGAGCTTCTCGAGATAGGGAAGAGTGACGCCTCCCATGCAAGCGTCGACGTGACAATTGATGTTGTGGTCCCGCGCAATTGATGCAATGGCAGCAATGTCATCAACAACGCCTTGC
>Ga0315899_10004308_pt1 | contig 15398 bp, 19 predicted proteins | sample LakEriMetagenome_2_FD_203518 | JGI IMG/M metagenome (GOLD analysis project Ga0315899, IMG submission 203518) | Freshwater fungal communities from buoy surface, Lake Erie, Ohio, United States - Buoy 4 MA112 | ecosystem: Environmental > Aquatic > Freshwater > Lake | place: USA: Lake Erie, Ohio... | reverse complement strand
GGAGAACAAAAAAAAAGTGGGTTGATATTTTTTCTCCAGCATGTTCGTATGTTGCTCCTCCCCCCCCCCCCTCCTCCACAATACCGGACAAGTCCCCGTGTGTATCACGCGCACTCACGAACATGCTGGAGAAAACCACTCAAACCACTTGCGCGTGGATGCGCGCACGCGCTCATTCTCACACAGATGCGCGCACGCGCTCATTCTCACATAGATGCGTCTCCATGTTATACACAGTCGATTGCAAAAGAAATCGCAGACTGGTTTGGGACGCAAACTCCAGTACAAAACTTTTGTACTATCTCGATTTTCCTAAAGACGAGTCCTCAAGACGATTCCTAAAGACAATTCCTTTAGAAAGACGATCACGGGGTCGAAACGGGGTCAAAAACCCGAAGTGGAGGGGGTTTACACAGTCGATAAACGAAAATTCATTTTCGACTGGTTTTTCGACCTTGATCGTCTTTAGGAATCGTCTTTAGGAATCATCTTTAGGAATCGTCTTTAGGAAAATCGAGATGGTACAAATTCTTTTGTACTAAAAGTTTGCACGGGCCGAAAACCCCAAATTCGATTCCTGTTGCAATCGACTGTAGGCTTGCGCTTGGCGTGATCAAAATCCCAAGTACAAGTTTTACCATTAAGGGGTTTACACTGGCGGTATTCATGACTCTCTCTCTCTCTCTCTCTCTCTCTCTCTCTCTCTCTCTCTCCCTCTCTCTCTCTCTCTGTCTCTCTGTGGCAGCCGCACAACGTCGCGACAGGCGGCGTTAGACAAGCTATCGGCGCAATTAGCCAACCTCGCTCTCACTCTGCCTGCCCCTCAGCAGCAGCGTCCCACCCTAGGTGTCTATGCAGTGTCTACGTTACACCCTCATCGCATTTCATGACATACGAACTCATGCTGACATACGAACTCATGCTATTCAGTGTCTACATGTACACCCTCATCTTGAGAGGAGGATACATGCATGTCATATGAGGAGGAGGATACATGCAGTGTCTACGTGTACACCCTCATCGCATTTCATGAGCGGGTGCATCACCCGTTTGTAGCTCGGCAGCATGAGTTCGTGTGAGTGCGCTAAAACCACACCACCCTGCATACGTAAACTCAAAACGGCATTGCACCGTAAACCCTAAACCCTAACCCGGGACAGGCGACAGCGGGTACAGCAACGGGGCGCCGCAGGCACCACCACAGCAGGCGCAGCAGCAGTATCGCCCCCCTGCACCACAGACCCCGCAGCAGCCGGCTCCTCCCCCGCAGGTGCATACCGCCGTACGTACGTGTGTGTGTGTGTGTGTGTGTGTGTGTGTGTGTGTGTGTGTGTGTGTGTCGCGTGTGTTCTCGGAGTCTATCGCGCAAGAATCCTCGTTCTCTTTGCAATCACAGCCCCGCAGCATCACCATCTGTGTCCGGGTCGCCCACGCGCACGCCGTGCGTCTCTAACTTTGGATACAACACGTGAGCAGTCAGCAGCAGCGCCAGCTCCGCCCCCTGCTCCGGCCCCTGCTCCGGCCCCTGCTCCTGCTCCTGCAGCCGCCCCAGCTCGCGTCCCAGCCGCGGCCGCGACTGCGCCGGCTGCCAACAACGATGCGTGAGTCCCACCTCCCGCCAAACGGGCATCTACTCTCGCTCTTGCAGTTGTCCCGCTCGCCTCCTCCTCCTCCTCCCCCCCCCCTTCTCTTCGTCTCTCATGTGGCTTTGGGATTGGACTCCGAAACAGGGCGGGTGTGGGTGGCGTCCCATTCTACTCGATCGAGATTCTCTCTGGGAAACCCCCATTTCCAGATGGTGTGGATCCTACCAAGAGGGAACTGTACCTCTCGGAGGAGTCTTTTCGCCAGGTATGACACCTAAACCCTAAACCCTAAACCCTAAACCCTAAACTCGTCTTTTCGCCAGGTGTGTGCGCGAGTGGACATGCGCGTGCATCCTGTGCTTGCATGCGCTAATGGACACGGTGTAGGGCTGAGGGTTGACGGTTGAGGGTTGAGGGTGTAGCGTAGACCTAGGCTGTCTAGCGCCTTTGCATAGGTGACCGCTAGGTGTACTGAATTGCAGCCGTATCGTGTGCGCATACACAAGTGCGCGCGAGCGTGTGCGTAAATGGTGTGTCGATGGAGTGATGTGTGTGGGGGGATTGCAGGTGTTCAACACAAGCAAGGACGAGTTTCAGGCGATGCCGCTGTGGAAGCGCGATCTGCTCAAGAAGAAAAAGGGACTGTTTTAGATACTCTGGCGCACGGAGAGAAAGTAGGCTCGCGAGGGGGGTGCGGCGACGTTCGGTGGCGGGTGCTTTGGCCTCAGTCTCCCGTAATGATACGCACTTTTAGCAGGTCTTTTGGTATAGCCCTGCCGAGAGGCTAGGAATGGTACGAGTGGCCGCACAGTTGATTGTGGCGGTAGGGAAGTTGGAAGAGCGTGTAGGGGAGGAGGACACGTACGGTCGACCTGGCTACCGGTTGGCACACCCATCCTTCCTGATTGGAGGGTAATAGAGACACTGGCTGGAATGAGTGCATAACAAGGCAGCAGCAGCGGAGGGCGAGCAGGAGGAGCATCGCCTTGGATGGATTGGCACAAGTACCAGTAACTAAATAACTGAGGAGGCCAAGCCTTGACACGCGGAGCGGGTGTACCTCCAACTTGGAGGTAACTGTTCAAACTGTGGCAAGCACTTCGACTGTAAGTCAACAACAGGGTTCGAGCGGTCCTAGAGCGGTCCTAGTGGGCGTAGAAGCGAGGTGCGGTCTTCGCCCACCTCATGTCTACATAGCTAAATTGCTTTGAACAAATCTTCCTCCTATCTACAGATAACGTACTATCGATACTAGATCATTCTACGCCCACTAGGACCGCTCTAGGACCGCTACTATAGATACTAGATACCTCGCTTACTACAGATACTAGAACGTACTATAGATACTAGATACGGCTATACGGAATGTCATGGCCACGCGTCGCACAGGAACGTGTTAAAGATGGTTCCACATGTATTCAGAGACTATTTCGGTACTATGACCCACGCGGTGCCAGAAGCGATTCTTAGCGCCGACAGCGCTTGAAGCGTGAGCTTTTAAGGGCATCTCAGGGACCTTGAACCAGAAAATGTTTTCTGGCCTTCAGGAAACAACTTGGAAACCTTTTGAAGCCCTTGGTTTTTTTGTAGAAAACGACAGTTTGGGGCTTGGGGGGTCTGCGGGGCGATGGGAGGACCGGGAGCTGCCGCGGTTACCGTTTGCATTAAACCACGTTGAAAGCAAATGGGCGTGTACCATTCCTGCGCGTGGACTGGCGCATTAGGATCCCTCTACTAGGAGGAATCGGTCCAGAGTCCGGGGGGAAGCAAGGGCCACACCAACCAAGTGAAATCGAACATGTACTCAGATACTATTTCGGGGCTGATGACTCACGCGGTCCCAGAGTCCGGGGGAAGCAAGGGCCACGCCAGCCAAGTGACATACACAGAAAAGAGCGTCGTTTCGGCTGTCATCAGACGAGACGAAACAATAGAAAAGGACAAGCCACAAGTAGCGCACTGCAGCCATGTGGCGAGCCTGGCCGCCTGGAGGAGCTGGCCTAGGGACACATCCAAGCCCCTTAGTTACTAATCCGTTACCATTGTGCGGTATCACACCATCACGCACATTGCTTGCTGATGCCATACCCAGAAGCAAGTCCGGAGTGCCTCACTTCTTCTTTGCTTGGGAAGCGTGGAGCGAGTCTGTCTCGAACGCAAGGATGTCCACACGCGAAATCACGTGCTTGAGCAGCCACTTCCCCTGAACCTTCTCGGCAACAATGGCGGAGCCAGTGTCGCCAGAGCGGCGGTCGGTAAATGCACTCAGCGCGTCCGCCACGTCGCCGAGCGTCGCGCTGGGCTCCACCACCACGAATTTGGGCGAGGCGTACGGGAAGAGCGGAGAGTCCACGATCTCGGGGTGCTTGAGCATCTCGCGCGATAGTGCCGCCATCGAGATAACCGCAATCACCTGCTGGGCATCTGAGCCCATTCCCGGGAACTGCTGCACAACCGGCAGCTGGTCCACTCCATAGTTCTTCATCTTTGTTACCGCCTCCGAGCACAGGGTGTCTACGTTGACGGTGATCGGTGAGCGCAGGTCCGGCAGATCTGAGATGAGCTTGTGGGTCCAGGCCATGGGGTCATCCTCCCCGTCCCCGCGCGGCGCCATCGGTGGGTTGAGATCACTCATTTTTCTTGTCACCCCCGGTCTCGCGTAGTCAAGCGCCTGCTCGTGACACGAGAATTGCATCGCAATCAGGCGATGAGTCAGTCACCGCTTCGCAACAGTACCATGCTGCCAAGCTCCACGCGCCCCCCAAGACGAGACTGCCAGCGACCAAGCATGCGAGCGAGGCAGGAGGTCCAGCCCTACACAGACGCACGCACACTGACAGAGACATGTCTACAACCTGCGCCACATCGGCGATGAGGTCGGCCGCGTCTTCGATACCGCATGCGTAGCGCACGAGGCCGTTGGTGATGCTGAGACGTTGCCGCACTTCGAGCGGCTGGTCATAGTATCCGATGACGCGCACCTGCTCGATGAGAGTTTCCACTCCGCCCAGCGACGGCCCGATGTAAGGGATCTCGAGCGCGTCGATGAAGCGTGCCGTCGCATCGAATGTCTCCTGTGACCAGGGGTTTCCGTCGCCTTTGATCTCGAAGGAGAGCACGCCGCCGAAGCCCTTGGCAAACATGCTCTTGCGCATGGCCACTGCGTGATCGCGGTGGTGCGGAAGCGAGGGGTAGTGCACCTTGACGATCGCCGGGTGCTTGTCCAGGAACTCGGCCATCGCCTGCGCGTTGGCATTCTGCTGATGCACGCGCAGCGACAGCGTCTTGAGCCCACGGATGAGCAGGTAGGCGGCGTGCGGATCGCACACGCCTCCCAGGACACCGTGTAGCTTGCGCACCTTATCGATATACTCCTTCTTGCCCGCGAGCGCACCGCACATCACGTCGTTGTGGCCCGCCAGGTACTTGGTGCCCGATGACAGCACCAGGTCGCAGCCTAGCGTGCACGGGCGGTGGTTTACGGGCGTTGCAAAAGTAGTGTCGATGCAGCTTATGCAGTTGTACTGCTTGCACAGCGCACCTATGCGCTCCGTATCGATGATGCGACACAGCGGGTTGGTGATCTGCTCAGAGAAGAAGAGCGTGCCGCCCTCTGTTTTGAGGATGCGCTCCAGTTCGTCTGTGTCCGCGGGGTCAATGACCGTGAGGCGCACGCCCATCTTGGGCAGAATGGTGGTGACAAACTGGCGGGTCCGGCGGTAGCAGTCCGTGGTCGAAATCACGTGGCCGTTGGCCTCGACCAGCGCCAGAAGCATCGTCGTCACCGCGTTCATGCCCGAAGCCGACACCAGGCAGTCCTCAGCCTGCTCAAGCGCCATGATCTTCTCCTCTGCCGCGCGCACCGTCGGATTGCCGTAGCGCCCGTACTCGAACGAGTCGTAGGTGCCCTCGTTGTAGCCAATAATCTCCGCGGTGTTGCGGAACGTGAAGGTTGCCGTCTGCACGATGGGTGTCGCGAGCGCATCGAGCGTGGCGCGCGCCTTGAGGCCGCCCTTCTGGCGCTCGCCGCCGTGCACGGCGCGCGTCCCCTCACCCCCACGATCGATGACCTGGGTGCGGGTGACGCCAGCGCGGGGCTCGGCGCTGAAGCGTTTGATGTTGGCATCCATCTCGGCTGATTCGGCCTTGCCGGAGATGCTCCCCGGCGACGGCTCGGCCTCGAGATCGCCGCTGTTGCGGCAGTCGTCCTCCGGGCCCGACATGGTCAGGGGCTCGTCAACTACACGAAATGCGGCTGCAAACTCCCCACAAAGTACAGCAAGTCGCCGCCGGCTGCCCTCTCACGCCTTGCGCTGTCCGTGTGATTCGCACCCGACTGGGTGACGATCTTTGTCTGTGGGGGCGGGCCCCTTTGCGCCACTTACCCTCTCTCTTCTTGATCCTTAACCTACAGACGCAACTCGAAAGCGGCCACTCGAACACGAGGAACAAAAAAAGAAACAAAAAAAAGGGGCAGTTTTGTGAACACCCACACATGTTCACAGAACACGGTGAACCTCCCCGAGGGACGAAAGGGGATGTCGGCGCCGCTACGGCGGTATGCGGCAACTTCGGACGAGGTTGAGCACCTCGACTCGGAGCTCTCGGAGTCGCTCGCTAAGATACGCGCCGACATCGAGGTGAGCTCGGGCAGGCCCGTGAGCGGGCTACGGGCATGGGGCAAGGTGGAGCGGGTGGGTGCGGCCGCAGGCGCGCGGTCCGTGCGCTGACGGGTGTACCCGCTCTGTCTGCACAGAAGCTGGACTGGGACACAAAGCAGGCCGGCGCGCCACTCCACGCAAAGAAGGAGGAGATCCTCCGCATTAAAACCGAAATCGACAAGGCGCGCGCGGTGCTGCAAAACTTTAAGGTGGAGCTGCGAGAACTGGATCGCGATGATCTTGCTGTCTACCAGGTTGCATCCCCCGCGCCATGCACGGCTGCGACCATTCCCCGAAACGGGGCCTCGCTGGCGCTTTCGGATATGATGAGCCTCGCGGGTGCGCAGTTTGCACGCGAGGTGCGCGCGCATGCGCCAATGGTTGCTATGTCAGATTCAGGCGTCTTCATGGGGCAGACTATGGCACCCGCACGCATGAACGTGTGCGCGCTCACTCACACGCATATGAACGCGCGCACACGCAGCCGAAGACGCGACAATATCAATCCGGACTGGACGAGCTGACGCGCAACCTCAACTTTATCAAGAGCTCGGTGGAGAAGGAGGAACTTGTCAGCAACGGGTCGGCCAAATCTGACCCGGCTCAGAACAAGTCTGCCGCCGAGCTCATTGGTCTGTGTTGGGGCCCAATGTTCAGTAATGCATGCATTCGTGTCTATTGTTATGTGTGTGTGTGTGTGTGTGCGCGCGCGCGCGCGCGTGTGCATGTGTGCATGTTTGCACGCGTGTTTAGTTATGTGCATACAATGCGTGTGTGTCTGTCTCTCCCCTCTCTCCTGAGTAAGCTCAAACACTCGTGTAAATAAGTGAGGCAAATTCAGAGTGTTGCTGAGTAGATAGGGTATGTGTGTTACGGAGGACTGACCACTAGCATACCTGTATACGATGCTTGCGCGCGTGCTTCCACCCACCCACCCACCCACACATCCACCCACACTCGCATGCGCAGCACTAGCACAAAAGACCCAGGAGGAGGACAAGGAGGGCATATTGCGGATGCAGCGCATGGTGCAACAGTCCGAAGATGTCGGCATCGCCACCAACGTGAAGCTCAAGATGCAGACGGAGCAGCTCAAAAACATTGGCGTGGACGTGGCAAACGTGAATGCGCGCATGAAGGACGCAAATAAGCTCTTGAATCAGATTGGGCGCCGCATGGAGACTGATAAATTTCTAATGTTCTTCATCGGTGCGTTAGAATGGGCGGGTCGGTGGGCGGGCTGTGCTCCATAATCAGTGCTTGCCGACCTTTGGGGCAGCCAAGTGCTACGCAAACCCTCACCCTAAACCCTGTTGCGTGAACCACCAACTGGCAGTGGCGATGATCCTGGGAATCATGGGCAAACCTTAAACCCAAACCCTAAACCCAAACCCTAAACCCTAACCCCTAAACAGTGGCGATGATCCTGGGAATCATGGGTGTCGTAGTCGCAAAAGCCTTTGGCTGGGATAAGCCGAGTGCTCAAGCGGGCGTTGTCAACGTTGGCGGCGCGTACCTTGTGGGTGCGTACAACTTACCTCCCCCCTTACCTCTTCTGATCTCATCTCTCCCCCCCTTGGATGAGTTTTGGTTTTAGGTTTTAGGGTGCAGCACCACACGTATTCCCCCATACCACGCTCATCCGGCCTCTGCTACCTTTGAGCGCCCTGAGGTCGGTCTATCGTCTTACCTGTATCTCGACGTCGGTTCACTCCCTCACGTTCTCCCTCTCCCTCCCTGCCCTCCTCTCTCTTACCTGCCCCCCTTCTGTTCCTCGCGACAGTGGACTGCGCAGTAATGGTGAATCATCCAGCATGTAAAAAGGCAGCACCAGCAGACAAGTGCAGGTCCCTCAAGGACAAGGGCAAATGCAAGGCGGATCAGACCTGCGAGTGGGATGGCAAGGCCTGCGACCTGAGCGTCGCCGAGGCGTGCAAGACCCTGGAGGAGAAGGAAAAATGCGTGGCGTTCCTGGCCTGCGCGTGGGATATGTCTAAAGAAACTCACTGCATCCCGAGGCCGAGGCCCAAACGCCGCCTTCTCCAAGTGCGTCGCCGCCAAGAAACCTTCCAGTTCGATGCCACAAATCATGACCACAGCGTAGCATAGGGCTCATATGGGCTGGGACTGGATTCTATCATTAAAGTTTGGATACATGTTACATGGTGCTCTGTCGTGCAATAGTCATTCAGGCGCCAGGAGGGGGCGGCAACGGACAGAATATTTCGCATCTGTTTGGACCCGGTACGACTGTTTTGATCGGTCCGGACTGGTTCTTGGGTCTCTTTTTGGATCGGTAGGCCGGACCGATCGGTGGTGTTTCGGAAAGAAACCCAAAACCAACCGAAATAGACCTCAATTTTAAATTTCCGACCTCTGCGGACGAAATTTGAGGAGGAGGCGGCATCATGATTCATGATTCCACCCCGCGTGGATTACATCAGTGGATAGCCCTTATGAAGGCCGAATTTTGAGCACCATTGTTCCAAACAGCAGAAGAATACTTGAATTTGAGCATTCGACCCACTGAAATCCTGGTACCAAAACAGGCGTGCCGGATCTGAAAAGGTGCCAAATATTCTTTCCGCTGCCGCCCCCTGGGCGCCAGTGCTACAGTACAAAGTCCATGGCACTGGGAGCCGAAATGAATCTCCAGGCCTCGAAGCGAGATTGCGGCCTGCTGTGCTGAAAATGCAGACTTGTAAATAATTCGCCTGAGCAAGGAGGCGAAAACGGGAGGAGAAACGATGATTTTACTGGCAGAAACGAAGGTTTGGGGCTAAACAAGGACCCCCCCCCCTTAAATGCGTCATCTTTAAACAAGGCCTCGGGTCCGGGAAAAGCCAGGATACAGTAGCAGAGTCATGTTGATCCTCTGCCCCTGCCCTAGACAAGTGCACACGCACAAATACGTTGTTTTCGATTTTTGTGTTTGTCAGTGTGCAAGTATCGTCAAGTGTGTCGGTGAGTCTACATGCGTGCGCCCCCTATGTCTATGTCTCACATGACAAGAACTCGAGACTCCTCTTAGTCCTTTACTCCCTTTCAGGCTGGTGCTGATTCACTGAAGAGGAAGCGCAGAGGTTACAACACCTCTTTTTGCACTCGGTAGCCAATCATCGGATGTTGCAGGTCAGGCCTGTTGACCCCTTCCCTAGAGAGGGACAGAGTGGAAAGAGAACTTTAGAAGGAGGCAAGGACGGAGTCAGTGTACAAAGTGCAAGGACTGAGTCTCGAGGGGGTCAAACCACCCTCCAATCGTTCTGCGTTGTCAAACCACCCTCAAATCGATCTGCGGTTGGCCTCCAGGGTATCGGGAGGGCCTAGGGCTTCCTTTTTGGCCTGTTCTAACTTGCCCCTCTTTGGCTCTCAGCCCTCTTCCCTCCTCCTGCGCGCGCTCTCTCTTAGGCGTGTACAAGCGCACACACTTGCGCGTGCAAACTCACGAAACACGCACACCCAGGCTCAAGGGGAGATTTTGAAGGAGCACGATCTACGCCGCCCGTGCCAGCGGGCGTGCCGCGAGGCCTGGCAAAGATCTCAGGGTGGTTGCTTCCCATAGGAACACGCCTAAGGGTCTAATGGTGCACGATTAAGGCGGTTCCCGTTGGAAGATTGGCGCTACGTTGGACATTCTGAGAGGCGGCTCCCTCCGAGCTCGATTTTGACGCGCTCCCTGCCGCCATCATTCGGTGATGGTGATGAAGACAAAGTTCATTCCCCTCTACCATAATGTTAGAAAACGTGTATATAAAATAGAAATATTTCCTTTGAAGCACTGCTCTCTCTTTTGCTCTTTTCTGTAACAAGGTTGCAAGGCCCCAAGAAATTCGTGTGGAGTTTTCACACGAGTTTCTGAAGTTTCCAAACGAGTTTTCTGGAGTGTCAGAGTATCCACAGCTGGTGTACCAGGATGAAGACGATGGACTGCAGCCAGACTTCTGTACACATGAAACCAGGATAAGGGTGTACTGTGGGGCATCTAGCATTTTTTCGTGTAACCGCTCTGTCAAGGCCCGGGACTGCACCCGTAGTGGTAGTGTGTGTAATTGGGATTGTGTCGCTCGTGTTTGCGCATTCTTGAAAACACCTGCTTCACCATTCGGAATATGGGGCTCTCTGGCCGTTTCGCCTTGATGACCTCCTGTTTTGTGTGTAAAGCATCCACGTCATGAGCTTCGTGCAATGTTGCTGGGTGCGCGGGTGTTGCGCACGCACACCGCGCGCGCACAAACGCACGCGCACGCACACACGCGCACACACGCACGCACGCACGCACGCACGCACGCACGCACGCACGCACGCACGCACAGCTATCCTCAGATGCAACCTCAGTGCCGGTAAGGGTAACTAGGGAGGCTTCGACTCGTCGGAAGTGCAAGGTCGCGGCCTCCCTCTCCTCTTCCTCGCTCTTGAGGTTCTGCGTCTGCTGTGTCCGACGCATCTCGCGGTCCTCCTCTCTCTCGACAGCGCGCCTCCTGGTCATACCCATCGGAGCCTTTACTGGCATGCGTGGATGCCAGAACGGGTGTGACATCGATTTCCAGGCCTGGTGAGGTTTCTGGTCCTGGTGCAGCATCCTGCCGCTGACAGGGGAATGCGATAGCTCCCTTTCCTCCCCCCCCCCTCCCATCTCCTTGACCTTGAGTTTTCTGGTTTGCGCTGCCACGTTGGCTGCTGCTGTGAGGGTTGCCGTCATTTTGAGAGCCAGGCCTGTAGCACCACGTCCGCTGACACGCCCCCACAGCTGCTTGCCTCTACTTTCCCCCTTAACTACACACTTCCCCCCATTCGCCCGCCGCAAGTCTGCACTGTCTTTAAGCAAATCCTTAATCTTCTCGAGCTCGCGCCCCTCGCCTTCACCCGTTGTGCTGCGGGCCGTAGAGACTCGCAACTTGGAGTCGGCGTCTAGTACGACCTTGCCTTCAGATTGCGCTGCATGTACTCCTGGCCAATTCTCCGTGGCCTCTTTTCCCCCACCGTGGCCCATGGCACCGCGGAAGTGAGGCCACGAGTCCAGAGCCCATTTGATTATGTACAAGTCTCCCTTTCGCCCAACAATTTTTGCAGTGTACCACTGCCGATCGCATGAGTATCTTGCTTGCACATCTGCTCATCATTTTGCATCGAGATGGTGCAAGCGTCATACGCTGCGTTCGTGCATGCATGGTGCATCAACAGCCGCGCATAACTCCGCAAACTCGAGCGCGGAGCGCACGGTTCAAGCACGAAAAAACGGCTCGTGAGGGAAGAGAGTGCGAGCTCGAGCAAATCAAGAAGGCAAAATGAGCGAAGGAGACAGAATCCAACGACGTAGTAGTACCTGCACCGACTGGAAAGACATTAGTGCTGGTGGCATGTCTGCGAAGCACTTTGCTGTAGCCGAGGTTGTTTAAAGATTTGCACCACTCAAGATTGCTCTGCGCCATACTCCGCAGCAGACCCATCGCGCCCTCCTGTGCGGCAAAGGGTGAGCGTGTGTCAGGTGCAGGCTTGCGCAGGAGCATACATGTGTAGTAAACAAGCACGGAGCATACTTGAACTTCTTGACTGTCAGCGAATACTCGGAGCGCAGCGACGAGAAATTGTATGCCCCTGCTCGCCACTAAGGTCTTGAGATTATCGGCGTGTTCAACCGCAACATTTCGGAGGGCCAAGCACCCAGTGGCGGTTAGACTGCGACTTCGCAAATCTGACATGTCTGGGCGCACGCCGAAAAGAATAGCATCCATGATCGTCTCAATTCCCCTTGTGGAACCGATACGAGTGCGATTTGTTTGATTGCCGATAGCTAAAGCGCCCAAAAGCTGCATGCCAGCAAGTCGAACTGCTTCTGAAGCATTGTGGATTCGCATGGCCTCCAGCACTATCTCAATCGTTCCCGCCTCTGCCACTACCGCCTGAGCGTGCGTCCAGCCTCCAAAATTTGGTGCATGCCCTGTGGAGGTTCCGATCTTCCCGTCCGCACCGCCAGGCACAATCATGTCAACGAGGCTCCGGCATCCAGACACCTGCGCGTTGGCATCCTTATTCAGCAATAGCATGTGCTTTAGTATGGCTGACACCATCTGTGATGGCAAAGTGAACGAAGAGTCGCTGGAGACTTCCCTTAATGCTCTCTTTTCTGCGTCCGCCACATGCTCGATGTGAGTGTCACAACCTTCAGCCTCCTTCCATGTACGATACTGAGCTTCACGTTCCGCGCGGTCGGCGACTTCTCTCGCCTCTGTACGAACATCGCGACGTGCCTTGCGCTCCCTCTCCTGTTGAGCCTCCGGTGTTTCCAGCAATCCGTTCCGGATCACAGTCGTATGCGACAAGACCATTTCACGGCGTCGTGCCTCGTACTTTTCTCGCTCGTCTCTCTCGAGGATGCGGATTGCCATCGGTCCGCCTTTCGGATGCTCCAGCCCCTGTGTTCAATGTGCATATTCATAACCACACACATCAGTCAAATGATCGTGAGTACATATACATTAACTCATTACCTAAGCATGCAAATCTATACTGCCCGCGTCGATCATCGCCCACTATCAATAAGGGAAGCGCAGTCGGAAGTAGTACTGCGCCTAGCACGTCACTGCAACTTCGAAAAGGGCAAAAACGAAACCAGTATTTGGGAGTGTGTAGATGTACACACGCATTTTTATACAAACACACATACACACACATACACATATAAACTCTGCCCTCTACTCTGATACATTGGTCTGTGTACATCAGCACCTCCTTCTCTGCACGCGCCGAGTCGACATTGCAGAGATAGCCATCGCGGAAAGGCATATCCTCAGAGTATGGTGTCACCCCTTTCGCAATGAGGCGTTTGCGCTCACTGGCAGGGAGCGAAAGATGCTCGTTGTAAAGTTTGCGCAGCATGTGCTGCTCCTCCTCGACCTCCTCGGCAGTTTTCTCACGCAGGGGTCGAGCGGCTACTTTTTCATCGGCTGTCACATAGTCCTTATTTTCAGCGCGAGCCAGGTGCTTCTCGCGCAGCTGCATTCTCCAACTCCATCCGCGCCTGATGGGCGTTATTGCCGCAGTGTGCTTTGGAGCAGCAGGAGCAGGAGCAGGAGCAGCAGCACTTCCACATGCATCTGCACTCGCGGCCACCAACTCATCGTCTTGCGTCGCGTCTGCATTCTCATGTGGTGACTTGCAAGCTGATGGTGAAGTATCGCCTTCGTTGGTTCCGATGTCGAGCAGATCCACCAAGTCGTCAATGGTGAGGTGTTTCTTACTATTTCCTTGACCCGCTGGCCTCCTAGCCAGCAAGTGCCTGTAGAGCGCGACAAATTCGGCTTGTGACACGCTGATACCTTGAAGCCGGCTGACAGCGCTGCAGAATTCCCGCTGCGAAATCTCGCCATCGCCGTTCACATCAATTTGTCGCAGCGCCGATATGAGCCCCGCGGCTTGGTTCTTGAGAGCTTCTTGAACCTCTTTGACTTTTACCGCCGTCTTCTGCAGAAAGAGCTGATGCTGCTGGTGCGCATATTCTTCCTCGAGCGCACGCTGTTTCTCACGCTCAACCCTCTGAATCTCTTTCTCTTCCGCGTTCAACCTCCCTTTCTCAATTTTCCAATGTTCTTGATTCCACTCGAAATCTCGCAAATTCCAAGCCCTTACGGGCAGTATGTCTCCAATCGTAAGTTCTGCCCTTCTTTTCCCCACGTTGGCTGTTGCCGGCCGCCCCTCCCGATTGCGCATCTGCCTTTCACTCATCTTGCGTGGCATGAACGCGCTGCCTTGCACGTTAGAAGGAGGCCTGCATACCATATCAACCCCAGGTGAAAGACTCATAGCATTAAAAAAAAAACTGTCTTTGTGTGCCTGACTCAGCACCTTCATCACTGAGTACACGTCCCAGCACGCTGGCAAGTTAGGCTCAATAGCACCCGGAAAGGGTATTTACCATTAGGCTATTTTTGTTTCTGAAAGAACGCATAAAAGAAATCATCATCAACATTACATCACGCACTATTACCTCGAGCGCTCGGGAGTTCCAAGGCAGTATGTCTCGTCAAGTTGCCGGATGCTCCTCGGAGATCTCCATTGGGTTGCTCGATCAGGCTCGGGAGCAGTAGTTGGGCGTGCAGCTTCTTCGAGGTTGCGCTCACCGTGAGGAGGCTACGATTCGCATGCCACACGAGTACGCAAACAAGCCAGTCAGTTTCGACACACGTCAGCCCACCAGTTCAGTCTTTGACTAGATTATCCGGATCACTGCAGACTGGAGATAGCCTTACTCGATCAATGCCGTCATGCGCATCCGCAGGTTGATGGCCTCTGCGGCGCGGTTGAGGAGCAGTGGTTGGTCGCACATCAAAATCAGCGCCGGGTCCCATGTCCAACTTGCGCTGCGCTGGATCTTCCTCAACAAGAGTGTTGGAGTTAATGCCTGCATCCAAGGGAGAACAGCAAAGCGGGGTAAATAATCGTGATGCTGCTCGGGCCCAAGCTCAAGGGTGGCATCCGTATATGTATGCTCACCACTGACACTAGTATCCGCTATTTCAATCCTCGAGCAGCGGCAGAGACATATGCTTGGAAGCCGCAAGCAGCACGATGCGCTTCAACCAAAGCAACAGGAGCGCAGACAGCACTCTGTACCGGCTGCGCTGGGGGTCAGACATGCTCTCAGTTTCAGCACCGAGATGCTCGTCGTTGCTCGTCGTTGCAGCGGGCTCTGGATCGCGCCTCCCGCGACACCTGAATTCCCAATTCCCCCAGATGTGGCCGGTCTGCGCTGCTGCAGCAGCTGCGACCCCGGTTTTAGTGCTCCACCACCTGTCGGGGTTGGGAGCGAAAGAGCAACGAAAGGCAAAGCATGGTCAAAGCTGGGGCGGGCTGGTGATGGAGCGCGCGAGCTTCTCCCTTGGATGGCGCCCCCCGGCTCGCAGAAGAACTTTGATCCTGGCTTGGCATTACTTATCACGCACCCATTCTCCCTCCCGCTCCCTTTTTTGCCCGCGCGCGCGCGCGCATGCTCGCTGTGAAATGCTTTATGGGTGGAGAAGGTAAAAGGGGCAAAGTTTCCCCATGAGGTGCACTGATTCTACCCCCTACCCGGTATCCTGCGATCTGAGTGTTGTGTGTGGCCACTCCCGGACTCTTTCCTATATTTGGACCCGTTTCCCTTTCATGAGTTTGG
>Ga0315899_10004307_pt1 | contig 15399 bp, 15 predicted proteins | sample LakEriMetagenome_2_FD_203518 | JGI IMG/M metagenome (GOLD analysis project Ga0315899, IMG submission 203518) | Freshwater fungal communities from buoy surface, Lake Erie, Ohio, United States - Buoy 4 MA112 | ecosystem: Environmental > Aquatic > Freshwater > Lake | place: USA: Lake Erie, Ohio... | reverse complement strand
TAGATGGCCACGTGACCGATGGGCGTACGGCTGAAGATGAGATCTCCGGGCTGAATTGCAGCAACCGGAATGCGAGGGCCCATCTGGTATTGCGCACGTGAGTAGTGGGGCAAACTCACACCGGCCTGCGCCCAGGCGTACTTGGTGAGACCAGAGCAGTCGAAAGCCACGCCGGGAACACTGCGTGCGTACTGGTACGGGACGCCGATCTGGCTGAGAGCAGCCTGCACGGCGGTGCCCGAACGCGACGACGGCGCCTTGACCTTGTACTTGGCGGCCTCGGCTTGGTACTTGGCCGACTGCTGAGCCGACCGTTCGAGGGCGAGAGCATCACGACGCTGACGCTCGGCTTCGAGAGCGCTGCCCAGTTCGGCCTGCGCCCTGCTCAGCTTGCTTTGGTAGGCGCCTGCCAGCTCTTCGGCCTTGTTGAAGCGACCGTTGGCAACTTCGGCCTGCTTCTCGGCATTCGCGCGCTTCTTTTCCAGAGACTTGCGCTCGAGGTCGATGTCCTCGACCAGCGCATCCAACTCGTCGCTGGAGTTGGCCCCGGCATTGAGCGCCACGGCGAGGAAGTGCTCGCGCTGGACCAGAGCATTCAGCCCGCCCACGTCGGTCAGCAGCGCCGTCAAACTGTTGCTGCGACCGCCGTTCATGAAGGCCTGCTTGGCCACGCCGAGGAGGTCTTGGCGCATGCCGGCGAGCTCGGCCTCTTTGGCCGCCACGCGGACCTTGGCCTCTTCGATCTCTTTGTCGAGGCTCTCCTGGAGAACGATGGCCTCGGCGTAGTCCTCGGAGATGATGTCCATCTGGGCCTCGAGGCGGTCGAGTTCATCCAAGATGGCGTTGACCTGGTTCTGGATGTTGGCCGAGGCCGAAACAGGGGCGACCGAAGGAACCGCGACTCCCAAGAAGGAGCACACCGCAATCGAAATGGCGGTCAGTCGGGCGCGGGGGCGTCGGAACATGACTCTGAAAGTGTAGGAGGACAAGCGTCGAGGGGGCCTTCGGGACCCCCTCGAATCGTGTTTTGTTGCAGTTTTCTTACGTTTCTGGGCGATTTTCACCCGAAAACCGTCAGTTCGTGACGACCGAAATCTTCTTGTTGCCCTGCCCAGAGGCAATAGTGCAGGTCAGCTTTGTCGCCGTGGTCTGGACACAGGCATTCGCTGACACCAGATCCGGGGCGGTGTTTCCCGTATCCAGAGAGATACCGGTGGCTCCGCCAGCCGCATCGATGACAACCGTGCCCGAGGCCGCGGCACCCGAGCAACTTCCGCCGGCCGACAAGACGCTGGTGCACCCCGTCACGTTGGACGGCGACGCGCCGCCAACCGAGCCGTTCTTCACCAGTATTTCCACGACCGTTGGGGCATCGCTGCTTCCGCCACCCGAGTTGTTACCGGAGTTGTTGTTGCCAGAGTTGTTGTTGCCGCTGGGTGCCTGACCATTCCACGCCGGGCTGTAAACGCGGAACGTGAGGGTGGAACGGTTGTAACCGTTGGTCGTTGGTGCACCAGTACCGGTGAGGCTGAAGTCGATGTAGTTGTTCCCGCTGGCGACAAACTGATCCCATGTGAAGCCCATGAGATCGCTGACCGTTTTGCCGGCAAGCTCCGACTTGTTGCCACCGCCAGTGACCGCAGGCTTGTGCGTCTCGAAGCAGCTCTTCAGATCGATGGTGAACGAGAGCTGATCGTCTGCTGCATCTTCTGCCGTGTTGTCGTACAGCGGCCAGAAGTCCGTGGCCGGGTCTTGGTCCGCGGGACCATAGGCCTGTGTCTGTACCTCGAACGAAGGTGACGTCGTGGTGTACAGCTTGGTCGCATCTGCTCCGCCACAACCGAACTCGGTGCGTGCTTGGTATTGCTTGCCGCCCACGCTTGCCATCGAAGGAACGATGCCGTAGTGGAGTCCGTGTTGTGACTTGAAGTTGGCGTTGGCGGTCTCGCCCTTCTCTCCCTCCAACAACATGCGCTGCGGACGGTAGAAGGACAAGGTCATCTTTCCATCACTGCCGACAGCCGTGTACCCGGCGCCGACGTTTGCGGCAGTGTTCTTGTCAGCGGCACCCGTTGCCGTGACAGCGGTCAGATAAGGCGTGGTCACAAAGAAGGGACTGATGGTGATGGGAAGGGTCGAGTCGACCCCGCCTTTCATGCTGTGCAGCAGAATCACATCGTTGGCACGCACGACAGACAACACATCGTCACCGTCGTAATTGGGTGAGAAGAACGCCGCCCATTTCACGTCTTGGCCACTGCCAAAGCGGTACATGCCGTTCGACTTTGCGGTGCTGCTTGCCGCTGGCGAACCCGAACTGAAATCGGTGGACGGGAACGACTTCCAGGGCTTGCCATCGATCAGGTTACGGAAGTCGTACAACTCCATGTTTCCCTGGATGAGCGCGGTTCCGGTTGTTGCATCGCACCACTTGATTCCGGGGCACTCGACATACACGGCATCGGGTGTCGAACCTGCTGCACCTGCCACAGTTCTCTCCTGCAGGAAGATGGCAATACTGAAACTGCCCTGAATCGAGGTCGCTGGATTTGCACCGAGCGCAGCTTTGATCTGTCTTGTCAGTGTTGCGGCATCGGTGGCGTGAATGTTCAACTTTGCCGACATTCCAGCGGAGATACCGCTGTATGTGGAGAGGTTTGCCGTGTAGTTGGCCTTGTCGCTTTCGTCGTTGGTGGACTGGTCGAGAATGTCGAGCGACCCGTTGCCGTTGTCGTCAACATCGATGTTGTTCGGCAAACCGTCACAGTCGAGATCCATACCTGCGTCGGTACCGTTGATCGCGGGATCTTTCGGGCTCCCATCGGGGCAGCTGTTGGTGGCCATTGCGTGTACAGCTGACAGCGCGGAGACCTTGGCGCTCACCAAGCGGACCCGACCTGCAGTACCGGCACCTTTCGGTCGCCCCGACTTGTCGGCGGCACGCACACCGGCCGTTCCGGCGGCACTTGCTTTGGCGGCCTTGTACCAACCCAGCTGCTTCTTCAACTTGCCGACGTTGAGCGTTCCCTTCGACATCGACTTGAGCCCGAGAATTGACTTGAACGACTTGCCAGACTTCACCACCTTCAAAACGGCTGGCCCGAGATATTTGCCTGATGCATCGACGAACTGCAACGTCGCGTTCTTCACGTTTGCCGACGGCACGCCTTTCATGGTGAACGAACCACTGCCCGCGACAGAGGCCTTGTATGCCCGGCCCTTCGGAGTGAGCAAGAGAACTTGCGCGGCTCCCGGAGCCGAGCCCTTCACAGTGACACTGGGGGCCGCACCTGCTTGCCCCGCCGGAATGGCAACTCCCACAACAGCCAGGATCACGAAGATCCACCAAGCGCGCAGTCTCATCGGATATCCCCCTTCGTGTGCGCACATCGTGCGCCGTATCGGGTGGATAGTACGCCTGTCTCAGCTTCGGATCAACCGCTTTTCACTCACCGTCATTCCCATTCGATGGTGCCGGGCGGCTTCGACGTGACGTCATAGACAACCCGATTGATGCCCGGAACTTCGTTGATGATTCGGTTCGACATCTTCTCCAGTAAGTCGTAGGGCAACCGAGCCCAGTCGGCGGTCATTGCGTCGTCGCTGGTGACGGCCCTGATGATGATGGGGTGGCCGTAGGTGCGTTCGTCGCCCATCACCCCGACCGAGCGAATGTCGGCCAACACGGCAAAGGCCTGCCAGATCTCGCGTTCGAGACCGGCCAGGTGAATCTCTTCGCGCACGATGGCGTCGGCCTCTTGCAGGATCCCCACGCGTTCGGGCGTGACTTCGCCGATGATTCGCACGCCGAGGCCGGGACCGGGGAACGGTTGACGCCACACCATCTCGTCGGGCAGGCCCAGTTCGGTGCCCAGTCGGCGCACTTCGTCCTTGAACAACGCACGCAAGGGCTCGACCAGTTGCAGGGTCATGTCTTCGGGAAGACCACCCACGTTGTGATGACTCTTGATCACCGATGCAGTGCCATCGCTGCCGCCGCTTTCGATGACGTCGGGATACAACGTTCCCTGCACCAGGAACTCGGCATCGGTCACGCCCCCCGTGTTCTCTTCGAAGATGCGCACGAACAGTTCGCCGATTGCTTTTCGTTTCGCTTCGGGTTCGGTGACGCCGCGAAGTTTGTCGAAGAACTTGTCGCCCGCACGAACATGGATGAGTTCGATACCCATGTTGCGCTGGAACATCTCCACCACTTGTTCGCTCTCGCCTTTGCGCATGAGACCCGTGTCCACGTACACGCAGGTCAACTGCGCACCGATGGCTTTGTGCACCAGAGCCGCGGCCACGGAAGAGTCGACGCCCCCGGACAGGCCACAGATTGCGCGAGCCGTGCCCACTTGATTGCGGATCGCCGTCACCTGAGTGTCGATGATGGAACCCATCGTCCACGTGGGGCGACATCCTGCGAGATCGATCAGGAAGCGGCGCAACACTTCTTGTCCGTGGTCGGAATGCACCACCTCCGGGTGGAACTGCACTGCCCACACTTTGCGATCGGGACTCTCCATCACCGCGGTGGGAGCGTCGGGCGAAGAAGCGGTTGCGGTGAAGCCGTCGGGCACCCGCGACACGAAGTCGAAGTGACTCATCCACACGGAGTACTGATCGGGAAGATCGCCCAAGAGATTCGTGTCCGACGATGTGCGCGTGAGAGTCGCGCGCCCGTACTCGCCGCGCCCACCGCGGGCCACTTCGCCACCGAGTTGCTGGGCAATCAGTTGGTGCCCGTAGCAAATGCCGAAGATCGGCACACCCAGGTCGTAGATGGCCGGATCGAGCATGGGTGCTCCGGGTACGTGCACACTCTTCGGCCCACCCGACAGGATGATGGCCTTCGGGTTCTTGGCCTTCACCTCGGCCGCGGTGATCCGGTGCGGCACGATTTCCGAGTACACGCTGGCCTCGCGCACACGGCGAGCAATCAGTTGTGCGTACTGGGCACCGAAATCCACCACAAGAACGGTGTCGTAATCGCGCGCCATCACGTGTGACCTTAGTTGCCGATTGGCATGGTGGACCCTGCCGATGTGACGATGGAGTCGTGTCGACACCCGTGACCCCAAACGCGCCCGCAAATCCCGCCACCCCGGCGAGCCCGGTGACAACCACCGTGTTGGTCACCGAGACCACCGTGTACGTCTACGACCTCGACAAGGATCCGTCCGACTGCATCGGACTTCTCCCGAAGCCAGGTTGCGGAAAGAAGCCGGTCGACGCCGGTGACCGCGGCGGATCGCTCCAATACGCCACCTTCGGGATCATTCTTCTCGGCCTTGCCGTGATCTTCACCGTGGTCTTCCGTAACGTCCTGCGAGCCGACAGGCGCAAGGCCGCCGTGGCGATCGACCCCGACACCAAATGGCACAAAACCACCGAATAGCCCTAGCCTGAGGTCCAGCCGAAAGGCTGAAGACAAACAAAAAACAACTCCTTGCGGGGTGTGGGTGAAAGTCCCGACCGGCGGTGACAGTCCGCGAACCCTTCCACTTCGGTGGTGGGGCCGACTCGGTGAAATTCCGAGGCCGACGGTAAGAGTCCGGATGAGAGCAAGGTGGAGGCATGAACGTTGATTCGGGCACACTCCGTGTGCACGACGAACAATTCATGCGTCGTGCCCTGGGCACGGCGCTGCAGGCGCGTCTCATTTCGCGTCCCAACCCATGGGTGGGTGCAGTTGTCGTTGCACTCGACGGGTCCACTTTCGAAGGTTGCACGGCTGCACCTGGCGGACCCCACGCAGAGATCACCGCGCTGAAACGTGCCGGCCACAGCACCCGTGGTGCCACTTTGTACTGCACTCTCGAACCCTGCTCGCACACCGGACGCACGGGCCCGTGCACGCAAGCCATCATCGATGCCGGCATCACTCGCGTTGTGGTGGGAGTCGAAGATCCCGATGTCAAGGTTGCCGGGGCAGGGATCAGTCGGCTGCGTGAAGCCGGCATCAGTGTCGACATCGGCGTGTGCGCTGATCAGGTGCGCACGCAGTTGGCCGCCTACCTGCATCATCGCAGCACCGGTCGACCGTTCGTGGTGCTCAAGATGGCCAGCACACTCGACGGCAGAACAGCGGCCGCCGACGGAACCAGTCGATGGATCACCAGCGATATCGCTCGGCAACGCGTGCACGAATTGCGCGCGGAAAGTGATGCCGTGCTCGTGGGCGCAGGAACAGTACGTGCCGACAATCCGTCGCTCACCGTGCGCGACGCCGCTGGGCCATCGCCACGGCGTGTGGTGCTGGGCGCGGCCGACCCACAGGCTCATGTTCATCCCTGCACCGAATACACGGGGGATCTTGCCGCACTACTGGATCGACTCGGAACCGAAGATGTGCTGCAACTGTTGGTCGAGGGTGGCGCCCGTGTCGCGGGAGATTTTCACCGCTCCGGTTTGGTGAATCGCTACGTCTTTCATCTCGCCCCGGCCATTGCCGGTGGTGACAACGCGCCCGGAGTCTTTGCCGGCGCAGCCGCCGCCAGCATCGCCGACATGTGGCGCGGTCGGTTGGTTTCGGTTCAACAACTCGGCGACGACCTCGAAGTCGTTGTCGAACCCACAGCTCCTGTCAGTCAAGTCTCTCCTCAGTAAGGATCAACAATGTCCAACACGTCAACCGACTTCGCATCCATCCCCGACATCCTCGCCGCTATCGGCCGTGGCGAGATCGTGGTCATGGTCGACGACGAAGATCGAGAGAACGAGGGTGACCTCATCATGGCGGCGCAGTTCGCCACACCCGAAAAACTCGCATTCATCGTTCGCCACACCTCGGGCGTGGTGTGCGCACCACTCAGCGGCGACCGTTGCGACGACCTGCGTCTTCCTGCCATGGTCGACCAGAACACCGAGAGCCACCGCACGGCCTTCACCGTTTCGGTGGACCTCATCGACGGAATCTCCACCGGAATCTCGGCAGCCGACCGCGCCGCCACACTGCGCGCGTTGGCCGACTCGTCGGTCTCCTACGGCGCCTTTGCACGTCCCGGTCACATCTTTCCGCTTCGTGCCCGCGACGGTGGCGTGCTGAAGCGCGCCGGCCACACCGAAGCGGCGGTTGATCTTGCCAAACTCGCCGGCTGCGAGCCCGCCGGTGTGATCTGTGAAATTCAGAACGACGACGGCACCATGTCGCGCCTCGACGACCTGCGCAAGTTCTGTGCCGAGCATGGACTGTTGTTGTCATCCATTGCGATGCTGATCGAATACCGCCGCCACCACGAACGTCTGGTCGAGCATGTTGGCTCTGCACCGGTACCCACCGAGTGGGGCAGTTTCACTTGCCACGCCTACCGCAGCACCATCGACGGCGTCGAGCATCTTGCCTTCACCCAGGGCGATCTGTCGAAGGGCGGCCCAGTCCTCACCCGAGTGCACAGCGAATGCCTCACCGGCGACGTGTTCGGCAGTCGCCGTTGCGACTGCGGACCACAACTCGATGCCGCAATGAAGAAGATCGCAGCCGAGGGCCGCGGCGTCGTTGTGTACCTGCGCGGACACGAGGGCCGTGGGATCGGCATCGGCCACAAGATTCGCGCCTATTCGTTGCAGGATCAGGGCCTCGACACCGTCGATGCCAACCTCGAGCTCGGCCTGCCCGTCGACAGCCGCGAGTACGGCATCGGTGCCCAAATTCTCGCCGACCTTGGCGCCAACGAACTGCGGCTCATGACCAACAACCCCGCCAAGTACGGCGGCCTCGGCGGGTACGGACTCACCGTGGTCGAACGTGTTGCCATCGAGATTCCCTCCACACCGGAGAACGAGAAATACCTGCGAACCAAAAAAGAGCGACTCGGTCACCTGATCGACATGGACGGAAAGTAGACACGACAATGGTGGGACCCAACGACGGACTGCTCGGCGCCGACATCGACGGCACCGGTATGCGATTCGGCATTCTCTGTGCAACGTTCAACTTCGACATTGTCGATGCCCTTCGGCAAGGAGCCGTGAACGGCTTCACATCTCGTGGCGTGAGCGAGTCCGACATCACCACGCTGTGGGTACCGGGCGCCTTCGAACTCCCCGTGGCGGCCAAGGCCATGGCCGCCAGTGGCAAGGTCGACGCGGTGATTGCGCTTGGTGCTGTGATTCGTGGCGACACACCACACTTCGAGTACGTCTCGGGAGAGGCCGCATCCGGACTGCAACGAGCAGCGCTCGACACCGGTGTTCACGTGGCTTTCGGTGTGCTCACGGTGAACACGCTGGAACAGGCTCTCCAACGCTGCGGCGAAGTGGACAACAAGGGTGAAGAGGCAGCAGTCGGTGCAATCATGACTGTTCGAACACTGCGCGCCATCACCGCCATGTGACCTCTGCCCGCGCACACACTGCGCACATGGGTGTTGTTTTTCCCTGCTCTTCGCGGCCAGCACGATGGTCGCCCCCTTGCCCTCCGACACAACCGGGCTCGTTGCGGTGGTGGAACGCGGACTCTTCGCCACACCGATCGCCGACTTCCCCGCCTTCGCCAGAGCCAACAAGCGCATCCACCCCTCACTCGACTGGCACACCGACTACTGCAGCGCTCCCCTCGTCGGCAGCACCGGAAGATCATTCAACTTTCGGGTCCCATGCCAACGGCACGACTTCGCCTATCGCAACTTGAAACGTCTGGGCAAATGGAACGAAGAGATGCGCAGGCAGGTCGACGACCTCTTCCGCAACGACATGCGCCTCACGTGCGCCAAACGCAACTTCACGCAGCGCTACAACTGTCTCGCTTGGGCTGAAACCTTCTACCGTGCGGTGCGCTTGTGGGGAAGTTGATTGATCCCTGTCAGGCGTCGAGAGAAAGACGCAGCACCTGCGTCAGCACCCGGGCCGTGGCTCCCCAGATGGTCTCGTCGTCGAGGTGGAACATGAAGACGTTCATCTCACCGTAGGGCGTGTTCCACCGCTCTTGGGCAAAGGTGTCCGGTCGCACCAACTCGCGCAACGGCACGTGCAGTATCCGATCCACTTCGTTGGGCGAAGCCTGCAGTTCGGGTTTGTGTGAGATCGTTCCGACGATGGGAACGATGTAGCTGGAGCTGACAACCGTGAGGATGTGGTCGAGCTCGCCCACCACATTGACATGGTGCGTGGGCATTGCCACTTCTTCGGCCGCCTCACGCAGTGCAGCTTCGTGAGTGGTCTCGTCGGGTTCGATGCGACCTCCGGGGAAAGAGATTTCGCCTTTGTGGTTCTTCAAGTGACTGGTGCGCTTGGTGAGCACCACCTCGACACCGTTGCTCCCCGGGTGCAAGGTAACGAGCACCGCACTCGGGCGGGCCTGTGTCGCGGCGTCGGTGTCGATGGACCGTGCTCGATGGGACGAGAGTCGTCCAGCGACATGTTCAAAAGAGTCGAGCGGGGTGGGATCGATCTCGTGCCACGGCGCGCGCTCCACACGTTGCCAGTCGGCAGGGCGTGGAATCTTCTGCTGCCCACCCGGACGCATCGAGCGAGAAGAATCTGCGATGATCAGGCTTTCGGAGCCCAGCCGGAGTCGCGCAACTCACGCAGAATGTGGGGCAAGCCAGCGGTCTTCAAATTGGCGAGGACTTTGCCAGGTTGCTCTTCGCCACGCTCCCAGGCTTCCCACGCGGTGATCAACTTGTTGAGGTCGGGGGCTGGGCGTTCGAACGACATACGGGCAGGATACCTACGCCCTTGCACGCTTGAGAACACCTGAGAGATAGATGTTCACCAGTTGCAGAATCCCCAATGCGGCGAGACCGAGCGCGTCTCCGGAGTCGTTGCGCACAACAACGGCTCCGACAATCGCCGCCGCGGCGATTCCGAAGTCGATGACACCGTGCACACTGCGGGGAATGGTGCGATACGCCGCAAGTGGGCCTCGCGTCGCCGCTGCGTTGATCAATGCCACAGCGCCAATCACAACCGGCCACACGACGTTGTCGGCCCGAGCACTGATCATCAAAAAGACGATTGCAATCGCGTAATCGGTGACGTGATGGAAAAGCCCGAGACGTTGGCCTGGGTCACGACTTTCCTTCATCGTGACCAGCGTAAAACAAAAGAGCCGGGCATCTCTGCCCGGCTCTTTCCGTCTTCGTGAGAATGATTTACATCATTCTGTGTCCATGGGAATGACTTACATCATTCCGTGTCCATGGGAATGACTTACATCATTCCGTGTCCATGGGAATGATTTACATCATTCCCATGCCAGGCATGCCACCGCCGCCCGGCATGGCCGGAGCGTTCTTCTCGGGCTTGTCGGCCACGAGACATTCGGTGGTGAGCACCAGTGCCGCGATGGAGGCGGCATTCTGCAGTGCTGCACGGGTCACCTTTGCGGGGTCGAGGATGCCTGCCTTGATGAGATCGGTGAACTCGCCAGTGGCGGCGTTCAGTCCGATTGCACCGGTTTCGGCTTCGACACGCTGAACGACGACTGCACCTTCGAGGCCAGCATTGTCGGCGATGTTGCGTGCCGGAGCGGTGAGGCAGTCGTACACCGTCTTGGCGCCAGTGGCCTCGTCACCCGTGAGGGTCTCGAGAACCTTGGCCACTGCAGGACGCGAACGCACGAGTGCGGTTCCGCCACCTGCAACAACGCCCTCTTCGATGGCGGCACGGGTGGCCGACACGGCATCTTCGATGCGGTGCTTCTTTTCCTTCAACTCCACCTCGGTTGCGGCGCCGACCTTGATGACGGCAACGCCACCGGCCAACTTGGCAAGACGCTCTTGGAGCTTCTCACGGTCCCAGTCGGAATCGGTGTTGTCGATTTCGGTCTTGATCTGACCGATGCGAGCGTTGACATCTTCCTTGGCACCGGCACCATCGACGATGGTGGTGTTGTCCTTGGTGATGATGACGCGCTTGGCACGACCCAAGAGATCGAGGGTCACGTTTTCGAGCTTCAAGCCGACTTCTTCGCTGATGACCTGACCGCCGGTGAGGACCGCCATGTCCTGCAGCATCGCCTTGCGACGATCGCCGAAGCCAGGGGCCTTGACGGCTGCCGAGTTGAACGTGCCACGAATCTTGTTGACCACGAGGGTTGCAAGGGCTTCGCCCTCGACGTCTTCGGCGATGATGACGAGCGGCTTGCCCGACTTCATGACGGCCTCGAGTGCGGGGAGCATGCTCTGCACCGACGAGATCTTCGAGGAGTAGTACAGGATGTACGGATCTTCGAGAACGGCTTCCTGACGATCTGCATCGGTCACGAAGTACGGCGACTGGTAGCCCTTGTCGAACTGCATGCCTTCCGTGAAGTCGAGTTCGATGCCGAAAGTGTTGCTCTCTTCGACCGTGACGACGCCGTCTTTGCCGACCTTGTCGATGGCATCGGCGATGACGCCGCCGATGGCGGGATCTGCAGCCGAGATGGTTGCGACGTTGGCGATGTCCTGCTTGTCGTCGACATCCTTGGCCTGGCTCTTGATGGACTCGACGGCCGCGGCTACGGCCTTTTCGATTCCGCGCTTCAGGCCCATCGGGTTGGCGCCGGCTGCGACGTTGCGCAGACCGTGGTGCACCATGGCCTGGGCGAGAACGGTTGCCGTGGTGGTTCCGTCACCTGCGACATCGTTGGTCTTGGTGGCGACTTCCTTCACCAACTGCGCGCCCATGTTCTCGAAGGGGTCTTCGAGTTCCACTTCCTTGGCGATGGACACACCGTCGTTGGTGATGGTGGGTGCGCCGAACTTCTTGTCGAGAACGACGTTGCGACCCTTCGGTCCGAGTGTCACCTTCACCGCATCGGCGAGCTTGTTGACACCGGCTTCGAGCGCACGACGTGCCTCTTCGTCAAACTTGAGAATCTTGGACATGTGTGGCCTCTTTCCGTTACTTCGTCACGATGGCGAGAACGTCACGACTGGTGAGAATGAGAAGGTCTTCTCCACCATGGCTCACTTCGGTGCCGCCGTACTTGCTGTAGAGGACGGTGTCGCCAACCTTCACCTCGAGGGGGAAGTGCTGTCCTTCGTCGTCACTCCAACGTCCGGGACCAACGGCAAGGACGGTTCCCTGCTGGGGCTTTTCCTTGGCGGTGTCGGGAATCACGAGTCCCGACGCAGTGGTCTGCTCGGCCTCGTTGGGCTTCACAACAATCCGGTCATCCAACGGCTTCAGGTTCATTTCGCAGGCCTCCAATGGCACTTTCGACTACTGATGTGGGGTTATGGACCCCCCGCGAACACCAACCAGCCGGGTTAGCACTCGCGGGGAGCGAGTGCCAATGCTACGGGCTTCCCCACCCTGTTAGCAACCGGAGTCGGCGAGTGCTAACGAGAGCAGGCCAGCCGTCTGGCGCAACGGAAGGCCCACCACGGTGGACATTGCCCCCTGCACCCGCGTGGCCAGTACACCGCCTTGGCCCTGGATGGCATAGGCCCCCGCCTTGCCAAATGGCTCGCCGGTGTCCACGTACCACTGCAGCAGATGGTCGGACAGTGGCTGGAACGTGACCCGGGCAGTGTCGATCAGGGTTTCGCTCTTGGTTCGCGAACCCTGCGTCCAGATCACGGTGACCGCGGTGTGGACATTGTGGGTCCGGCCCGACAGGGTTCGCAGCGTCTGGACCGCCTCGTCGCGGTTGGCGGGTTGCCCGTGCACCACCCCGTCGAGCTCGACACATGTGTCGGCGCCCAGCACCACGGCGTCGGGGCAACGTTCATGAATGACGCTGGCTTTCTCCCGCGACATCCGCCGCACGTAGTCGACAGCCGACTCACTCTGGTGCTGCGTCTCGTCGATGTCGGCAGGTATGACTTCAGCTGCGTGCCCGATGCGCGACAACAACTCGATGCGCCGCGGCGAACGCGACGCGAGCACCACGCGGACAGTTGAAGTCACCGAAGCTCACCCTCCGCTGAGTGCGGCGACTTCGGCGTCGTCCGGTGGCGTGAGATCGTCGAGGTTGTCGAGATATCCCTCGGGAAGCGCAACACGAATGGGCCCATTGGTGTGACCGCGACGAATACGTTCGCCGTCAGCCACAACAGTCATGGAACGATCGAGCTCGGAGAACAACTGCTCGAGATCTTCGATGCTGTTGCACTGCGCCGCACGATTGCGCACTTCACCACCCACCGGATAGCCCGTGAAGTACCAACTGGTGTGTTTGCGAAACTCGCGAATGCCCTTGCCTGGTACGGCGAAGTCAACGAGATCGTGTGCATGACGCAGCATCACGTCGAGAACGTCACCCAACGGCAGCGACCCTTGCGGCTGGCGACCGGCAAACACATCGACGAGATCGCGAAAGAGCCAGGGCCTTCCCAGACAACCGCGTCCGACAACGACACCGTCACAACCGGTGCGCTCCATCATCTCCACGGCGTCTTTTGCCTCCCAGATGTCTCCATTGCCGAGCACCTGCAGATCGGGCACGTGTTTCTTCAGGGCGGTGATTGCTTCCCAACGCGCCTCGCCCGCATAGTGCTGTTCTGCCGTGCGCGCATGCAGCGCCACCCATGCCACGCCTTCTTCAGCGGCGATCGAGGCAGTATCGAGAAACGTGAGCAGCGAATCACTGATCCCCATGCGGAACTTGCACGTGATGGGAATCCCTGCAGGACTTGCGTTGGCAACGGCTTCGCGAAGAATGGCGCGAAGGAGATTCTTCTTCAACGGCACGGCTGCACCGCCGCCCCGCCGCGTGACTTTTGCGGCGGGACAACCGAAGTTGATGTCGATGTGATCCACCGCGCGGTCCTCGACGAGGCGCGCCACTGCGGCACCCATCACCACGGGGTCAGAGCCGTAGATCTGCAAGCTGCGCGGCGATTCGTCGGTATCGAAGCTGACCATCCGCTGCGTACGGGAGTTGCCGTGCACCAGTGCGTTGGCCATCACCATCTCGTTGACGTAGATGAGCCCAGGCCCGAACTCACGACACAACGCCCGGAACGGTTTGTTGGTGACTCCGGCCATCGGTGCCAACACCACTGGTGGATTCACCACGTATCGACCGAGGCTGATCACTTGTGGGCCGCCCTGTTGGTGCGTACCGTGTTGGCCACCAGCGCAAGATTGGGAATGGCACCCGCCGACAGTGGTGACGGGCCGTGATCACGCAGTCGGTACCAACCGGCAGCCGCAATCATGGCTGCATTGTCGGTGCACATGGCGCGACTGGGCAGCGCAACGGCGAACCCTTCTCCTTCGCCGGCGCGCGTCATGTCTGCACGCAGCCGCGAGTTGGCCGCCACCCCCCCACCGAGCACGATGCTGTGGGCACCCACCTGCTTGGCCGCCTTGATGGTCTTTGCCACGAGCACGTCGACCACCGCCGCTTGGAACGAGGCCGCAACGTTTTCCGAACTCACCTCAGGATTCTTGCGAACGTGGTTGATCACCGCAGTCTTGAGTCCGCTGAAGGAGAAGTCGAGGCCATCGTGCAACATGGCCCGCGGGAAATCGATCGCACCAGCATCGCCGCGTGTGGCTGCCGCGTCAATGGCGGGGCCACCGGGATAACCGATGTCGAGAAAACGCGCAATCTTGTCGAATGCTTCGCCCGCGGCATCATCAATAGTGGCGCCGAGCAATGTGTACTCCCCCGGTGCAGGCATGTGCAACAACAACGTGTTGCCACCCGACACCAACAACACCACCGCAGGAAAACGAAGTTGTGGATCATCGAGCAATCCGGCGTACAGATGCGCCTCGAGATGGTTCACTCCCACCAACGGCTTGTCCAATCCATAGGCCATCGACTTTGCGGCCGCAACACCCACCAGAAGAGCTCCCATCAACCCGGGGCCGACCGTGACAGCAATCGCATCGATGCGTTCTCGTCCGACACCGGCTTCGTCGATGGCCCGAGTGATGACCGGCTGGATGAGTTCGAGGTGCGCGCGGCTCGCCACTTCGGGAACCACGCCTCCGAATGCGGCGTGAATGTCGATCTGGCTGGACACCACGGACGACAGGACGTCGGTGCCGCCCATCACCACTGCCGCCGCAGTTTCGTCGCAACTGGTTTCGATCCCCAGAATCACGGTTGCGTCACTGACCCGCATGGCGATTCCTCTCGTTCTCGATGTCCCGCAAACGGTGTGCGTACTGAGGCGTCCCCAGTTCGTGGCACCACATCACAATCGCATCCTCGACGTTTTCGTAGTACTTCTTGCGAACGCCAGCCGGAACAAATCCGAAACGTCGATACAGCTCTTGGGCCGCCTTGTTGCTGGCCCGCACCTCGAGCGACCAGCCCTGGCATTCGCGCTCGCGTGCCTTCCAGGCCAGCTCCAACAAGAGTTCGCTTGCGATACCCCGTCTTTGCCAACGCGGATCCACTGCGATGTTGGTGACATGCGCATCATCGGGCGTGAACAGGATGCCGCCGTACCCCACCACGTCACCGTCGATCAGACCGACGATGTAGTAGCGCTGTTCTCTCCGTGC
>Ga0315899_10004306_pt1 | contig 15400 bp, 15 predicted proteins | sample LakEriMetagenome_2_FD_203518 | JGI IMG/M metagenome (GOLD analysis project Ga0315899, IMG submission 203518) | Freshwater fungal communities from buoy surface, Lake Erie, Ohio, United States - Buoy 4 MA112 | ecosystem: Environmental > Aquatic > Freshwater > Lake | place: USA: Lake Erie, Ohio... | reverse complement strand
CGACATGCAGTTCCAGAACACGCACCGCTTCGTGCGCGCGCACGACTTCAGCGGCTACGTGCTCGATGCGTTCGACTGGTTGTGGCGGGAGGGCGCGCACGCACCTCGGATGATGTCCGTGGGGCTGCACCTCAGGATGCTCGGGCGGCCCGGGCGGATGCAGGCGCTGGTCGACATGCTGGCGGAGATGACGCGGCGGCCCGGGGTCTGGATCGCGCGGCGGGACGAGATCGCGAGGCACTGGCTGTCCGTCGGCAGCTGATCGGGTCGTCGCGACGGGTTGTAGACTTTGCCTGGGCGTGCCCGGATCGCACGTCGGCTCGGAGGGCGGTGGTTGTGCCGCCGCACGGCCACTCTCGCGGGCATCGCAGCGAAAGCGCGGACAGCGTCTCTTCAATGGCCGACCAGACGTTTCGATTCACCCGAGTCTCGTCGGGTGCCCGGATAGCTTGGACCTGCAGTGGCCCCACCGGCGCGCCGGTGCTGGTCCGGGTGGCGCATTGGCTGACCAACGTCGGTTACGACCCGAAGTCCCCGCTCTGGGGCCCATGGGTCGAGCGCCTGAGCCGATCGTTCCGACTGGTGCGCTACGACGAACGCGGCTGCGGCCTGTCGGACGACGACACGCGGCCTCCGGACCTGGACGCGTGGATCGAAGAGCTCGAGGCGGTCGTCGAGGCCGTCGGCGAACCGAAGGTGGCTCTGCTGGGTGTCAGCGGCGGGGCGCCGGTGGCGATCGCCTACGCGGCCCGCCACCCCGAGCGTGTATCGCACCTCGTGCTGTTCGGAGGGTATCTGATCGGTGCCTCGCATCGGAGCGAGTCGGCCGACGACCTGGCGTACCTCGAAGCGCAATGGCGTCTGGTCGAGTTCGGCTGGGGGCGAGACGACCCGGCGGTCCGGGAATTCTTCAGTGGACGCTTCCTGCCGGAGGCGACGCCCGAAGTGCGGGCCGGCATGAACGAGCAGCAGCGTCGCAGCTGCAACGGGACACGCGCGGCCGCGATCCTGCGGGGCCGTGCGGCACAGGACGTGCGCGCGATCGCGCCGCAGGTGCGCGTGCCGACGCTCGTGCTTCACTGCGAGCGCGATCGGGCGACACCGGTCGAGCTCGGTCGCGAGATGGCCGCCGCGATTCCGGGTGCGCGCTTCGAGACGCTGGACTCCGGCAATCACGTGCCCCTGGGAACCGAGCCGGCGTTCGCCCGGTTCTGCGATGCGGTGGTCGACTTTGTTCGCGGCGCCGGCGGAGTCCCCAGGCTGACCGCGCGCGAGCGCGAGTTGGCCGGCCTGGTCGCGCAGGGACTCGACAACGCCCAGATCGCCGCCCGACTCGGCGTGGCCGACAAGACGGTCCGCAACGCGCTGTCCATGCTGTACGCGAAGCTCGGGGTCGACAATCGCGCGCGTGCGGTCGCCCGGTCCCGGGACATCGGCCTCTGAGTCCCGACGGATCGGGGCGCGCGTCCCGTTCGCGCCCGCGGCGGCGAGGGATACGGTTGCCGGGACTCGTCCTCGCGCCGGTGCGCGCGGGCCTCGGCCGACCGGAGACGCGCATGCCGCTCGTTGCGTTCACCACCTTCGCGATCCTGAAGGCCCCGCCCGGCGACCCCGCCGTGCAGGGCTTCTTCGACCGGCTGCCGGAGACCTTCGGCGCAGCGGACGCGTTCGAGGGCTTCGTCGCCCGCTCGACCCGGGATCCGGTCACGCTCCGGCACAGCTGGGGGGATCCGGTCCAGCCGAGGTTCTACGACCCCGCGCAGCACGCCGGCGTGGTCTTCACGCTCTCGCTGTGGCGGTCGCTCGAGCCCGTCAATGCCTTCGCCTACTCCGGGGTCCACGGCGAGGCGCTGCGCCATCGGCTCGAGTGGTTCCTGGAGCCCGAGTGGCCGAGCTACGCGGCGTGGTGGGTCGACGACGGCCACGTCCCCGACTGGCACGAGGCCAGCCGGCGGCTCGAGCATCTGCACGATCACGGAGCGAGCCCGGAGGCCTTCGGCTTTCGCACGCCTTTCGGACCGGACGGCGCGCCGATCGAGATCGACCGCGCAGCGGTGGTCGCCCTCGCCCGTCGCGCGTCGGCACGCGGCGCCCACCTGACCGAGCGCGAAGCCGAGCGGGACGGCATTCTCCGAGCGCTGAAGGCGGGGGCCGAGGGACCCCGCCAGGCCGGCGGCGATGCGAACGGCGGCGGGCCGTCGAGCGCCTGATCGCCGCGGCGCGGGTGCGACCGACGTCGTCGCGCGTCGGTCGCAGGGCCGATCGACTTCGCTTGCGATCGGTTCCGGCGATCCCGCCTCAGATCCCCGTCCACGCCCTCCAGCCACCATCCCGCGTCCGCGGCTTCGCCGCCTCCGGCCGCCCGCACTTCAGGAACTCGCCGCCGCCCGCCGTGCCGAGGTAGTTCGTTCCGTCCCACACCACCCGCCCGCGCGACAGCGTCGTCGCCGGCCACGCGCCGACCTCGATGCCCTCGTACGGCGTGTAGTCGACCTCGTGGTGCAGCATCGAATTGGTGATGGTCCGCTTCGTCGACGTGTCCCAGATCACCAGGTCCGCGTCGGCGCCGATCGCGATCGTGCCCTTCTTCGGATAGAGCCCGTAGAGCCGCGCGGGGTTGGTCGCGGTCAGCGCGACGAACTGCTGCAGCGACAGCCGCCCGCCCATCACGCCCTCGGAGAACAGCAGCGGCAGCCGCGTCTCGAGCCCCGGGATGCCGTTGGGGATGTACTCGAACGAGGGCTCCTCGCCGCCGAGCTTCTTGCCCTGCGGGTCGTCGTACTTGAACGGCGCGTGGTCCGAGGACACGATCGTGAACAGGCCGTCGGCCAGCCCGTCCCAGATCACCTGCTGGTTCGCCGCGTCGCGCGGCGGCGGGCTGCAGACGCACTTGGCGCCGTGGAAGCCGTCGAGCCCGAGGTGCTCCTGCGTGAGGAACAGGTACTGCGGGCAGGTCTCGGCGAAGATGTTCAGGCCCTTGCCGCGTGCCCAGCGGATCTGGTCGACCGCCTCGCCGCCGGACACGTGCACGATCAGGATCGGCACGTCGACGAGCTCGGACAGCGTGATCGCGCGATGCGTCGCCTCGCGCTCGACCGGCATCGGCCGCGACATCCCGTGGAAGCGCGGCGCGGTCTTGCCCTGCTGGGTGAGCCGCTTCGTCAGGAACGCGATCGCGTCGGCGTTCTCGGCGTGGATCATCGCCATCGCGCCCTGCTCGCGCGCGACTTCGAGGCAGGTGAGGATCTGCGCGTCGTCGAGCTTCAGGTCGTCGTAGGTCATGTAGATCTTGAACGAGGTGTAGCCCTCGTTGACCAGCGCCGGCAGCTCCTCGTCGACGACCGTCTCGCTCGGGTCGCTGACGATCAGGTGGAACGCGTAGTCGATCGCCGCCTTGCCGTCGGCGCGCCGGTGGTAGTCGTCGACCGCCTCGCGCAGCGAGCGGCCCTTCACCTGCGCGGCGAACGGGATCACGGTGGTGGTGCCGCCGCAGGCTGCGGAGCGCGTGCCGGTCTCGAAGTCGTCGGCCATGCGCATCGGCTCGACCATCGGCTGGTCGAGGTGGCAGTGCGCGTCGACGCCGCCCGGCGTGACGATCCGTCCCGCCGCGTCGATCTCGCGCGCGGCCGCGCCCGAGGGCAGGCGCTGCGCGATCGCGACGATGCGCCCGCCGGTCACGCCGATGTCGCAGTCGAAGGTGTCCGACGCGGTCGCGGCGCGTGCGTTGCGGACGATCAGGTCATAGCGGTCGGTCATGCGGGGTCCTCGGAGAACAGGCGGCCCCAGGCCGCGAGCGGTCGGGTGTCGACGCCGCAGGTGCGCAGCGCCTTCCAGACGGCGGTCGACACCGTGTCGTACACCGGGATGCCGAGCTCGGCCTCCCAGCGAGGCACCAGGTGCGCCGCGTTCAGGTTCGTGCAGAAGGTGGTGATGCAGTCGGGCCGCTCGGCGGCGACCTCGCGCGCCATCCGCGTCAGCGTCGCCTCGGTGACCTCGGAGAACTCGAAGTTCACCGACTGACCGGTGTGCCGCTCGGCGACGCACTCGAAGCCCTCGCGCCGGTAGTTCTCGACGATGCGGGCCTGCACGTCGTCGAGGTAGGGCGTGACCAGCCCGAAGCGGCGCCGCCCGGTCAGCGTCATCACCTCGTTGAACGCGAGCACCGAGGTGCACGCCGGCACGCCGGTCTCGGCGGTGATCGCGGCGCACAGCCGCTCGTCGCGCTCGAAGCCGAGCCAGCCCGACGAGGTGCCGCTCCAGACGATCACGTCGACGCGGGCGTCGGCCAGCAGCCGCGCGGCGTGCAGGATCGGCTCGAACTCGAACTGGCCCTGGGAGCCCGCGCCGAGCGAGATCTCGGTGACCCGGAACCGGCCGAAGTGCGCCGACACGCCGGGCAGCGCGGCGACCATCGCCGAGGTCAGCGGCTCGAGCGCGGTGTTGGACGAGGGCGTGAGCACGCCCAGCAGGGTTCGCTTCAAGGGGGAGGTCTCCGGCGGGGTCGCGGGGGGCGGGGGGCGCGCGCGTCCGGGCCGGCCGCTCTACAATCGGCTCCGTGGCCCCACGCAGACCCCGTCCAGAATTGTCGACAATCTCGCCGAGAACGGTCAACAAGAAACCCGCCCGCCCTCGACCGGCCGGTGCTCGCGCGGCCGAGCCGGTGCCGTCGGCGACCGTCGGCGTCGCCCTGCGCGAGGCGATCTACGACCGCATCCTGAGGGCGGTGCTCGAGCACCGGCTGCCGCCGGGCACCAAGCTCGTCGAGGACCGTCTGGCCGAGCTCTTCGACACCAGCCGTGCGCAGGTCCGCGACGTGCTCGCGCGGCTCGCCAACGAGGGCCTGGTGCAGACCTTCCCGAACCGCGGCGCGTTCATCGCGGCCCCGACGGTCGAGCAGACGCGCGACGTGTTCGAGGCGCGCCGGCTGATCGAGCCGGCGCTGGTGCGTCGCCTGATCGCCCGCCGCGATCCGGTGGCCGTCGCCGCGCTGCGCGAGATCGTCGCCGATGAGCAGCGAGCACGCGCGAGGCAGGACCGCCCGACGATGGTCCGGCTGTCCGGCGAGTTCCACATGCGGCTCGCCGGGTGCGCCGGCAACCGGATGCTCGAGCGCTCGATGCGCGAGCTCGCGTCGCTGACGGTGCTCGCGATCTTCCTGTACGACGCGCCGCACGCGACCGCCTGCCGCGAGGACGAGCACGAGCTGCTGGTCGCCGCGATCGAGGCTCGCCGCGGCGAGCGCGCGGTCGCGCTGATGCTCGAGCACCTCGATCACATCGAGTCCTCGCTCGACCTGACGCCGCGCCGCGACGCGCCGGTCGACCTCGCGGCCGCGCTCGGCGCCTCCTGAGGCCGGGCCGGCGGTCGCCGCCGGCCCGAGCGTCCTCAGACCTTCACCTCGCGGTTGAACCGGTCGATGTACTCCGGCCGGCGCGGGTTGAGCTTCGCCCAGTCGACCGCGCTCATCGCCTCGAGCGCCTTGGTGTCGGCCGCGTAGGCCTGCAGGCCCTTGCTGAACGTCGCCTTCGTGCTGGTGGGCGCGATGAAGTAGGGCGCCTCGGCCATCCTCGTCTGCACCTCCGGGCTCAGCGCGGCGTTGATGTACGCCGCGGCGAGCTCGGGGTTCTTCGTGTTCTTGACGACGTGCATCGTGCTGCGGATGAACACGTAGCCGGTGTCGGGCCGCGCCAGCGCCACCGGCACGCCCTTGGCCTGCAGGTCGCCGACGTTGTTGTTGTAGTGGACCGAGATGTCGATCTGGTCCTGCTGGAACAGCGTCGCGAGCGCGCCGGGGTTGGCGGCGACCGCGCTCACGTTCGGCAGCAGCTTCTTCACGAACGCGAAGGCCGGCTCCATGTTCTCCTCGGAGCCGCCGTTCAGCCTGGCGATCTCGGCCATCCAGGCCGACATCAGCGTCGAGCCCATGCCCGCGAGGCCGACCCGGCCCTTGAACTCGGGCTTGAGCAGGTCGTTCCAGGACTTCGGCGGCGTCTTGATCTTGTCGCTGTTGTAGGCGATGCCGATGATCTGGCCGGACACGAAGGCGCCGAGCCCGCGCGAGTCGACGAACTTCGCGGGCAGGTCCTTGATGTTCGGCATCCTGTCGATCGGCAGTTTCTCGAAGATGTCGTGCTGCAGCGCGGCCAGGTACGGGCCCTCGTCGAGGATGATCACGTCGAACGGGGGGTTGGCCTTCGAGGCGACGATCTTCGACACGGTGTCGACCGCGAGCGAGGCGACCAGGTTGGTCGAGCCGCCGCTCGCCTTCGCGAACGCCGGCAGCAGGATGCCGCGGTGCGCGGACTCCCAGGCGCCGGGGTAGGTGGTGGCGGACACCGACTTCGACTGGGCGAACGCGAGACCGCCGGCCGACGCGGCGCCGGCGACGGCGGCGACCTTCAGGATCGAGCGGCGGGATTCGGACACGGGCATGACGGGACTCCTTCTGGGTGGACGCGGGGATCCGTTCGTGCGGACCGCTGTCACTGGCAAGCTTCGTGCCATCGGACGGTGCGGGCGCGCCGCACGGCGGTGGGGCGACACGCCTCGGCATGGTGCGTCGGAATCGGGTGGAATGCACCGATCGTCGGCATCCTCGGTTAGGATTGTCGACAATCGGTGCGCCGAACGTCGGCACTGAGGCGGTGCGGGCCGGTCCGGCGCCGCCGCCGGTTGGCACGTTTCTTGATCGTCGTTGGCCCCCGCGATGCCCCGCGCACGGCGATCGCGGGTCGTACCCAGAGGTCCGATGTCAGCCATCATCGCTCCGGCGTCCGCCGCCGCTCCGTCCGCCACCGCACCCGCCGCCGCCGGCGTCGAGGTCCGCCTCGACGCCATCCGCCACCGGTACGGCGACGCGTTCGCGGTCGACGACGTCGCGCTGCGGATCGGGCCGGGTGAGCTGGTCGCGCTGCTCGGGCCGAGCGGTTGCGGCAAGACCACGCTGCTGCGGATCGTCGCCGGCCTGCTGCGGCAGACCGAGGGCACGGTCCGCATCGGCGAGGACGTGGTCGACGCGCTGCCGCCGAACGAGCGCGGCGCCGGCATCGTGTTCCAGAGCTACGCGCTCTTCCCCCACATGACCGTCGAGGCGAACGTCGCCTATGGCCTGCGCGCGCGGGGCGCGCCGCAGGCCGAGTGCGAGCGCACCGTCGGGGCGATGCTCGAGATGGTCCGCATGTCGGGCTTTCGCGGCCGTTACCCGCGCGAGCTGTCCGGCGGCCAGCAGCAGCGCGTCGCGCTGGCGCGCACGCTGGCCGTGCGGCCCCGCGTGCTGCTGCTCGACGAGCCGTTCGCGGCGCTCGACAAGAACCTGCGGCTCGACATGCAGATCGAGATCCGCCGGATCCAGCGCGAGCTCGGCGTCACCACCGTGCTGGTCACCCACGACCAGGAGGAGGCGATGTCGATGGCCGACCGCATCGCGGTGATGAACGCCGGCCGGGTCGAGCAGTTCGACACGCCCGAGGCGGTCTACGACACGCCGCAGACGCTGTTCGTCGCGACCTTCGTCGGCACCGCGAACCTGCTGTCAGGGCGGCTGGTGCAGCGCGACGGCGGCTGGTCGCTCGAGGCGGAGTCGGGTGGCCGCCTCGCGCTGTCGCATGCGGCGCCGTGCTCGCGCGAGGGCCCCGCGGTGCTCGCCGCGCGCCCCGAGCACTTCGCGATCGGCGCGCCCGGGCCCGACGCGCTGCCGGCGACGGTCGGCATGGCGCTGCCGCTCGGCCCGTCGCTGGTCTACGAACTCGCGCTCGGCGACGGCCGGCCGGTGAAGGTCACGATGCCGCGCACCGCGGACGGCCCGCGCCTGGCCGCCGGCGACCGCGTCGGCGTCGCGTTGCGGCCGGGCTCGCCGGCGGCGGTGTTCGCGCGGTGATCCACCGATGAGCGCGCCCGCCGCCCCCCGCTCGGCCGCGACCGGCTCGCTGCCGCTCGCCGCGCCGCTCGGGCTCTTCTTCGTCGTGTTCGTCGTGATGCCGCTGCTGCTGCTCGCCTTCGTGAGCGTGCACACCGACCCGTCGCTGTCGAAGAACGGCCTGAACCAGTACGCCAAGTTCCTCGGTGACGGCTTCAACCTCGCGGTGCTGCGCGACACCCTGTGGCTCGGCCTGAAGGTGACGGTGCTGACGCTCGCGATCGGGTACCCCCTCGCGTGGGTCTACGTGCAGGCGCCGGCGCGCTGGCAGCCGGTGCTGATGCTGCTGATCGTGCTGCCGCTGCTGACCAGCTCGGTGGTGCGGACCTTCGCGTGGGTGGTGATCCTGGGCCGGCAGGGCATCGTGAACTCGGTGCTGACCTCCTGGGGGCTGATCGACGCGCCGATCAAGCTGCTCTACACGCCGGGCGCGGTGACGGTCGCGCTCGCGCAGATCGAGCTGCCGCTGATGGTGCTGCCGCTGATCACCGCACTGTCGAACATCGACCCGGCGCTGCGGCAGGCCTCGCTCGCGCTCGGCGCGGGTCGCTGGCGCACCTTCGTGCAGGTCACCCTGCCGCTGTCGATGCCGGGCCTGCTCGCCGGCTGCCTGCTGGTGTTCGCCTCCTCGGTCAGTGCGTTCGTGACGCAGACCCTGGTGGGCGGCGGCCAGCAGATGTTCATGCCGTTCTACATGTACCAGCAGGCGATCCAGGCGAACGACTATCCGTTCGCCGCGACGATCGCGATGGTGCTGCTGGTCTCGGTGCTGGCGGTGGTCACCGCGGTCAACCTGCTCGCGCGGCGCAGCCGGGGGTTCGTCCATGGCTGAGTCCGCGGTGCGACCCGCCGGCGCGGCCACCGCGCCCCGGCACGCGCGCGAGTCGCTCGCCTCCACCCTGGAGCGGCGCTCGTTCGGTCTGGTGTTCGGCGTGCTCGCCGCGGTCTCGGTGGTGCTGCTGATGGCGCCGACGGTGATCGTGCTGATCACCTCGTTCACCAGCGGCTTCTCGCTCAAGTTCCCGCCGCCCGGCTGGTCGCCGCGCTGGTACCTGGCGCTGTGGAACGACTCGCCGGAGATCGTCGACGCGTTCGTGCTCTCGCTCAAGCTCGCCGCCATCGCCACCTCGGTGTCGATCGTGCTCGCGGTCGCGGCGGCGCTGGCGATCGCCCGCCGCCGCGAGCCCTGGGCGCGGCTGGTCGAGTCGCTGTTCCTGTCGCCGCTGATGCTGCCCACCCTCGCGCTCGGCCTGGCGCTGCTGATGCTGTTCAACCTCGCCGGCACCGGGCTGTCGTTCGGCACGCTGGTGATCGGCCACGTCGCGATCACCGCGCCTTACGTGTTCCGCACGACGGCGGCGAGCCTGCTGCAGCTCGACGCGAGCCTGCTCGAGAGCGCGAGGAGCCTCGGCGCGTCGCCCGTCTACGCGTTTCGCACCGTCACGCTGCCGCTGATCCTGCGCGGCGTGCTCGCCGGCGCGTTCATCGGCTTCATGTACTCGTTCGACAACGTCGCGGTGTCGCTGTTCCTGTCCGACGCGCGCAGCGAGGTGCTGCCGATCCGGATGTGGCACATGATCGAGTCGAACCTCGACGTGCGCGCCGCGGCGATCTCGGGCGTGCTGATCTCGGTGACGCTGGTGCTGATGGTCGTCATGGAGCGGGTGGCCGGCGTGTCCCGCCACATGCGATGAGCCCTCTGCGCTCAGCCCGGCGCAACCCGGTCGCCGCCCCAGCGGCGGCGCAGCGCGAGGTACTCGTCCTGCAGCGGGCCGGCCTCGATGCGAGGGTGCCAGCCGGTCATCGCGCAGAACGCCTCGACCGAGTAGTCGCCGAGGTCGGTGCGCCTGAGCGTCGCGTGCCGCAGGGCGAGGACCAGCCGCGTCACGCCGGCGAGCTTCAGCGCGCCGGCGCACATCGGGCACGGCTCCATCGTGCAGTAGAGCGTCGCGCCCGCGGTCGAGGCGATGCCGTGCGCGGCGTGCGCGGCGCGGATCGCGTCGGTCTCGGCGTGCTCGGTCACGATGCCGCGGCTCGCCTGCCGGTTCTGGCCGGTCGCGAGCAGCGCGCCGTCGCGCACCAGCACCGAGCCGGTCGGCCAGTCGCCGCGCGCGTGGGCCTCGTGCGACTGCTCGAGCGCGAGGCGCATCCATCGGAGGTCTTCGGCGGCGTCGGTCATCGCGTCGGCGTGGGTCGGTGGCAACGGACACAGTGTGGAGGGGAACGGGGATGAGCGCCAGACGGACGCTGCTGCGGGGCGCGAGCGCGCTCGTCGGCGACGCGCAGGCCCACGAGCGGCGGCCGCTCGACGTGCTGGTCGAGGGCGGGCGGATCGCCGCGATCGAGCCGGCCGGGACGATCGGGCAGGCCGACGAGGTCGTCGACCTCGCGGGACGACTGCTGGTGCCGGGGCTGGTCAACGGCCACCAGCACTCGCACGAGCACTTCCAGCGCGGCCGCACCGAGAACCTGCCGCTCGAGCTGTGGCAGCACCTGGTGCGCACCCGCGTGCCGGTGCCGCTGACGCCGCGGCAGGTCTACCTGCGCACGCTGATCGGCGCGATCGAGAGCCTGCGCACCGGCTGCACCACGGTGGTCGACGACATGGCGCTCGGCGCCGCGGTGAACCGCGAGGCCGTCGACGCGGCGCTGCAGGCCTACGACGACGCCGGCATCCGCGCGCTGGTCGGCTTCGCGATGATGGACAAGCCGATCATCGACAACTTCCCGTTCGCCGACGACGCGTTCCCGCCGGCGCTCGCCGCCGAGCTGCGCGCGGCGCCGCGGCCGTCGCCGCAGGAGTACGTCGGGCTGGTCCGCGACCTGGTCCGCACCCGGCATCCGCAGGCCTCGCGTGTCGGCGTGCTGGTGTCCGCGTCGGCGCCGCAGCGCTGCACGCCGACCTTCCTGTCGCAGGTCCGCGCGCTCGCCGACGAGCTCGACCTGCCGGTGATCACGCACGTGCAGGAGACGCGGCTGCAGGTGGTCACCGGCCAGCTCTTCTACGGCCGGCCGATCGTCGAGCACCTCGACGCGATCGGGTTCCTCAAGCCCAAGACCAGCCTGATCCACGCGGTCTGGCTGAACCCGCGCGAGATCGACGCGCTCGCACGCACCGGCGCGACCGCGCAGCACAACCCGTGGAGCAACCTGCTGCTCGGCTCGGGCGTGCAGCCGGTGCGCGAGCTGCTCCAGGCCGGCGTCAACGTGAGCCTCGGCTCCGACGGCTCGTGCTCGACGGTCACCGTCAACATGCTGAACGTGCTCGGCAGCGCGGCGGCCGTCTCCAAGCTGCGCGGCGACCGGCAGGAGCGCTGGCTGTCGGCGCGCGAGGCGCTGCGCGCGGGCACCCTCGGGGGCGGGCGCGCGCTCGGCTTCGGCGACGCGCTCGGCGCGATCCGCGTCGGCGCGATCGCGGACCTCGTCGGCTACCGGACCGACACCGTCACCTTCACGCCGCTCACCGACCCGGTGCGCCAGCTCGTCTACGCCGAGCGCGGCGCGGGCCTGGACTTCGCGATGGTCGACGGCCGCTGCGCGATCGTCGCCGGGCGCATGACCGGCATCGACGAGGGTGCGGTGCTGCGCGAGATCGAGCACGACTACCGCGAGCTCGCCGCACGCTACGACGCCGCCGAGGCCTCGGTCGCGCCGGTGCTCGAGGCCGCCGAGCGGCTGTGGCGCCGCTCGCTCGCGACGCCGATCGCCCCCGACACCCACGCGGCCCGGCTGCCCGACGCGGCTTCCGGTCCCCAGCCCTGACCGCTCTCCGTCCCCTTCCCACCTCGCACCCAGGAGCCCTCCCATGACCAGCCCGACCCGTCGTTCGCTGCTTGCCGCCGGCACCGCCGCCGCCGCGCTCGGCGCACTGCCCCGCCTCGCGTCCGCGCAGGCCGTCACCCTCGCCCAGATCAAGGCCTCGGGCGAGCTGAAGATCGGCTGCGAGGCCGCCTACGTGCCGTTCACCTACCGGCAGGACGGCAGGATCGTCGGCTACGACGTCGAGCTCGCCGAGATCTTCTGCAAGGCGCTCGGCGTGAAGCCCAACTTCATCGACACCGCGTGGGCGGGCGTGATCCCGTCGCTGTACGCGAAGAAGTTCGACGTGATCATGAGCTCGATGAGCTACACGAAGGAGCGGCTCGAGCGCGTCGCGTTCACCGTTCCCTACGCCGAGGCCTCGCAGGCGCTGCTGGTGCGGGCGTCCGACGCCGACAAGATCAAGGCGCCCGCGGATCTGAATGGCCGCACGATCGCGGTCAAGCTCGGCTCGCCGGGCCAGATCCTGCAGGACCGGATCAACGCGTCGCTGAAGACCGCGGGCGGTGCCGGCTTCAAGGAGCTGCGCACCTTCGACGACCACCCGTCGGCCTACGTCGCGCTCGCGCAGAACCGCGTCGACGGCGTGCTGAACACGCTGCCGACGCTCGCGATGGTGCTCAAGGACGCGCCCGGCCGGTACGCGATCGTCAAGGGCATGGGCGCCGACAACTGGGCCGGCATCGCGGCGCGCAAGGAGGACACCGAGATCGTCGCGTTCCTGGACGGCGAGCTGAAGAAGCTCAAGGCCGACGGCACGCTCGCCCGGCTGCAGGAGAAGTGGTTCGGCTTCCGGATGAACCTGTCCGACACCGTGCCCACCTTCTCCTGACATGGTCTTCGACTGGGGTCTCGTGCAGAAGGCCGTCCCGCTGCTCTGGGCGGGATGGCTGACCACGATCAAGATCTGCTCGCTGGCGATGCTGCTCGGCGCGGTGCTCGGCGCCGCGCTCGGGCTGGCCTCGCTGTCGCGGCTCGCGCCCCTGCGCTGGCTGGTGGTCGCCTACGTCGACTTCATCCGCGGCACGCCGCTGCTGATCCAGATCTTCCTCGTCTACTTCGCGCTGCCGGTGGTCGGCATCAACCTGCCGGAGTTCTGGGCGGGCGTGATCGCGCTCGGACTGAACGCGGCCGGCTTCATCGCCGAGATCGTCCGCGCGGGTGTCGGCTCGATCGAGAAGGGCCAGGCGGAGGCGGCCCGCTCGATCGGCATGCGGCACGGCCAGATCCTGTTCCACGTGCTGCTGCCGCAGTCGCTGCGCGCGGTGGTGCCGCCGACGACCAACGAGCTGATCACGCTGGTCAAGGGCTCGGCGCTGCTGTCGGTGATCTCGGTCTACGAACTCACGCGGGCCGGGCAGGCGATCATCGCGGTCCACTTCGCGCCGTTCGAGATCTTCCTGCTGATCGCGCTCTACTACTATGCGACGATCTCGGCGCTCGCGTGGTTCTCGCGCTGGCTCGAGCGGCGCCTTCCGACCTGGTGAGGAGCGCGCGACGATGCTGCTGAAGGCCGAGGGGATCCGCAAGGCGTACGGTGGTCGCACGGTCCTGCACGGTGCGTCGATCGAGGTCGCCGAGGGCGAGACGATCGTCGTCATCGGGCCGTCGGGCTCGGGCAAGACGACGCTGCTGCGCTGCCTGAACTGGCTGGAGACGCCCGACGCGGGCACCGTCTCGCTGCGCGGCGAGACGATCGGCCGCGACGGCTCGGGGCGCCTCCTGCCGGAGGCGGTGCTCGCGAGGCAGCGCAGCCGCATCGGCTTCGTGTTCCAGCGCTTCAACCTGTTCGCGCACCTGTCCGCGCTCGACAACGTCGCGATCGGCCCGCAGCGCGTGCTCGGGCTGTCGCGCGACGCGGCGCGCGAGCGGGCGCGCGCCGAGCTCGACCGCGTGCACCTCGCCTCGCACGTCGGCAAGCGCCCGAGCCAGCTCTCGGGCGGCCAGCAGCAGCGGGTCGCGATCGCGCGCGCGCTCGCGATGAAACCCGAGCTGATCCTGTTCGACGAGCCGACCTCGGCGCTCGACCCGGAGCTGGTCACCGAGGTCGTCGACGTGATGCGCGAGCTCGCGCAGGCGAGCATGACGATGGTCGCGGTCACGCACGAGATGCGCTTCGCCCGCGCGGCCGCCGACCGCGTGGTCTTCATGGACGAGGGCGCGGTGGTCGAGACCGGCACGCCCGAGGCGATCTTCGACGCGCCGGCTCAGGACCGCACGAAGCGCTTCCTCGCGCACCTCCACGAGTGAGACGACGATGCCCGACACCCCCGCCTTCGACCTGCTGCTGACCGGCGCGACCGTCGCGACGGTCGACGCCGCCGACACCGTGATCCCGGACGCCGCGATCGGCGTGGCCGGCGGCCGCATCGCCTGGGTCGGGCCGGCGGGCGCGCTGCCCGCCGGCGCGCGCGCCGCCCGCAGCGTCGCGCTGCCGGGGCGCCTCGTCGTGCCCGGCTTCGTCAACGTGCACACGCACGCGATCCTGTCGATGGTGCGCGGCGTCGCCGAGGACCTCGGCTTCGCGCCGGCGTACACGCCGGGCATCCCGCACGGCCACGACGTGACCGAGGACGAGGCGGTCGCGCTCGCGCGGCTGGGTGCGGTCGAGGCGCTGTCGTTCGGCTCGACGCTGATCAACGACACCTACGTGCACGCCGACCTGACGCTGCCCGCGATGGCCGGGCTCGGCATGCGGATCTTCAGCTGCGGACGCATCCACGACGCCGACTTCTCGCTGATCGGCGACGGGCGCTGGGAGCACCATGCGGCGATCGGCGAGCGCACGCTCGGCGATGCGCTCGCGCTCGCCGAACGCTGGCACGGCGCGTTCGACGGGCGCGCCGGCGTGCAGCTCGCCGCGCACGCGCCCGACACCTGCTCCGACGACCTGCTGCGCATGATCGCGCGCGAGTCGGAGCGGCGCGGACTGCGCGTCAACACGCACCTCGTGCAGAGCCGCAAGGAGGTCGAGCAGGTGATGCGCCGCTCGGGGCGCACGCCGCCGCAGCTGCTCGAGGAGGTCGGGCTGCTGAACGACCGGCTGCTCGCCGCGCACTGCATCTGGATGGACGACGACGACATCGCGCGCTGCGGGCGCGCCGGCATCCACGTCGCGCACATCCCGAAGGGCAATGCCACCGGCGGCACCGCGGCGCCGACCTCGAAGCTCAGGCGCGCCGGCGCACGCCTGACGCTCGGCTCGGACAACATGCACGCCGACGTCGTCGAGGTGATGCGCTGGGCGCTCGCGATCGGGCGGCTGCAGGAGACGAAGGTCGACGACGCCTGGCAGCCGGAGCACGTGCTGCGGATGGCGACGATCGACGGCGCGCGCGCGATGGGGCTGGACGCCGAGATCGGCTCGATCGAGGTCGGCAAGAAGGCCGACCTGGTCGCGTTCGACTTCCGCCGGCCGCACCTCGTGCCGTGCATCGACCCGGTCGGCAACCTGGTGCACGTCGCGCAGGGCCGCGACGTCGAGCACGTCTGGGTCGACGGCCGGCAGGTGATCGACGCGGGCCGGCCGACGCAGGCCGACCTCGACGCGATCCTCGGCGACGCGCAGAAGGCCGCCGACGCGCTGTGGCGGCGCGCGCGTTCGGTCGGGGTCGCGCGATGAGCGGGGCCGACGCCCTGGTCGCGCGGCCGGGCGGCGCGGCGCCC
>Ga0315899_10004305_pt1 | contig 15405 bp, 6 predicted proteins | sample LakEriMetagenome_2_FD_203518 | JGI IMG/M metagenome (GOLD analysis project Ga0315899, IMG submission 203518) | Freshwater fungal communities from buoy surface, Lake Erie, Ohio, United States - Buoy 4 MA112 | ecosystem: Environmental > Aquatic > Freshwater > Lake | place: USA: Lake Erie, Ohio... | reverse complement strand
TCATCTTCAACTTCCGAGACCCTCAGTTACGACCTGGTCCCTCCTCTAAGAACAACCAGGCATGCAAACATGCTGCACTGGAGACTGAATTCGAATATTTCGCTTGCGAGCTACAGCAGTGCATACCTTATTGGAGATTCAGCGCTTGAGAAAACAGAATGGATCGCGGAAACGGCAATTTGGTGTCATTGGGCTGCAGGCACGGGAGGGAGCTTGCGGCTGGTTATGACGATCGGTGCTGGATTCACGGGGGGATCTGAAACCATGGCGCTGTCCTATCATGAGGTCGCGCCGTCTTTATTATCCACAAACCTCCCCTGTTCGAGAGGCCAAAAATCGTCCTTTGCCGCCTACGGTTTGTTTTTCGGTCGCTTCGATTGCAGCGCGACGGCAGCTTTCGGAACGTCGGCGGAGGCAAGCCGTTGGGTTTCTGATTCTGTGATCCAGTGCAAGAGTGGTCCATCGATTCGAGCTAGCCTCTCTATCAAAGTATCATCTGGCATCCAAATTGGCTCAATCACGAATGCTTGCTCCCATGACTTATCCTCTGTGATAGCTGTTGTGGGAGGAAATAGACATGTAAGCGATATGGGTGAGATAGTAATCCTCGCGCAGAGTTTTGGCACAGAGCATTACAGTACGCACATGTCCATAGGGGGGACATCAAGTCAAGCAACAGAGTGGGAATCAATGTCTTCTCTACGCTGCAAGGCTGCTCGTGGCATTGCATCAAGTCATTCTTTGGTCCTTACAACACAAAATCGGGCAGGAACTTCGATTCAAATTCTGTCATTTGACACACCTTGTATTTCAAGGCTTCAATTCGGCAATCATCCTGCATATGACGGTGCTGGAGTGCCTATGGTAGGTGCTCTTTTTGGATTCAGCACGAATTCAGCTTCCGCTCGAATGGGCCTGACTGTCAGTCGTTCCACAAATTGGCTTTCAGGCACCTCATTAGTTGCTGTATGTTCACCTGGACTCAGCGTGCGCTGGACCGCTATCGTTTCTGTAGGACAGAAGGTAGGATCCCATTCTCGAATTTTTTCGTATGACAGCCCCGTGATTCGGAACGCGCTGACACTGTCAACTAATATTCCGAAGGCTGGGTTTGTCTTAAACCTTCCTGTGATTGGTCAAAACTTTGGTGTGTCCGATTATTCTCCTGAAGCTGTTGCAGGACTGACAAGCTGCGAAGCCTCTATATGGCATTCAGACTCGTCCATATCATGCTACGCGCCTCATGGTACACAAGCTCACAGTGTTGACTTGCTCATTGCAATCATCCAGGATATACCAGTGTCTGCAAAAGTGAGCATGACATATGATTCTCCTACGTTGTCTTCCAGAAAACAATCAAACGTAAGGTCAACAGGTCCAGAATTTATAAATGTGTTTGGCAACACATTCGGGGTCTCCAGCAACACGCAACAATGTGCTGTTGGGATCACTTCTGCAGAGGCAACGAAATGGCTTGCAGATAGCAGCTGTCTTTGCCGATTAACGCAGGGCACGGAAATGTCCAAGCAAATCACGTTGACCACTGGGTCATTGATAGGTAGTGCTTCTGAGGCCGTGTCCTTCGATACGTCTCTCCATTTGCCAAGACATTCCAATGGAGCTTCGGGGAGTATTAGCAATATGGTATCGCACCCTGCTTTCTTCTGTAGTGTGCGTGCTCGAATCGGGAGAACAGCGTGCCAAGCAACACGGTGGTTTTCTGCAAGTTATTTGTTTTGTAAATCTTCAGGGTTTAGTGGATCTAGTCTGCGGTTTGTAATCACAGAGGGAATCAAGTCTGGAACTCTCAGAGAAATGTTTTCTTCTGACGCGCTGGTACTCGAGCCACTGAGACTGGCAAATGCGACTCGAAACCTTGAGGCAAGAGCATCGAAGGGGATCCTCGTAGAATCTCAAATTCAGCTCATGGGCCTGTCTAGCTTCGCACGTTTGGGAGTCACTGCATGCGAGAATACCATCTGGAATTCTCTTACTGCAGTGCGGTGCCAGCCTGCGTCAACCCACGAAAGATCTAAGAGTTTCATCGTAACTGCGGGCATGAAAATTTCATCGGCGTCCGAGGTGTGGTCTACAGACTCCATGGTTGTAGATGTTGGCGCCTTCTTTTGTAGTGGAACCGAAGAAGGAGGTGGTGCATCAGATATAGGTGCAGGCCTCTCCCATGGTCAGCTTCGCTCGGTTAGAGGTGCAATAGACCTGCAAGAATTGACATCAAACTTGCCCTCTTGGAACGCTGGCAGCATGGTTGCTATATCCACATATGGAGCTGTTGTACAGAGTGTAAGTGCTAGAAATGGGAACACGGCATGCGAACAAAGCTTATGGATGTCATTCACTTCGTTACAATGCCAGCCTTCGAAGCGGACGACTGGATCCATGGTGCTTGCTATAACAGCAGGAATGCAATCAGGATCGACCAGCGCGGGATATTCATGGGATGTTGCATTCACTAGCGCTCTTGCGAGTCGAAATTCAATCGGGGTGCTGTCGTCGAGCATCTTCTTGCTAGCCGCTGGATTTAGTCCTACATACCAGACTTTCCGCGGAATTGTTGGACTTACGGCGTGTCATTCAACAAAATGGCGGTCAGCGTCTTCGATCCTGTGCCATGCTATTCATGTTTCTGGTGGAAGTCGCATCGTGGGCATCACCGTCTTTGAACGTGGCAATACATTAACCGAGTCATTTACAATAGATAAATCTGCTGTCGGTGCTGCGCCTCAGGAGAATTTGCCAGGGGGAAGTAAGCTTCGGGCGCTCATCGTGACCATGCAAGGAAGCAGTTTTGGCATTTCAGACAACAGCTTGATTGCTCGAACGAGCCAAACTGGATGCGAGGCGACCGTATGGAAACGCGATACATCCCTACTTTGCTTAAAGTGGAGGATGGATAAAGTTGGAGCAACTGCTCCCATCATAGTCACTGCTGGCTGGCGTACCGCAAGTCTCACAGAGGCCTTTTCAACGGATCTGAGAGTAGTAAGTGTATTGCAGTATACAAACGCACCATCACATGCAGCAACAGGTCATTCTTTATTTCATATGCTGCTCGAAAGAATGGAATCATCGAGCCGCGATGTTTCATTAGCTTCAAGGGCAGGACTGACAAATTGCGAAATCACAACCTGGACATCGCAGACGTCTGTGGCATGCCGAAGTGTATCAGCATGGTCTGCCACCAGACCAATAAGCCTCACGAGTGGTCGAGGCGTCTCGAGCCTTACCCAAATGCATTCATTCGACAAATCCCATATATCGTCAGTTTCTCGTACAAACATCTATGATTTTGAGTACTCAATTTCTCTTGACCATGCATACATGTTTGACCATGCTGTGTTTCAAGGCAATTTAGCGTTGTGGACCGATCTCAGCCGTTCAGTGCGTATTGCCAGGACGGCCTGCGAGGTTTCGTATTGGTTGTCAAGTACAAGTGTCGTTAGCAGAGTTGCAGCCGGCTCGGGACGGTCTCATCATATCGCCCTTACTTTTGGTTTGCAGGTAGGCAGTATGTCCAACGTCATGTCTTTTGATGTAGCGATGGTTTTTGATATTGAAGCGAAGGACTCATCACCGACGTCCCTGACATTGTCATGCGCGATGTTGGGGTATTCTGACATGTCGCCTTCATTGCGTATTCAAGGCACTTCGTGTGTTGAAACTAGGTGGACAAGTGAATCTAGCGTGTTGTGCTCGATTCCACCGCAAGTGTCTCGAAATAACGCAATTCAGATTACCGTATGCCAGTCAGTAGGCACAATTTCTTACCCAGTGAATTTCAGGACGCCGAATTTATCATCTGCACTTCCAGCTAACAGGCCAAAGTTGAGGAAAGCACCAATGCTCTTCTTTGGTTCCATTTTGGGACTTTCGTCACAGTCATCATGGGTACGGCTAGGACTTTCATCTGCCGAATCCACAGCATGGAGGTCAGACTCTTCCTTGTCTGTTTCCTTGTGCGCTGGAGAGCAGCGATCGACCGACATTGCCCTCACAATTGTTTCGCGGATTTCCTCATTTTCTGGATTCTTCAGCTACGACAAACCCACAGTATCCAATGTATCTCGAGCAAATCTTCCATGCACAGCAAACACAACGATTCAAATTTTTGGTTTGAATATGGGAGCATACCGCAGCAGTCATGGGTCTCGACTGGGTGGAACTGCACAAGAGGCTGGGAGCTGGGTTTCAGACACATCTATATCGGCGCTCTGTGCTCGTGGGAAACGTTTGGGTCTTGCCTTAACTGTTACTGCATCGCGGCAGGCTTCAAGCCTTCTACAGGCAATATCCTTGGATACGGCCTCGATCAGGAAAGCAGCAAGCAATCTGCCCATGTACGCCAGCGGTTCGTTTGGAATAAATGGCGCTGGGTTCGGCATATTTTCTGTATCTTCGGGTGTCCGTCTTGGGGCAACCTCATGCACGTCGACGTTGTGGCTTTCTGATACATCCGTGTCTTCTAGACACGCGGCTGGAGTTGGAAGACAACAGGCTCTTGTAATCACTCAGGGACACCCAAGTGCTAGCATTTCTCATGCACTTTCGTATGATGTGACAGTTCTCGTGGATTTCAGACAGCGGCGAAACTTCCCTCTGCACAAGATGTCGGCGCAGCATGGTATATTTCTTCACAGAATGTTTGCCAGATTAGTGCACATATGCTTTCCACACTTATGTGTGATAAATATTGATGATTTAAGTGCATCGAGATATTGATAATCGAGATATTGATAATCGATGCATGTTCATGTAGAGCATTGAGGGTACATGTCAATATACGATGGAAAAATATACAAATACATCTATTCAGTCTGATTGAATGCATATTGATTGACAAATATACAAATATACGCATACACAGGTGTTCTGATTCCATTTCCCGTCGTGAATCCCAAAGTTGTAGCGCCCTATTCCCCTGCGCTCCGGGGGGGAAGAACGTCCTGCCATGTGAGCCCATGGTCTTCAGAGACCTCGCTGATGTGCAAATTGTTTCCAGCAGCACTTGGTCGCCTGTTGCCTATAACTCTCTCGATTGCAACTCAGATTGCCTCGTTGACAGAGGTTTTCTCAATGGATACAACACGATTGGTGCAAACAGAGAGGGATGCTAATTTACCTCCAATTAGCGACTCCGCCATGACTGTTGTTGGAAGTAGCTTGGGCACGGTCCATGGCTCAGTTCCATTGCGGTCTGGGGTCTCCGCTTGCGTAATGAGTGAGTGGTATTCGGATACGAGCCTTGCGTGCAAGCCGTCCTCAGGATTTCCAGGGCAGAACATGGATTTGGTGGTTACCTGTGGGAATACGCAAAGTACTCTTTCGAGCGCGATCTCATACGATAGCCCGAATCTTCGGGGCATTGGTGAGCAGCTCTCACTGCCCGGCGACAGTGCCGTGTTTCTACATGGCATGAACTCGGGCGCATCTGATTATTCCTTGAGGGTGGCCATTGGAGTTTATGGCTGCAAGTCGACAAGATGGGTTTCAGACACCTCGCTGCAGTGCTTGCTGAATTCTGGCTTCACATCAACCGATATCACTGTGCAAGCTCTGAAACAAGCGGCCTTGTGTCGGACTTGTCTTCCACATGAAACGTTGGTGCGATGCACACCGGCACATCCGGGCATTTGCGTTGAGTGTGCTCCGTGTCTTGCTGGGTTTTCCCGCGATTGCTACGCCGGACCCGCATCCAGCGGATCATGCAACCCGTGCCCCAACGAGAATCTGCCACACGATCAAAGGTTCTTTAAGCCAATTGTAGGAACGAACAAAACGTCATGTACAAGATGCACAGTGTGCAAGCAGGACAAGGAATACCAGAAGCAAAGGTGCACAACCACAACCGACACCATATGCGACGCGTGTGGGCCGTGTGCAACTGGAGTCCGAGTTGGATGTGGTGGCGACAGCGCAGGTCGATGTGTGGTGATTGGCTCCGACATTTCTTCGGTTTTAGGTTCTGCTTCTGGAATAGTGAAAGGATCGAAAATTTCAGACTCTCAGTTGGTCGTGTCGGAACCATTCGAACTCTGGATGACAGGACCGAACAACGGGACTGGATTACGCATTTCAGAGCGCACCGTGTTGGATTTCGCAAGCGGCATTCAGGACGTGTCATTGTCCGCCATATCACCGACACAGAAAATGTATGGGGCATTACAGGATCGCGCCCTGCTCCGTGAGCTCGGTCTCGCCCGTTTTGGAGACAATGGCACCCGTCACGTCTTCAAGATGATTTCTCCTGTGATCTACTGCAGTCCATCTGGACTTTCAATGTCGCAAGCGGCTTCAGTGTTTTTCAAAATCAACATGGATCCAATCTATGCAAACCCCAACATTTCGATCATCAGTGAGCCTGTTGCTGCCTCTGCATACCTTTGGAGCACTATCAACGAAAAGTGGGAAAGGAAATCCGACGTGATCTTCCCAACGAACAATTCCTTTGAGTTCAGGACAAAGAGTTTTTCGAGCTACGTTGTTTTGGCTCCATTCAACGAGACATTCGAAGGCGATCCTGACTGGTGGCTCATTGAGAGCCTGGGTTGGAGCCGAGAAGAGTGGGGCCTTTTTGTTTTCTTGCCCGGTGGTATTTTGCTTTGCTGCTGCCTCGGGTGGTGTTTTGTCTTCGCAAGCAAACGCACGCCAGCATCGTCGATCGAAAATGAGGATCCAAAGACAAATCAACCCAACAAACAGCATACAGAAGACCATGTCGACAAAGACAAGTCGAGCCCTCCCGGTGCAAGTATGCGGTCAGAAGCGCTCAGGATGGAAGACAAACGAATTGACGGCGAGCTAGCAGGCAATGTTTTGAGTGGATTCGACGCGTTAGCCACTTCTGGCGTCTTCAGGCCCACAAGGTCGGACATGAAGAGCGCGTCTGGGCCCTTGTTGCTTCATGTAAACGCGGTGGATCGCCAAGACGGCACCGTCTTCTTGTCGCCTGTCAGAAATATTTCGATCTTTGAGCATCCCGATAGTACGGGAAACTCTCGAACCAAGTCACGTTTGGAATATTCTGATAATACCTATTTGCGGGAGGTGTCTCTGCGTAGAAGTGCTCTAGACTCTGTCGCAAAGCAATCTGGTGTCGGTATCGCTCTCAATCGGAGGCACGATGGTAGCCACATTATCACAGATTTGAATCCTCAAGCCCCTGCGGCCGAAAGCGGCCAAATTGCAGTAGGTGACAAGCTAGTCTCTGTGGATGGAGTATCCGTCCTTGGACTCTCAAGGAACGAAGTAAGCAATATGCTTCCGGGACCGCCGGGATCCTTGATACAACTTGTCCTGGACGCTGATGCGGTGGCGACGTCACCCGAAATGGTGGATCTTTCAATGTTGACATCAAGAACACAGCCGGAACCTGTCCGCAGGCAGGCTGCGCTACCTTTTTTGCGGCAGCACTCCGGACACGACACCCAGTCAGCACAGAAAGAGCAACGAGCTGCCACGCCCGAGCACGCCCAAAGTGAGTCAGGGGTCAGGCGGCGTGCGGATCTGGATGAGTTGGAAATCGGAAGCAGACACAGAAACAGTCGGGTCCAGCTCCCTACACTGCTAAGTGGCGCGCAGACAGTCTCGGGAGGAAGGCAGGGGACAGCAGGATCAAAGTCGAGATTCCAACGGTCAGATCTTGAGAGCGCTTTTGAGCTGTTGGAGCGCACTCTCCGAGACCACGATACTCGGCAAACGAGGCTCGAAGAAGACAAAAGGGTCTTGCACATGCTCAATCTGCGATCCGAAATGCAGCGCCCTCGCGGGGGGCCTCTCAGTCCCACCAAGGTTGAGCCCTCTTCTTCGTCGACAGCGTCTGTCGTGTCCATGACTACAAGGTCGTCTGAGACCCTGGGGTCCTTGGGAGTTCCTTCCCAAGGGCTCGGGACGCCATACAGCCGTCAAGTATGTATAGTGCCGCCCACGGGAAAGCGGGCAAAATCGTCTGAGTTGCCTTCTCTCCAATTCAGCAGACGCTCTATGCCAACCACGGTTCCCGACGTGGAGGTTCCGCTTGTCTTCTCGCCGCCTTCGGGCAGGTTGTCGCGAGCTCCTTCAAGTCAAAGCAACATGCAGTCAGGAACACTGACTCAGGTCGATTCGAGTTTTGTCGAGAGGGGTAGAGAGCGGCGACTAGCAGCGGCGACTACTGCTTCTGCTTTGAAGACAGAGAGAGAAACAGAAACGCGCAGCCAGGCAGGGGACATAGCTGACAAGAACGACAGGGGTTACGAGGGATGGGCTTCAGACTGGTGATTGGTGACCCTCATTTACCCTTAAGCGGGAAGCAGAAGGCTTTCGAGTCTTCAAAAAAAAATTCTAATCTATTATCCGTCTTTGCATTCAACATGATTGAATTTCGTCCAAGAGTCTTGTGTAAAGGTTACTACCCAAATGCGATTCACTAGATGCTCTTCAGAATCGGGTATGACATGAGGCTAAAAGAAGTTAGTGTTTCTCGTAAGCCTAGCAACTGTTTGCCTCCACTCTCTGGTCTGCCCGCGGATGTGTTCGTGTATCATCAGCAAAATGTAATACATCAATGGAACCCCTTGTGACGCTTAAACTGTGCACGCAGAGAGACACAGCAGAGGGAGGAGAACGCGCGCGCGAAACAGAAAGCGAATAAAGATCGGGATCCCTGTCTTTCCCTTTTTTTTTTGCCCAACTTCCGTCACCGGGCGGCACCTTGGGCCTCCAACGGGAGTTAGCGCGGGTTCCGAATAAAACTCCGCTTTCTCTTTTCACGCTCACTCTCTCCCTCTCTCCCTCCCTCCCTCCCCCCAACCCCCCTCACTTTCTCTGGAACTGGGAGGACACGGTTACGCACGGGCTCGCTGGCGCGCAGAGAGGCAGCACATTGACGCCGCGTCCAAGCCTGAACACTAAACCCTACATCCTACCCCAGCGCCTGGTCTGTAATACGCAACGTTCTCTCACACTCTACCAGGAGGCTTCTTCCCTTCTGTAACAAATAACGTTCTCTCTCACTCTGTTGCGTCCGATAGTGGTCGAAGCGAATAATGTTCATCCTCATGACCTGCTGGTGGTACCAGCCAAGCGGCTGCGCTCCCTGAGGCCCGCTACCCCAAAAGCACCGGTCGGAAATACCGTCCTAAAAGGTTGTTGTTTATTACTGCCGGACCGATAGCTGTGCGCAGGAGGGGGAGGACGATGGTGGAGAACATGTGCTATGCGACACGACGAGCCCAGGGGCCTGTGTGGACTAGTCTGACCACCACGCACTAGTGGACGCTGTGGACTGTGGAGTAGGGTGTTTCTCGATACCCTCGGGGGCCGACAGGCGGCACCCGAATCAGTAGGCACCTGCGGGTCGAGTCTGGATTAAGCGTGACAGGGTTTTGAGGCCCCCGCGATCCGTATGCGAAAATGTTTTGTTATTGTAAACACAATGTGGGAACAGGCACCATGCATAACGTACGTAAATGTGTATGTGTGCAGGAGCGTGCGCAAGCGCAATGCCGTCCGCAAGAGCACGCGAACGCTCATGCCCAGAGCTGACACCGAACCACATGCAGAGCATGCGCAGGATCATGTGCAGGAGCACAGCCATGGGCCGCAGGACACACCGCCCGGTATCGTTCATGACGGTGGCAGCATTTTCGCTCGAAATAGATTGATCGAAGACGGCGCTGCCCCGACCCGCGAGCGCGTGCGCGAATCCACAGCGCACGCCCCCCGGACGTGCTGCCACCGCCCACAAACCCGGCAAGCCCGCCCACCGCCACTGTCACAGCCCACGCCCGGCGCCGCCCAACGCCCACACGAGCCATCCGCATGCCTCCTGTCGTCTCATTGTTGATCCGGTGATAACTTGGAGGTGTTGTCGCCTTCTTTTTCCACGGGACCAACCTATTTTAGAGCCTCCTACACATTTCTCCTCGACTCAGTCCCTCTTGCAAAATAAGGCGTGGACTGCACGTGGTTTGTGCACGGGCACGGGTGACTCGCTCTCCTGGTGTGTCGGCAGTGACGAAGCATTCATGCTCTCTACGTGCATCCACCGCCCAATCGTTTTCGAAGGCTCCGACGGCTCCTGCGACCCCGGCTCTCTTGTGGCTTTGGTAGCAATGGGCTGGAGCGGCGACCACTGCCACGACGCCGGCATGTTGAATAGCAGAATGGCAAGGGGATCGTTGGCAGCAGCCCCAGGCGTCGTAACCAGCGCGTTGCTTCCCGAAGCCAAGGGCGTGTCAAGGATATCCGCAATCTGCATGCTGGTATCCTCCTCCATCCTCTTGCGCTTGTGCGTACTCTGCTGCTCTGGCGTGCTGGAGATGGCTACCTCCAATTTTGCACACACATACTCGACTGTCCTCACAAGGCTGGTGGTGATGGATGTGGAGGTCACGCTGCGGTGCATTACCGTCGCGTCGGGCTTGGTCTGCTCCTTCTGATCGGAAATGTATTTGCTCGTCTGAAAGCGGCTGAGTTGAACATCGAGCCACAAATTTTTTCTTGAAAGCCCACTCCTCGTCACTCTCGCTGCTTGTAAGGCGTCTTTGAGCTGCTGCAGAGAGGACCAGTGGTCCTTGTGCACAAGATCACGCAGCAAAATGCCCTTGCATCCCTCCCAAGGCGCATCGACGAACCAATCCTGCGCCCCTGCTCCCAGCGTCTTGATCACAAGTTCTTCTCCTTGCAACTCCACCTCCATCACCACAAGCGTTTTCGCTGACATGAGGACATCTCGATAGGAAATGTCCGCCTTCAACTTGCGCACATGGTTGATGGTGTCCGTCAACGTATTCAAGAAACTGCGCCCACAGACCCCGGCCGAACGGTGGCCGGCACTCTTGAAACCTCTTTGCCGCGCGTCCTGAGGCAGCAGGCGGTCAAGCTTCGCCTGAAGCTGAACCTTTTCATCCCGCTGACAGCGCTTTTGTTTCGCATAGGAAATCTCCTTACAACAACACTGTGAGAGAGGCAGTTTGCAGTCTGCACACTGAAAAGAGCTCGACGTATCTCCCGACAGCAGCAGGGTCTTTCCGGCGGAATGGCCGGCACAGTCAGAGGCACCTGCCCGCGCCACAGGTCTGGCCCAGGTAGTGAGGTTGGTCTTGCTGTCCCAGTAGTTCGTGCCCCCCGACTCTGCATGCACCACAGACTGCCAGTCCCCGCCTGCTCCTGCTACCGCGGGCGTGGACCCGTTTTTAAGGGTTTTCAGGGCATCGGTTAGGATCTTGACAGCTTGCGCGTGCGCTGCCTCTTTCTCCCCCCACCCGCCCCCCCCCCCAAGGGCGGCGCCCACGTGAAGGGCCGTCTGGCTGGCGCTGTTGGGGATGGGGTTTTTCATGCCGCCATCGAGGAGGCTCTTGACCTCGGCTGTCTCGCCCTGCGCCCGTAAGCTCCCTCTCTCGGCATTCCCTGCCCATGCCAAGGCCTCTGGCCATCCTATTACCGCATCGCTATTTTTTCCCGCTTTGAGCGCCGAGCAACCTGCAGCCTGGACCCCACTGTGCTGAAAATTTGCCTCCATCGCACCCAGAATGCGGTGAACGCCACCGTGACTTGCGATATTCGACAGCTGATCAGTGTTCCTGTTGCCGTCTAGAGTGGTGAGGGAGCGCAAGGCCTCTTCTGCGAAGGCACTCTGGCGGCGATGGAAATGCAAGCCCGACGGCGCCGGGGAGGGTGCTGCGTGTGCCGTGATCTGCGATCCCATCCATGGATCCTCAGGCAGACTCTGACGGGCAGACGCCAGACCTAGGCCGGTGACAGCTTGGAGAACAGGGTTGAGGAGAGGAAGAATTTCCGAGGAGACGCTTTCTGTTTGGGCGAAGCGCACGCCCTTTGCCAGCATCTGGTTCACTGACTCCGGCGCCGGGCATGTGCTCTCCCCCGTGTTGTGGTTGATAAAGTACGGGCGCCCGTCGGGCGCCTTGCACTCCTTCCAGCCGTGCGGGAACTCGTTGCCGGTCGGAGCTCCACCGTAGCTCGCAGCCGCGGCCGCAAGCGGGGCAAGAGCCTTTTCACCGCTTTTGCAAGCCGGGCCCCTGTCGTCCTCATGCATTTCCCTCTGGCTTGGGTACTGCCGCCAGGTGATGGGAGGCGGCACGCGCACGATGCGCTGCGGGGCGCCCGCCGTGGCCAGTACTTTCCACTCAGACACCTCTGTGCTGCAAATTTGACATTTCATACCAACCTGCAGATCGCCCACAAACTTTTCTGCGGCACAGTGCGCACACATCACTAGGCAACACACCTCTGCAACCTGCTCGTACTCCAACGATCCCGTCTTATTTATCAGCAGCCTGGCGCACACGCCACAGAAGCGGCCCTCCGGCAGCGACAGACCGCCAGCGACGACTGCAGCGGTTGGGACGCGGCGGCTGGCGCAGCGATCAGCCTCCACGCCATGCTGGTCACACAAGAACCGGCTCCTGGCGTGGGGCACCGTCTGGGCAGACGCTTCCTCGTAGTCCCTCCCGGGCTTTGCGAGCGCTCTGAGGTCGGCGATGTTTTTTGCGTACGCAGCAGCCAGCCAGGCCTCGTCCAGGCCCAGCGTGGCCAGCAGCGAGTCAATAGGGACGGGCATGGGAAGCTGCAGCTTCCCACCACCAAATCTCGTTTGTTTTTAATGTATTTTTTTGTTTTTTTAATTAGAAATGGAAATGCGGGTACACGAATCCATGGAAGGGCCGCCTGTGGCTGGGCGTGGGGAATGCGCGTGTGAGCGTGTGAGCGGGTGAGACGAGGCGGACGGATGCTGCATACGGTGCACCCGCAGAAGGGTGGGGAGGCGCTGCTCGCCATGCACGGCATCAGCCCCCAATCCCTTGGCTTGCCGCCCATGTTGTCGTCAACGCGTGAGCAGGAGGCTGCGCACGCTTCGATCGGCGCGGGGCTCAGCGGGAGGATGCCGAGCCTGCATAGCATCAAGGTCGGCAGCATTTCGCATACGGACCCTACCTCACTGCTCGATCGTGTCCGGTCAGCGTCGCAGTCGGGCATGCCCGCCGTCGGGACCACCGGGTTCGCCGACCCTGCCGCGCTGCTGGCAAGGGCACGCGGGGAGGCGGGCATGGGCGGGTTGGCGCATAGATCCACGTTGGCGGGTATCAGTTCGCTACCGTTCCAGTCTAGTTCGCTGCTGCGCTTCGATCCGGTGCGCAGCGGCGCGGATACCAGCCGCGTCCTCAGCGCGGCGTCGGAGGTGAACGGTAGCGGAGCCGCGCGGGCGGGAGGGGGTTCGGACGCGGAGGCGCGGCCCCTTTTTGGTCGCTCGGCGCTGCCTCTCATCGAACAGCACACGCAGATGCGCCTGCAGCAGCAGCAGCGCCAGCCGCAAGGACTGCACTTGCCCATATCCGGGCTGGGCATGACGCCTGGGGCAGGGCAGCCGCGGCCGATTGTTGGGCGCGACGAGGGTGGGGCTGTCTTGCGGTCTGACCAGGTGAACACAGTCGCGGCAGCAGATGCTGCTGCTGTTGAGGACCAGTATGCTAGTTCGGCGCGCATGGCTGCAGGAGTCGACGACGGTGGACTGCCGTCACACTCGAGTCAGACACACTCAAGTCAGAGCGTCGAAGCTTCGCGCCAAGAGCTGGCGACGCCGAGCCAAGGAGCGGAGGCAGAGTCTAACCTGGCGGCGATTGAGCAGAATCAGTGGGCACACTTCTGGGAGTGGACGACGGAAGAACTCAACGCAGGGCTCGGAGCCGGGGCTGGGGTGGGCGAGGGCAGACGAAGAGACGGCGATGAGGCTATGACCGACACCACAGTACTGGCACACGTTGGCGATCATGTAACGTCGCCGCGTTCAGGGCCCGCAGGCGGACGCGCGCGCGGAAGTGTGTCAGGCGCGCCACGGGGACGGGGTGGCCGAAAAGCAGGCGATGGAGGTGGGCGAGGTAGAGCGCGCGGCGCTGCAGGGCGCACGGCTCGAGCGCCGGCATCATCAGCAGCAGCCACAGCCGCAGTCAAGGCGACTGCAACGGCGTCGGCTGGCACGCAGGCGGCCAGGGACGGTGGCGCTGCGGCATTGCGGTGCGACGATGCGAAGGCGTCGGCTATGCGCGCAGTCGCTGTCTCGCTGCCGCATACAAGTACTCCTACACCCCATGTGACCGCCATGCAGAACAGTCTCAATGGCCAGCCCTCTGCACCTCCCGCAGCGTCACCCCTTGCCCCAATCACACCGTCTGCACCGAGGGAGGCGGCAGGGGCCAATGATTCGGGGCAGGGCCATGGCAATGGCAGCATGTTGCACGGCATGGGTGTGGGTGCGTCGGGTGTGGGTGCTAGTTCGTGGCTACAACAACCGCCGGGCCTCCCCGATGCAGGAGCTGGCAAGGGCTCGGTTCCGATGTGGACGGGCCACATGCTCTTGGGGTCGGGGATGCCGCACGGGATGCCCCACTGCATGTTGCGAGGCATGCTGCCGGGTCCCGCGTCCGAATACTTGATGCACGCCCAAGGTTGTCCCCTGAAGCTGCGTCCTCATGGCCTGCCTCTTCGCTGTGCCTATCACAGCCGCTTAACCTTGCCTGTGCATGCTTGCGCACAGTCTAAACATGCTTGGCGCATTCTTTAATCTGTCTTGCTTGCCGCCGCTCGTGAGGGGTGGTGACAGCGACTATCTTGGTGTGCACAGGTGCAACTGCAGGGCGGGGAATCGGACAAGGCGGTAGCGGGAGCGCGCTCGACTCTGCCTCGCGGCCGACTGCCGCGCTAGGCAGCGCGGCGGGTGTGGGGATCGATGATGAGTCTCTCGTTGCCCGGTTGTCCTCTCACGCGCCCACAGAGCGCAACCACACAGCGCGTGCCTGCTCGCCCATGCACCCTCCCGAAGCTTGTGCTCTGCGGTCTGCTTGCTGAGTGGGCCTACTGCTGTCTCCTGTCTAAAGAGACCTACTACAGTGTCAAAAGAGACCTACTGAGTGGGCCTACTGCTGTCTCCTGTCTCCTTGCTGTCTTGGTCTCACCCTCTCCACACACACACACACACGCATACACACACGTACTGCAGGCGGCTTGGGCAGCTGCAGCACTTTATTGGTTCCGGTGAGATAAATTTGACACAGATGGCAAGATAGAGATATAAATCTAGAATCATAATCCTAGGTCTGACAGTGGTGCTTGCGATGGCCGACGTAGTGTGTCGAGTTCGTGCAGGTGTGTTCGTGAGGTGAGTTTGTGCAGGTGTGTGCAGTGTGTCAATTAGGCCAGTTAGCACTGACTTTGCTTGCCCGACAGCTCGAGCAAAGCAGGACAAGTGGAAGGAGCGAGTCGACGGGGGCCAGCTCTTCAAGAAAAATCAGGTTCTCTAGAGCGGTAGAGGAGGGCAGGCAGGCTCGAGTCTTGGGTCTTGGGTCTCCCGAGATGCCTCGCCGCCATGCTCACGTGTGCGCGTGCTCACGAGCA
>Ga0315899_10004304_pt1 | contig 15406 bp, 9 predicted proteins | sample LakEriMetagenome_2_FD_203518 | JGI IMG/M metagenome (GOLD analysis project Ga0315899, IMG submission 203518) | Freshwater fungal communities from buoy surface, Lake Erie, Ohio, United States - Buoy 4 MA112 | ecosystem: Environmental > Aquatic > Freshwater > Lake | place: USA: Lake Erie, Ohio... | reverse complement strand
CCACGTGGGCGTAGTGACGACCGTCGGTTTCGTATTCGACGTGGGCGGTGTTGATGGTGATGCCGCGCTCACGCTCTTCGGGAGCGCCATCAATCTGGTCGTAGGCCTGAGCCTTGGCCTGACCCTTCTTGGCCAGCACGTTGGTGATGGCGGCGGTGAGGGTGGTCTTGCCGTGGTCAACGTGGCCGATGGTGCCGATGTTGACGTGCGGCTTATTCCTTTCAAACTTCTCGCGAGCCATGATGAAAAAGAATCGGGGGGTAAACGGGTAAGAAGAAGATCAGGAATTACCCTGATTCTTAGCAACGATGGCTTCTGCCACATTGCGAGGAACTTCCTCGTAATGGCTGAACTCCATCGAGAAGATACCCCGACCCTGGGTCATGGATCGGAGCTGGGTGGCGTAGCCGAACATTTCGGCCAGAGGCACTTTGGCCTGGACCTTGGACTGACCGTCTTCGACGGACTGCCCTTCGACCTGGCCGCGGCGGGAGGAGAGGTCGCCAATGACGGACCCGAGGTAATCCTCAGGAACCTCCACCTCAACCTTCATCATCGGCTCAAGCAGCACAGGATTGCACTTCTTGACGCCGTCTTTGAAGGCCATGGAGCCGGCGATTTTAAACGCCATTTCCGACGAGTCGACATCATGATACGACCCGTCGACCATGGTGACCTTGACGTCGATCATCGGGAAGCCTGCAATCACGCCGGAATTGCAGGTCTCCTTCATGCCGGCTTCCGCCGGGCCGACGTACTCCTTGGGCACGACGCCGCCAACGATCTTGTTGACGAATTCGAAGCCCGAACCCGGCTCGCCGGGTTCCATTTCGATCACCACGTGGCCGTATTGGCCTTTACCACCGGTTTGACGGGCGAATTTGCCCTCGCCCTTGGCGCTACCGCGAATGGTTTCGCGGTACGACACCTGAGGCGCGCCGATGTTGGCTTCCACCTTGAACTCGCGCAGCATGCGGTCCACCAGGATTTCCAAGTGGAGCTCGCCCATGCCGGCGATCACGGTTTGGTTGGTTTCCGGATCCGTGCGAACCCGGAAGGTGGGATCTTCTTCGGACAACGACTGCAGGGCCTTGGAGAGTTTCTCCATGTCGCCCTTGGTCTTGGGCTCGACGGCCACCGAGATCACCGGTTCGGGGATGTAAAGCGATTCCAGGATGATCGGATCACTATCCACACACAGGGTGTCGCCGGTGGTGGTGTCCTTCAGGCCCAGCACGGCTCCCAGGTCGCCAGCGCGCAGTTCATCCACTTCCTCACGGTCATCGGCCTTGAGCACGATCAGGCGGGAGATGCGCTCCTTCTTGTCCTTGGTGGAGTTGAGCACGTAGCTGCCCTTCGACAGCACGCCGGAATAGATGCGCACAAAGGTGAGCTTGCCGAAGGGATCGGCCATCACCTTGAAGGCCAGGGCGCTGAATGGGGCGCTGTCTTCGGCTGGGCGGATCGCCTCGCTGCCGTCGGGCAGCAGGCCCTGGATCGGGGGTACATCCACAGGAGCGGGCAGGTAATCCACCACCGCATCCAGCAGAAGCTGCACGCCCTTGTTCTTGAACGCCGAACCGCACAGCATCGGCACCAGACCGTGCTTGAGAACGCCCTCGCGGATGCCCTTGCGCAGCTGTTCCTCGCTCAGTTCACCGGTTTCGAGGAAGATCTCCACGAGATCTTCGTCGGTTTCGGCGACACTCTCCATCAATTTGGCGCGCCATTCGGCAGCCAGTTCAGTCATCGAGGCCGGGATATCGGTTTCCTCGATGTCTTTGCCGAGTTCATCCTTGTAGATGAAGGCCCGGTTTTTCACCAGGTCAACGATGCCACTCAGTTCACCTTCGGCGCCGATGGGCAGCTGGATCGGGGCGGCATTCGCCTTGAGGCGATCCTTGATCTGGCCGTACACCTTAAGGAAATCGGCGCCCGTGCGGTCCATCTTGTTGACGAACACCATGCGCGGCACGCTGTAGCGATCCGCCTGGCGCCACACCGTTTCCGACTGGGGCTGCACGCCACCAACGGCACAGAACACGGCGATCACACCGTCGAGCACCCGCATGGAACGCTCCACCTCAATGGTGAAGTCCACGTGGCCGGGGGTGTCGATGATGTTGATGCGGTGGTCCTTCCAGCTGGTGGAAATGGCCGCCGCGGTGATGGTGATGCCCCGTTCCCGCTCCTGGGCCATCCAGTCGGTCACGGCAGCGCCATCGTGCACTTCGCCGATCTTGTGCACCACACCTGAATAGAACAGGATCCGTTCTGTGGTGGTGGTTTTGCCCGCGTCGATGTGGGCGGCAATACCGATATTTCTGACGCGTTCCAGGGGATAGGCGCGGGCCACGGGGGAGGTCTCCGGAGGTTGGGCTACAAAAAATTGGACGTCAGTTTACAGGTCGGCCTTCAGGCCAGCCCCGACGTCTGGATCACCCGCTTCAGTAGCGGTAGTGGGCGAAGGCCTTGTTGGCTTCGGCCATCTTGTGGGTCTCTTCGCGCTTTCGGACAGCGCTGCCGGCCTCGTTGGCGGCATCCATCAGCTCGCCAGCCAGCTTCTGGGCCATGCTGCGGCCGTTGCGGGCACGGGAGAAATTCACGAGCCAGCGCAGGGCCATGGCGGTGCCCCGCTCCTGGCGCACTTCCATGGGCACCTGATAGGTGGCGCCGCCGACCCGGCGGGCGCGCACTTCCACCAGGGGGGTGGCGTTCTTGACGGCGGTCTCGAAGACTTCCAGGGGATCGGAGCCGGTCCGCTCGTTGATCAGCGAGAAGGCGTCGGAGAGGATCCGCTGGGCGGTCGACTTCTTGCCGTGCTTCATCAGCCGGGCCACGATCATGGTGGCCAGGCGGCTGTTGAACTGGGGATCGGGAAGAACCGGGCGCTTCTCAGCTGCGTTGCGGCGGGACATAAACCTGGAGTGTTGGGGTCAGGAGTGTGGAGAGGAATGGATCAGTCCTTGGGCGTCTTGGCGCCGTACTTGGAGCGCGACTGACGACGGTCCTTGACACCGGCGGTGTCGAGCGTGCCGCGGATGATGTGGTAGCGCACACCGGGCAGGTCCTTCACACGGCCGCCGCGGATCATCACCACGGAGTGCTCCTGCAGGTTGTGGCCGATGCCGGGGATGTAGGCAGTGACCTCGAAGCCGGAGGTGAGGCGCACGCGGGCCACCTTGCGCAGGGCCGAGTTCGGCTTCTTGGGGGTGGAGGTGTACACGCGGGTGCACACGCCGCGGCGCTCGGGGCAGGCGCGCAGGGCAGGGGACTTGGTCTTGCGGGTGAGGCGCTGCCGCTCGGTACGGATCAGCTGCTGAATCGTGGGCATCGAGGGCCGGAGAGTTCGGAGGGCCGGAGCGAGGTCGGACAGGCCGACCATTTCGACAATCCGCCACATTACTTCGTCGTCTGCCCCCCTTCCCTGGCGGGCTCCTGGGCGGGCCCGAAGGAGGAGCCACAGGCGCAGATGCGCCATTCACCGCCAGCCCGGATCAGGAAGCCTCCACCGCTGAGGTCGCCGCGGTAGTCGAGTTGCAGCCCTGCCAGTTGCGCGCTCTGTGTGCTCGGGGCGAACAGGGTGATGCCGTCGGCGCGGGCCACGGCCACACCGGCCAGGTGGCCTGGCCTGATGCGGATCACCCAGCGCTCGCAGCTGCCATCCACCAGGTCGAGGTGCATCATCCCCGGGGTGCCGGCCACGGCCGCCTGGCGCCCCAGTTCGGAGGCCGCGGCTGCGGTGAGGCGCAGGCTGTGGCCCTTGGGCATGGTGTGAGGCGGCGAGAGCGGATCCCAGTGTGTCAGGGACTGACGGCCAGGCGCTCCGCGGCGTTCGGGGTGCCTTGGCCGCCGCCGAGGGTGGCCAGGCGGGGCACCAGGCCCAGGCCGTTGTGCACAGCCGCCGCCACGCCGCGACCCTTCACAGCATGGTTGTCGCCCAGCACAAGGCCTGTGGAGCTGCCGCCATCGAGGTTGAGGGCATCGCGCAGACCCAGCTGCTGCAGGGCCAGGGCGCTCTGCAGCAGGGTTGGTCCAGCGTCGCTCACGCCCTGCAGCGTCACCAGCCACAGCAGGCGGCCATCGCTGCCGATCACGGTGCGCGGGGCCCCCTGGCTGAGGAAGCCGCTGCCGAAGCCCTCGGCTCCACCGTTGAGCACCACCTGGCCGTCCTGCAGCAGCAGCGGGCCGCCACCCACCACATAGGGCAGCTGCCCCACCGGACTGGTGGGTCGGCTGGAGAGGAGCAGGCGATCGCCGGGCTGCCAGGGCACGTTCACGCCGCCTCGGGCCACCAGCAACAGATCGCCAGCGCCCAGGGGCACGCCGCCCAGCCGGCTCAGCTGCCCCGGCTCAAAGCGCTGCACCACGCTGCCGTTGCGCACCAGCACGGCCATTTCGGTGCCGCTGATGGGCTGATAACTGCGGCCCCACTCCGCTGTGTAGCGGCTCAGGCCCTTCTGCACATAGCCGCTGTTCACGGTGGCAATGGGCCAGCGCTGGCCGCTGGGATCCAGCACGGTCTCCTCCAGGCTGAGCCGGCCGAAACTGGGCAGGCTGGCCTGGCTCCAGCCCACGGCGCCGCGGTTGAGGATCGGCCCGGACAGCCAGCGTCCCTCGCTGCGCAGGGCGCCGAGGGGGAGACGGTTCACCCGGTTGAAGAAGCCGCCGTTGATGGCGATCAGCGCCTGTTCACCGCGCGCCAGCTGGCTGAGGCTGCTCAGGCCCTGCATGCCATCGCTGCGGGTGAGGGGTCGCAGGTCGAGGGGGGCGGAGCGGGGATCGAGCCGCACGCTGCTCAGCAGCAGCTCGCGGCCGCCGAGGCGAACAACGCGGCGTTCGATCTGCACGCCCTGCCGTTGCAGGGCCAGCAGCCTGGGATCGCCACCGGCCCGGGGGGCGTCCGGGCGGGCGGCACGGGCATCCGGCGGCAGATCCAGCACCAGGCGCCAGGGCGCCCCCAGGCTGAGCAGCCGTGCTTCCCCGCCGGCGCTTGGGCGCAGCTGGATCCAGCCGCCACTGGGGCGGGCCTCCAGGCCCAGGGCCTGGAGTTGTTGCAACTGGCTGCTGCTGGCCTGGATCCCCAGCTCCAGGCTCCCATCGCCGGAGCGCGCCAGAGCGGGGCCCGGTAGGTCGAACACGATCCGACGGGCGCCGTTGCCCTGGTCGCGGCTACGCAGCTGGCTCAGCGGCACCGGCGGCAGGGTGAGCCGCAGCTCGCGGCCGCGGGGCTCGATCGCCACGCCGGCTGCCTGCAACAGGCCGCTGGCCGGCACCGCCACCTCATCGGCCAGGTTGCGCTGGCGGCTGGCGGGCACAGCGAGGCGCTGGCCAAACCACTCCAGCACCAGTTCACCTGTCGCCCCGCTGCTGCTGCTCACTCCCAGCTGTCCCTGCAGCACCTCGAGGGGCAGCCAGAGTTCACCGCCCTCGAGCTGCCACAGGGCCTTCTGGCTCAGGCCATTGATGGTGATCGCGCTGCCCTGGCTGGTGGTCTCCGCCAGGGCGACGCGCTGCAGCGATCGAACCGGCGGCACCGGGGGTGGCGGCGGCGGTGGCGACAGGCCCGGTGGCAGGGCCGCCAGCTGGGCCTGGGCCTGCAACAGCGGCAGCAGCGCCATCAGGCTTGCCATGGATCCCAGCCTGAACGTGGGGCCAAGCTAGCGGTCCTGTTCAGGAACGCCCACCGCCAGCCTGAGTGGTGGCGGGCTCAGTCCTTAGGATGAGAGGTTCGCAGCGCGGTTGAACGCTGCCTCGATCTCCAGGTTGTCGCCGGGTTATGCCGCTGTCTTCTCGCCCTGTCTGGCCCCATTGCGACAGCCCCGCTCCGGCGGCTGTGGCGGGCGAGAAGGATGCCTGCGGCGTGGGCTTCCTGGCCAACCTCAAGGGTGAAGCCAGCCACTGGGTGCTGCAGCAGGCCCTGCGCGGCCTCGACTGCATGGAGCACCGCGGCGGCTGCGGCGGCGATGGCGACTCCGGCGACGGCGCAGGCGTGCTCTGCGGGATTCCCTGGAGCTACCTGGAAGCCGTGTGGCCCGAGGCAGCCGCCGCCAGCGGCGATGCGGCCCGCGGCCTGGGCATGGTGTTCCTGCCGGCCGACGCCGCCAAGCGCGATCAGGCCAAGGCCTTCTGCGCCGAAGAGGCCAGCAAGCTGGGGCTTCGCAGCCTGGGTTGGCGCGCGGTGCCGCTCAACCCTTCGGTGCTGGGGCCCATGGCCCGCGACACCGCTCCGGCGATCGAGCAGTGGCTGGTTGCCGGCGAGCAGGCCGGCGATGCCCTGGAGGCCCTGCTGTTCCGCCTGCGGCGCCGTTGCGGCGACCGGGCCCGCGAGGCCTGGGGCCCCGGCCCGAGCGATCTCTACTTCGCCTCCCTCAGCGGCCGCACCGTTGTGTACAAGGGCATGGTGCGCTCGGAGGTGCTGGCCGCCTTCTATGGCGACCTGCGCGATGAGCGCTTTGCCGTGAGTTTTGCGGTGTATCACCGCCGCTTCAGCACCAACACCCTGCCCCGCTGGCCCCTGGCCCAGCCGATGCGGCTGCTGGGCCACAACGGCGAGATCAACACCCTTCTGGGCAATCTCAACTGGGCCCGGGCCTCCGAGGCCAGCCTGGATGCCGTGTGGGGCGATGCCGCCTCTGATCTCAAGCCGGTGGTGAACGCCGCCTTCAGCGACTCGGCCAACCTCGACGCCACCCTGGAGCTGCTGGTGCGCAGCGGCCGGCCGATCACCGAGAGCCTGCTCACCCTGGTGCCGGAGGCCTTCCGCGACCAGCCGGAGCTGGCAGACAAACCCGAGATCCAGGCCTTCTACGAGTATTCGGCCTGCACCCAGGAACCCTGGGACGGCCCGGCCCTGCTGGTGTTCGCTGACGGCCGCAGCGTGGGCGCCACCCTCGATCGCAACGGCCTGCGTCCCGCCCGCTACTGCATTACCAGCGATGGCTTCGTGGTGATGGGCTCGGAAACCGGCGTGGTGGAGCTCGAGGAGAGCCGCATCCTCGAGAAGGGCCGCCTCGGCCCCGGCCAGATGCTGGCGGTGGATCTCGAAAATGGCCGGCTGCTCCGCAACTGGGAGGTGAAGGCCGAGGTGGCCGCCCGCCATCCCTACGGCGCCTGGCTGGCGGAGCACCGCCGCAGCCTGGCCCCCCAGCCCTGGACCCAGCAGCGTCAGCTGGGGGATCTGGAGCTGCTGCAGCAGCAGACGGCCTTCGGCTTCACCGCCGAGGACTTCGATCTGGTGATCGAGGACATGGCCGGCGCCGGCAAGGAGCCCACCTACTGCATGGGCGATGACATTCCCCTGGCGGTGCTCTCCGACAAGCCGCACCTCCTCTACGACTACTTCAAGCAGCGCTTCGCCCAGGTCACCAACCCGCCGATCGACCCGCTGCGGGAAAAGCTGGTGATGAGCCTGGAGATGCATCTCGGCAAGCGGGGCTCCCCCCTCAGGCCCGAGGCCACCTCGGCGGCGGTGCTGCACCTGGCCAGCCCGATCCTCAATGAGACGGAGCTGGCGGCGGTGAGCCAGCAGGGCCTTCCCGCCACCACCCTCTCCACGCTGATGGCCGTCACCGATGGCCCCGGTGGCCTTGAGGCGGCGTTGCAGCGGCTCAAGGCGGAGGCCGAGGCGGCCGTTCGCGGCGGCAGCCAGATCCTGGTGCTCAGTGATCGCGCGGATCGCGACGGCCAGCCCCGGGGCATCAACGCCACCACCACCTACATCCCACCGCTGCTGGCCGTGGGGGCGGTGCACCACCACCTGCTCAACCTGGGCCTGCGGCTGCAGGCGTCGCTGGTGGTGGACACGGCCCAGTGCTGGAGCACCCACCACCTGGCCTGCCTGATCGGCTACGGCGCCAGTGCCGTTTGCCCCTGGCTCACCTGGGAAACCAGCCGCCACTGGCTGGCCCATCCCCGCGTTCAGAAACTGATCGAAACCGGCAAGCTTCCGGCCCTCACGCCCGATCAGGCCCAGGCCAATGTGCGCAAGGCCCTGGAAGACGGCCTGCGCAAGATCCTCTCCAAGATCGGCATCTCGCTGCTGGCCAGCTACCACGGCGCCCAGATCTTCGAGGCGATCGGCCTCGGCGCCGACGTGATCCAGCTGGCCTTCACCGGCACCACCAGCCGCGTGGCGGGCCTGAGCCTGGGTGAACTGGCCAGCGAAACCCTGAGCTTCCACGCCAAGGCCTTCCCGGAGCTCAACCGCACCAAGCTCGAGTTCATGGGCTTTGTGCAATACCGCACCGGCGGCGAGTACCACCTCAACAGCCCTGAGATGGCCAAGGCCCTGCACGCGGCCGTCAAGGCGGGCCCCGGCTACGACCACTTCTCCACCTACAAGACCCTGCTGGAGAACCGGCCGGTCACGGCCCTGCGCGACCTGCTGGAGCTCAAGCCGGCCCCCGCTCCCCTGCCAATCGAGCAGGTGGAGAGCGTGGAGAGCATCTGCAGGCGCTTCTGCACCGGTGGCATGAGCCTGGGGGCCCTCTCGCGCGAGGCCCACGAGGTGCTGGCCATCGCCATGAACCGCATCGGCGGCAAGAGCAACAGTGGCGAGGGCGGGGAGGATCCGGCTCGCTTCAAGGTGCTCGACGACGTCGACGGCGAGGGGCGCTCCGCCACCCTGCCCACGATCAAGGGCCTCCGCAACGGCGACACCGCCTGCTCGGCCATCAAGCAGATCGCCTCCGGTCGCTTCGGCGTCACCCCCGAATACCTGCGCAGCGGCCAGCAGCTGGAGATCAAGGTGGCCCAGGGGGCCAAGCCGGGAGAGGGTGGCCAGTTGCCCGGCCCCAAGGTGGATGCGTACATCGCCTGGCTGCGCAACAGCAAGCCCGGCGTGGCGCTGATCTCGCCGCCGCCCCACCACGACATCTATTCGATCGAGGATCTGGCCCAGCTGATCCACGACCTGCACCAGGTGCACCCCGCCGCCAAGGTGAGCGTGAAGCTGGTGGCCGAGATCGGCATCGGCACCATCGCCGCCGGTGTGGCCAAGGCCAACGCCGATGTGATTCAGATCTCCGGCCACGATGGCGGTACCGGAGCCTCGCCGCTGAGTTCGATCAAGCACGCCGGCAGCCCCTGGGAGCTGGGCCTCACCGAGGTGCACCGCGCTCTCCTGGAGAACGGCCTGCGCGATCGCGTGCTGCTGCGCGCCGATGGCGGCCTCAAGACCGGCTGGGACGTGATCATCGCCGCCCTGCTCGGCGCTGAGGAATACGGCTTCGGCTCGGTGGCGATGATCGCCGAGGGCTGCATCATGGCTCGCGTCTGCCACACCAATAACTGCCCGGTGGGGGTGGCCACCCAGAAGGAGAACCTGCGCAAGCGCTTCCCCGGCGTGCCCGAGCACGTGGTGAATTTCTTCCTGTTCGTGGCCGAGGAGGTGCGCCAGCTGCTGAGTGTGCTCGGCGTGGCCCGCCTGGAAGACCTGATCGGCCGCACCGAGCTGCTCCAGGCCCGCGCCGTGCGACTGGCAAAAACCCAGGCCCTCGACCTCTCCTGCCTGATCGATCCGATCCCGGCCGCGGCCGATCGCGCCTGGCTGCAGCACGACGCGGCTGCCCATGGCAACGGCCCGATCCTGGAAGATCAGCTCCTGGCCGACGCCGAGCTGATGGCGGCCATCGAGGGCCACGGCCGTGTGGCCCGCACCCTGCCGATCGTGAACACCGACCGCAGCGTGGGCGCCCGCCTCTCCGGCGAGATCGCCGCACGCCACGGCAACACCGGCTTCCAGGGCCAGCTCGACCTCACCTATGAGGGCGCCGCCGGCCAGAGCTTCGGGGCCTTCGTGCTCCAGGGCATGAACGTGCGCCTGGTGGGTGAGGCCAACGACTACGTGGGCAAGGGCCTCAACGGCGGCCGTCTCACCGTGGTGCCCCCCGCCGGCGTGCAGGATCCCGGCAGCCAGGTGATCCTGGGCAACACCTGCCTCTACGGCGCCACCGGCGGTGAGCTGTTCGCCCTGGGCCGTGCCGGCGAGCGCTTCGGCGTGCGCAACAGCGGTGCCCGCACCGTGGTGGAGGGCGCCGGCGACCACTGCTGCGAGTACATGACCGGCGGCGTCGTGGTGGTGCTGGGTTCCACGGGGCGCAACGTGGCCGCCGGCATGACCGGTGGAGTGGCCTTCATCCTCGATGAGAGCGGCGGCCTGCGGGAGCGGGTGAACCCGGAGATCGTGGCCATCGCCGCGCTCACCACCCCCGAGCAGGAGGCCCTGCTCAAGCCCCTGCTGGAAGCCCACCTGGAGGCCACCGGCAGCGCCAAGGCCGCGGCGATCCTGACCGATTGGAGCAGCTGGAAAGCCAGGTTCAAGCTGCTGGTGCCCCCCAGCGAGAAGGCCACGGTGGGTCTGGCGGAGCGGCAGGCCGTCGCGGCCTGATCAGCCCGCCGCGGGTGGCGGGCTTCAGCGGGGGTACTGGCGCATCAGCCGCTGCACCTCGCCGGCGTGGTAGCTGCTGCGGGTGAGGGGCGTGCTCACCACCTGCAGAAAGCCCAGTTCCTGTTCGCCGTGCTCCCGGAACGCCTCGAATTGCTCCGGCGTCACGAAGCGATCCACCGGCAGGTGCTTGGGACCGGGGGAGAGGTACTGGCCGATGGTCACGATGTCCACGGCGTGGTGGCGCAGGTCGGCCATCACGTCCAGCACTTCGGCGTCGGTTTCCCCCAGCCCGGTCATCAGGCCGGATTTGGTGTAGGTGCGCGGCCAGCCGCTGCGCACCCGCTGCAGCAGCTCCAGGGAACGCTGATAGATCCCCTGGGGCCGTGCCTTTTTGTAGAGCCTCGGCACGGTTTCGATGTTGTGGTTCAGCACCTCCGGGGCGCCTTCCATCACGGCGGCCAGGGCGTCCCAGTTGCCGCAGAAATCGGGGATCAGCAGCTCGATCGTGGTGAGGGGCGAGCGGGCGCGCACCTGCTCGATGCAGGCCACGAACTGGCTGGCGCCGCCATCGGCCAGGTCGTCGCGGTTCACCGAGGTGATCACCACGTGCTTGAGCCCCAGCCGTGCCACCGCTTCTCCCAGGCGCTGGGGCTCGGTGGGATCGAGCGCCCGCACGCTCTTGTCGAAGTCGATGTCGCAGTAGGGGCAGGCCCGGGTGCAGCCCGGACCCATGATCAGGAAGGTGGCGGTGCCGCCGGCGAAGCACTCGCCGATGTTGGGGCAGCTGGCCTCCTGGCAGACGGTGTTGAGTTTCAGATCGAGCAGCAGGTCGGCCACTTCGCCGATCCGTTCCCGCTGGGGGGCCTTCACGCGCAGCCAGTCGGGTTTGAGCAAGGCGGTAGGGGCGCTTGTTGCGCGCTCAGCAAGCTTCCAACTCTAGAAAGCGGCGGCCTCTGGCCTGGTTGCCAGGCTCGCCGCCGCCGGTCCCGGTGCGGCCATCTCCTACACTCCGCCCATCGGGATGTAGCGCAGCTTGGTAGCGCACTTCGTTCGGGACGAAGGGGCCGCAGGTTCGAATCCTGTCATCCCGACTTTCAGCTCAATGGCGCCCCTGGGTAGCCCCGCGGCGTCACCAGACGACCGCCTTCCACCCGGCTGGTGCTGTTGCCGACCAGCACCAGCGTGAGCATGTCGACCTGCTCCAGGGGGAGATCCCCCAGCGTGTGCAGGCTCACCGCCTCCTCGGCCCGGCCCAGCTGGCGCGCCAGCACCACGGGCGTGCTGGCTGGACGGCCCTCCAGCAACAGCTCGCGGGCACGGCCCAGCTGCCAGTCGCGCCCCATGGAGCGGGGGTTGTAGAGGGCCACCACGAAATCGCCGGCCGCGGCAGCCTTGAGCCGCTGCTCGATCACCGCCCAGGGCGTCAGCCGGTCGCTGAGGCTCACGGTGCAGAAATCGTGCATCAGCGGTGCACCCGCCCGGGCCGCCGCCAGCTGCAGGGCCGAGATCCCGGGGTGCACAGTGAAGCCGGGGCGCCCGTCTGCGGCCAGGGCCATCCATTGCTCGAGGGCCAGGCCAGCCATGCCGTAGATCCCGCTGTCGCCTGAGGAGATCAAGGCCACGCTGAGGCCCTGACAGGCCAGCTCAAGGGCTTCGCGGCAGCGCTCCCGCTCCAGGGTGAGCTGGCCGTCGCTGCGCACTTGATCCGGCCGTCGCAACGGTTCGAGTAGATCCAGGTACAGGCCGTACCCCACCCACACACAGCTCTCCGCCAGAGCCCTGCGGGCATCGGGGGTGAGCAGATCGAGGCTGCCGGGGCCGCTGCCGATCAGGTGCAGCTGGCCGCGATCGGGTGCCCATTGGCCGTCGGCCATGGCGATGGCCAGGGTGGCAGCGCCGCGCTCGCCGGCCAGGGCGCGCTCGATCCGTTTCTCCACCCGCAGCTGGGCCCGGGGGCCAGCTGCCAGCAGGGCCGACGCCTCCGCCACGCTGGCGGTGCCCATTTCAGCCGCCACGGCGGCCGAGGGGTTGGGCACGCTGATGGAGTCCAGGCGGGGGGCATCAAAGCAGCGCAGCGGCCAGCCCCGCTGGGCCGCCAGCTCCAGCAGGGCCGGCTCATCCGCCTTGCGATCGGCGCTGGCGAGGCCCGCCACAGCCTCGTTGGCCAGGTTGTGCTCGGCCAGGGTCCGGTCGATGCAGCGCTCCAGCAGGCTCAGGCTGGTGCCCCGCTCGCAGCCCAGGCCCAGCCACAGGCTCGGGGGGTGCCAGCGGCAGCCGTCACCGCGCTGCTCACTCACCACCAACAGGGCGGAGTCAGCGCCACTGGCCGTGCCGGTGGGCTCCGGTGGTTCGGCTTCACCCATGAGATCGCGGGCGGCGGGCAGCTGCTGCCAGCGGTTGTTTCCGGCCTGCTGCAGCACCCGGATCGGGAGTTTGCGGTGGGCTGCTTTCATCAGCCCATCCCAGTCGCCGCTGCCGCGGCGCCAGCCCCAGGGCTGGCCGAAGCTGTCGAGGGCCAGCCGGCCCTGCTGGCTGCTGGCGCCCGTGAGCACGGCCGTTCCGCCCAGGAGCGCGGCGAGTTGTTGGCTGAGGGCCTCGCCGCCGGCCCCATGCCCCCCCACCAGAGGGATGGCGAAGCGTCCGTCCGGATCGAGCACCACCACGGCGGGGTCGGTGGATTTGTGGCTGAGCCGTGGCGCGATCAGCCGCGTGATGGCCCCGCAGGCTCCAATGGCCACGAAGGCGGCGCTGCGGCTCCATTCGGCCTCCAGCAGATCGGCGGCACTGGCTGCGCTCCAGCCCGGAGCGGCCGCGCCGCTGGCGCTGCTGAGGGGATCCACAGCCGCCGGACTCTCCGGTGGCAGGGCGATGCGATCGATCAGGCCGGCGCTGAGCAGCCGCCGCAACAGCGGCAGGGCATCGGCGCTGAGGGCGAACCCCCAACGGAGACGTGGATTCATCCCCCCAGCTTCTCCCGCAGCCTGGCCAGTGGTCCTGAGGCCCGCGGCTTCAGCAGCGAACCATCGGCATTCACCAGCTCACGGGCCGATCCGGTGAGGTTGGTGCTCGGGGCGATCCGCGCGGCCTCCGGGCGCTGGGGCTGGGGATCGGGCTCGGGATCAGGGCTGAGGCTTGCTGGCGCTGGCACCTCCGGCTCCGCCGCCTGTTCCTGAGGGGCTTGAGGCGGTGCCTGCTCTGGGCTGTTGGGGGCTGCAGGGCTGGCTTCAGGGGCCGCGATGGCCGGCTCCGCGGGATCTGCGGCCTCGCTCGAAGCAGGCTGGGGTTTGGCGGGCTGCGGATCGGAAGGCCGTAGCTCAGAAGGCCGTAGCTCAGAAGGCTGCGGCTTAGAAGGCAGCAGATCGGCAGGTTGGGGAATGGAAGCCTGGGGAATCGAAGGCTCGGAAATCGAAGGCTGTGGGGTTGCAGGCTGGGTGGGGGCAGGCTCCGGCAGCTCAATCCCGGGCTCGGCAACCTCCGGTTGGATGGCTTCGAAGCCCCCATCCCTGGTGGCTGGGGCGCGAGGAGACTCTCCGCTCAGCAGCTCCAGCTCCGCGTTCGAGAGTGTCGGGCGCTGCCAGGCGGCCCGGGCGGTGCCGTTGATCACCACCTCCTGCACCAGGCTGTTGAACGGCGGGTTGAGCGGGTCGCCGCGGCCATCGAGCAACTCGAGCTGCACCGCATTGCTGCCGCTGCGGAACCCCTTGAGCCACAGGGGAACCTGGCGATCCACAAGGAAACTGTCGCCGTTCACCGTCACCCTCAGCCGCCAGCTGTCGTCGCCATCGCGCAGGTGCTGCAGTGGCGCGTCCAACAGCAGCCAATCGATCAGCACCGGCTCGCTGGAGCTGAGGCTGCTGGGGCTGGCGGCGATCAGCTGAGGGGTGCCAGGCGCCGGCAGCTGGGCAGGGTTGGCGGCCACGCGATGGAGCCGGATCTGGCGGCTGGCCCCGGGCGATTTCACCGCCTCGCCCCAGGGGCGGGCGGCGTACACCGTGATCCGGTGGCTGCCGGGGCTGAGTTCCGCCATCGGGATGGCGCTGAGCTGGTCGGGTTGGCTGATGAGCAGCGGCTGCTCCTCATCCACCTGCACCACCAGATGGGGGCCGAGGCCGAGATCCTCGGCGGCGGCAAGGGGCCAGTCGCTCAGCCGGAGTTTCAGGGCCCAGGGGCCTGCCGGCAGCAGGGCGTTGTCGGCAGGGGCGAGCACGTCAACGTGCGGGTCCCGCTCGCCCAGGCGCTCGGCCAGCTGCTGCACCGCGCCGGGGGGGGGCAGCTCCTGCAGGCGCCCCCCCGGCGCGCTTACGGCCAGCGGCACAGGCGCTGCCGGTTTGGCAGCGGAACGGCTGCAGCCGCCACCCAGCAGCGCCAGCGCCACCAGCACCATCGCGATGAGTCGCCGCAGTGGCGTTGCCGGCATGCCCACTCTCCTCTTCTCTTATGGGGCTGTTGCTGCGCATTCTGCTGCGCTGCGGCCGACTGTCTGCCATCTACCAGTGAGTGGCTCCGTGAGTGGCTAAGCGAGTGGCTAGCGAGACGCCCCTAATCGCCAGCGAAATAGCTATAAAACAAGGCCGCAAAAACCGTTTTTACGATGATAGTTTCTCCGGCCGAGAGCTCAGTCCCTGACTGGATGGCGCTCGGATTGAACCTTTGTAACTGCCTGCCCAAGCGGCTCGGAATTGGCTTTTATACTTCCGCCAGCGGTCCCCTCACTGGGGCCCCAAGCTCCAGTCAGGGCAAGCGGTCTCGGCCTCGGTCGAGCCCTTCTGGCTGGCGCCCATGGACGTGTTGAGCCTCGGCTGACCACGTCCCTGCGGCTCCACCGGTCAGGTTCCGGCCCCGGCTCGTCCGGTCCGGTCCGATCCGGAGGGGTGGACCTCCACCTCGACCCCGTCCCTCGAGGAACGTCTCGATGACCATCAGCCCACCAGAGCGTGGGAAAACGGCGAAGGCCCAGGTCGACCGGGTGAACAACCCGGCCACCTTCGAACTGTTCGGCAAGCCCGGCCACTTCGA
>Ga0315899_10004303_pt1 | contig 15407 bp, 13 predicted proteins | sample LakEriMetagenome_2_FD_203518 | JGI IMG/M metagenome (GOLD analysis project Ga0315899, IMG submission 203518) | Freshwater fungal communities from buoy surface, Lake Erie, Ohio, United States - Buoy 4 MA112 | ecosystem: Environmental > Aquatic > Freshwater > Lake | place: USA: Lake Erie, Ohio... | reverse complement strand
TACAGGCCGTCCTGGTCGGTGTGCACCTTGACGAACAGCCAGTTGCGCATCTGCGCGTTGACGACGACGGTCTCGACGCGGGTGATGCGGATCGCGATCTCGGCGCTCAAGCTCGGGCTCCGGTGAAATCGGTGCGCGGGGCGCGAACCAGGTTCAGCAGCGGCCGGCCCTCGCGCAGCCGGCGCACGTTGTCGGCGATCAGGCGGTAGCGACGCTCGGGCAGCGCGTGCGTCCACGCCGAAGAGTGCGCGGTCGCGACCACGTTCGGCAGGCCGGGCAGCGGCAGCGTCGACGGCTCGACCCGGTCTTCGGTGCCGGCCGGATAGGCGTACCAGACGTCCAGCACCGCGCCGCCGATCGAGCCGTCGGCGAGCGCGCGGTAGAGCGCCGCTTCCTGCACGAGCTCGGCGCGCGACACGTTGACGAGCACCGCGTCGCGCTTCATCGTGCGCAGCTCGGCGTCGCCGAAGCGGCCGCGGGTCGCATCGGTCAGCGGCGCGCACAGCACCAGGTAGTCGGACTCGCGCAGCAGCGCCGGCAGGTCGTCCGCAGGCACCCGCAGGTCGACGAGCCCGGCCGCGTCGCCGATCGAGCGGTCGAGCGTCGCGACGCGCATGCCGAACGCGCGGGCGCGCACCGCGATCGCGCGGCCGATCCGGCCGAACCCGAAGAGCCCGACGGTGCGACCGGCGAGCTCGCCGTGCGGCACGCGCGCGCGGTAGGCGTCGGACCAGGAGCCGGCGCTGAACGCCATCCGCTCGGGCTGAAGCACGTGGCGCAGCAGCGCCCACATCACGTACTCGGCGATCGGCGTCTCGTGCTCGAAGACGTTGCACACCGCGGTCGACGGCGGCAGCGCGTCGAGCTCGACGCCGTCGAGGCCGGCGCCCGGCACCTGCAGCAGCGCGAAGCGCGGCATGCGGCCGGCGGGGCGCGAGAAGCGCAGCGACACGACGACGTCGTCCTCGGCGATGCGCCCGTCGTGCTCGCCCGCGCGCAGCGCCTCGCGCGGCAGCACGACCACCTCGGTGCCGTCGGCGAGCAGGCGCGACAGCCGCTCGGCCTGCCGGCCGGCGTCGCCGAGCAGCAGCACCTTCACCGGGGCCCCCGGTCGCGCCCGCGTGAATCGCGTTGCATCCGCCGTCTCCTCGTGCCCGGGCCGGTCCGGCGGAGCCGGCCGACCTTGCATCGTCGATCGTGCATTGTGCACAATCCGAGGAGCTTGGCAAGATCGGGTTCCCGTGGCGTCCGGCGCGGCTGCTAGAGTGCGCGGGATCCGGAACCCACGTGCGTGCTTCGCGGGAGGGGCATGGGATCGAACGACTGGCGCGCCGCGCGGCCCGAGGGCTCGGCGGTCGAGCGCACCACCATCGCCGAGAAGGTCTACGAGGACATCAAGGAGCGGATCCTCGACCAGACCCTGAAGCCGGGAGAGCGGCTGACCATCGAGTCGCTGTCGCGCCTGCTCGCCACCAGCTCGTCGCCGATCCGCGAGGCGCTCGCGCGCCTGGAGAGCGAGAAGCTGGTGGTCTCGCGGGTCTACGCGGGCTATTCGGTCGCGCCGCCGCCCGATCCCGCGTTCCTGTCGGGCCTGCTCGACTTCCGCGCGCTCGTCGAGGGCCACTGCGCGCGGATCGGCGCGCCACGCCGCGACCGGGCGATCCTCGAGACCCTGGAGTCGGCCTACGCGCAGATGTCGAAGACCAAGCGGCTCGGCACGCGCTACCGCGAGTACCGCCGCTTCGTGCAGGAGGACGCGCGCTTCCACCGCGCGATCGTCGAGAGCTCGGGCAACCCCGCGACCGCGCAGGTCTACGCGAACCTGCACGCGGTGCTGGTGCAGTCGCGCCTTTACGTGACCCGCAAGACCTCCGACGGGGCGCGGGCCGAGCAGGTGATGGCCGAGCACCGCGCGATCCTCGAGGCGTTCCGCGCCGGCGACGGCGAGGCGGCTGAGCGAGCGATCCGCGGGCACCTCGAGGGCGGGCGCCGTCGGCTGCTGACACCCCCGGGCGCAGGCTCGCCGGCGGGCCCCGCGGCCTAGGTCGTCCGTCGGCAGTCCGGCACCCCGCATCGCGTACCATCGGCGGGTGAACGACACCGCCTTCCGCCCGGCCTCCGATGCCGCCGACCCCGCGCTCGACGCGCTGCGCCGCGTCTGGGGTTATCCCGCGTTCCGCGGCCTGCAGCACGAGATCGTCTCGCACGTCGTGGGCGGCGGCGACGCGCTGGTGCTGATGCCCACCGGCGCCGGCAAGTCGCTGTGCTACCAGGTGCCGTCGCTGGTGCGCGAGGGCACCGGCGTCGTCGTCTCGCCGCTGATCGCGCTGATGCAGGACCAGGTCGACGCGCTGCGCGAGAACGGCGTGCGCGCCGAGTACCTGAACTCCACGCTGTCGGCCGAGGACGCCCGCCGGGTCGAGCGCGCGATGCGCGCCGGCGTGCTCGACCTGCTCTACGTCGCGCCCGAGCGGCTGCTGACCGACCGCTGCCTCGAGCTGCTCGACGACAGTCGCATCGCGCTGTTCGCGATCGACGAGGCGCACTGCGTCTCGCAGTGGGGGCACGACTTCCGGCCGGAGTACCTCGGCCTGTCGGTGCTGCACGAGCGCTTCCCGTCGGTGCCGCGGATCGCCCTCACCGCGACCGCCGACCCGCAGACCCGCCGCGAGATCCGCGAGCGGCTCGCGCTCGAGGACGCGCGCGAGTTCGTCAGCAGCTTCGACCGCCCGAACATCCGCTACACGATCGTCGAGAAGGACGAGCCGCGGCGCCAGCTGCTCGGGCTGCTGAACGGCGAGCCGCGCGGCGCGGCGGGCATCGTCTACTGCGCGACGCGCAAGCGCGTCGAGGAGACGGCGGCCGCGCTGCGCGCGCAGGGCTTCGACGCGCTGCCCTACCACGCCGGGCTGCCGGTCGAGGAGCGTGCGGCCAACCAGTCGCGCTTCCTGCGCGAGGACGGCGTGGTGATGGTCGCGACGATCGCGTTCGGCATGGGCATCGACAAGCCCGACGTGCGCTTCGTCGCGCACCTCGACATGCCGAAGTCGGTCGAGGGCTACTACCAGGAGACCGGCCGCGCCGGCCGCGACGGGCTGCCGTCGCAGGCCTGGATGGCCTACGGCCTGCAGGACGTCGTCAACAACCGCCGGCTGATCGACGAGTCCGAGGCCGGCGACGAGCACAAGCGCGTCTCGCGCGGCAAGCTCGACGCGATGGTCGCGCTCGCCGAGGCCGACGGCTGCCGGCGCGTGCTGCTGCTGCGCTATTTCGGCGAGGCGAGCGGGCCCTGCGGCAACTGCGACAACTGCCTCGCGCCGCCCGAGCGCTGGGACGCGACCGAGGCCGCTCGCAAGCTGCTGTCGTGCATCTACCGGATCCGGCAGGCGAGCGGCTTCGGGTTCGGTGCGCACTACGTGATCGGCGTGCTGCGCGGCGAGCGCGAGGACAAGATCCTCGAGCGCGGCCACGACCGGCTCTCCACCTTCGGCATCGGCGCGGACATCGACGCGCGCACCTGGCACGCGGTGCTGCGCCAGCTGGTCGCGCGCGGCCTGGTCGAGGTCGCGCACGAGCGCTACGGCGCGCTCGAGCTGACCGAGGCCGCGGTGCCGGTGCTCAAGGGCCAGCAGCAGGTGATGCTCGCCAAGGCGAGCCTCGCGCGCGCCGAGCGCGCGAAGGGCCCCCGCGCGCGCACGCGCACCCCGGGCGCCGATCCGGCGCTCGCGATCGGCCTCGACGAGGACTCGGCCGGGCGCTTCGCCAAGCTGCGGGTCTGGCGGCTCGACACCGCCAAGTCGCACGGCGTGCCGCCCTACGTGATCTTCCACGACGCGACGCTCGCCGAGATCGCCCGCCGCGCGCCGACCGACCTCGACGACCTGCGCGGCATCCCCGGCGTCGGCGCGACGAAGCTCGAGCGCTACGGCGAGGCGCTGCTCGAGGCGCTCTCGGCCGCCTGACCCGCACCGCCTCCGGCACCCCCGCCGGCGCCGCCCGTCGGCTCGACTCGTCGGGTGCGCCACGATCGCCTTGACACCACGGCGCGACCCTTCCGAGACTGCCGCGAGGAGCGTCCGAACCATGGTCCCATCGATGCAGCGCCTCACCCCCTTCGCCGCGAGCGTCCTCGCGTCGGGCCTGGCCGCGTGCGCGTCGGTCGGGCCCGCGCCACCGTCGCTCGACGGCACCGCGTGGATGCTATCGGGGATGAACGCGCAGACGCTCGCGGCCGACGCGCCGCGGCCGACGCTGCGCTTCGACGGGGACCGGGTCGTCGGCAGCGACGGCTGCAACCGCTTCGTCGGGCCGCGGCACGGCGACGGCGCCGCGCTGCGGATCGGCCGCGACCTGGCCGTCACGCGCCGGCCGTGCCCTGAGGCGCTCGAGGCCACCGCGGAGGCCTACAGCCGGACGCTGGCGCGCGTGACCGCGTGGCGCCTCGACGGCACGTCGCTCGTGCTGCTCGATCGACGCGGCACGCCGCTCGCGACCTATGCGCCGCAGCCCGCCGGGCTGACCGGCACCGTGTGGCGCGTCACCGGTTTCGCCGACGCGGGGCAGGGCTGGTCGAGCCCGCGCCGGGGCAGCCTGATCACCGTCGAGTTCGACCCCGAGGGTCGCGTGCGCGGCTTCGGCGGCTGCTCGCCCTACGCGGGGTCCTGGGCGGTCGTCGACGCCCGCCTGGACCTCGGGCCGCTGGTGCCGATGCGTGCCGACTGCGCCGGCACGGCCGAGCTCCAGGCCCAGGAGCGCGCGTACCTGCGCACGGTCGGTCGCGCGACCGTGCTCGAGCGCGACGGCGCCCGCCTCGCGCTGCGCGACGCGAGCGGCGCCGTGGTCGCCACCGCCGACGCATTGCCGCGCGGCGAGCCGGCCGCGCAGGCCCCGGCCGCTACAGCGACATCGACGGCCGCGACGCGAGCGCCTCGCGCCAGCGCACCACGTTCGGGTGCCGCGCGGGATCCGGCCGGATCTTGACCACCCTCGCGAAGTCGACCGCCACCGCCGCGGTCACGTCCGCGACCGAGAACCGGTCGGTCGCGACGAACGCGCGCCCGGCGAGCCTCGCCTCCAGCGTCTCCAGGAAGCGCTCGACCCGCGCGCGCCCGCGCTGCGCGAGCTCGGGGATCTGCGGATAGTCCACCGGTCCCGGCAACGCGCGGTTGGCCATCGCCGGCGAGCCGTTGCGCAGGCCCTCGGCGATCGCCATCAGGCCCTCGAACTCGCAGCGCCAGTGCCAGCCGGCGATCTCGGCGCGCTCGGCGGGCGTGCGGCCCATCAGCGGCGGCTCCGGGTACGCCGCCTCGAGCCACGCGGCGATCGAGGCGTTGTCGGTCAGCACGAGCCCGTCGTCGGTCCTCAGGACCGGCACCGTGCACTGCGGGTTGATCGCGCGGAACGCCTCGCCGAGCTGCTCGCCGGCCGCGAGATCGACCTGCACCACCTCGTGCGCGACGCCCTTCTCGGCGAGCAGGATCCGCGCGCGGCGCGGCGACGGGGCGGTCTTGCAGTCGTAGAACACGATCGTCATCGATGGCTCCGTGCCTCTCGGGCGGTCAGATGATCCGGCTCGCGCGGCCCTGCCAGTAGCGGTCGCGCAGCAGCCGCTTGTAGAGCTTGCCGGTGGGGTGGCGGGGCAGCTCCGCCTCGAAGTCCACCGACTTCGGGCACTTGATCGGCGACAGCCGCTCGCGGCACCAGGCGATCAGCTCGCGCTCGAGGTCCGGCCCGGCGTCGCGCATGTCCTTCGGCGTCACCACCGCCTTGACCGCCTCGCCGAGCTCCTCGTCGGGCACGCCGATCACTGCGACGTCGAGCACCTTCGGGTGGGTGACGAGAAGGTTCTCGGTCTCCTGCGGATACACGTTGACGCCGCCGCTGATGATCATGTGGGCCTTGCGGTCGGTCAGGTACAGGTAGCCCTCGGCGTCGACGTAGCCGACGTCGCCGAGCGTGGTCCACCCATTGGGCAGCCGCGAGCCCGCGGTCTTCTCGGCGTCGTGGTGGTACTCGAACGCACGGCCGTTCGCGAAGTAGATCGTGCCGGCCTCGCCGGTCGGCAGCTCGCGGCCGTCGTCGTCGCAGATGTGCAGCTCGCCGACGACCGCGCGGCCCACCGTGCCCTCGTGCGCGAGCCATTCGGCGGAGTCGCACAGTGTCGTGCCGTTGCCCTCGGTGCCCGCGTAGTACTCCCACACGATCGGGCCCCACCATTCGATGATCTGGCGCTTGACCGGGATCGGGCAGGGCGCGGCCGCGTGGATCGCGCAGCGCAGCGAGGACACGTCGTGGCGCGCGCGGACCTCGGGGGGCAGCTTCAGGATCCGCACGAACATCGTCGGCACGACCTGCGTATGGGTGACGCGGTGGTGCCCGATCAGTCGCAGGAAGGGCTCGGCGTCGAAGTGCTCCATGATGACGCACGTCCCGCCGCACCGCAGCACGCCCATGTTGAAGCGCAGCGGCGCCGCGTGGTACAGCGGCGCGGGCGACAGGTAGACCGAGTCCTCGCCGATCCGGTAGCGGGAGAGCATCGTCTCGAGGAGCGGCGAGGTCGCATCGATCGCGCCCGCCTCCGGCCGCACGAACACGCCCTTCGGCCGGCCGGTGGTCCCGGACGAGTACAGCATGTCGCAGCCGGCGACCTCGTCGGGGATGCGGGTGGCGGGCTGCGCCGCGACCGCGTCCTCGTACGCCTGCCAGCCGTCCGAGGCGCCGTCGATCATCCAGCGCTCGCGCAGCGCCTCGATGCCGTCGGCCGCGGCCCGGGCCACCGTCGCGGTCGCCGCGGTCGCGACGATCGCCTTCGCGCCGCAGTCCTCGACGATGTAGCGCGCCTCGCCGACCGTAAGTCGCGTGCTGATCGCGGTGTAGACCAGGCCCGCGCGGTGCGCGCCGAAGCACAGCTCGTAGAAGCGCGGGTGGTTCTCGACGATCAGCGCGACGTGGTCGCCGGCGCGCAGGCCGCTCGCGCGCAGCAGGCGCGCGAAGCGGTTCGAGCGGTCCTCGAGCTCGCCGTAGGTGACGACCTCGCCGCTGCCGGCCATCACGATCGCCGGCTTGTCCGGCGTGCGTGCCGCGTGGTGGAAGGGATGCATCGCCGGGTGTCTCCGTCCGTTCGCACGGCGCGGGGGCGGCAGGCGCCCCGCATCGCCGCGCGCCGAGTCAGGGCTTGAACACGTAGCCGGGCCCGATCGCCGCGGCCGCCGGGATCGGCGGCAGGTCGGAGAACAGCTTCGGATGGTCGGCCATCACCTTCAGCATGTGCTTCGGCTCGATGTGCTTGTTGACGTCGAAGGTCTGCTTGAGGATGCCGAGCTTGAAGAGCCGGTCCTGCGCGGCGTGCAGCGCGCGGTAGTTGTTGGCCGACAGGCGCCGGTCGGTCTGCTGGACGTTGAACTGCATCGCCGCCTCGGCGACATCCGGCCTCAGGCCGGGGATCCAGCGGGTCGCGACCTGTGCGGCCTGCTTCGGGTTGGCGCGCATCCACTGGTCGGCCTCGGACACCGCGGCGAGGAACTTCTCGATCGTCGCCGCGTTCTTCTCGACCCAGCCGCGCAGCGCGACGTTGTAGCCGACGTAGGAGATCACGTCGCCGCCGCGGATCACCTCGATCGCGCCGGGCACGTCTTTCTGCGCGACGATCGGCCACGGGTCCCAGGCCGAGAACGCGTCGATGCCCTTGGCGAGCAGCGCCACCGTCATGTCGGGCGGCGGCGTGTTGACCAGCGTCACGTCGGCGGGCGTGAGGCCGGCCCGCTCGAGCAGCGCGAGCACGTAGAGGTGGTTGATCGTGCCGAACGAGGCGGCGATCTTCTTGCCCCGCAGCGACTTCAGGTCGCCCTTGACGATGCCCGAGTCGCCCCGCGCGATCAGCGCCATCGTCGCGTCCGAGCCCATCCGGGTCGAGTTTCCGCTGTAGTTGCCGAGCGCGACCAGGTCCATGCCGCGCAGCACCGCGCCGATCATCGGCACGCCGACCTGCACGATCTCGTTCTCGCCCGACTGCAGCGCGTTGAGCGCGTCGACGCCGGTCGCGTACGGGCGGGCGATGGTCACATCGAGCCCGTACTTCTCGAAGAAGCCGCGCTCGAGCGCGATCGGCAGGCCGATCTGGTCGATGCCGGTCACCATCCCGGCTTTGAGCTTCACCAGCGCCTGCGCGTGGGCGCCGGCGCCCGCGAGCAGCGCGGCCGCGAAGGCCAGCGTGCGCATCAGCGTTCGGATCGTCATCGTGCGTCTCCTCGTCTCGTGTCGTCGTGGCGGTCCGTGGACCGGGTTCAGGGGGCGAGCTTCAACGGCTCGACGCGCTCGACCCAGTACGGGCGGGCGAGGCGGGCGAGTTCGGTCCGCGGCACGCCGCGGACCTCGACGGTGTGACCGTCGGTGCCCGAGACGCGTCCGAAGCGCTGGAACACCAGCACGTGGAAGCGCTCGGGCGGGAAGGGGAGCGTGACCAGCACGTTGAGCTTCTCGCGTTCGGTGGGGAAGCCGTCGGCGATCTTGCCGGGCGCGGCCGCGCGCAGCCAGCCCTCGTAGGCGAGCCAGGCGACGAGCAGCGCGAGCGCGACGCGGCCCTGCGGCGAACGCAGCACGGCGCGCAGCGCGACGCGCCACGGTGCGGGGCGCGGCAGGGACGCCGCGGCCGCCGTGCCGGGGTCCGCGTGCGCCCCGGCCATGCCGCCGTCGCGACCGTGCGTGCTCACGCCGACCTCACCCGCGCGAGCACGCGCGCCGACAGCGACTTGAAGGTGTCGTCCTCCACCAGCGCGTCCCACTTGCGCGGATGCGGCAGCGGCACGTCGATCTCCTCGAGCACGCGCCCCTGCGACAGCACGACGACGCGGTTGGCGAGGAACACCGCCTCGGGCACGTCGTGGGTGATGAAGAGCACCGTGGTGCGCCGCTGCTGCCAGATCCGCGTCAGCTCCTCCTGGAGCATCAGCCGGGTCTGCGCGTCGACGCTCGCGAAGGGTTCGTCCATCAGCAGCACGTCGGGCTCGTTGGCGAGCGCGCGCACGACGCCGACCCGCTGCTGCATGCCGCCCGACAGTTCGGCCGGGTAGCGCTCGGCCGCGTGCGACAGGCCGGCGAGCGCGAGGTACTCGCGCGCGATCCGGTCGCGCTCGTCGCGCGGCACGCCGCGCATCTTCGGCCCGAAGCCGACGTTGTCGAGCACGGTCTTCCACGGGAACAGCGCGAACGACTGGAAGACGACGCCGCGGTCGCGTCCCGGGCCGTCGACCGGCGTGCCGTCGACGAGGATCCGCCCGCCGGTGTGCGGCAGGAAGCCGGCGATCATGTTCAGGATCGTGGTCTTGCCGCAGCCGGAGGGGCCCACCACCGAGACGAACTCGCCCGGCGAGACCGACAGCGACACGTCGCGCACCGCGGTCACCTGCGTGCCCTTGTACGGGTCGAAGTAGGTCTTCGACAGGCCCTCGAGCGTCAGCGACTTCATGTGCGCGTCACCATTCCCCAGCGCTGCCCGGTCGCGCGCTCGATCGGCGCGAGCACCCAGGCGTCCACCACGTACCAGAGCGCGCCGAGGATCACCATGCCGAGCATGATCTCGACGACCGAGCCCGCTCGGCGCGCGTCGAACATCAGGAAGCCGATGCCGCTGGTGCCGACGATGATCTCGGCGGCGATCAGCGCGCGCCAGCCGTAGCCGAGGCCGTTGCGCAGCCCGGTCATCACGTTCGGCAGAGCGCCGGGCAGCAGCACCTCCCAGACCACGCGCGCCGGCGACGCGCCGAGGCTGCGCGCGGCGCGCACCAGGTCGGTCGGCACCGAGCGGATGCCGAGCACGGTGTTCAGCACCACCGGGAACAGCACCGTGTAGACGATCACGAAGGTCATCGTCGTGAGGCCGAAGCCGAACCAGATCAGCAGGATCGGCAGCCACGCGATGTCGCCCACCGCCTGGAAGAACAGCAGTACCGGCCACAGCGCCGTGTGCGCGCGCCGGCTGGTGCCGATCAGCACGCCGAGCGGGATCGCGATCGCGATGCCGACCGCCGCGCCGACCGCGAGGCGCCCCACGCTGTCGGCGAGGTACTCGGGCAGGATCCCCTTGCGGACCAGCTCGACGAAGCTCTTCGCGACCTCGACCGGGCCTGGGAAGAACGCCTTCGGGAAGACCTCGAGCGCGGAGGTGATCCACCACGCGGCCACCAGCGGCACGAACGGCAGGATCGAGCGCAGCGCGGGCCACGCGGTGGTCGCGCGGACCCAGGCGCGCTGCACGCGCTGCCATGCGGTGGGCGAGGGTACGGGGCCCGGCACCGTTGCGCTCATCAGGCCCTCACCATCCCCCAGCGCTCGCTGGTCAGCCGCTCGAGCGGCGCCAGCAGCAGCCGGTCGAGCGCGAGCCACAGCACGCCGATCACCACCATGCCGAGCACGATGACCTCGGTCTTGTAGAAGTCGCGCGCGGCGAAGAGCATGTAGCCGAGGCCGACGTTGGTCGCGATCATCTCGGCCGCGATCAGCCCGCGCCACGCGAAGCCGAGGCCGGTGCGCACGCCGGTCACGATGTTGGGCAGCGCGCCGGGCAGCAGCACCTCGGTCAGCATCGCCCGGCGACCGGCGCCGAGCGATGCGGCCGCGTGCCGCACGGCCATCGGGATGCTGGAGACGCCGAGCAGCGTGTTGTAGGCGACGACGAAGAACACCGCGTTGAAGATCACGAAGGTGATCGCCCCGAAGCCGTAGCCGAACCACAGCGTCGCGATCGGGATCCACGCGATGCCGGCGAGCACCGAGAAGAAGCGCACCAGCGGCGTGAAGAACGCGGCGACCGCGGGCACGGTGCCCATGGCGACGCCGAGCGGGATGCCGATCGCGAGCGCGATCGCCGTGCCGGCGGCGACCCGTCCGAGGCTCGCCGCGATGTGCGCGAGCAGCGTGCCGTCGGCGAGCGCCTCGGCGCCGGCCTGCACGACCGCCCCGACGCCGGGGAAGACGCGCGGGTCGACGTCGAACGCCCTGACGACGACCGCCCACAGCACGACGAGTCCGGCCAGCGGCAGCACGAAGGTCAGCGCGGCGCGCGCGCGACCTGCCAGGCCGTGTCTCGGCCCGCCTGCGAACATCGGGGTGCGTCTCCTCGGTGCCGCGCGGGCCCGTTCGGCACCCGCGTCGTGGGCGGCATGCTAGCCGGTGTCGCCGCACCGCGGCAATCGGGGCGGCGGGGGCGCGGAACGGGCGTCGCCGCACGGCGTGGCCGCGGTCGAGCCGCCGTTCCTCGGGCCCGAGCCCCCGGTGGCCCTCCGGTCGGCGTGCGCGACCGGGCGGGCGACGCTAGAATGCTGCAGTCGCACAACGACCCTTCAGGTCGGTGCCGATCGCCCGCACCCGAGGCGGCCGGCCCGACGGAGCCCGCCGACATGGAAGACTTTCTGCTCGTGCTCGACGACGACCTCCTCACCGCCGTGCAGGCGATGATCGAGATGCTCGTCGGGCTGATCCGCTGACGCGGAGCGCGTCCTCGCGGACGCGCGCCCGTGCGCCTCAGCGCGCGTTCGCGCCGAGCTCTGCCGGCGGCTGCCAGCCGCCGCCCAGCGACTTCATCACGTCCACGCTCGCCGACAGCCGCGCCTGGCGGTTCTGGATCGCCGCCAGCTCGGCCACGTTCAGCGTGCGCTGCGCGTCGAGCACCTCGAGGTACGCCGAGTAGCCGGCCTCGTAGCGGATCTGCGTGACCCGCAGCGCCTCGCGCGCGGCCTTCAGCCGCGCCTCGACGTCGGCCTCCGACTCCGCGGCCGCGCGCAGCGTGTCGAGCGCGTCGGCGACCTCTCGCCACGCGCCCTGCACGGTCTTCTCGTATGCCGCTGCGGCCTGCTCGGCGCGGGCCTCGGCCTCGCGCGTGCGCGCCCGATAGCGGCCGGCGTCGACGATCGGCCAGACCACCGAGCCGCCGATCGACCAGACGCGCCCGCCGCTGCTCGCGATGTTCTCGAGCGCCGCGGCCTGCCCGCCGAGGAAGCCGGTGAGGGAGAAGGTCGGGTACTCCTGCGCCTTCGTGACGCCGATCAGCGCGGTCGCGCTCGCGAGCGAGGCCTCCGCCTGCCGGATGTCGGGACGTCGCTCGAGCAGCGTCGAGGGCAGCCCGACCGGCGGCATCGGCGGCACCGGCAGCGCGGCGAGGTCGCCGGGGGGCACCGTGGCGCCGGGTGCTCCGGTCAGCACCGCGAGCTGGTGATCGACCAGCGCGCGCTGGCGCTGCAGCTCGCGAAGCTGCACGCGCGCGTCGGCGAGCGACGCGGTCGCCTGCTGGACGTCGAGGTCGGAGGCGACGCCGCCCGCGGCGCGGCGGCGCGCGAGGTCGAGGGAGTCCTCGCGGGCCTTGACCGTGCCGCGGACCGACGCCGCCTGCGCGTCGAGCGAGCGCAGCGCGAAGTACGCCTGCGCGGTCGCGCCGGCGAGCGCCAGGCCCACCACGCCCTCGGCGTAGCGGCTGCCGAGCGCCTGCGCGCGCGCGGCCTCGTCGGCGCGGCGCAGCTTGCCCCAGAAGTCGAGCTCGAAGGTCGTCGACAGCACCAGCCGGTTGGCGTTCTGCAGCACCGGCGCGCTCGAGGGCAGCGGGATCGCGCCGATCGTGCTCGCGCGCGACCGGGTCGAGGCGCCCTGCAGGTCGATCTGCGGGAACATCGCGGCGCGCGCCTGCGCGAGCACCGCCTCGGTCTCGTCGACGCGCGCGGCGGCCGCGCGGACGTCGGCGTTGCGCACCAGCGCGTCGTCGACCAGCTTCGTGAGCATCGGGTCGCCGTAGAGCGTCCACCAGCGCGGCTGCACCGCGGCCGCGGGCTGCGCGGCCTCGCCGGGGAACGCCGCCGGCAGCGCGACCTCGGGCCGCCGGTGGTCGGGACCGACCGCGGCGCAGCCGGCGAGGACGGCCGCGAGCAGAGCGGCCGGCGCGAGCCTGCCGACGGGGTGGCGCGGGTCCATCAGACTTCTCCCTCGGTGACGCTCGCCGGCGGCGTGCGGCGCGCCTCGGCTCCCGCGTGGTCGTGCGAGGGCCGCGGCTTGCGCGCGAGCAGGGAGTAGAACAGCGGCACGAAGATCGGCGCGACGAAGGTCGCGACGATCATGCCGCCGAACACGCCGGTGCCCATCGACTGGCGCGCGGCGGCGCCCGCGCCGGTCGCGATCACCAGCGGCACGACGCCGAGCACGAACGCGAGCGAGGTCATCACGATCGGCCGGAACCGCAGCCGAGCGGCCTCGGCGGCCGCCTCGGCCGCGGTCTTGCCCTGCTGCATGCCCTGCATCGCGAACTCGGCGATCAGGATCGCGTTCTTCGCGGCCAGCCCGATCAGCACCACCAGCCCGATCTGGAAGTAGATGTCGTTGTTCATCTGGCGCAGCAGCACGGCGCCCAGCGCGCCCGCGAGCGCGAACGGCACCGCGAGGATCACCGACAGCGGCACGCCCCAGCGCTCGTAGAGCGCCGACAGGATCAGGTAGACCATCACGATCGCGAAGCTGAACGCGAAGATCGACGCGCGGCCGGTGCGCTTCTCCTGGAACGCCTGGCCGGTCCACTCGGCGCTGTAGCCCGGCGGCAGCACGTCGCGCGCGACCTGTTCGACCGCGGCGATCGCCTCGCCCGACGAGAAGCCGGGCTTCGCGCCGCCGAGCACCTTCGCGGCGATGTAGCCGTTGTAGCGCTCGATCTGCTCGGGCCCGATGATGTTCGAGACGGTGATCAGCGACTTGAGCGGGATCATCGCGCCGGTCGTCGCCGAGCGCACGAACGGCGTGCCGAGGTCCTCGGGGTTCGCCCGGTAGGGCGCATCCGCCTGGATCGTCACGCGGTAGGTGCGGCCCGAGCGGTTGAAGTCGTTGACGTAGAGCGAGCCCATCTGCGCCTGAAGCGCCTGGAACACCTCGGCCTGGCTGACGCCGAGCGCGAGCGCCTTCTCCCGGTCGACCTCGACGCGCAGCTGCGGCACCGTCGGCCGGTAGAACGTGTTGTTCCCGGCGAGCGTCGGGTGCGCGTTCAGCGCGGCGATGAACTGCTGCGTGACCTGGGCGAGCCGCTGCGGGTCGGCGTCGAGCCGGCCCTGCACGTAGACCTCGTAGCCGCCGGCCTGGCCCAGGCCCTGGATCGCCGGCGGCACGAACGCGAACGCGATGCCGTCGCGCAGCGCGAAGCCCGCGCCCATCACCTGCCGGGCGAGCTCGGGCGAGGTCTGCGTGCGCTGGTCCCAGGGGACCATCGGCAGGAACATCGTCGCGGCGTTCGACTTGTTGCCGCCGCCGATCAGGTCGAATCCGTTGATCGCGAAGAACGCCTCGATCGCCGGGTTCTTCGCGACCATCTGGCGCAGCGTCTCGGTGGTGCGCGCGGTGCGCTCGAGCGTCGCGCCGTCGGGCAGCTGCGCGGCCGCGATGATGTAGCCCTGGTCCTCGGGCGGCACGAAGCTGCCGGGCACGCGCATCAGCAGGTAGACCGTGCCGCCGACCATCGCGAGGAACAGCAGCACCGCGATCGCACGGTGGCGCAGCCCGAGGTGCACCGCGCCGAGGTAGCGGCGCGTGACGAAGCCGAAGCCGCGGTCGAAGGTGCGGAAGAACGCGCCCATCACCCCGCGCCGCGCCTCGTGGGCCTTCAGCAGGATCGCGCACAGCGCAGGGGTCAGGGTCAACGCGACCACGCCCGAGAGCACGACCGCGATCGCCACGGTGACCGCGAACTGGCGGTAGAGCTGGCCCGCGAGGCCGCCGAGGAACGCGACCGGCACGAACACCGCGCACAGCACCAGCACGATGCCGATGACCGCGCCCTGCACCTCGCGCATCGCCTCGATCGAGGCCTCGACCGGGTTCATGCCCTCCTCGCGCATCAGCCGCTCGACGTTCTCGAGCACGACGATCGCGTCGTCGACGACGATGCCGATCGCCAGCACCATCGCGAACAGCGTCAGCGTGTTGATCGAGAAGCCGAACAGCCACAGCCCGGCGAAGGTGCCGATCAGCGACACCGGCACCGCGAGCATCGGGATCAGGGTCGCGCGCCATGTCTGGAGGAACACGAACACCACGATGACGACGATCACCGCCGCCTCGAGGATCGTCTTGAGCACCTCGCGGATCGACGCCGACACGAAGCGCGTGGTGTCGTACGGGATCAGGTAGCCGACGTCGTCGGGGAATCGCTCGCGCTGCAGCTGCGCCATCCGCTTCTTGACCGCAGCGCCGGTGTCGAGCGCGTTCGCGCCCGACTGCAGGAACACCCCGAGCGCGAGCGAGGGCTTGCCGTTGACGAAGCTCGACGCGTCATAGCTCTGCGCGCCGAGCTCGATGCGGGCGACGTCCTTGAGCCGCAGCACGCCGCCGCCGCCGCCCGAGCGCAGCACGATCTCGCCGAACTGCTCGGGCTCGACGAGCCGGCCGCG
>Ga0315899_10004302_pt1 | contig 15411 bp, 16 predicted proteins | sample LakEriMetagenome_2_FD_203518 | JGI IMG/M metagenome (GOLD analysis project Ga0315899, IMG submission 203518) | Freshwater fungal communities from buoy surface, Lake Erie, Ohio, United States - Buoy 4 MA112 | ecosystem: Environmental > Aquatic > Freshwater > Lake | place: USA: Lake Erie, Ohio... | reverse complement strand
ATGTCCACTCACACGGTGAACATCTCCCGCACTGGCTCTGGCACCTCCGCTGAAGCCAACTTCCTGACTGCCGCATCGGTCATCCGTGCCGCTAACGTCCTTGGCGAAAATGCTGGTCTTCTGACTAACATTGCCATGCACAGTTCGGTGTATTCGTATCTCCAAACTGTGGGGATGTTGGTCTTCTCGACCTCCTCGCTTTCGTCGGGCGGGAATATCGCTTGGGGGTCGGGCGGAGTAGGTATCACCAGCACTCAGATCGCTAGCTTTGCTGGTCTGAACGTCATCGTTGATGACCAGCTGGCTCCCACCCTTGACGGAACTAACGGGGACAAGTACCCCGTTCTGCTCTTCGGCCAAGGTGCTGTCCAGCAGGGCATCCAGCAGGACTTCAGGGTGGAATATGAGCGTTCGATTCTCAGCAAGCAGGACGTCGCATCTTGCGATTACCACCAGCTGCTGCACATCGACGGCGTTTCTTACACCGGCACCGACAACCCGTCAAACACGGATCTGTCTACCGCTGGTAGCTGGGCGCTGAAGTACGATCACCGCCAGATTCCCATCGTCAAGATGGTGGTTAATACGCCTTTTGCCGCTACTCCCTGAGCTACGGTTTCGGCGGAATGTTCGGGGCTCTTCGGAGCCCCTTTTTTTATGCTTCGCCAATCCAGACCCAGCCTTTGCTGTGGCGAATAGCACCCTGCTTGAGCTTGCTCAGGTTTGCAGCGCCAAAGCGGGCAGTCAACTCCTTAGCAGGGCACACAACCTCGCCGTGCTCAGGGTGCCGCCAAACTTGGGGCTTGAGCTTAGCTTCTGAAATTGCGGCCCCCCTGTTGGGCGATTTTGCCCAGCCAATCCGTGAAGCCCTTGCTTTTACCTCAGGATCAGCCCCGGCGGAGATCGCGGCGCGATGAGACGCTGAAAGCGAGCGCCCCGTCATAGCGCGAGAAATTGCATTGCGATGCTCAGCAGTGATGATTTGATTCGCCCGCGCTGCCTTGATTTTCTCAATCGTTTCCGGCAGGACCACTTTGCCTCGCTCAGCGTTGGCAATTCTTTCCCGTGTTTCGGCGCTGACAACGCGCCCAACAAGGTGCGGATATGACTCCTTTTTGTTGTTTTCACGGATGCGGCGCTTGGCGTCTTCAGTGTGCGCGTAACCGCTGATGCCATCACCACCATCGGTAAGGTTGCGAAGGCAGCCAGCGCCAAGATCTTTTCTGCCCAGGCAGGCGATCAGCGCGATCTCGTACTCGATAGCTTCGGGGTCGGTCAGGCCGTCAATCAGGATCTTGCGGCGGTCCTTGGGCGGAAGGGCAATGCCGTGGCGCTCATCAATGCGCTTGCCGGTGCCTTTGCCGATGTAATAGGGAGTGCCGTCAGTCCGCAGGTAGGCGTAGACGTAGAAGCGGCGCTCGGTTACGGTTTTCATGGCTGGTCGTGGTAGCGACTGGTCAGAAGGGGAGGTTGCCGCCTCCCTTTCACCACATTATGGGGTCTACCCCTGCGCAGCGTCAAGCCTTCGGGGCTGTACCCAGGATCCAGCCCAGGTCACCCAGGGTCTGGTAGTCAGCTCCTAGCCGTGCCTGGTACTGCGCTTTGGTTTCCACGGGCCTAGCACCGGTGTAGTAGCCAGAGGTGCCAACAGCAATTGGGATGCTGGAAGCACGGGGGGAGACAGCGGCACCACCACCTCCTCCGCCACCTGTACCACCTGGGGCGTCCTGCACCTCGGCCACGAACGCATCCACGGTTTCAATCGGAGTGTCGATCACCGGGGCAGAATCCCCAGCACCACCTGCGGGCTGTGTGCCATCGGGATCTGGGCTAACAGTTGGCGCCGCCTTGGCGGTAGCAGTAGCGGCTTTTTTGGTAGCCATAGGTAGGCAGATGAACTACCCCTATTGTGCCTGCGTAGACTGGGTTTACCCGGCGTGAGGCTTGTGGTGGGCTGCATCCGTCTTTATGTCGAGCCCAGCGACAAGCTGCCGGCCACTATGCGGCCAGAAGCGTTTGTCTCTGTGATCGACTGCAACCCTGAACAGGCGCGTGATCTCAAGCGCCGTTTGCAGCGTCAGGGCTACGAGGTGCTGTGCGTACCGCTCTGATTACTGCTGCCAGTATTTGACTAAGCGCACCTTGTCACCGAGCACCTGCTGCAGGGTCTGGCCAAGCAGGCCCGTGGTGCCGTAGTTGAAGCGAAGGTCGGCCACGGTGCAGTCTTCCTCAGTGTCAGAGGAGAAGGTCAGCCTGGCGACAGTGCCCTGACGGATGCGTGGATCTAGGGCCTGTGGGTTGATGCAATAGCCCTCGTAGACAGTGGAAACAACATCAACACCAGGCTGATCGCGTTCGTTTGCCGCACCAGAGCGGCGCAGGTATAGCTCATAGGTAAGCGTGGTAGTCAGGGCCACTACGTTGCCTGTATCAGGGTCAACGGTGACGCCAGCATCGGCAACGGTAAAAACGGCCGTAGCGTTCTTGAGAGCGACGAGAGCAGACGCCACCTCTGAGTCCTCTTTTCATAGGTTTCCCAGACGGGGAAAGCTAGGAGCAGCAAGGGAAGTGAGCTGTGGCGGGGACTCTTGGTGAAGCCCAGCTAGAGCTATCTATCGACGGCAAAGCCCTTGAAGTCGGCCTTGCCAAGGCTAGAAAGGATGTAGAAGGCTTTAGCGCTGCAGCCGCAAGTGGTTTTCAGCGAGCTAATCAGGCAACGATTGGGTTGTCAACGGCGATAGCTGGCATTGCTGGGGCCGCTGCTGTTGGCTCACTGTTTAAGACGGCAATCAATGAGGCAGTCCAGCTAGAGACAATTAGTAGGCGGTTAACCAATACGCTTGGCAAGCAAGGCGCTGGGCAGGCGCTGAGCTTCACCAAGGGGCTGGCTGATCAGCTTGGCCTTAGCTTCAAGACCCTCTCAGGGACTTTTGCCAGTTTCACTGCAGCAGCGTCAGGCGCTGGCGTCCCGTTGCAGCAGCAAAAGGATCTGTTCGCAGCTGTCGCCAAAGCGGGTCAGTCTCTTGGCCTGTCAAACGAACAAATCAGTGGGAGTTTCCTGGCGCTGCAGCAAGTGGCTGCAAAGGGCACCGTGCAGATGGAGGAACTGCGCGGGCAGCTGGGTGAGCGCCTACCGATCGCTTTCGCGGCAGCTGCCAAAGGCTTGGGCCGTACGCAGCAAGAACTGATCAAATTGGTTGAAACAGGCCAGCTGTCGTCATCGCAGTTTTTCCCTGCGTTGACCAGGGGCCTTAATGAAATGACCGCAGGAGCAGGCGGTGCTGAAACTGCTGCGCAGAACTTTCAAAAGCTGCAAAACGCATGGGACGAGTTGATGGCCAGCTTTGGCCAGAGCTTGCTGCCACTGGTTATTGAGCAAGTAAAAAATCTAGGCGTTGTTGTTGAGGGCCTTGGGCGAAAGTTTGAGGCGGATAAGCTCGGCTTCGGCACGGGTGGCGCGGGCCTGCTTGGCATCCTGAGCGATCAAGCGATCAATGCCACTGAGTCGTTAAAGGCCATTGGCCGTGAAGCTGGGCTAAGCAGCAAGGAGCTTCGAGCACTTTGGTATGACGCGCTAAAAGCGGAAGGGATTAAAAACCCAGCTCTTGCCAACGATCAGTCAATTCAGCGAGTGCTGGATAAGACCAAGGAGCTGGCCGCTGCACGCTCGAAAGGCAAGACAGACATCAATGCTGAAGCCGCCGAGGCGCAGCGACTGCTGGGCATTGCTGCGGCGCGATCAGACGCGGAGCAGAAGGTGCTTGCTCCTGCGAAGGAACGGCTGCGTGTCGCTCAAACCTTGAACGCGCTCGACGGCCCAGCGCGTCAGGCGGCAGAAGCGAATCTGGCGATTGATATAGCTCGCGCCAAATATGCAAAGGCCCGTGCCGAGGCTGATAAGGCATCGTCGCAGCCTGGCAATGAAGCTGGAACGGCAAAGCTGCAGGCGGCAGCAGATGCCGCAGGTGCGGACCTCAACGCTGCAATGCTCACTGCAGGTGAGGCGATGAAGGCCGCGGCGAAGGACGCTGCTGAGCAGCTCAAGAGTGCTGGTGAATCACTGAAGGGCAGCCTGCGCAGCAACCTCGATCTGCTGAACGGGCCAATTCGCCAGAAAGTGCTTGAGGAAGCTCGCAACAGCCTTAACCAGTCGTTGTCAACGGGGCGTTATGACGCGCAGGCCGTGAACGCAGGGATCAAGACGAACCAAGATCTACTGGATATGGCAAGCAAGCTGGAGGGCATCAACGCCAGCTTCGACGCCTACGACAAGGCACAGGCACAAGTAGCGAAAACGCAAGAACAGCTTGGCGTGAGCTTCACCGACCTCGGCGTCAAACTGGATCAGACCGCTGCTGAGATGGCGTCCTTGGCCAAGAAAGACTGGAACGTCTACGTCAATGGCCAAAACGTCTCGGGCTATGGCGAGATGGTCGCCGCCATGAACAGGGGATTCTGATGACGCTCACAATCGGCACCTGGACCTATAGCGGCAACGCTTACACCGCTCAGCCCTTTGGGTATGAGGAGGTTGACGTGCGCTTGGGGCATACGGCCAAGAAGTGCCGCGTTGGCGCAATGCTCACCGCAGCTGAGTGGCAAGCGTTGCTGGGTGTCTATGACACTTGGCGCGACTTGCGCATTCAGGACCCCGACAGCAAGACCAGCAACAGTGTCGGCACAACCGTTGCGGTGACGATGGCGGCCAATGGCATCAGCTGGACAGCAGTGCCCTGTTGGTTCATCACGGCGCCGCAGGGTGAGCAGCTTGGCGCGTTCGTGCAGGCAACGGTAGAGCTGGTGGATGCTGCGCAGTCCTTAGCTCTGCTGCATCAACAGGAGCTGCTGAGCAAAGCTCGCTATCACTTCGGCACCTGGACAATCGGTACGACGGTGGTGCAGTTGCTGCGGCCGCCCGAGGCATATCAGGATGCGCCCGCGATGGCGTTAACCGCTGGCGGGCACAGCTACATCACTGGCCCGCTGACGGCGACGAGGGTGCGGCAGATCGAGGGCGACACCGACGCCGCGGGCTGGGCTGCCATTCAAAGCTGGTACGAAACCACCATCGCCACAGCGCCTAGTGTCGGCGACTGGTGGCCCGTGAGCGCACCAACGGCCACGGCAGAAGCGCAGATTGTGGCGGGTGCTCGTAGCGACATCTATACCGTGTCCATCGCACTGGGGCAGGCGCACTGATGGCGACGATTGATATTCGCGCCACTGTCACCTGCAGCTTGGGTGAGCTGATTAGCGGGTCAGTCAACGATGACTACATCCAAGGCGGCGGAGTCGTAAAAACCAGGGGCAGCTGTGAGCTCCTTGGCATTCATGCTCCTGCTGTTGGCACTGCAGTCACATTCAGCTATGTCGCAGGCGGAGCAACCAAGACGCTGCCGCGGAAGCTGCGTGTGCTCAGCAGCTTTGCTGATCCGTTCCGCAAGACCACCAAGGTAGAGCTCGGCTGCCTGCTGACCTACAAGAGCGCGGTGACGCCAGTGCCGACCGTAGACGGCCAGGCGGCAATCACCAGTGGCCGTCAGCAGCAGTGCCTGAACGGTTATGCCGAGTATCCAGCGGACGCCAAAGTTCCGTTCCCAATTCGTGCATCAGGTGTGATGCAGCTGTGCCTGGACAGGCTTGGAATCACGGCAAGCGGCAACCCGCTGACCAATGTGTTTCTGCGCGAGAGCTTTGACCTGAGCAGCGGCTACGTCAACGTCATCTCTGAGTTGCTGGAGTCGGAGGGGTATTTCGGCTACATGGACGAGGCAGATGTGCTGCAGGTGCGTGACCTGACAGCAGAGGGTGGCAGCGGGCCAGTTGTTGATGGCGCGTCATTGATTGACCTTGGCGCGATCGGGGTGGGTGATCTGCCAGGTGAGGCCGTGGTCGTTCGTTACGACAGCCTTTCGCTGGACGGCAACCTCGACACAAGCGGTTCATCGTCTGGCCAGCAAGCCCTTAAGCAGGCCGACTGGGAAAAAGACGAGGTGGTGGGCAGCCTTCAGACCCTTGAGGTCCGTTACACCAGCCCCAGTGGCGGTGCGCAGACAGCGACCGTCACGTTCACGCCTTACAGCGAGACGGTGACGGAATACGGGAAAGATCAGTCGTGGCAGGACACCGTTTGCATCATCAGTTCCCTCCGTGGTGAAGGTGCGGACTTGACCAATTCAGTGCTTAAGCGGACGACGCACGAGCGCTGTGTACTTGGCGCTGTGGCCAGCAACTACTGCAGTGAGCTCCTGAGCAGTGGCTTCGCGGTGGACCTGGGCAGAGAAGGCCAGGTCAGAACGGAGGAGGAATACGAGTACGACCAGAAAGGAGAAACAACCCGCCGCATCCGCCGCACCTATGAGCCCTTCTTCAAATGGATGGGCGGCATCGACATGACCTACGTGTACGCCACGGCCAGCGGCGTCGAGGCGGTGCCAGCGCCAGCCGATGAGGTGCTGACGGAAGAGGTGATCGAAACTTACGAAACGATCTATGGGCGACGGCCTCCGTTCTTGCTGTCCAAGCCTGGTGAGGTCTATGAGCCGCCGATTGAAGCGCAGAAGACGACGACCACCACGTATCAGAACTGGGCGCTGACGCAGCAAGGGCAGCAGGGCGCTGCGCAGATCAAGGAGTCGGCGCCGTTTGCCAATGCGGCAGAGGCAATGGCGTGGCTGAAGCGCGTTGCGCAAACCCTGGTCCTAGTGGACACGCAGCTGCAAACCGATCGGACCAGGAACACTGCTGGCCAGGTCCGCGCCCAGTCAGCGCTGCGCTTGGGCGGTGACAGCAAAAAGAGCGCCAACACCGAGGCTCGTTTGATTTACGCGCTTGGTTCGGCGAGCTCTGAACGGTTTGCGACGTTTTCAATGCCGTATCAAAGCGATGACTACCTGACGCCTGCGGGGGTGGTCATTCATAGCGATGCCTCTGGCAAGGCCCTGCGTTATGGGCGTATTCAGAACAGGCTGCTGCTGGGCAACCGCAATGGGGCAAACCTGCAGCTGCCGCCAAGCAAGATGCCAGCCCATCCGTTTGATCCGCTGTACCTCAGCGACGGATCGCTGATGGTGCAGTACAGGGCCAATGCAATCAACTGGGCATTTTCAAAGGATGGGATTGTCTCCAGCGTTGACGCGCTGTATTGGGGCGTTGCTGGTGGCAGTGGAACGCCGTGGGTTCCCGTAGCGCCTGGCATAACGACGTTTCCACCACTGCCGCCTGTGGTCGGCGGGGAAACGAGTGTGCCTGGCCTGGTGCCACCGTGGAACGAAACCGTCCCAACCGTTGGCATTACCCGTACGACTGCAGCGGTTCAGGACTTCAACTATGTGATCGGATCACTGGGCACAGAGGACCTGGGCGTGGTGGTGACGCGCACCAAGATGCAGTACAGCGCGAGGTTGTCAGCTGACGGCAGGGTGTTCAACCTGACGGGCGCTGACGCCAACTGGAAGCAGGTTCGCGGATTTGCTGCACAGGCAGGTGCCTTCAACGTCACGGGCATGGCGGCAGACCGCCTTGGCTTCTACGTGTTGAAGGGCGAAAGCGGTGCGCTGAACGTTGGCTTCAGGGTTGCAGAGCTGCTGTATCAGCGCATTGCACCGCTGGGTGCTGGTGCGTTTCTGTTGGATGGCCACGCAGCTGGCAGCTTCAACGGCAAGGGAATGGCACTGGATGGCACCACGTTCCTCGTGACAGGTCAGGACGCAACGTTCAGCGTGGTGCGTCGGATTACGGCAGAGGCTGGTGTATTTGTCCTGACGGGCCACGATGCGATGAACCAGCAGGACGATTATTTCAGCACCTGGGCAACTGAAACCTATGGCTACGAGAGGGCCTACTACCCTGAGTGGTGGGCGGACTAACTAGCCTGAGGTATCGCTGAGCGACTATGGCCGCACCAAATTTACGAGCCCCGACAACAGTGACGGGCAAGACGGCGCCAGCAGCGTTGACGGTGACGCTGGCTTCGGTGCTTAGCAATGCAGCGTCTAGCGGGAAGGTGTTGAAGGTGAACACCATCCGCGCTGCCAATGTTGGGGCGGGTGCGGTGACGGTTGAGATCGCGGTGCGCCGTGGCGCGACGACAAGCTATCTGCTGAAAGGCGGGGCAATCGACGCGGGTAAGACCCTGATCGTCACTGACAAGAACGAATACGTGTATTTGGAGGAAGGCGACGAGCTGCAAGCAAAGGCGTCGGCCGCTACCAGTGTCGACCTGACCGTGAACTACGAGGAGATCAGCTGATGGCTATTTCCGTCGATTATCAAGTTTGGACAAACACTGGCTACAACTGGCTGGACAAAACAACGCCGACGGGTGCTGCGCTGCAAATCAATGACAAGCTGGTTGCTTGGGTCGCTGCGGTTAATGCAAACGCAAGCAATGCGACTAGGCAGGTTACGATCAAAAAGGGGCCAGCGGATAGTACAAGCGCCAACTTTGTCGGCTGGGTGATTGAATGCGCGAGCCCCAACCCTGGCGGCACTTTTTATCCGCATCTGTATAGCAATTCAGCGACTGCGGCCACTGCAGGAGTTCAAGAGACTTGGACTTTTAACACAGCAAACGGCGGCTATGGAACGCCTGGGGGCTCTGGAGACGGCAGAACGAACGCGACCTGGAACGCCACTGCATCTGTTTCGGCTGAGTTCGCGGTAGCTACCGATTCCACAAATGGGCAAGAGTTTTTTGCCCTGGGTTGGCGACATTCCGATGCCACCAACAATGGTTGCCTTTGCATTTTCAAGGACAACAACGGCGACTGGGCGGGTGCAGGCACGCTAAACGGAACAAATTACGGTTCGTTTTACATGCCCGTCCATACAACCCCTAAAAGGGCGTTCGGAATCGCCGTTGCTGATACGACGTCACTTACCGCAGGTTCCGCCTATCGGCTGGCAATACGAATGAATAGTGTCACCGGGTTTTTGCCTACAGCAGGCACTGAATACACAAGCGCTGTCAGTAGCACAAACCCAGACGCGCTCTGCACAAACTCCAGCACGACTGGTTTTGCATTCGGGAGATTTGCAACGCTTGCCTCGGGGAAAACAGCGGTCTGCCTTGGCGGTTGCATCTTTGTGAGGTATTGATCATGCCTTGGTCAACGATGGGCGCTGGCAATGGCTTGGGCACGCAGCTGACAACTCTGCGCGTTGCAGTTTCAGGCGCCAATGATGGAACATCCATCAGGCTTTCTGTGCTGGATTCGGGCACTCCTGAAAGCCACACGAGGAGTCCTTTTTACAAAGGTCTTGTTGCTTTTGATGCGTTGGGCCGTCCTTACGCGATTGGCGCCAGCGCAGATTTTCCAATAGTGCCCAAGTGGCGAAAGGTCGTCAGACAGATCGGGTAAGCTAGGTCAAAGTGCGTCGGCAATGGCCTCTTTCCAAAAGTTCAATAGCTTCGTCGAAGCGTTGGCTGAGAAGAAGCACGACCTGGGGACCGACACCCTGAAGGTGATGCTGACCAACACAGCGCCTAACAGCGCTACCGCTGCCAAATACTCTGACGTGGCCGGCAGCAATGAAGTTGCCGCTGGTAACGGCTACACCACTGGAGGCAACGCCGCAGCAGTGACGAGCTCTGTTCAGACTGGTGGCACTTACAAGTTGGTCCTGGGCGACCCTGCCACATGGTCTGCAGCAGGCGGCAGCATCGGCCCGTTCCGCTACGCCGTCCTCTACAACGATTCCGCTCCTAACAAGGAGCTGATCGGGTTCTGGGACTACGGCAGCAGCATCACCTTGGCTGCTGGCGAATCCTTCGCTGTGGATTTTGATCCCACCACTGGCGTTCTCACCATCGTTTGATCGTCATGGCCGTTGCGCTGACCATTAGCACCAAAGAGCTGGAGCGCCAGGCCAAGCTGGTCTTTGAAGGCAAGGCGTACAAGCTGTTTCTTGCGGCCAATAGCGGTGGCTTGACTGCTGAATCGACTGCTGCGGCATGGGAAGCCGTGGAAGTCAGCGGTGGTGGCTACAGCGCTGCGACTGGCACCCTTGCTGCAGGCGCTTACAGCGCTGGCAACGCACGCTATGAGCTGCCGACCATCAATGCCACATTCACCGCTACGGGCGGTGGCTTCAACTACAACACGATCTGTCTGCGGATTGGGACTGAGCTCTACTTGCACAGCATCACGACTGAAACCCCCTCGATCACGCTGTCTGCTGGTCAAAGCAAGAGCTACACGATCACGCTGGCACAGGACGACTGATGGCAACGTTCATCAACGTCACGGTTGGTGAGGCGGGGCTGCTTGAACAAGACCGACAGCAGCGTGAGGTGCAGCGGCTTGCTGCATCAGAGCAGCGGCAACGCAGCAAGCTGAGCCGTCAGAAGAAGACCAGTGAGCAGGAACCAAATGGACGTGAGGTGAAACGTCTGCCTGTTCTGCGGTCGCCTGCTGCCAATCGCACCCCTGTTGGTGGTGCCGTGATGGGTGTGACCTATGAGATGTATTCGGACAACTACGCTGCGCGTACATCCAAGCTGCGTGTTGGAACACCCGATTTCCAGGTGGTTGCTGAGGTGGGTGGGATCAGTGACCCTGACTTGAGGGTGATCAACGATGTGACCCTGCCCGCGAGTGGTAACAACGGCACGGTGGTTGAAGCTGTCGGCGGCATTCACTACGTTGACAGCAGTTTTGCTAACCCCTATCAGGCTTGGTCGGGTCTGTATGCAACGGGCGTTGGCGCACCGCCGCTTTTGTATCAAGGCACGGCTCCGCCACCGTCCAAGTCAGAAGTGGACACCTGGACGGCCTTTTATGACACGTATTCAACGGATCAGTCGCGTCAGTTTGTGGTGCCTGCTGGCGGACAGAACTGCGTCTTTATTTACGTGCATAACAAGCTGAAAATGTATAACATCTACCGTCGCATCAGGCGTAGAGAGCAAACGACTGAGAACGCACGAACTGAGGCGGCGATGGCGCCTGGTATCGGCACGGGTACGTGGTACGACATGCGGCAAGTCAACCGAACCATTTATGAATACGTCAACACTCAGACCTTTGCGGCGTATGAGATTTTTGCATTCTTGGTGACGCCAAGGGCTGTGACGCAACTGACGGTGCCCAGCACTTTGGAAACCTTGATCAGGGCCATATGCCCTCCCGTGTCAGTCAATGGCACAACCAGCCGCTTGCTGGAATCTGCAGGCGGTCAGGTCAGCGGTTACGGCCCTGGTAGCACTAGCTATTTCTTTACGCTGCCTAATGTTTACGGAAACATGCCGAGCATTGATGACAGTGCCTGGCAAGCCAGTGCAACCTACGGGACGATTCCCTATGGCAACGATGTACTAGCCAAACAGTTTGGCATTGGCTGGCTGCAGTACAACGACCATAAGGGCTACTTCTTCTCGCCAGCAGTGTTTTCGTATCTGCAGGCAAGTTTGACCTTGACGGGCACTGATGCCAAGGATTACAGCGCCATGCGGCTGCAGTTAAACGGCAAGCCGCCGACCAAATACCTAGCCCCTTGCGTTCCCTTCTGCTCTGGTGACGACACCGAATTTTCGGTAACCAGAACGATGCCTGCAACCACGTCAGACGCTATCCCTGAAAGTAGCTTTCAGCCTGATCGGCGCTACGTCGTCAAGCGCGGGGAAGTCTCAGGGGGCACGCTTTACTACTGTTGGGACTGGGACGATAAGGCATATTGCCGCCAGCAGATGCTGGCACTAGGCTTTACCGCTCTCCCGTACGCAACATGACACCGAAGCAACTTCTCGATCAGCTTAAAGTGATGACACAGGCGGGGCGTTATGCGTTCCTGCATAAAACCGCCAACCAAAAGATCCTTAAGCAGTCACCTAAGTGAAGTCACTCCCCTTTGTTCAGAAGCCTGCGGTCAATAGCACTCGGCGGTGCGGGACAGCAGCAAGTGGCATCTTGGAGTTCCCTGTGATGGGTGGTCTGACGGTGGGGGAATCAGCAGTGATCACCCAGCTGCTTACCAGTGAGCAGAGCAGCTTTGTCAAAGGTGCGCAGATGGCTGATGCCATCGCCAGAAGCGAAAAAATCTCACTGACTGAAGCCTTTGCCGTTATTGAGGCGGCAATTAGCGGTGGCGGCCTGGAGCCTGAGGCTGATGCGATCCGTCTGCGCCACGCCAAGGAGATTGAAGAGGTGGCCAAGGTCTACGCCGCCGCTGGCCAGAAAAACATGAGCGCAACGGTCACGGCATTGATTCGCTGCCGTCTTGGGATGAGTGACTGGGACCTTGCAGATACCGATCAAATGCCTCGCGCTCTCTTCAACGACATCTGGCAGCTAGCGCAGGATGAGCAGGCGGCCGAAAACCAGCCAACCACTTCACGGCCTGACGAGGAAATGCTGGGAAAGCCGCCCGCGGGGAATGGAAAAAGCAAGAAACCGACTGGCGAGCCATTGGTTACGACCTGATCCGTGCGTTCCCGTCTGAGTTCAGTCGGCGGACGTTTAATCAGGAACTGCGGTTCGAGGTGCTGGAGGCATGGGAACAGCTGCAGCGGATTCGCCGTGAGGAAGCTGCACTGATGGAGCTGCCAGTGGCGCAGCTCACCAGTTTGATGGCCAACATCAATCGGGACAGCAAAAAAGCACCACAGCCATTCAGCCTGCAAGATTTCACGCTGTTCCGACGTGAGCTCGGCAACGAGGACGATGCGTTCCCGCCATTAGCTGCACTAGTGGCGCTGGCGCTGCGGCATGAAGGCAAGCTGCCTGCTGTGCTGATTGGCGTATGGCCATCGGTGTTGGCGGCTGCTGGTAAGGCAACCCATCCGCCGAAGCTACGGGCGCTAATCAGTGACGATGGCGAAGTCGCACTGCTGGCGCCAACACAAGAGGGCAAGCATTTCCGCGGGCTCCTGGCCGTCAGCACGTACCCCGTCAACGGCATGGTGCGTCTGCGCGACGTTGATCGACCGCTGATTAGTTATTCGGCAGAACTCAGTCCTAGCAACCATTTCAGCTATGTCGCTAGCGGTGAACTGGTCACTGTTCGGGGAAGCTAGAGAAAGGCTGGTGCGGTGGGGATCCCAGTTCGCAATCTGCGTGATGACCTGCAGACCTTGCTTGGCCATCAGCTGGGGACCTACACGCTTGCCAATGGCGCAAGTACCCCTGCGGTGTCTGTGCGAGCTGATAGCGAAAGCTTGGCAGCAGGAACCAAGGTCAGCGGCCTGGAGGTGGTGATCAACCGTCACCCTGTTCAAGATCCTGTGCTGCAGTACGAAAACGAGGAATGCGAAGAGCTGTGGGAAGTCTGGTTGCTGGCGTGGAATGACGCGGCACCAATCACCGATGCAGCGGCGCGAGTTGTAAAGCGCTATCCAGGCACCACCTTGCAGCAGATCACGCTGCCTGAAAGCTGGGGCCCAAAGCGGCAGGTGAAGATCACCCTCCGCAATCCCGCTGACCTACCGCTTGCGTTACGTGATGTGGATGGCGGTGAGTTTGGCCGCGGCCTGCCTGCAACGCTGGCGTATCTGATCCTTGACGGCGGCAACATCACTGATGGCACCACGGCCAACACCTATACAGGTGTGGCTGATGGCGGCGTGATTGTGTAAGGGAAACCTAGGCGGAGCCCTGCATAGGGCTGACATTTGCCTGGATAGGTATGGCCCCAAAGATTCAACACAAGCGCTCTGCTGTGGCTGGCAAGGCGCCGCTGCCTGCTGACCTTGAGTACGGCGAGATCGCGGTCAACTATGAGGCCAGCGATCCTGCGCTGTATGTGAAAGATTCGGCGAATGCCGTCAGGAAGATCGGCACGCAGCCTGATGCGACAGCATCGGTGAAAGGCATCGTGCAGCTGGCTGATGCTGCTGCGGTGACTGCAGGCACTGCTGGCCGCGTGGTTGATGCAGCTCAGCTGAAGGCTGTCAGTGATGCGGCAACGGCAGCGGATGACTGGACCCGCACGGGCACTACTCTGTCGCCCACAAATGCGGGCGATGTGGTTGAGGTGTCGGCGGGCACTGAAGCACTGCCTGGCCTGACGCCTGTTGGTGACCCCGATACGGGGCTATGGGCACCTGCAGCGGACACGCTGGCGCTATCAGTAAAGGGCGGTGAAGCCCTGCGTATCGATGACCAAAAGCGAGTAGGCATAGGGGTTTCTGGGCCTGGGGCGCCGCTACACGTTGCTGGCGTAGATGACATACTTCGTTTAACTGCAACAGCTCCATATCTGAGTTTCTACAACGGCGCTACACGGGTTGGATACATACGAGCGAACGCCCCAGGTGGTTCGTTTGGCATTGTCTCCGAAGACGCATCTACAATGATGCAGTTTTATACCAACAACAACCCAAGCCTGACTATTGCTGCCGGAGGCAACGTAGGGATTGGCTCTCAGACGCCTGGCAGTTATGACGCCGGTGCCGATGATTTAGTCGTAGCCAACAGCGGGAATGGAGGCATTACTGTTGTTACAGGAACATCATCTACTGGTTCTATATACTTTGCTGATGGCACAACTGGCAATGAAGCCTACAGGGGGAGGATTGAATACAACCACAGCAATGATTCCCTTAATTTTGGCTCCAATGGTTTGTCGCCTCGTGCAACTATCGACAGCTCGGGGCGCCTGTTAGTTGGCACGTCTAGTGCAGTTACGGGCGCTAATGCTTCAATTTCAAAGCTAAATGTAATTGGAAATTTTTCAAACTCTGCCGGCAACGCTGTTGCTGTAATTGGCAGAGGTGCAGCCGCCAGCACTCTGTCTACTGGCAATGATGTTGGCGCAATTTTCTTCACTGACAACGGATCAAATGAGTTTGCTGCTATAGCCTGCCAAGTCGATGCAGCCACTGGAGCGGCAGATGCCCCAGGCCGCCTAGTGTTCTCCACTACGGCGGACGGGGCATCTTCTCCAACGGAGAGAATGAGAATTACCAGCGGCGGTTTTGTGGGGATTGGAACCACTTCACCTGGCGGCAATTTTGCCGTAAGCAGCGGCAGCGCTAATGGTGTTGAAATTAGCATCAACGAGACTGGGAGTGAAAATCGCTTTCTTTCGTATAACAGGTCAACATCGCAACGAACCGATTTGCTTATCGACTCTATGCAGGTTCGATTTGCTACTGGGTCTGGCGCAACGGAACAGATGCGCCTGACCTCATCGGGCAACCTCCAGTTCAACTCCGGTTACGGCTCTGTGGCCACTGCATACGGCTGCCGCGCCTGGGTGAATTTCAACGGCACTGGCACGGTGTCCATCCGTGCAAGCGGCAACGTAAGCAGTATTACGGATAACGGGACGGGGGACTATACGGCGAACTTCACGTCGGCGTTGGCGGATGCGAACTATAGCTGTGTTGTAACAGGAGACCGAAACAATAGCGCAGTAGGTTCCGTGAACAACGCATCTGCGCCTACTGCATCTGCGGTTCGAGTTGCACTT
>Ga0315899_10004300_pt1 | contig 15413 bp, 10 predicted proteins | sample LakEriMetagenome_2_FD_203518 | JGI IMG/M metagenome (GOLD analysis project Ga0315899, IMG submission 203518) | Freshwater fungal communities from buoy surface, Lake Erie, Ohio, United States - Buoy 4 MA112 | ecosystem: Environmental > Aquatic > Freshwater > Lake | place: USA: Lake Erie, Ohio... | reverse complement strand
ACTGCGTATGTGAAGGTGAAGTGGTTGGGGTAATCGAAGGGTGTACTTCAGTGGATGCTTGTAACTATGATGCTCTGGCAACAGCCGATAACGGCAGTTGCGTGTTCATCGGTGATGCTTGTGATGACGAGATTACTGAAACAGTGAATGATGTTATTGGTGCCGATTGCTTCTGCGCCGGAGAGATCATCGAGTATGTAGGTTGTACCGATGCGAGTGCTTGTAACTACGATGCCATAGCCAATACCGATGATGGAAGTTGCTACTTCTCCGGTGATAACTGTGACGACGGTGATGCTACTACCACCAATGATGTATACAACGCTGACTGCGTATGTGAAGGTGAAGTGGTTGGGGTAATCGAAGGGTGTACTTCAGTGGATGCTTGTAACTATGATGCTCTGGCAACAGCCGATAACGGCAGTTGCGTGTTCATCGGTGATGCTTGTGATGATGAGATTGCTGAAACCACAAATGATGTCATTGGTATTGATTGCTTCTGCGCTGGTGAGATCATTGAATTTTTAGGATGTACTGAACCGAGTGCTTGTAACTACGATGCCACAGCCAATACCGATGATGGCAGCTGTTACTTCTCGGGTGATAACTGTGACGATGGTGATGCTAATACGTCCAACGACGTTTACAACACCGACTGCGTTTGCGAAGGCCAGATTATAGTGGTAGAAGGGTGCACAGATCCTTTAGCATGTAATTACAACCCAGAAGCTACTATCAGCGACAACTCGTGCACATATCCTGTAGCTGAGTGTGTAGACTGTGCCGGTAATTGCATTATCGATACAGATGGAGATGGTACATGTGATTGCCTCGAAATTGAAGGTTGTACCAATCCGCTTTCTGTCAACTATGACCCGAACGCTACTGAGTTCGATGGATCTTGCGTGCTAGGTTGCATGGATCCAACAGCCATCAATTATAACGCGAATGCGAATGAAGAAGATGGAAGCTGCATTTATCCGTTGTTCGGTTGCACCTATCCAAACGCTTGTAATTTTAATCCATTGGCCACTACGGATGACAACAGCTGTACATTCCCGGGTTGCAATGATGCCTCAGCGTGTAATTTCGACCCTACAGCTGGTTGTTTGGAAGAAGGAAGCTGCGAATACCTTGACGAAAACGCCAATGGAATTTGCGACTTGAATGAGGTGCTCGGTTGCACGGATCCAATTGCTTGTAATTACAATCCGGCGGCAAACGTAAACGATGGCTCTTGCGGATTTGACACAACAGAAATTATCGAGGTTACATCAGACAGCTCTAGCTTTGAGTGGGATGGTCAAACCTACACCGAAAGCGGAATCTATCAATTTGATTATATCAATGCGGCAGGTTGCGACAGCATCATAATACTTGATTTGACCTTCACCTTCGTTCAAGAATTGAATGAGAATAATTTGCAGATGTGGCCTAACCCTGCAAATAATGAGGTTCAAATCACGTGGAATGGAACGGCTGCCGATTTGATTGAAGTGTTTGATATTGCTGGAAAGCACGTAGCCTCATTCAATCGTACATCGCGTTTGGATGTGTCAAATTGGGCACCCGGAAGCTATATGATTCGCTTGCGAAATGAAAACATGGTCATGGAGCGACGACTGATGGTCGTGCGGTAATCCTGAATGATAGAAAACTGAAATGGTCGGCCTTCGAGCCGGCCATTTTTTTTATCATCGAATTGCGGTGTGGAGCAGTTTTTTTAAGCGTATCGATTATATTCGTCTAACCTTTTTACTAAGCTTTCTATTCTTGAATAGTTTGTTCCGGCAACGATTCGTGCTAAATGTCTGCGCTGCTTTTCTTATAGCGGCAAATTCGCTGTGTGCACAATTTTGGCAGCCTTATTCGTTTCCGGGAGGATTGACTCATCAGTATTCCGGTGGTTTTTTAGGAGGAGGAGTTTCAATGGCTGATTTTGATAAAGACGGCTGGGATGATGTTTTTCTCTGTGGTCAAGGTAGCGATCCTCTATTGCTGAAAAGCATCAACGGAGACTTGCAGCCATGGCCCAGCGGAATTTCAAACTCAGGCGAAATGAAGCAAGTCACCTGGGTTGATTTCGACAATGATGGAGATAGGGATCTATCAATCACAGGACTTGATATGCCCGTTCGAATTTTCGTGAATGATTCAAATGCATTTACTCCGCTTCCGACCGGCTCCGGTATTTCCCCTATTAGCTTGGTTTCGTATGGTCATAGTTGGGGCGATTATGATTTGGATGGAGATCTCGACTTGTTTGTGTGCAATTACGACGCGCAGTTCATGGGATATGTTAATTCTGACAATCAACTCTATCGCAATGACGGTGGGGGAAACTTTACGGATGTTAGTGTAGAAGCGGGCTTTGTATCGATGGTGAATTATACCTTCATGGCTCTTTGGATGGATTATAATCGTGACTTATATCCCGATCTTTTAGTCATAAACGATCGATATGAAGTTCCCAATTATTTCTATCACAATAATGGCGATGGAACATTTACTGAGATTAGCGAACAAGCCAATTTGAATGATTATATATTCGGGATGACAGCCACTGCCGATGATTTCGACAATGATGGTGATCTGGATATCTACATAACCAATGGTACATCGGGTAATTTTCACAAGCGTAACAATGGTGATGGTACTTTCACGGATATAGATGAAGAGCAAGGAACAACGTTGAATCGCTTTTGTTGGGCAGCGCAATTCGTTGATGCCAATCGCGATGGTTGGCAAGATTTGCATATCTGCAGCACTCCGCACATTGGGATAAGTGGACAAAACTTCCTTTACTTGAACAATGGGCAATCGTATTTTAATGCGACTGATTCATCAGGTATTGCTTTTGACAATGGTTGGAGCCGTTCCAGCGCTATTGGTGATTTTAATCGAGATGGTATGGCGGATGTCGCGGTGTGTAAGTCAAATCCAAGTTTCTCTTCTTTGTGGAGTGGAGTGTCAAATGATAATCATTGGCTCAAGGTGACACTCGAAGGTGCGCAGTCCAATCGAGATGGGGTTTCGACCTGGATCGATTTGTTCGCAGGGGCTAGCCGTCAATCGCGATACACCTACTGCGGCGAAGGTTATCTGTCGCAAAATAGTTTTAGTGAGTTTTTTGGAGTTGGCGAAATCAGTTTAATTGATTCCTTAGTGCTGCATTGGCCTTCTGGAGTAGTTGATCGATGGTACCGCATACCTGCTAACCAGGAGTTGTATTTGGTGGAGGGAAGTTCTCAGTTGGCTTCCATTGTTATTCAGAGTGGCACAACGCTTTGTGCAAATGATTCCCTGGAATTCAGTATTCAAGGAGAATGGTCATCAGTTCAATGGAACATCGGAGTAAATGATTCATCTGTTACCATAGTTGAAGCAGGGCCACTTGTTGCGATGGTGCACGATGAAATGGGGAATGCGTTTTATACCGATACCACCTGGATAGTGGGCAATGAGCCTCCTGACGTACAGATGAATGTACAAAACGTTTCTTGCAATGGATTATCAGATGGAGTTATTGAATTCATTTCTGACACACCTCTGCAATTTTATGTGAATGGCATGGTTACCGAATCGAATTGGATAGGCGGTGTCGGTGCAGGTATTTTCGAAGTAGGATGGGGAGATGAGCATGGGTGTTTTTATTCATCTGAGATTTCCGTTGAGCAACCATTTCCCTTCGTTGCACACGCTATTACCCAAAACGTATCTTGCGCAGGTGAGGCGGATGGGGCTGTTACTTTCGAGTATTCAGGCGGTACTCCCAGTTATTATTTACTAGCGGGTAATGAATTAGTGAGTGAATTACCGGCTGGCAATTATGTCTACATTGCTTCAGATGCCAATGGTTGTTTGCAGTCGCTTCCAGTAACGATTGAAGAGCCGCAAACCCTGAGTATTGACATTACTGTTGAACCGCAAATCAGTGAAATGCAGAGCGGAAGTATTTCATGCTTGGTGTCGGGAGGCACATCACCTTATTCATTTGCTCTGAATGGTGAATTCCAGTCCGATTCTGCCTGGTTCAATTTAGCTTCGGGAGTATACTTGGTCAGCGTTTTCGATTCAATGGGCTGCAGCATTCAAGAAGAAGTAATGGTGGATGTCCTCAGCAAAACCGAAGAGGTTAAACCCTACGAGATTGAAATCTTCCCCAATCCTGCTCGACAAAACGAGCCGGTTTTCATTCAGGCGAAGCATTCAATTAGGGAGCTGCGTGTTTTTACATCCGATGGCAGTTTGGTTTATCAAGTCACAGATGCTCACATTCCTTTGCTCATGTTTCGTTCTGGAATTTACTACGTGCAGGTAGTCTATCCGGGAAGTGTAAGGTCATATCGCCTCGCTGTTATTGAATAAGTGATTGTATTTTTGAGCATCCTATGCCTATCTATCAGTTGCACTCGCAGCACGTTGGTTTTCCATCGCGTTCAGAATTTGATTACGATATCATTGCGGTTGGAGGTGACTTGCGGTTGGAACGTTTGGTGGAGGCGTACTCGAGGGGAGTTTTCCCTTGGTATGACGAACCCGGAAAGCTGCAGTGGTTTTGTCCGGAAGAACGCTGTGTGTTGCCCGTTTCCTCTGTTCAAGTTTCACATTCCATGCGGAGTCTATTGCGTAAGGGTGAACTTTCTTTTTCAATGGATCATTCTTTTTTGGAAGTCATTGAGGCATGTCGTGCGGGTGATCGCCAGAATCAAACCTGGATTCATGATGAAATCGTAGAGGCATACACAGCATTGCATAGTCAAGGGTTGGCGCATTCGCTGGAAGTTTGGTTTCAGGGTCGCCTGGTTGGCGGATTATACGGTGTTTCGCTGGGTTCTATGTTTTTCGGTGAGAGCATGTTTTCAAGGCATTCCAATGCATCGAAGTCAGCCTTGATTCAGCTGTGTCGTTTTTTGCCAACCATCGGAATAGATCTGGTCGATTGTCAAGTTCCCAACGATCATTTGCTCAGCATGGGTGCCGAAGTTTGGCATCGCAATCGTTTTTTGGATATCCTCGAAATAGATATAAAACATAAATCTCTGGCGGGCAGCTGGAGTGTGGTTTTCGAGCACTGGTTCCACCATGAAACTAACAAGACAATGTGATAAGTTGAGTGTGCTGTTGAATTGAGTGTGACTATTTCATTTTATTTCGCATTTGTATGAAACCAATTCCATTTTCCCCCCCGCGTATTGATCAGAAAACAATCGATGCTGTAACGGAAGTGCTTCTTTCAGGTTGGATTACCACCGGGCCAAAAACACGCGAACTGGAAAGCCGCATCAATGAGTATTGCGGTTCACGGAGAACACTTTGTCTGAATGCATGGACCAACGCGGTTGAGCTCGTGTTGCGCTGGTATGGTGTGGGCCCGGGCGACGAGGTGATTGTTCCTGCCTATACCTATTGTGCTACTGCCAATATCGTGTTGCACGTGGGCGCCAAACCGGTAATGGTAGATGTGGAGAAAGGTAAGTTCACTATTGATATAGCTCAGATCGAAAGGCATATAACCCCTTCAACCAAGGTGATTATGCCCGTTGATATTGGTGGTATGCCTTGCGATTATGATTTCCTAATGGAGCTGGTGAATCGCTCCGATATAAAGGCGAAATTCAAATCGGCCAATGAGCGCCAGCAACAGCTTGGTCGCATCCTAATTATTTCCGATGCCGCACATAGTTTTGGTGCAACCTACAAAGGAAGAAAAGTTGGAGGCCAAGCCGATGTGATGGGCTTTTCGTTTCACGCAGTCAAAAACTTGACTACAGCCGAAGGTGGAGCAATCACTTTGAATTTACCGGCACCTTTTAATAATGATGACGTTTGGAAGTCAATTAATATTTCCGCACTGCATGGTCAAACAAAGGATGCGCTCACAAAGACTCAGGCGGGACAATGGCGCTACGACATTGTAGAGGCCGGCTATAAGTGCAACATGACCGATATTCAAGCTGCCATTGGATTGGTCGAGCTGGATCGATATGATAATGATACCTTGGTGCGTAGAAAGGACATTTGTTTGAGATACAATGCCAAATTTCACAGTCAACCGTGGTTTAATTCTCCACTTTTTGAAACTCCTGAGTCTGAGAGTTGCTATCACCTATACATGTTGCATGTATCGGGTATGAGCGAAGCACAGCGCGACGAAGTAATTCGAATTGTGGCGGAGCAGGGTATTGCGTTAAACGTGCATTTTCAGCCGTTGCCATTGCTTTCTCTTTACAAAGGATTGGGTTATCGAATGGAAGATTATCCGAATGCCTGGCACCAATACTCAGCTGAGATTTCATTGCCTGTATACTACAACTTGAGCGACGAGGATGTAGATCGTGTAGCCGGTGCTGTGATTGCCGCTGTAAATACTGCACTTCTGGTATGATCAAGCGTTTGTTTGATATCGTGTTTGCTTTGGTAATGCTTGTTTTGTTATTGCCCTTGTTTCTTTTGTTGGCATGCTGGGTTAGTTTGGATAGCAGGGGAGGTGTCTTTTTCGGGCAGGACCGCGTCGGACTTGGGGGGCGGCATTTCAAATTGTGGAAGTTTCGAACCATGAGGCCTCAATCGGAGATAAGCGGTCAGTTGACTGTTGGATCTTCCGATTCGCGCATAACCGGTGCTGGGTATTTTCTGCGAAAATTTAAGGTTGATGAGCTACCCCAACTTTGGAATGTGCTGAGAGGTGAAATGAGCGTGGTAGGCCCTCGTCCGGAGGTGCCGCGTTATGTGGCTCACTACACGAATGAACAGCGTGCGGTTTTAAATGTGCGTCCAGGAATTACGGACTATGCCTCCTTGCAATATTTTGATGAAAGCGACTTGCTTGCTCAATCCCAAAACCCGGAAGAAACATACATCAAAGAGATTCTTCCTACAAAGCTCCGGTTAAATCTCATCTACATTCAGAGTCGATCGTTTTGGGGTGATTTACGCATCATTGCATTGACCGGATTGCGAATTTTTAGAGGTTAATTATAGCATGCTTAGTTCTTTCATGTAGGGGTTTTTCAAATCGATGGGTACTAATCATGGAAACCTATGTATTTTGGCCATCCAAACACGACGAATAATTAACCTATGAAAGTTTTATCTACTCTTGTGCTGCTCCTTTCAGCAGTTTTTCTCTTCGCCCAAACGGAACCATTCGGTTTCCAGTTGCCAGTTCAATTGATCAATGAAATTCCGACCTCCGAGTTAGCTACTTTCAACCATGACCAGTTGCTATTGGAAGATTCAAGGCTTGAAAAGGCCGGTGGAAGAACCAATATCGGGAGAATAATTCCAGTGAATCTCAATGAAGAGACGGCTGGCAACTGGAGCACGCTGCCTAACGGCGATCGTCTTTGGCAGTATCGTTTTCGTTCCGCAGGAGCAAAAGGCATGTGCGTTTACTTCGACGGTTTATACATCCCACAAGGAGCCGTAATGTTCCTTTATTCGTCTGATCGTAAAACATTTGTAGGGCCGTTCACAGTTGACGATTGCAATGCACATGGCAATTTTATGATGGGTGAGGTTTTGGGTGATGATGCCGTTCTCGAGTACTATGAGCCGGCCTCAGTTGTTGGTGTCCCAAGCATAGGTATTCAGTCTGTTTCGCACATGTATCGCTACGTGTATAATTATTCTGATTATTCAAATGATGATGCATCGCGCATTGATGAGTCGGATTTTTGCGAGGTTGATGTCAATTGTCCTGAAGGTGCCGACTGGATTCCTCAGCGTGATGCTGTTGTACGACTTCTCATCACGGATGGGGCATCGCAAGGACTATGTTCAGGCTCAGTTGTTAATACCACTGCTCGTGACTGCCGCCTGTATATTCTGACTGCTATGCACTGTGGTGTGGGTGTAACAGATGCCGACTGGTTGCAATGTTCGGTTCGCTTTAAGTTTCAAAAGAGTGGCTGCGGAACAGGAAGTGCGCCGACTACTAGCAATCGTGTTGGGGTATTCCATTTGGCCGATAGCAATGATGGTGGAGGGCAGTCTGGCTCTGACTTTCTGCTGTTGGAATTGGAAGATAACGTTCTTGCCAGTTACAATGTGTTCTATGCCGGCTGGGATGCACGAACCACAACACCTCAAGACGTTGTAGGTATTCACCATCCTGCCGGGGACGCTAAAAAGATTTCTACAGCAACCAACATTACTTCCGGCACTTACAGTGCTCCAGGCAATCATTGGCGCGTAGTCTGGATGGCAACCGAAACCAATCATGGAGTTACAGAAGGAGGATCTTCGGGATCTCCAATCTTCAATCAAGATAAGCGAATTGTTGGTCAGTTAACTGGTGGAAGCTCGTTTTGTAATTCTCCTACAGCACCTGATTATTATGGCAAGATGGATAAGAACTGGGACGACAATCCGAATACGGCAGCTCAGAAACTGAAGGAGTGGCTTGATCCACTCGATACAGGTGAGTTATTCATTGATGGCGCATATGCCGATGGTTCAGGTGCCTCTCTGCCTTGTTCACCACTGGCTGTTGCAGAGAATCAGTTGAGTTTTGCCGCAATTCAATTGTTCCCAAGCCTTGCAGACGATGAAATTACGATTCGCACTGCTGAATATGAGAAAATCAGTGAGTACCGAGTTTTCAGCGCTCAGGGAGCTTGGGTTGCATCCTCGCCCGTTAATTCCGAGACTGAAACGGTTAATTGTTCGGAGTGGCCCGCAGGTGTTTATTTCATGACATTCATTGGAGTGGATGGCAATCACATCACCCAGAAGTTTGTGGTGGAGCACCGCTAGTATCCATTCGAAAAGAAGATCCGATGCAAAGAGGAAGATTTTCCGACATTCGAAAAAACATAGTACATTTGACCCAAATGCCAAACCCATGAAATTTGAAGTAGTTCAAAAAGAGAAAGTAGCGGTAATACTGTCTAAAGTTGAGAAGCTTGACGCGCTGCATGCACCTGAGTTGAAAAGCGAGATTGTAATGATGAATAAGGAAGGTTTTAAAAACCTGGTTATTGATTTGAGTGAAACTCGTTACATCGACTCATCAGGATTAAGTGCATTGCTTGTTGGCAATCGTTTGTGCCGTGACTCGAATGGTACTTTCGTGCTGTGCGGACTTCAGGATGCTGTGAAAAAACTCATTTCCATTTCACAGTTGGAAAGTGTATTGAAAATTACGCCTACTCAAAACGAGGCCGTCGATCTCGTATACATGGAAGAGGTAGAACGCGATATTTAATTTGATTCATATGAAGAAACTTTTACTTTCAATTATCATTCTAGCGGGGGCAATCGTATCAAATGCACAATGCAATCCCAATGATTGGGATTTTGGAAAGGTCCAGTACGCTGTTTATCCAGATACCGTCACGGGGCTTCTTCCCGGTTGTTTAGGTCAGCCCTATTCGCAGGTTGTTTACTTTAAGGTGCCTACTGATGCAGGTGATGTAAATCCTGCGTTTGCAGGAGCTCAAATATCATCTATACGTCTTGATTCTATCGTTTACGATGGTGCGCAGAATATTACCAACCTCGGGTTGGATCTATCATGCAGTGCTCCAAATTGTATTTTTAACGGAGGTGCCCAATACTGTGGTAACATAACCGGAGTTCCTAATCAAGTTGGAGAGTTTCAGGTTTCAATTGTTGTGACGGTTTTTGCTTTCTTAAACTTGGGTGGATTTCCGGTTCCGGTTAATTTCCCATTCGCTTTTCCAGGTTACACTTACTCTGTTAGTTCTTGTGGTACAATCAACACTCAAGAGTATGAATACGCCTTCAACTTGGGATCTGTTTCCCCTAATCCGGCCAATCAAACCGCTCGTATTCCATTCGAATTGCCTAATACGGAGCGAGTGGAGTTGTCGGTGGTGAACATGGTAGGCGATCAGCTCATTAGAAAGTCTTTTGCAGGTAAGCGTGGAGAAAACTCAATTACGCTGGATGTCGCCGATTTGCCCTCGGGTATCTACTTGTACACCATGCAAAGCGGATCGTATAAGTCAACTCGCAAGTTGGTAATTCAACATTAAGACCTTTTTAACGACACAGATAGTATAAACCGTCCCATACTTTCGGGACGGTTTTTTTTTCATGATATTCGAGGTTACGATATTAGGATGCGGCGCTGCGGCGCCAACCGGAAAGCACAGCCCTTCCGCGCAGGTGCTCAATATCCATGATAAACTGTTTCTGGTCGATTGTGGAGAAGGCACTCAAATGCAAATGCGGAAGTTTAAGGTCAAGATGCAGCGCATTCATGAGGTGTTTATTTCGCACATGCATGGAGATCATTATCTCGGGTTGATGGGATTCATATCCAGCATGCATTTGTTGGGAAGAAAATCGAGGCTTACGGTTTATGGGCCGCCAGAATTGAAGGAAATTCTTGAAATGCAGCTCAAGGCATCACAAACCTTTTTGGAGTACCCGCTTGAAATCGTTGCCTGGTCGCCCGAAGCGAAGGAGTGCATCTATGAAGACAAGTCATTGCGCGTCTGGTCTTTCCCGTTAAAGCATCGTATTGATTGCTGCGGATTTATTTTCGAAGAAAAGCAACGCAAGCCTAAAATCACAAAGACATCCATCGCTCAATATGACTTACTCCCCAGTCAGATCATTCAATTGAAGAATGGGAATTCGGTTGTCTTAAATAATGGTGAAACCCTTGCTCCCGAAAAAGTTTGCGAGGAGCCTGAGCCAGCTAAGAGTTATGCCTATTGTTCGGATACGGCTTACAGCGAAAAGGTAATTGGTGCAGTTACCGGATGCACCACCATTTACCATGAATCCACTTTCTTGGAATCAGAAGCCGAGCGTGCAAAGTCTACGTTTCACAGCACTGCCAAGCAGGCTGCGATGGTTGCAAAACAAGCCGGAGTGAAGCGTTTACTGTTGGGGCATTTCAGCTCTCGCTATGCCAATGACGATGACTTCAAAAAAGAAGCGGAAAGTATTTTCAAAACAGTGAGCCTAGCCAACGAGGGAACCGTTTTTACGGTGCATTGAGCCACTAAATCATTTCAACCTGGCGAGCTACCTTTTGTAAAATCTCAAAAACGGTTTCTGCCATCACATTTTCACTGTCGAGCGTAGGATTGATTTCAGTGAATTCGAGGCAACACGTCCGTTCGTTTTGCAATAACTCCAGGATTAAATCGGCAGCTTCGCGTTCATTGATTCCGCCCTTCACCGGAGTACCGGTGCCACGGCTAACGGTCGGATCCATGGAGTCGACATCGAAGCTGATGTAGATGCGGTCGCAATGACTCAGGTATTTCAGCAATTCACGACTCAATTTGGTAACGCCTGTTTTACGCACCTCATTGGTAGATACCACCTTCACTTTATTCTTTTTGATGAGAGCGGCTTCCTGTTCTTCAAAGTCACGCAGCGTAATATAAATGAGGTCGCGATATTCTATTTTGGGCGCTAAGTCGCCCACGTTTTTGAGCATTTCCCAAAGCTCAATCACTTCATAATCGATATCGTTGACCTTTTCTTCGATGTTGTCTTCATTGAGCGCTGTAGAAAGAGGCATGCCATGCAAGTTGCCGCTAGGCGTAGTATAGGGGCTGTGTAAATCAGCATGTGCATCTATCCATATTACACCGAGTCGCGACTCCGGATAGGCCATTTTAATTCCGGCGATTGTTCCTCCGGCGCTGCTGTGATCGCCGCTGATAAGCAATGGGAAGCGCCCGTCGCGAAGTGTGTCGCGCACTGCGGCTCCCACGCGCTCATACATTTTCAGCACGCTACGTATATGTCTGGCATAGCGACTTCCCGGAGGAAGATGCAGCGCTTGGTTGTCGTTGGGGATGACAATCGATTTGTAGTTGCGAAAAAACTTGGAACGAAAGTCCAGTGCAGCAATCTTAACAGCTTCAATTCCCAAGCTGGCGCCGCGCGTGCCGGCACCTACCTCACTGGGTACTTCTATTAATCGAATGTTTTTTTCGCGTTTCGTGGTCATGGGTCAAAGGTAATCTCGAAATGGCTCGGAAGAATACACGAGTTGATGAACTTTTGTGACTTAGTTTTACAGGTGCAGAGCGTACTTTAGCAACATCGAAATAGAACTATGAAATCACTTTTAATTTTCGCAGCGACAATCCTTGCGTTTATCGCAAACGCTCAAACACCTTGTGTCGACGGTATGGCAGGTAACTATCCTTGTCGAAACATGGATTTAATGAAATTCATGACTCTGCAGGAATGTGGCTGTGATCCCGCTGGCAATTCAAATGACGTGTGGGGTTGGTTTAGCCCAACGACAGGTAAGGAATATGCCATTTTGGGCTGCTCCAACGTGACCTCCTTCATTGATGTCACTGACCCGGTCAATCCAATTCTGATTGGAACTCTGCCAACACATACGGTTAGCAGTTTATGGCGCGACGTAGAATCACGTGGCAATTGGCTCTACGTTGTAAGTGAAGCACAAGGACACGGTATGCAAATTTTTGATTTGAATCAGTTGGATGAAGTGAATGGCGTTCCTGTCGTTTTTTCTGAGACAGCGCACTACCCCGACTTTGGCAATTGCCACACGGTAAATGTGGATCCCGTTTCAGGGTATGTATATGCCTACGGCACCAATACCCTCAATGGCGGTGAGCACATTGTCGATGTTTCCGATCCGCTCAACCCGGTGTTGGCCGGTGGTTATGATGGTAGCGGATATACACACGATGGCTTTGCCTGGACATATGATGGACCAGATGCAGACTATAACGGACGTGAAATTGTGATTGCTTGTAACGGTCGTTCAAATAGTGATAATGACAAACTTGTATTTATCGATGTAACTAATAAAACGGATATTCAACTCATAGGTGAATACAATTTCGGCGGACAAGCAACGACTGGATATTTCCATCAGGGTTGGGTAACGAAGGACAAGAAGCATTTTCTGATGAACGATGAGCTCGATGAGATGGCACTCGGTAACAATCAGCAACCTTACGGCACTCGAACTCATATCTTCGACATTACAAATCTTGATAATGTCATTTATGAAGGTTTTTATGAGGGAACGAGCGTGGCCATCGATCATAATTTATACGCACTGGATCATTTCATTTATGAAAGTAATTATCGCAGCGGTGTGAGGGTTTTGGATGCCATTCGAGTACAGAACTCGATCCTCAGTGAAGTCGCCTTTTTTGATGTGATTCCTGCTAATGACTTTGCACAATTCTCGGGTACATGGAGCAATTACCCATATCTGCCGAGCGGTATCGTTCTCGCTTCAAGCATGTATGATGGAATGTTTATCGTTAAACCAACCATCATTACAACTTCGCAGGATAACATTCAACTTTGTCCGAATGCAGCCAATTCATTTGAAATTGGGATCAACGCTAATCTCGCATTTCCATTAACCGTGGGAATCGAGGGATTGAATGGAGCAACAGCGAATGCAAGTGTAATAACAGAACAAAGCGCTTATACAATTACAATTGCAGGCGTTGAAAATCTTCAGCCTGGTGATTATTCGGCGAATCTTCTACTCATTAGTAATTTTGGAGAGCAATATGAGGTACCGATCAACTTTACGGTTTGTACTGTCAGCAATATTGCAGAGCAGCATGCCCGTTCGCTGAGTGTTTATCCGAATCCCGCTCAAACCATGCTGCATGTCGTCATTCCAAGTGATGTTGAAACAATTGAAATCATCGATGCTACGGGACGAATTGTGCAAACTGAATTGTCAAAGTCAAATGAAGTTACATCCATAGACATTCGCAATCTTGCTTTCGGGCATTATATAATGAAAGCAGGAAATTTGAGAACTCAGTTCGTCAAGGAGTAATACGATCCTATTAACATTTAAACTAGTACTTTAATCTCCACTATCTTAATTCAATGCAGGATTTTAATCAAGACCGGAATTTAGAGATTGCATTAAAGCAGCAAATCGCTTTGCGCGAGGTGCTCATGGAGCTTGCAACGGGCTTCATCAACATACCAACCGATCAGGTAAAAGATGCGGTGCAAGTTGCTCTTGAGAAAATGGCGCGTTTTGTTGAATCGGATCGCGCATACGTGTTTGATTATGATTGGGCAGCTGATACTACCAGCAATACATTTGAATGGTGCAACGATGGCATTGAGCCGCAAATAGACAATTTGCAAGATTTACCGCTTAGCATGCTTGAGTTGTGGGTTGAATCCCATCGTAAGGGAGAGTACATTTATCTGAGTGACATTCTTGCCATGGATGAAGATGACGAGGTACGTCGCATCCTGGAACCCCAAGGTATTCTCAGTTTGCTCGCAGTTCCTATGATGAATGGAACGCATTGCCTTGGCTTCGTGGGATTTGATTCTGTGCGCAAAAAACATGAGTATTCTGATGTAGAACTCAATTTGCTCATCATGTTCGGACAGTTGCTCGCCAACGTTCAGCTTCGAAAAGACATGGTCGAGCAGCTCGTAGCAGCGAAAGAAAAGGCGGAAGAAAGTGATCGATTAAAATCTGCCTTTCTAGCCAACATGAGCCATGAAATCAGAACTCCGATGAACGGTATTCTTGGTTTTTCTCAATTGCTCAAACAAGGTGGATTGAGCATCGATACGCAGCATACCTATTTGGATATGATTGAGAAGAGCGGGGCGCGCATGTTGAACATCATCAACGACATTATCGACATATCGAAAATTGAATCAGGGTTGGTTCAAATGCGCACTTCTGAGACAAATCTGCATGAACAAGTTCGTTACGTCTACAACCTTTTTAAGGCAGAGGCCGAATCGAAAGGTCTGAAATTGTCTTTTCAGTTGCCCTCAGAAGGGGAGCAGGTCTGGATTGATAAGGATAAGTTCTATGCTGTATTGGCTAACCTGGTCAAGAATGCGATAAAATACACTCCTCGGGGTGCCATCAAGTTTGGCTACAGGAGAACATCCGATGTATTCGAATTCTATGTTGAAGACACCGGTATTGGAATACCGGAAGATCGTCAGAAAGCTGTTTTCGAGCGATTCATTCAAGCGGATATCGCAGATGTTATGGCAAGGCAGGGGGCAGGTTTAGGTCTATCCATTTCAAAAGCGTATATTGAAATGATGGGCGGTAAAATTTGGTTGGAAAGTAAAGTGGATGAAGGAACCAAATTTTATTTTACGCTGCCTGCGAGCATTGAAAGTGAATCCGTAAAAAGCGACATGAAGGAAGTTCAATCGTCAAACCATGGCGCTGAAAAACAGAAGTCGTTGAAGGTGTTGATTGTGGAAGATGATCCTTTATCGGAAATGATTTTGGAAATTGAGTTGACTAAATGGGGCAACTCTATTTTAAAGGCGCGCACCGGATTGGAGGCAGTGGAGGTTGCAGAAGCGAATCCGGATCTCGACCTAATTCTGATGGATATCGGCCTGCCGGAAATAAATGGTTATGAGGCAACACGCCGCATTCGATTGTTCAATTCTTCGGT
>Ga0315899_10004297_pt1 | contig 15424 bp, 15 predicted proteins | sample LakEriMetagenome_2_FD_203518 | JGI IMG/M metagenome (GOLD analysis project Ga0315899, IMG submission 203518) | Freshwater fungal communities from buoy surface, Lake Erie, Ohio, United States - Buoy 4 MA112 | ecosystem: Environmental > Aquatic > Freshwater > Lake | place: USA: Lake Erie, Ohio... | reverse complement strand
GCACTACTGCCTCATCGTCACCGCCAACGACTTCGACTCGATCTTCGCCATGAACCGCATCATTGCGGCCATTCAGGCGAAGTCCAAGAACTACAAGGTGCGACTGGGCGGCGTGGTGGCGAACCGCTCGCGCGAGACGAACGAGATCGACCGCTTCAACGCCGCGGTCGGCCTCAAGACCATGGCGCACTTCCAGGATGTGGACGCCATCCGGCGCAGCCGGCTCAAGAAGTGCACGATTTTCGAGATGGAGCCCACCGAGGACGTGGTGAAGGTACAGCACGAGTACCTCGAGCTGGCGCGCAAGATGCTCGAGGATGTGGTGCCGCTCCCAGCGGCACCGCTCAAGGATCGCGAAATCTTCGACCTCTTGGGATTCGACTGATGGCTCCGACCGTGAACAACTCCCCGACTCCAGGTCCGTCGTTCGAGGGAACGCCGCTTGGGGGTTCGCACGCCGCATCGGTGTCGTACCGCGAGCGGCGGGCCTGGATCGGGGAGTATTTCGACCGCACCGCCGCCGACGCCTGGAAAGCCCTCACCTCCGATGCGCCGGTGTCCCGCGTGCGCGCCACGGTGCGCGCCGGCCGGGACCGCATGCGCCACACGCTGCTCACGTGGTTGCCCCCTGATCTGCATGGCAAGCGGGTGCTCGACGCCGGCTGTGGCACCGGGACGGCCTCGATCGAGCTGGCTCAACGGGGGGCCGAGGTAGTGGCCATCGATCTCTCCCCCACGCTCGTGCAGCACGCGCAGGAGCGGGCGGAGGAGGTGGGGATCGACGACATCGATTTCCGCTCCGGGGACATGCTCGACCCGTCGCTCGGGCACTTTGATTACGTGGTGGCCATGGATTCCATCATCCACTACGAACTGGAAGACATGGTGAAGGCGCTGGCCACGCTGGCGCCGCGGGTGAACGAACGCATGCTCATCACCGTGGCGCCGCGCACCCCCATGCTCACGGTGATGCGCGCCGTGGGGAAGCTCTTCCCGCGCTCCGACCGTTCCCCGTCCATCGTCCCGGTGTCCGAGAACGCGTTCCGCAAGGCGCTCGCCGCCGAGCCGGTCCTTGACAGCTGGGGGATGGTGGGCACCAGACTCATTGAATCCGGGTTTTACCGATCGATGGCGATCAATCTGCAACACGCCACGCTGGGTGCCCGTGGCACGCGGCGGGGCTGACCGACACATGCCGAAGCACCGGGAGGACGCAGGATGGACGTGATGACATGGGGGCTGGTGGCTGCCGCCGCCGTGGGGGGAGGGGTCTGGTATGCGGCGTCGCGCAAGAGCGAGGTGCCGTGCACGGTCGACCTGGAGATGACCCACGACCATTTCCACGCCCACGTGGATCTGAAGGGGGTGGAGGTCGATCCCGGCGACGAGGTGCTGGTGCGCAACACGCCCAACCGGATCGCGTTTGGCACGACCACCACGTTCGAATCGAGCGCCGAAGTGAAGCGCGCGAGCTGGCTCAAGCGCCAGATCGTGAAGCTCACCGGCGGCACCGAAATTCACGAACTCTACGAAGTCGGCTTCGAAGGCTGATCAGACATGTACTCCACCGAGACTGACGTACCCGTTCGCGCGATGAAGCCGGTGAACGAAACGACGAAGGCGGCCCAGCAGGACGCCATCCTCAACCCGCGCTTCTACACCACCAATTTCGCCGAAATCGACGCCCTCAAGATCACGCCGGAGAACCGGCGGATGTGGGATGAGATTCTCGCGGAGTTCCGGCGCGATCCCAACAAGGATCACTTCAAGCGCAACGCCGAGTTCGACCAGGACTTCTCCGACATGGACCCGGCGCTGCGTGAGCAGTTCATCGAGTTCCTCACGTCGTCGGTGACGGCCGAATTCTCGGGGTGCATCCTGTACGCCGAGATCAAGAAGCGCATCAAGAACCCCGACGTGCGCGAACTGTTCGGCTTCATGAGCCGCGACGAGGGACGCCACGCGGGCTTCATCAACCACACGCTGAACGATTTCAACGTGGCGGTCGATCTGAGCTTCCTGACGAAGTCCAAGAAGTACACGTACTTCCAGCCCAAGTTCATCTACTACGCCACGTACCTGTCGGAAAAGATCGGCTACGCGCGCTATGTCACCATTTATCGCAACTTCGAGAAGCAGCCGGACAAGCGGTTCCATCCGATCTTCAAGTGGTTCGAGAACTGGTGTCTCGACGAATTCCGCCACGGGGAGGCGTTCGCGGTGCTCATGCGCTCGAATCCGCAGTTCCTCGAAGGGGTGAACAAGCTGTGGATCCGTTTCTTCCTGCTGGCCGTCTTCTGCACCATGTACGTGCGCGACCACGCCCGGAAGCCGTTCTTCGACTTCATGGGCATCAACGTCGACGAGTACGATCGCAGCGTGATCACGCTCACGAACCTCATTAGCCGGCAGGTGTTCCCCGACACCATCGACACGGAGAGCGAGGCGTTCTGGGGGCTCATGCACAAGATGTGGCTCAACACCGACGCCATGCGGAAGGCCGAAGCGCAGGGCGGCGGGGTGTTCACGAAGATCAAGGTGACGGCCCTCAAGGTCTCCAACGGGCTGACGTTCCTGCGCCTGTTCCTGCAAACGCCGCACCGTCAGCCGCTGCCGGCCGACGTGCGCATGCAGCCGGTGTGGTGATGTCGGCGCGAAAACCGGGAGTGGCGTGATGGCGTCCGCATCCGATCGGATCGTCAACGTCTGGCGCAACGTGGGCAGTCAGTACCTGCCGTTCGCCGACGTGGCCACGAACGACGTCCCGCTGTCCCGCCTCATGCGGCTGTCGCTGTTCCAGCTGTCGGTGGGGATGGTGCAGACGTTGTTCGTGGGCACGCTCAACCGCGTGATGATTCTCGAACTCGGGGTGCCCGCGTCGCTGGTGGCGATCATGCTCGCCATCCCGCTACTCGTTGCGCCCTTCCGTGCCCTGGTCGGCTTCAAGTCGGACACGCACAAGAGCATTCTGGGGTGGAAGCGGGTGCCTTACTTGTGGTTGGGCACTCAGATGCAGTTCGGCGGGTTGGCCATCATGCCCTTCGCGCTCCTCGTGCTGTCGGAAGGGGGCGGCCGCGCCCCGCTCTGGGTGGCCTATGCCGGGACCGGCCTGGCCTTTCTGCTGGTGGGCGCCGGTGCGCACACCACGCAGACGGCGGGGCTGGCGCTGGCCACCGACATCGTGGACGAGGACAAGCGGCCGCGCGTCATCGCGCTCATGTACCTCATGATGCTGGTGGGGACGCTGGTGAGCGCCCTGGTGCTGGAACGGCTGTTGCAGGGCTTCACGCCGTTCAAGCTCATTCAGGTCATTCAGGGCACGGCGGTCTTCACGGTGGTGTGCAACGCCTTCTCGCTCTGGAAACAGGAAGTGCGGGTGCGTGGCGTCGTGGAATACCAGAAGGGGGAACGGCGTCCGATGTTCCGCGATGCCTGGCGCACCTTCAGTGAAGGGGGCCAGGCGGTGCGCCTGCTGTTGGCGTCGGGGCTCGGGTTCTTTGCCTTCAACCTGCAGGACGTGCTGCTCGAGCCGTATGGTGGGGAAATCCTCAAGTTCACCGTGGCCGAAACGACGGCGCTCACGGCCATCATGGCCTTCGGCGCGGTCATTGCCTTCGCCTGGTCGGCCAACGTCATGCGGGCCAACACCGATCCGATCAAGCTGGCGTCGCACGGGGCGATCGTGGGCATTCTGGGGTTCGCCCTCATTGCGGCCGCCAGCTTCACCCGGTCGGCATTCCTGTTCCGCGTGGGCGTCATGATGATCGGCTTCGGGGAAGGGTTGTTCGGGGTGGGGACGCTGTCCTACGCCATGAACATCCGCGATGCCTCGCAGCACGGCATTGCGCTGGGCGCGTGGGGGGCGGTGTTCGCCACCGCAGAAGGGCTGTCATTTGCCGTGAGTGGCATCGCCAAGGACTGGCTGTCCCACCTGGTGAGCCAGGGCGCGCTGGGGGCCGGCATCACCAGCCCCGCTGCACCCTACACCATGGTGTACCTCACGGAAGTCGTCGTGCTGCTGGCGACGCTCATCCCGTTGTTCTCCCTGCTCCGGCGCGAGCCGGTCCAGGATGCTGTAGATTCCAGCCGTTCATTCGGTCTCGCCGATATTCCGGCCTGATCGGTAACCCTCCGCACCGGAGCCGTCTCATGATGGAGTACATCGATGGTGCCCAGATCGCGCTGTATGCGTTCTGGCTGTTCTTCTTCGGCCTGATCATCTATCTCCGCCGCGAAGACAAGCGCGAGGGCTACCCGCTCGAGTCGCCGCAGGGGCCGCGTGAGGGGTGGCCGAAGCCCGGCGCGAAGAAGACGTACATTCACCGCGATCACAGCGAGGGCGCGCACTGATGTCCGACGTCACGTTCGTACCAGCCGACAATTACAACGGCTCGCCCATCGTCCCGACGGGTGACCCGATGATCGACGGGGTCGGGCCGGCCGCGTGGGCCACCGATCGCCGCGACGAGCCCGATCTCACCTATCACGGGGCTCCCAAGATCGTGCCGATGCGCCTCGATCCCACCTACTCGGTGGCCAAGGGCGATCCCGATCCGCGCGGCCTTCCCGTCATCGCCGCCGACAAGCAGGTGGCCGGCACGGTGGTCGATCTGTGGGTGAATCGCTCGGAGCCGCAGGTCTCGTACTACGAGGTGCAGCTCGCCAACGCCGAGCGGCGGGTGCTGTTGCCGGTCGGGTACGTGCAGTGGCCCAACTTCGGCCTCTGGGGCAACGACAAGCTGCTGGTGAAGTCGATCACCGCGGCCCAGTTCGCCAACGTGCCGGCCACCAAGCGCGACGACCAGATCACGCTGCTCGAGGAAGATCGCATCGGCGCGTACTACGCCGGTGGTCACCTGTACGCGTTCGCCGAACGCGCGCAGCCCATCATCTGATTATGAGCCAGCTGGAAGGCGGCACGCCGACGGCGCCAGCAGCGCCACAGTACATTCGCGGCGTGCCGCACCCGCTCCCCGACGGCGAGCGTCTGCTGTGGGAGGGCGCACCGTCCATGAAGGCGGTGGCCACACACGTATTCCACTGGCGTCTCGTGGCGGTGTATTTCGCAGGGATGCTCGCGCTGTGGGCCATCTCCACCGAGCACGAACCGGGGAGCGAGGTGTACGTGGCCAGCGCCGTGGTCCGTGTGGCCCTGGCGGCGTTCGTCATGCTGGCGGCGCTCGGACTCTCGCGCGCCGTCGCCACCACCTCGTGGTATGCCATCACCACCCACCGCGTGGTGATGCGCGTAGGCATGGCCTTTCCCATGTCCATCAATATTCCCTTCAAGCTGCTCGAATCGGCCGGGGTCGGCACCTTCAAGGATGGCACGGGGCAGGTCACCATGACGCTGCAAAAGGGGAGCCGCATTGCGTACATCGCGCTGTGGCCGCACTGCCGCGTCTTCCGCGTCACGCATCCCGAGCCGGTGTTGCGCGGGCTCGAGGAGCCGCAGCGCGTGGCGCAGATCCTCTCGCAGGCCGTGGCCTCCTATGCCGAGGCCGACGCGGACACGCGGGTGGAGCGCAATGGGCCTGCCGAGCGCATGAACGGCGGACTGAGCATGCCCTCGCCGGCGAGCGTGTAGCGTGAGCCAGCAACAGCCGGGCATCATCTTCGAGCCGGAACCGGGAGAACGTCCCGGCGGGGCCCCGCCGCTCGTCGTGCCCAAGCCGGCGCTGCAGATGGCGGGGCTGCTCATCGCCACCGTCTTTGCCCTCGCCATCGCCGCCCGCTTCTTCGGCTTCGGTGCGTTCCGCGAGGTGCCCACCACCGTCCTCATCGAACGGTCGCTGCGCTTCGAGGATGCGCCCAATCAGGGCATCACCGTCATCGACGCTACGACCAACAAGGTCGCGGTGGTGCTGGCGCCCGGGAGCAACGGCTTCCTGCGTGGGGCGCTGCGCGCCCTCACCCGCAGCCGCCGCGCCGCCGGTGTTGGGGCGATTGCGCCCTTCCGACTCGTGCGCTACACCGACGGCCGCCTGGTGCTGCACGATGATGCCACCGGCCAGCAGGTCACGATCACCAGCTTCGGCCCCACGCAGATCGAAAGCTTCGACAACCTGCTCAAGGAAAAGCCGGGACCGGGACCGACCGTGGCCCCGCCCTTCGTCCCCGTCCGCTGAGAAGTGAGATCGCCGAGCTGAGTGGCCGCGGTGATGGGTGAGGCGGAGACGCGATCCGGGCTCAACTCTTTGCCTGCGGACTCACCTCTTCCACTCACCGCTCGGGTCTCGCCCCTCACTTCTCCCGCAGGCCCGCCGCCTTGACGGTCACGTTGCACGTCATTTCGCCCGTCCGCAGTCGCCGGTAGAACACGATGTTCACCGTGAGGTCGAGCGCGCCGGCCGCGTCGAATCGCCCGTGCAATCGCGTGGTGAGCGCCGTCATGGTGCGCGCCTGGTCCGGCACGATGCGGAAGGTGCTCGCGAAGTAGCCGTCGGGGTCCACGTTCGAGGGGAAGAGGTCGCCTCCCTGAAACGCTACGGCGAGGGTGTCCGCCCCCGGCAGGTGCGTGACCACGGCCAGGTCCTCGGCGTTGGGGGGGCGGGTCCACACCTGCGTGCATTCGGGCGAGCCCACCGCGGAGGCTGCGGCGTACCGAATGCGATACCGGCCGGCCACGCCGCGGGCACGCACCCCGCTTGCGGGGGCGCGCTGCTCTGCGGCCTTGGCGCGCGCGGCCGCCGTGGCCGGAGCCTTTCCCGGCCCGAGTGCCGCCGCGGCATTGGCGCCTTCCGCGCGGAATCGCACCACGGTGCCGAACTCGGTGATGATCTCGGCGATGTCGTCCTTGCGGTATTCATGACGCAGCCCCGTGCGCATGTCGCGGAAGATCACCGTGCCGGCGCGCACCACATCCACCCGCCCCCGCATCGTCTCGCCGCTCACGAAGTGCAATTCGTCGAAGGTGATGGGCGTGGCCGACGACGGCGTCTGCATGCGGCGCCCTTCGCCGGCGGCACGACGTGCCGGCTGCACGAAGACCATGCGCCCACTGTCGGCGCCGGTCGCCAGCAGCCCACGCGTAATGGAGGGGACTCCCGGCTTCTCCGGCGCGAGAATCGTCACGCCGCCGGTGAGCGCCGGTGACACGGTGCGCGCACTGGTGGGATCGGCGCCGGCGGGGAGCCGCCGGTCGGGCACGGTGGGGAAGCCCCCCGCCCCAGTCGCGACGGCGCCGCCCGCCAGGGGCAGCCCTGCGGGACGCCTCACCGGCTCACCCGGCACATCGGCGGTGGAGACGAGCGGACGCGTCACCTCGGTGTCCTCGAGCGAGGGCATGGGCGCCGACATCGCCGCCGACGGGCTGTTGGCTGGCGCGCCGGAGAGCCTCGCCGGCTGGGCGGGGGGCGCGACGCCCGCAGACACGGGCGCTTCCGGATCGCGCCCAGGCGCAGTGCCGGTCACATTGGCCACAGCCACGCGCCCCACGATTCCCAGCGCCATGACGCAGAGGGTGGCGAAGAGTGCCTTGGGAATCCACGCGGGTACAGTGCTTCCACCGCCTCCAGAGGGCGTCCGCGGCGTGTACGACGGATTGAAGTGCGTCGGAGGGGAAACGGTGCTGCGCGGCGTTCCGCGGGCTCCAGCGGGCTGCTGAAGCCCTTTTCCGGCCATGCCGGCGCCGCCGCGCGCGCGCGGCAGTGTGGCGGGGGCTGTCGGGGTACCGGCCATGGCGGCGGCCACGGCCCGCGCCGCCTGCGAGGCCTGCGCGCCTGCGGCCGCGGCCCCCGCGTTGAGCCGCGCGGCCATGGCCGACATGGACTCGCGCTTGGGGGGCGGTGCCACGCGCACTTGTGACTCGTCGATGACCCGCAATGCATACGCCCACGACTCCACCGCCCAGCGGGCCATCTCGGGTTGCACGAACCGTTCGCGGCTCCATTGCAGCACGAAGGGGGCGACCATGGCGTCGAAGCGCCCGGTGTCCACCGCGCCCGACGGCAACCGGTCGCGCCAGCCGCGTCGCAGCGCCTCGATGAGGAATTCGGCCAGCGGCCGCGCATCACTCCCGGTGTGATCGAGCAACCGGTTGCGGAGCACGAACAGCGAGGGCGCGTCCCAGCGGGCAGGGCTTTCGTCAACGAGGGTGCGCAGCGCATCACGCATGCGCACCCGGGGATCGAGGGGGGAGGCCATCATGCCCCCGCGCCCCTCACGGCAGGCGTCGGCGCCCGGTCAGTTCGGCAGTCACGACACACGTCTGAATCTTGCCCCAACGGAGAATGGCATCGGTGTGAGTTACGCTCTCCCCGGTGAAGCCATCCGGCCCGAACCGGCCGCGCATCTGGAAACGCCAGTTCACGTTGTTCGTGGTGCCGGCCCGCGGTTCCGAGACGAACGTGCCGTCGCGGTCGAGCGTTCCTGCCACGCGCCGTGTGCTGAGCACGAACGTGGGCGCGCCTGGCGTGTGCACCACGCGTTCCTCCGACTCGCGCCCGTTGGCGAGGGCCTGGGCCACGGCGTCGCAACTGGTGCTCCCGCTCACATCGCGCACGCGTTGCGTGACCAGGTAGCTCCCCGCCACACCGGTTTCGCGTACCGGAAGGCCGGGCGGGAAGGCCTTCACGCCCGGGATATCGGGCCGCTCGCGGCTGTCGTCCGGAGACGCCAGCGGGCGCACGGTGGTGTCCACCGGAGGCGCCGCTGCAGCAGCGGCCACTATCGCGGTCGCCGCCGCTTCCGGTGCGGGGGCAGGGGCGGCCGGTGCCAGTGCGCCCTCGGCCACTGGCATAGCGTCTGCCGGCGCGGGGGCATCGGGGCGCTTCCGAAACTCGTTGAGCAGCCCGCCGGTGATCAGCACCAGCAGCAGTGCCAGTATGAGGGCCGCGAAACGCTCCGCCGGCTGAAAACGCGGCCCGGAGACCGGCGCGCCGCGCACCACCACGCGGCCGCTCTGTGCCATCGCCGCGAGGGTGGAGGCCTTGGGTTTCTGCCCCACCCGGAAGGACACCGGGCCGCCGGCCCAGCTTGGCGTCTGCCTGAGTGCTGCCGGTACCTGCTGTGGCGCGAGCACGCGGGGCTGGGGCGCAGCGGCGTGAGCGGACGGTGCCGTCGCACTGGCCGGCCGTGCGGCCGCTAAGCCCGCGGCTGCGGCCGCGCCCGGCGCGGCGGCCGACTCGAGTGACGGCGGCGCCACCACGCTCGCCGGCACGATGCCAAGCAGCTGCCCCCAGACGTCCACGGCCCAGCGCGCCACATCGGGCTGGAGATAGCGCGTGGAGACCAGCCGGTGCACCAGCGGTGCCCGTGCGTGGACCCACGAGCCAGCGGTCTGCGGCGGCAGTGACGCCAGAGGCGGGCGCACCACGCGGCCGAGGTCGATGACCAGCTCCACGAGCGGCCGATAGTCGCTCCCGCACTCGTCGAGCACACGCCCCACCTCGGCGCGCGTTGGCGAGGCCGGATCCGCCACGCCCGGCCACACCGCCACGAAGGCGGCGCAAACACGGGCGAAGGCATCGGCGGACGAGGCGGTGGACATGACCTGGGGAGACGAACGGGACGCGAGGGCGGTTCAGCGGCTCGGGCAGTCCTGAGGCCGGGCTGGCACGTTACAGCGTGCCGATGCGCAGCACCCGCGCGGGCGATTCGTCGCCGATACGCACCGTGAGACCACTCACGAGCTCGAGCGAGGCATTGCGGCCGATGGACGGCCCGTCCACCACGTGCCAGGGCGTGGCACTGGTGTTCACCATCCACCACTTGCCGGCATGTTGCGCCACGTACCCGCGTGCGGTGCGATCGGCCTTCTCGTTGGGCAGGGTGCCCACCCGCAGGTGCCAGTCATGCAGCGCCAGGTGATGAAAGAGCACGAACAGGTCCTGCTCGTCGACGACGCCCTGCGGTGTGTCGCGCAACAGATGCGCCACCAGCACCGGCCCCGACAATCGTTCGTCGCCGGTGAGTGACGCGTTGGGCAACCCCGATCCCACGAGGGTCCACTTGCCGCTGGGCAGGGGATGCAGCCGCTGCATCGTGCGGTACAGCGCCGCCTCCCACTCGGCGGCATCCGCGCGCTTGCCCGGCGTGTGCAGGCCATCGACGAAGGTGCGGGTGAAGCACTGCGCCAGATGCGGACCCAGTCGGGCAAAGGGAACGGTAATGGGCGCGTGCGGCGGATTGCGGCGGTCGGTGGGGTGCTCGATGAACAGCGCCCGGGCGCCCATCGACAGCTGCTCATCCTCCTCGGCCGACCGCGTGCTGTTCACGCGCTTGCCTTGCAACGGGTGGCGTTGCAGCAGCAGTTCGTACAGCAGCACGGCGAGGGCGTGCTTGTCGGTGGCGATGCTGGGCTGCGCCTTGTTCGCGAGCACTTCGGGCGCGATGTAGCCGGGGGTGCCGAGCACGCTTGGCGGCGCCACGCCCGGCACCACGAGCGAATCGATGTCGATGATGCAGGCATCGCCCCCCTTGGGGTCGACCAGCACGTTCTTGTTCGAGAGGTCCGCGTGGGCGAGACCGGCCATGTGCAACCGCCGGACGGCCCGTGCCAGCCGCACCGCCACCTGCAGCCGCGTGAGCAACGTCCCCGTTTCCGCCTGCGGCACGAACTTCGAGGCCTTGCCGCCGGTGAACCAGCGCACCTCCTTCTCCTGCCTGCTGCCGAAGCGATCGCTGAAGTAGAAGTTGCCGCGGTAGGTGGGCGTGACGACGGCCAGGGGGGGCCAGACCAACTGCTGCCGCTGCGCAAACGCCTGCGGGATGGCCTGTGCCCCATCTACCATGCCCACCGGCCAGCAGAAGTACGGCGACCAGTACGCGCCGTTGGCCGCCAGGGTGGGGTTGTAGTTGGTGAGAATGCGCGTCAGCCGATCGACCCGTTCGCGCCGGTCGCTCAACGTGCCGTAGTAGAAGCCCACGGCAAACTGTCGATCGCGCGTGAGGAACACGCGTTTTTCCGCACCGGTGCCCACCGGTTCATCGTCCAGCTGCAGCGTGCGCCCATCGGTGAGGCGGCAGTGCACGGTCCCCATGTTCAGGCGCCCGCGGGGCGCACGCCGGCCGTGGCCACGAAGGCATCGGTGTACGCGAGGCACAGCGTGCGGTCGTCGTTTTCGCCGCGCTTCTCGAAGGCCAGCCATTCGGCCAGGGCATGCACGGGGTCGGCGGCGCCCAGCACCGAGTCGGTCCACGCCGGTACGAATGAGGCGGGCATGGCGGCGTCCAACGCGGCATGGCGCCCGGTGGCGAGCAGCTGCATCAGGGGCTTGGCGAAGCGGGTGAACGGATACCACGGGTCCTCCACGCCGTCGCTGGCAAGCAGCACCGCCGCCACGTTGTCGGCCGGCAGGAGGCGCACGGAGGTCTGCAGCACGTCGAGCGCGCCATCGTCGGGGAGGAAGTGCGCCACCTCGCCCGAGTAGTCACCGGTGGCAACGGCCTGCGGGTGGGACAGGGTGCCGTCGTTGTGCAGCACGGCCATGGCCCCGTCACCCACCTGCATCACGGCGAGGGTGCGGCCATGCCGCGCGGCCACGAGCAGCGTGGTGCGCAGTTCACGGGGGGCGAGGCCGGCTTGGGTCGCGAACGCGCGCTGCCGGTCGTGCACCGCCTGCGCGGCCTGCCGCATGGCGGGACCAAGCGCCGCGGCCGGCGCACTGCCGGGCGCAAGCGCCTCGCGCAGGGCGTGCGTGACCGTGTGCGTTGCGAGCGCGCTGCCGAGGCGGCTGTAGGCTGCCGAGCCGGCGCCGTCGGCCACGGCCGCGCACCAGCCATCGGGAAAGTGCACGAGGTGGCCGGCGTCCTCGCGGTGCTCGCCGCGGTGCGCATGCAGCCGTCCGCGTCGCGAAGAGAGCAGCAGCGACCATGGCGCAGCGCGCAGGTGCACGCCGGTGGCCTCGTGTACGGCCGCCGCCTGTCCGCCGTCAGGCAGTCCCGGCGCGAGCCGTTCGAGATGCTCGCGCCATTCGTCGGGACACCACGGGCTGGTGGGCACGACCGCATTCCACGTGGGTCGGACGGGGGCGACCTCGGTGGCCGTAGCCTCGGACGGCGTGTCGTCTGGGCGGGGAGTGGATTCCACGGTGCTGCGGATCGTGCCTTACGGTACGATCGTGATGCCGGGCGGCGGCGGCGGCAGCGTAATGCTTCCCCCATCAGCCACGGCCCCGACCTTGGCGCTCGTCTGCTTCACGCTGGCCGACACGAAGCGGAAGAAGGCCTTGAACGCATCGGGGGACATGTCCTGCATCTGGATGACGATCTCGGTGACCTGCTTGAGCACCTCGACGTCGGCCTGATCGCCGCAGGCCACGGCGATGATGTTGGCCGGGCGCCGCTCCCGCAGCTGCTGCGCGTACACCGGCCAGTCGACATCGGTGGGGGCGCCATCGGAGAGGATGAACACCAGCGGACGCCAATCCCCCTTCTGCTCGGCGGTGGTGCGCATGATCTCGCGGTCGAAGCTCTCGAGCAGCAGGCGCAGGCCGTCGCCGAAGTTCGTCGAGCCGCTCGCCACCAGGTCGGGCGGGTTGAACATCGCCACTTCGGTGAGCGGCACCAGCTGCTGTGCCGAGTTGGAGAAGGTGAGGACCGAGAGATACGCGCTTTCGATGGCCTGCGGGTCGCCCAGCAGGTCGCGGTGCAGTTGGCGGATCCCCGACTTCACCGATTCGATGGGGGTACCCTGCATCGAACCGGATACGTCGGCAAGGATGTACACGGGCAGACGGCGCGTAGACACGGCAGGACTCGGATGGAGAGGGTGGAACAGGTGAGGACGCCCGGGCATCGGCATGGACCCCGGGTCAACGCACGACTAATGCGAAAGAGCGGATGACGGTTTCTGCCGTGCCGGAAGCAGTAACCCCGCGACGCCGGTGAGGCGCCGCGGGGTTGGCCGCGCGGCGGGCCGGAGGCCCTGTGCGCGGAGCTGAAGCGTGTGGAGGTCAGTTCATGCCGACCGGTGCGGCCGGCACCGTCTTGGCGCTGGTCCGCTGCGCCGGCGCGGCTACGGGAGCCGCCACGGTGCTGTCACGCTTGGTGGTATCCGCCGCCATGGTCATGATCCCCGGGAAGGGGGTTCCGTTCCAGTCGGCGCGTCCCCAGAGGGCCGGGAAGTCCTTGGCCATCTGGGCCCCGTACAGCGGCTTGTAGGCCCCGTTGTGGCAGGTGACGCACTGGGCCTTGGGCGCATCGCCCATGGCGCCAAGGCGCACCGCGGGATAGACCGGCTGCAGCGGCGCCAGGTAGTTCTGGTTCACGTCGCGCAGCATGAGGATGCCGTGATAGGCGGTCACACGCTGCGGCGGCGCTTCCCGCCACGAGGAGAACTGGCGGGTGTTGTGGCAGTACGTGCAGTTCACGCCGAGGGAGCGCGACTGCGAGATCATGAGCGCGTACGTCCACTCCGTCTGCTTCACCGAACTCCGGTTGACACTGGCCGGCGCGACGGTCTGGCTGATCACGCGCGCGCCATCCCGGTCGAGGTAGTGCCGCAGGTAGTCGGTCTGGCTCGAGTAGAACCAGAGGCCGTTGGGCAACGGCTTGCCCATGTGGCAGGTGTAGCAGGTGACGCCGGTGTTCTTCACGTGCTGCGTGTACTGGCCGTTGATCTGCCGCGTCATCTGGAGCATGCGGCGGGCGACCAGCTTGGTGTACAGCGGCTTGCCGTTGGGCAAGGTGTCGTCCTGGAAGGCGGCGACGTTGTGGCAGTAGGCGCAGTTGCCCGTGCCCGCCACCCAGGTGCTCATCGCGATCATGGTGCGGTTGAACTCCGCCACGCTGATGTCGTTGAGCACCTGCACGTTCTTCCAGGGGAGCGGACCCGGCGGGGATTCACCGGCCGGCGGCGGACTCTGCGGAATCTTGACCTGGGCGAACTTGGCCTTGAGATCGCCGTGGTCGTAGCCCTGCTCCATGGCGGTACCGCGGTATCCCACCTGCACCGTGTCCACGGCCGCGTCGCCACAGGCCCCGAGGGCCATCAGGGCGAGGGGGACGCAGGCCGCGGTGACCCATCGACGTGCGGACTTCACTGGACACCTCCCGACTTCGTGGAATCGGTCTTCAGCGAGTCGACCGTGAGCGAGTCCGCCATGAGGGAATCCACGGCAACGGGCGCTTCCGCCGTATCGGGCATGGTCGCGTTTTGCGGCACGACATACGACGGGAAGGAATCGGGGGCGGTGCCCTGATACCGGCCACGCAGCAGGTCGGCCTGTTCCGGTGTGAGCTGGTTCTGCGCCGGGTACGGCGCCACGAGCCCGTGCTTCACGCCCCACAGGTACCAGTTGTCGACCACGGTGCCGGTGAGGAGGATGCCGATGCCGCCCGTGAAGGTGGTGAGCACCGCGAACCACCAGGACCAGCGGTGGATCGACTCCATGGTGGCGTTGAAGCCCATGCACCAGCGCCAGAAGAGCATCGAGCGTTCGGCCGCCGTGCCGCGGTCGGTGATCTGCTCGATTTCGCGCTCACCGCCCATGCGGGCCACGGCCAGGATGGTGGCACCGTGCATCGCGAAGAGCACGGCGGAGCCGTACAGGAAGGCGATGGAGAGGGCGTGGAACGGATTGTAGTACAGGTTGCCGTAGCGGATCGAGAACGCCGACGTCCAGTCGAGGTGCGGGAAGATGCCGAAGGGCACCATCTCGCTCCAGCTGCCAACGAGCAGCGGCTGGAAGAAGAACGTGGAGTAGAGGAAGATCGCGCTGGCGAAGGCCCACGGGAGATGCGTGCCCATCTTGAGGGCGCGCGCCCGGCGGTACACCCGCACCCACCAGAGGATGATGCTGAGGGTGAGGAAGAAGCCGGCCATGAGGTACCAGCCACCCTGATTGAGCGGCGGGATGCGCAGCCCGTACTGCGGCGGCGGCGGCTCGAGGGCCAGCCACGGAAGCTGGCGGATGAACTCCACCGGATCCCAGCCCACCGAGGCCCACATGTTGAGGCCGATGATCTCGAAGGCGATGAAGCCGAAGATCAGCGACAGCACCCCGGCCCAGCCCAGGTAGATCGGGCCGATCTGCGCGTCGCCGAACTTGCCGGCGAGATACGAGAAGGTGGGGGTGCCGTACCGCGTGCCCGTCGATTCGTCGATCGGGATCCCCGCTTCGGGGAGCGTCCGGACCTGGACGCGCGTGAACAGATTCTGGTATTCAAGCATGGTGACTGGGCCTCACTTCCAGATGGGGAGGTTGAGCCACCAGCTCCACCACTCGGGCCAGCCCTTCGTCCAGAAGGGACCGGAGATCACGATGCAGATGGCACTCCAGACCGCCGCGCCGACCGCGAGGAACAGGCCGAGGCGGTGAATGCCGATTGCGCCGATCGAGTAGCCGACCAGGTCGCGGAAGAAGACGTTCTCCTGTTCACTCGTTCCGACGGGCGTACCCTTCGGCGGATTGGTCACCGAGAGGATGAGCGAGCCGTGCATCGCGAGCGCGAGGCAGTTCGTGAAGAAGAACGTCACGGC
>Ga0315899_10004296_pt1 | contig 15424 bp, 10 predicted proteins | sample LakEriMetagenome_2_FD_203518 | JGI IMG/M metagenome (GOLD analysis project Ga0315899, IMG submission 203518) | Freshwater fungal communities from buoy surface, Lake Erie, Ohio, United States - Buoy 4 MA112 | ecosystem: Environmental > Aquatic > Freshwater > Lake | place: USA: Lake Erie, Ohio... | reverse complement strand
CCGGCCCGGATTTCATTTCCTAGCGCGGCCCGGTTACGACTACACCGTGGGCTGGCAGGTCGGGTCGCCGCCGAGCGGGTCGCAACCGCGTCGGATCGCATTCTTCCCGGCGGCGGAGTTTGCCGCGCCCGGGCCCGGCGCGGAAAGCGTCACCGCCGAGATGCTAGCGGCGGAATTCTTCCCGGCCGCGGCCCTGAACGCGTTCCCCCCGCATCTGGTGCGTGTCGGGCGTCCGCTGGCCACGGCCGGATGGCGCGGTCTTACGACGAACCTGGGGTCCAGCCGCGGGGGCGGCGGGATTTTGCCCGTCGTTTTGGGCGCGGGCGGCGGGGTGCGGATCGACCTCTCCGATGTCGTCGGCGGTCTGCTGCAACTCGGACCCCGCGTGGCGTGGGAGGTCTGGGACGGGGTGACCCGGGTCGCCGGCGGTCTCGGTGCCGGGGGCACCTTGGAGCTGGGGTTAGACACCGCCGGACGCTTTCAACTCGGCCTGCGTCTCGACGACGCGACCACCGTTTGGTGCACCCTCGACGTGGCGCCCGCCCCGACCGGAACCCTGCGCGTCCCGGAGCGGATTTGGGTTAATGAAGACGACGATTCCGGCGAAGCCGGGGGAACGGACATTCCGGGCCGGGGCACGCCCGATCACGCGGACACGGGGCACTTTCCGGGCCGGGTCGATGGCACGCGCGATCTGGTGGATTTCTTCCCGGTGAGCCTGCTGCTCCGGGAGTTGGTGGCGGCTTACCCGCCGGCCGCCGGGTTCACGTACCGGCTCAGCCAAGCGGACGCGGCGCTGAGTTTCGCGTACACGAACCTCACCGGGGAGCAGGCTGAGCTGTGTCTGGAGCGGGTGCTGGCGACCGGGTTTGGCGACGACTTCACGCGGCCGCCGGGCGAGGCGGCGACGCGCGTGGTGCCGGCCGAGGGCATCGCCCTCAGCCGGTCGTTCGTCGAACTGGCAGGGCGTCCGGGCGGCGCGGTCCTCTTGGTGGAAGGGCGGCGTGAGACGCGCGCGCCGTTGCGGTTAACCGTTCGCGATCGAAGGGGCGAGGTGGTGACCACGTTGGAGGCGCCTTTGCGCGTCGTGCCGGTCGAGCGGATGTACCGCGTCCTCAACCTCCGCAGCACGGCGCGGAACGCCAACGGGAGCCCCCACCTTCCTTCGCTCCTCGGTCCGGGCACAAATTTGGCGGACCCCGGCGAGCCCTGGCCGGACGCCCAGACCCACGGTCGGCACCTGCTCTGGATCCACGGTTTCTCGATCGATGGCGAAGAGGCGCGGGGCTGGGCGACGGAGACCTTCAAGCGGCTCCATCGGCTGGGTAGCCGCGCGCGTTTCGTGGCGGTGCTCTGGCCCGCAGACACGGGACTCGATTACCACCAGTCGGTCTTCCACGCGTTTCAGGCGGGGGATGCCCTCGCTCCGGCGCTCACCGCGGGCGGCATCGGCGGGGATATTGCGGTGCTGGCCCACAGCCTCGGCAATTTGGTGGCGAGCCAGGCGATCGCCGCCGGTGGCTTGTCGGTGAGTCGCTACCTGATGTTGAACGCGGCGGTCCCCGCGGAGGCCTACGACGCAAACCCGGAAGGAAGCCTAAAGGGCCAGGCTGGGTCGATGACCCACGACACGTGGCGATCGCTCCCGGCGGTGACGTACGCCGCCCGCTGGCACGAGCTCTTTGCCGGGGTTGCCGGTGACGCCCGCGCGGCGCTCACCTGGCGGGGCCGGCTTGCGCGGGCGTTACCCGCGGCGGTGAACTTCTTCTCGCCGGGCGAGGAGATCCTGGCTGCCCCAGAATCCGGCAACGCCTCGATGGTGGCGCTCATTGTGCGGCAGGGGTTCGCCGTTACGCGCGGTTCTTGGGTGATGCAGGAATTCGCCAAGGGCGCGAGTCTGGGCGACTCGCTGGCCGCGCTGGTCTTCAGCCGCCTGCAGGCTGGCTGGGGCCCCAGTGTCAACTACTGGCCGGGCTTCACGCCTTCGCCCGACCTCCGGTTGGAGCCCTACTTCGCGCCCTTCCTCGAGACCGATCTCCACCACCGCGATCCGCTCCGGGCGTCCGCCGCCGCCAGCCGCCGCCTCGTGCAGTACGATGTCCTCGCGCGGGGCATCCCCGCCCTGTCCTTCGGCGCCGCGCTGCAACCGCTCGAACCCCTCGGCACGGGGAGAAACTTGGATCTGGAACAGATCGGTCGCGTGCCGGGCATCTGGTCCGACGAACCCCGCGGGTTGGACCATCGCAACCGCGCCCGCTGGCTGCACAGCGACTTCCGTGCCGTGGCTCTGCCCTACGTCGCGCCACTTTACCGGCAGATCCTCCTCCAAGCCCACCTCCTCCCATGATCATCCGTCTCATCCTGTTTCTCGCTGGTGCCGTCGCGGGGGCGTTCGCCGGTGAACTGAGGCTGCTCCTCGTCGACGAGTCCGGCCAACCGTTCGCTGCTGCCCGCACGACTGTCGTGTTCACGACGCCGGAGCTCGGCGCCGAGCAGGTGCGCTCTGGGGTGAGTGATCCCGCCGGCGTGTTCGTCGCGCGCGGCACCGCGATCGGCCGCGTCTTGGTGCGCGGGGAGGCGCCGGGCCGGTATCCGGTGGATTTGGAACTGCCGCCCGCGGACGAACCGCGGGAACTTCGCCTCATCCTGCGGGAGGTACGCCGCCCCGTCGCGCTCCACGTCCGGCGCTTCCGGGTGGATTGGGGGGAAGCGGAACCGCAGCCACCGGGCACGGTGGAGATTCAGACTTACGAGCTGGATCTGGAGCGGGGCGAAGCGCTGCCGCCGCGGGGCCGCGGGCAGCGGGCGGACGTGCGCGTCCGGATCGAACGCCAGTTCCTCGGCTGGAAGTTTCCGCCCGCCGTGATGGCGGCGTTGCGGGCGCCGCAGGGGGGCGTGGCGCTGGGCGAGGCGGACGCGCGGTTCCTGCACGGCCGCTGGCAGGCGCGTTTCGAGCTCACGGTGCCCGAGCGCGGTGGCGGGCTGGTGGAAGTGAGCGCGGACTACCTCGCCTACAGCGCCCTGCCCATGCCGCACCTCGCCCCCGCGCAGGGTTACGCGCCGGTCCGGACTTGGGCGTGCCGCACCGGCGAACCCGGCGGGGAGAACCTGCGGAAACCGGAGCGGGGCTACTTCCTGCGGGTGCGTCCCGTCCGAGATGGCTCCGGTGCGATCGTTGCGTGGCATCACGCGAAACTCATCGCCGGCCTCCAACTGGACGCGCGGGGCGAGCTTGGACTGACGGTGCATTTCAACCCCGTCGCCGGAGACCGGAACCTCGAATTCGATCCGGCCCGCAACCTTTCGGCCCCGGGGGAGCCGGACGACACCACTCGCCAACCGTGAATCTGCGCAACCTGCTTCTCACCCTTGTGCCGGCCCTCTGCGCTGGCGTGCCCGCGGTTGTCGCCGGCGTGGAACTTCCATCTCTCGCTCGGGCGCCGGAGTCGCGCTGGCAGCGGGAGGATCTGGCCCGGGCCGCGAGTGGCACCCCGCTCGCGTTGGCCCGGCGCGATGGGGTGGTGTACCTGGATCTGCCCGCGGGCGCCGAATGGAGCCGGCCGCTGCGGGCCGGGGGGAGGGGTGTGCTGTACGTGGTGCTCGTGGCGCAGGTGTCTGCCGGGACGATCATCGAGGCCGGTGGAGCGCGGCTGGGCTTCATCCCGAGCCCGGCCGACCGCGCGCTGCAGCTGATGAGCGATGATCCGGTCGCCGGCTGGCGCCCGCTGGGCCTGCATCTGGGCACGGCCCCACACGCGGGCCGCACTCTGGCGGCGGCCCCCGTGCTAACCTTGCGGCTCGATCCGGCCCGCCGCCGCTGGGATCTCCTCGCCGGCCCGCGGCTGGTGGCCGCTGACCTACTCGCGGGCCCCGGGACCGCGGCGTGGATCTGGGTGCGCGCGGGGGGCGAAGGCGCCTGGATCCAGGAGGTGCTGCAGAGCGACGACCATCCGTGGTGGCAGGATACGGACCAGGACGGAGTGGACGATGCCTTCGCGGCGAAGCGGCGGATGGGTTCGGCGGCCACCCCCCGCGGGGATCTGGTGTCGGCGTGGCGAGAGGAGCAACGCCGGCGCCCGCCGCCGCCCTCCCGGGTCGTGCGCCCCCGCCCGGATCGGCCGGGCTCAGGACGACGGCGCCGCCGGAGGAGGATCCGTGCGCACCCGGCTCAGCAGCCAGAGTCCGCCCCCGAAGAGCAGCAGCAGGGAGAGGATCGAGGCGCGGCTATCGGTCGCGAGCGCCGTCACGGCCATCAGGGTCGGCCCCAGCACCGCGGCGAACTTCCCCAGCATATTGTAGAAGCCGAAGTACTCGCCCGCCCGCTCGGCCGGAATCAACCGGGCGAAGTACGAGCGGCTGAGCGACTGCACGCCGCCCTGGACCAGGCCGACGACGCCCGCGAGGATCAGGAACTCCCGCGGCGAATCCATCCGGGCGGCGAAAATGCAGAGCACCGCGTAAACGCCGATGCCAAGGCTGATGCCCGCCTTGGGCCCGATCCGCTCCCCCAGCCGCCCGAACACCACCGCGGCGGGGAACGACACGAATTGCGTGATCACCAGCGCCGTCAGCATCCCGCCCGCGTCGAGGCCGATCGCCCGGCCGTAGGCCACGGCCATCTTGATGACCGTGTTTACTCCGTCGATGTAGAGCAGGTAAGCCCCGAGGAAGGTCAGCAGCCGGCGGTCCCGGCGCAGGTCCGCGAAGGTCACCGCGAGCTGCCGGAAGCCGCGCGTCAGGAGCGGCCCCCCGCCCGCCGCCGGCACCGCCGGGGTTTCCCGGACCCAGAGCAGCGCAGGAATCGTGAACAGCAGCCACCACCCCGCGGTGACGAGGAAGCACGCCTGCACCGCCTCGACCGCCCCGGCGAACCCGAAGCGCGCCGGCGCTTGCACGACCACGGTGCAGCCCACGAACAGCAGTCCCCCGCCGATGTAACCCAGCGCGTAGCCAAACGCCGACACCCGGTCATACCGCTCGGGACGGGTCACGTCCGTCAGCAGCGCGTCCGTGAACAGCGCGTTGCCCGAGAACCCGATGGCCGCGAGCGCGTAGAGGGCTCCGGCCAGCACGTGTTCGCCCCGGGCCGCGAGGGGCAGCGCCGCCGTCGCCACTGCTCCCAGCAGGGTGAAACCCACGAGGAAACGCCGCTTCGCGTTCCCCTGGTCCGCCACCGCCCCGAGAATCGGCGCCAGCAGTGCCACCAGCAGGCCCGAGAGCGCGTTCCAGTAACCGAGGTACGCCGTGGTCTGCTCCGGACTGAGCCCAGTCCCCGCGCCCCAGAAGTCCTGGAAGAGGATCGGGAAGAACGCGGTCATCACCACGACCGCCCAGCCGGAATTAGCCCAGTCGATCAGGGCCCAGGACCAGAGGCTGCGGCGTTCGGGGCTCATCTGGGATGTGGGACCGCGCGCCGGGCCTCAGCGCAGGTGGCGGGCGAGGAACTCCAGCAGCACCGGGCGCAGGTCGCGCTCCAGGGGCTTCCGCTGCCAGGTCTCGAGGTCGAACGTGTGTCCCGCCCGCTCCAGCAGCACGAGTTCGTGACGGGCACCGCGTTCCCGCGCCACCCGGTCCAGTTCCTCGGCCTGCAGGTAATCCACGGTGGCGTCGCGCCGCCCGTGCAGGGTCAGCAGCGGCACGCTGGCGGGCGAGAGGTGGTTTACTGGCGACGCGAGGCGGAACACCGGATCCGCGGCGTCCCGCGCGGAGTACACCCGCAGGTGGGCGCCCTCGGGGGGCCGGATCTCGCCGGGGGTACCGTCGGCCGCGACCTGCCGGCGCGTCAGGATGTTGGTGATGCCGTAAAGGTTCACCCCGCACCGGACCGCGCTGGAAACCCCTGCATAAGGGGTCGCGGCGCCATCGGGCTCGAGCCCCGGTTGGCCCGCAGTCAGCGCGACCATCAGTGCCAGATGGCCGCCCGCCGAACCGCCGCCCACCGCGATCCGCGCGGGATCGATCCGGTAGCGGGCCGCCTGCGCGCGGAGGAAGCGGACGGCGTTCTTGCAGTCGAACAGCAGGGTCGGCCACGCGCCGTCGCCCAGCCGGTAGTCCACACTCACCGCCACGTACCCGGCCCGGGCGAGGGTGCCGCAGACGTTGGTGGCGCGAGCTTCGTTCTTGGTTCCGCCCGTCCATCCGCCCCCGTGAATCCACACGAATCCGGGCCGGAGTTCCGTGCCGCCCGTGGCCGGGAGGTAGACATCGAGCTTCTCCGCCCGGTCCGGCGCGAGGAAGGCGACGTCCTTCTCGACCGTGAAACCGGCGTCCGCGGCGCGGGAGGGAATGACCGCCAGCAGGAGCGCGAACAGGGCCGTGAGGGTGGGGCGCATAGGGGGCTGATGCCGGGGCCGCGGGGGCGCGTCAATCGCCCGCGGCCCGCCGCCTCACCAAGCGCAGAGGCGGTCCACGTGCCGGGCCGAGCCGTCCCGCGCCCACCCGTCGAGCTGGGCCTGGTCCTTCAGCTGCTGGCCCCGCGCGCGGGGAACGGCCGCGAAGACGCTGGGGCATTCCGCCACCGCGGTCATATCGCCCCAGAGCTTCTCAAACTGGGCGACGGGGAAGACGTCCTCCTGCCCGTGGCCCCAGCGGCGCTTCACTTCTTTGAGCGTGACGTAGGTTGGCAAACGGGCGGCGAGCACGCGCACGGCGGCGGCGGTCCGGACGGGGTCGGCGGCCTCGGCGCGGGTCAGCCCGAACAGGTCCAGCAGGCGGTCGATGTCCACCCAGCAGGTGTTGGTGCTGTAGTAGGTGAGGGCGAACTCGTCCTCCTCGCGGGGCAGCGCGAGCCCTTCGACCAGCCGCAAGCGGCCGTCGACGCGAGCGAGGCCGCCGCCGTGGTCCTCGAGGCGGCGCGGGATGACCTCCCAGCCGAGCGTCGCGCCCGAGCGCCGGAACCAGCCGAGCAGCGCGGGATCGAGCGTCGCGCCCAGCGTGTCGATGTTGTGCACGAGCAGCGTGCGCAGGGCCGGGCGCTCTGCGAGGAGGCGGGCGAGGGTGCCGTTCTTGAGCAGGTTGGGCAGCTCGAACCAGTGGCCGACCGGGTGCAGGCACTGGGCGGGCAGGTTGTCCGTGTAATCCGCCCCCTCGCCGGCCGCCCGGGCCCATTGGACGAGCGCGGCGCGGACGCTGCCTCGCACCTTCTCCTTCTGCTCGTCAAGCCGCTGCTGGGCGGTCTCTTGCCAGGCGAAGTGCAGGTCCCGCTCCATCGGCACGAGCCGGAGGCCGATCGACCGGCCTGGAGAGAGCAGCGCCTCGGTGCCCGGCACCGGGCCGATGCCCGCGAGATGCCCGGCGAGGGCCGCGTGGGTCAGGTGCGAGGTGGTGAAGACGTGGGGAATGGTGGTGCCGTGCTCGGCTGCGGTGCGGCTCGACTTCGCGAGGTGCACCTCGGCGAAACTGCGGTGGCGCCCGGCGAACTTGGCGAACGGGTGCAGCGCCTTGGCGACGCCCGCCCCCTGCGTCCACCGGCTGCCCACGCCGGCCGCGTAGGTGACCACTGCGGCCTCCCCGCGACGGAGGGCTGCGGCGCCCTCGGCCCGCAGCTCGGCGGAGGCGGTTTCGGCCGTAAAGAGGTCCCCCGGAGCGACGTCCTCGATCCGGGTGCTCGGCGGCAGCCGGTTGCGGGCGAGCCCGATGCGCCCGGCGCGGAGGTCGGTGCGGATCTGCTCGTGCTGTTCCCGGTCGAAGCCGTTCCCGTCGAGGAGTCGGTCGAGCTGGCCGGCCTCGCCCTCGGCGCCGGAGGTGCCGGGCAGGAGGCGGTCGAGCAGACTGGGCAGCAGCGCGGCAAATTCTCCGCCTTGCCGTGCGGCGCGGGTGAACTGCTGCAGGTCGGCCCGTTCGCGGGGGCTGAGGTCGCGGGCCTGGCGGCGCAGCCAACCGGGCACGGCCTGCTGGTAAAAGGCCGGCGGCAGCAGCGCCGCCGCACCCTCGAGCCGCGCGGCCACCGAGCCCTCCTCGTTGAGGGCGAAGTCGTACACCACGGGGTCCATCGCGAAGGGCAGGGCGGGCTCCAGTTCCCGTTTGGTCGCGAGCATAATCGCGAGGAGCCGCTCCTGCGCCTCCGCCCGCCGGGCCGGGGCAAAGATGAAGCCCATCCCGCCGCCCGACATCCCACCCAGCATCCAGAAACCCCAGAAGTCCTCCCCGAAGGCGGCGCGCGTCCGTTCGATCACCAGCTCCGTATATCGGTTGCTCACCCACGGAATGATGGTCTGCAGCGGGCCGAAGAAATTGGCCGTCAGCGCCTGGCCCAAGCCCCGGATGTCGCCGGCGGCCAGGAGGCCGAGGATCTCGTCGAGCGTCGCGATGGCCCGGCCGCGCGCCACCCACTCCTCCGCGCTGCGCAGGAGGTACTTCTCGGTGGCCATCTCGAGGATGGGACCGACGTTCTGCGCCATCCCGCCGTGCACCAGCACGAGCGAGTCTTGCAGGGCGCGGCGGGCCGCCGCGGGCACGCGATCCGGTCCGAGCAACGTGTGACGAGGCAGCAGGCACCCGCGGCTGATGCCGTGTTCGGGATCTCCGGGCCGCGCCGGCGCGCCTTCGATGAGCTTAATCCCGGGCCACAGCCCACCCGAGTCCTGCCAGCCGCCACCGGACCCGCCCAACCACTCCCCGAGAATCGCGCGCGCCGCGACGATCCGGCGGTCCGCCTCTGCCAGCGGCCCCTCAAGGGCACCGATTTGGCCTGTCGCCCGCATACAGACCCCGATCAGCGCCCCAAGCAGGTTGGTCGACACGGCGAGGCGGGAGCCTTTGGGGATCCGGTTGACGTTGCTCACCAGCTCGAAACCTCGGCCCGGGCCGAACACCGCGCCGAGCAGCGCGCCCAGCTCCGCCCCCGAACGCTCGATGCCCGGCGGCACGATGCCCGCCGCGATGACCGCCGCCTTCAACAGCCCGAGATGGTCCCGGCCGAAATCGAATACGTCGTCCAACGTCGCCAAACAGGCCGACGCCTCGAGGTCGACGCTGGCGAGCCGAATCAGGGGTTCGTCGATGACCCGGAAGTAGGCTTCGATCGGCGGGCGCGGCCCGGTGTCCCGCCCGTGGACGCCGAGATCGACCGACAGGTTCAGCACCCGGGCGCCCTCCGGGAAATCCATCCCGAGGAAAAAGATGTCGCTCCAACCGCAGTGGGTGAGGTCCATCCGCACCGGCGTTCGCTCGCGCAGGAGCGGGTGCGGGCCGTTCCCGCCGGGGCCGAGCAGGTCGCTACGGACGCGGAGCGGCTGGTCGAGCGGATGGCCCAGGCGGAACATCCAGGCGTTGCCCTGGGTCGCGCGCACGGTGCGGCGCACCTGGTCGGCGAGGGTCTGGAAGGCGAGCGCGTGGTGGGCGGCGGCGAGCGCGCTGCAGAGCGTCTCGCTCGGCCCGTGCGTCTCCTGCGCGCGTCGAAAGGTGGTGATCGCCTCCTCAAAGCGGCGCTCGAGCAGGTGCCGGAAGCCGTCGGGCGGCACACGGCCGAGCCGGTTCAACCCGGGCTGCGCCGGCAGGTGATACCGGTGCAGGGAGGCGAGAAACAGGAGGGCGCGGACCCGCCGATACAGGTTGTCCTCGCGCCGCCGGTAGGCGTCGAGTTCTTCCCCCGCCGCGAGCAGGGCGGGGAGGTCACGGCCGGCGCACCAGGCATCCAGCGCCCGGTCGCGCGTCGCGGCCGCCGGCGAGGTGATGAGTTCGAGGACGCTCATATCCGGGGCTTAGTCGGCGCGGGCGGCCACGAGCTCGAGCAACTGGGTCAGGACGCGATCGCGGTCGCGGCCGGAAAGCGACAGCGCGAGCTGCGCGTAGAGCAGGCCGTAGGGCGCGCCGATGTCGAACCGCCGCCCAGCCACGCTGAAGGCCAAGTAACGACGACGAGCGGCAAGGGCGTGGAGCGCGGGGGACAGACCCAGCGGGCGACTTGGGTCGCGCGCGGCTTGTTCCTCCAGCAGCGGAAAGAGCTCTGGCGGGAGCACGTGCAACCCGAAGAAACAGAGGTAGAAGCCGGCCCGCAGCCCGGGCACGATCAGTTGTTGTTCCGCCACCGTCGGCGTCGGTTTCTCCAACACCGTTTCGACCTGGTAGAGCGGCCGCTCCCCGCCAACGAGGCGCCCGCCAACGGCGCCGAACGCCGTCAGCTGGCTCTCGCGCGTGGGCTGGACGGCGGAGACGGAGGCCTGCTCGGCCACGGCCACGTCGATCAACTGCCGCGCGCAGCCGGTGGCCGCGTGCGCCACGTGGAGGTGGTCGCCCACCAGGTGCAGGAAACTCTCGTCGCCGACGAAGGTCCGCCCGCAGAGGATGGCGTGGCCGTAGCCGCGCGGCTCCGCCTGCGGCAAGAAGCGGACGCGCCCGCGGAGCCGCCCGCAGGCCTCGCCGTACCGTGCCTCGTCGCCGGGGCACACCACGACGCCGAACTCCTCGATTCCGGCCGCTTCCGCCTCCTCGAGCACGACCTGCAGCGCCGACTTCGGCTCGCCGGTCGGATCGATCAGCGTCTGGAGGGGCAGCGTGCGCTGGCGCGGGTTGGCGGCGGTGACCAGGGCTTTACGGATCTTCATCGGGAGCGGGGGAGGGCGGCGGGACGGTGCGCGCGGGGCGCGCGGCCCACAAGCCGGAACCGGGCCGGCTCCCGCGGCGGCGGTCCGCGGCGAGATTCTCCGCCCGGCGGATTGACCGGCCCGGCATTTCCGTTACGCCTATTCCTACTATGCCCGCGAAGTCCACCCGCCGCCGCCCCGCCCCGTCGCACCCCTTGGTGCTCCCGGGCACGGTGTACATCACCCGGCAGGTGCACTTCAACTCGGCCCACCGGCTCTTCAACCCGGGCAAGAGCCTCGCTTGGAACCGCCGGCAGTACGGCCTTTGCACCAACCCGCATTGGCACGGCCACAATTACGTCCTTGAGGTCACCGTGGCCGGCGAGCCGCATCCGGAGACGGGGTACATTATCGACCTTTCGGAGCTCAAGCGGATCCTCCACGACGCGGTGGTGGACAAGTGCGACCACCGAAATCTCAACGACGAGGTGGATTTCCTTCGCGGCACGATTCCCTCCACCGAGAACCTCGTCATCGCGTTCTGGCGCGAGATCGAGCCGCACCTCCCCCGCGGCGCCCGCCTCCACCGGGTGCGCCTGTTCGAGACGCCCCGCAACTTCGCCGACTTTTACGGCCCGAACCCGCCCCCCTGAACCGGGGCTCGGCCCGCGCGCGGCGGTTATCGTCCCCCCTGCCGCCCGGGCCTCCTCCCACCAAAAACGAGATGAAGCAGAAACCGATGTTCCTCCACGAGACGGCCGGAGGCGTGCCGCCGCTCGTGAGCCGCGGCTTCGATGCCGGGTTCAAGCCCGGCGCGGGCTACGCGGACACCCTGCCCGATATGATGGAGGCGGTGAACGCGGCCGAGGGCGCGCGCGTCCCGATCCAGCAAGTGGGCTGCGCCAACTTCCGCCTGCCGCTGCGCTTCCGCACCGCCGCCGGCCGGGAAGTCGTGCTCGAGACCTCCGTCACCGGTACGGTCTCCCTCCAAGCCGGCCTCAAGGGCATCAATATGGGCCGGATTATGCGCTCGTTCTACGAGCACGAGGACGAGGTCTTCACTTTCGAGACGCTCCGCCGGCTGCTGCGCAAGTACCAGCGCAAGATCGACGCCTTCCACGCCCGCATCCGCCTCACGTTCTCCTACCCGATCCGCCAGCGCAGCCTGCGCAGCGGGCTCTCGGGCTGGCAGTACTACCGGGTCGCCTTCGAGGGCACGATGGACCGCGCGGGCGCCTTCCGCCGGATGATCGAGTTCGACTTCGTCTACTCCTCCACCTGTCCCTGCAGCGCCGAGCTCGCCGAGCACGCCCGCCAGACGCGCGGCGCCTACGCTACGCCCCACGCCCAGCGCTCCAAGGCCCGCGTCCGCGTCGCCTTGGCCCCCGGTCGCGCGCTCCCGATCGAAGACCTCCAGGCGCACTGCCTCCGCGCCCTCCGCACGGAGACGCAGGTGATGGTCAAGCGCGAGGACGAGCAGGCCTTCGCCGAGCTCAACGGCGCCCACATCAAGTTTGTCGAGGATGCCGCCCGACTCCTTTACCGCGAACTGGCCACGGACGCCCGCATCGCCGACTTCGAGGTCGCCTGCTCCCACCTCGAGTCGCTCCACTCGCACGACGCGGTGAGCGTCATCTGCAAGGGCGTGAAGGGCGGCTTCGCCGGCGACTTCATGGATTTCGGCTCGCTGCTCTGCTGAGGTCCCCGTGATGCCGCCGCCCCGTCCCGCGTCTCGGCCCCGCGGCCCCGTGGTGCTCATCACCGGGGCCTCCCAGGGCATCGGTGCCGCCCTCGCCCGCACCTTTGCCCGCGAAATCCCCGGGGTCCGTCTCGCCCTCGTTGCCCGCTCCGCGGCCCGCCTCACCGCCGTGGCGGCCGCTTGCCGCCGCCGCGGGGCCGCTGCCGCCGAGGTGTTCCCGGCCGACGTGACGGACGCCGCCGCGGTTGAGGCGCTTGCCGCTGCCGTCCACCGGCGCTTCGGGCCGGTCGAGGTGCTGATCAACAACGCCGGCGTCTTCCGTGCCGCGCCCTTCCTCGAGACCAGCGTGGCGGAGTTCGACGCCCTTCTCTCCGCGAACCTCCGCAGTGCCTTCCTCGTCTCTCGCGCCTTGGTGCCCGCGATGCTCCGCCGCCGCCGCGGCGATGTGTTCTTCCTGAGCTCCATTGCCGGCCTCGGCCCTTACCCGGGCGGCACTGCCTACTGCGCGGCCAAGGCGGGGGTCACCAGCCTCGCCCGCGTCCTCCGCGCTGAGACCCGCGGGCGCGGCCTCCGGGTCTGTTGCGTCCATCCCGGCGCCACGTGGACGCCCTCCTGGGCCGGCAGCGGCGTCGCCCCCGCGCGGATGATGCCCGCGGAGGACATCGCCCGTGCCATCGTCGACGCGCACCGCCTCTCGCGCCGCACCGTGCTCGAGGAACTCATCCTGCGGCCCGCCGGGGGCGACCTGTGACCGCGGCCGCACCCGGCGGGGCCCGGTCCCCCCTTGCCTCGCCTCGTCCGGCCTGTTTGCGTGCCGCGGCCGTCCGATGACCGACGACGTCGAAGCCGCCCCGTCCGCGCCCGCCGCGGCCCGCCACCTCGCCCCGGGCGACGTGGGGCTGGTGGCGCCGCGGGACTACACGCACGCGGAGCCGTTCACCTTCCGGGGTGGGCAAGTGCTGCCTGGCTTCAGCCTCCGCTATGAGACCTACGGAGAGCTCAACGCGGCGCGCGACAACGCGATCGTTGTCTGCCACGCGCTCAGCGGCGATCACCACTGCGCCGGCTGGCACTCCCCGGCCGACCGCAAGCCGGGTTGGTGGAACAACCTGATCGGCCCCGGCAAGGCGGTCGACACCCGACGCTTCTTCGTGGTTTGCGCGAACGTTCTCGGCGGCTGCCAGGGCTCGACCGGCCCCTCTTCGCTCAACCCGGCTACTGGCCGCCCCTACGGCGCCGCCTTCCCCCCGGTGACCATCCCGGATATGGTGCGCGCGCAGCGGCGGTTACTGGACCATTTGGGCGTCGCGGCGGTGCACGCGGTGATCGGCGGCTCGATGGGCGGGATGCTCGCGCTGCAGTTTGCGATCGAGTACCCGCGACTGGTGCGGCGCGTGCTCGCGATGGCCACCACGGGCCGGGAAAGCGCCCAAGCCATCGCCTTCAACGAGGTCGGGCGGCAGGCGATCATGCAGGACCCGGCGTGGAACCGCGGTGACTACGCGCTCGGCGAGGGCCCGCGAGTGGGCTTGGCCATCGCCCGGATGATGGCGCACATCACCTACCTTTCCGACGCCTCGATGGACCGAAAGTTCGGGCGCCGGAAGCGCCGCGCCGCCGACACGGAGCCTTCCGCCTTCGATGTGCAGTTCGAGGTCGAGGGGTACCTTCGCCATCAGGGCCAGAGCTTCATCAACCGGTTCGACGCCAACACCTACCTCTACATCACCCGCGCCCTCGACCAGTTCGACCTCGAAGAAGCGGCGGGCTCCTTGGAGGCGGCCTTCGCCCCGGTCGAGGCGGAGACGCTCATTGTCGGCTTCACCAGTGATTGGCTCTTCCCGCCCGAGCAGAACCGCGCGCTCGCCCTCGCCCTCCTGCGCGCCGGCAAGCGCGCCAGTTATGCCGAGCTCGCCACCGACCTCGGCCACGACTCCTTCCTGCTCGAATCCGAGGAACTCTACGCCCTCGTCCGCGGCTTCCTCGACCGCCCCGCGGCCCCCCCCGCCTGACCGCCCCCGCCGATGGAAAAGCGCACCGTCGATATGCAGATCATCGGGGACTGGGTGGAGCCTGGCACCCGCGTGCTCGACCTCGGCTGCGGTCAGGGCGACCTGCTCGCCTACCTGATGCAGACCAAGGGCGTCGCCGCCGTCGGCGTGGACCTCGAATTCAGCCGCATTACGGCCTGCGTCCGCCGCGGCGTGTCCGCGTACCAGGGTGATATGACCACCCTGATGCGCGTCTTCCCGGAACGGCACTTCGACCGGGTCATCTGCTCCCGCACGGTGCAGGAGCTGGCCGAGCCCAAGGCGGTCATCCTCGAAGCACTCCGCGTCGGCCGCGCGCTCACGGTGGGCTTCGTCAACCACGGCTTCTGGAAGAACCGCGTCGCGATGCTCCTGGGCGGCCGCAAGGTGCGCAACGAGGTCTACACCACGTCCTGGTTTGAGAGCCGCCCGGCGAACCCGGTGACGATCGCCGACTTCGAGGACTTCTGCGCCGCCCACGGCATCCGCGTCGCCCACCGCGTCCACCTCGCCGGGAACTGGCGCGACCCCTGCCCGCTGCTGCCCAACCTCTTGGCGGGATACGCGCTGTACGACCTGACGCGCGCCTGAGCCGTTTGGGGCGCCGCGCGCAAAAGCTGTTTGCACCCCGCCGGGCTTTGGTGCGTCCTGCCGGCGTATGCTGACTCGCGTCCTACCCCTCCTCGCGTTGGCCACCGTGCTCGCCGCCTCGGCGCGCGCCGCCAGCGATGTTCAGATCACCGCCGTCGACGACCGCCTGAAGATCACCGTCGCCGGTAAGCCCTTCACCGAATACATCTTCAAGGGGACGCCCCGCCCCATCCTCTACCCGGTGCTGGCCGCGGACGGCACGGAGATGACCCGCCACTATCCGATGCGCAAAGGTGTGGCCGGGGAGGTCGAGGACCACCCGCACCACCGCTCGCTCTGGTTCACCCACGGCGACGTCAACGGCATCGATTTCTGGGCCGAGAACTCCGACAAGAAGGGGCGGATCGTGAACCAGTCCGTCAGCCACGCGGTGGCCGACGGCGCGGCGCGCATTACGTCCCGCAACCGCTGGGTCGGGCCGGACGGCGCGGTCCACCTTGAGGACGAGACGGTGATCCGCCTCCACGGCACCGCGGACGCCCGGTTCATCGATTACGAGGTCACCCTCAAGGCTCCGGCCG
>Ga0315899_10004295_pt1 | contig 15425 bp, 11 predicted proteins | sample LakEriMetagenome_2_FD_203518 | JGI IMG/M metagenome (GOLD analysis project Ga0315899, IMG submission 203518) | Freshwater fungal communities from buoy surface, Lake Erie, Ohio, United States - Buoy 4 MA112 | ecosystem: Environmental > Aquatic > Freshwater > Lake | place: USA: Lake Erie, Ohio... | reverse complement strand
GAAGTTTCAGACAGCGCCAGACAAGGCTCCCAACATGGTCATTTTGCACATGCGATTGCACGAAATGGATGCATTAGCACAGCAAGCCACTGTTGGATTGTTGGGGGTGAATTTGTTGTACGGCTGCTATTTCTTCTACACCAAGCCTAAGGAATTAATCTTGTCGCTCTACGATAATTTGAATCGCGATCAGGTAGAAATTGATATGGTTGAGATGAGCGGTCCCGATTTCGATCATGTAGACAATCGTTTGCTCTCATTACACCTGGTGAAGAATGGAATGACGGACGCAGTGATTTTCTCGCCCGACGGTAAAAACATTCAAGCGGCAGACATCCTCTATAAGAAGAATATTTTGGCCTTGCGCGGAAGTTTCCGCCCTGTAACCAAGGTCAATATCGATATGATTATGAAGGGTTTTAAACTCTTCGAAAAGGAGTACAAAGTTGATCACAACAATGTGCAAGTTCTGTTTGAAATAACGCTTAATAATTTGCGAGCAGAGGGCGACATTGATGAGCAGGACTTTTTAGATCGTGCGGAAATCTTGTGCTCGCTCGGTCAAACGGTTCTTATTTCGAACTACTCCAAATACTTCAAACTGGTAGAGTTCTTTTCAAAGCATACGAGCCGCCGCATGGGTATTATCGTGGGCACGAACATGATTATGGAGTTGTTCAACGAGAAATACTATCGCGATTTGAACGGAGGCATTTTGGAAGCATTCGGAATTCTGTTTAGTCGTGATTTGAAAATTTATGTATACCCATTTAAAGATGCAAAAACCGGTAAGTTGCTCACGACCAAGAACTGTCCGGTCCATCCTCGTTTGAAGCCCTTGTACGATTATCTCATATACAATAAGCGATTGGTTGATATTGCCGATTACAATCCGGATGTGCTTGACATTTACTCCAAGGATGCTCTTGATATGATTCAACACGGTTATGGAGGCTGGGAGGAATTGGTGCCGACGTATGTAGATACCATTATTAAAGACAACCGACTCTTTGGTTACAGTCCAGATACCCCCAAGAATCCGGATTATCAGCCACCGATAAGACAAAGTGAGCAACGTTTGAATCCGAATTGATTGAACTCTTTCGGATAACTAAGGTTTGTATTCCACATTGAAACTCCACCACGAAATACATCGTTGTTCTAACCCTGATGCATCTTGGGTTCTCATGGTGCATGGCGCCGGCGGGAGCACACGCACCTGGCGCAAGCAAGTGGAGGCATTTGGCAAGGAGTATCATTTATTAATAATTGATTTGCCGGGCCATGCAGGTTCAGCAGAGCGCACAGCGCATCGCTCGAAGTATGACTTCGAATGGATTTCTGCAGCCATTTGGGATGTGGTTGATGGTTATACAAAAAGCCCGATTCATGTTGTTGCCGTTTCATTGGGAAGCATCATTGCTATGCAGATGTATGAGCAGCGACCTAGTGGAGTAGCTAGTCTGCTTTTCGCAGGACCTATTGTTTCACTCAATGTCAAGCTGCGTTTCCTCGCGCGCACAGGACTCATGATTGCGAAGATTATTGGGTTCCGCAATTTCTACAGTCTTATGGCTAAAATTGTTCTGCCCAGGAAGAATCACAAAAAGTCGCGCGAGATATTTGTGCGTGAATCGAAGTTTTTAAGCATAGAGGAATACCGAAAGTGGACAGCCATGTATGGCCGTTACCTTGACGATACCTTGCGCAAACTGTTCAGTCTGCAACCATCCGTTCCCATGCTTATCATGGTAGGAGGACAGGATCATTTGTTCCTGAAGCCAACTCTTCAATATGTAAACCGCTTCGAATCCATTACGCTGGAGGTTGTGCACCGTTGTGGTCATCTGGTTAGCCTGGAGAAATCAGATTTGTTCAATCGTCGCTGCTTAGATTTTCTTAGTTCTTTTCCTAAGTAATCAGCGCGAATCAATATTTCTTTCTGAAAATTGTATAACGGCTCAATGCGGTTATATTAGCCGACAACTAAAACAACCACATTCTATTATGGAAGCACTCATCAATGAAGCGCTCAATCACAGAGCCATCAATCATCCGTATTTGATAGCATTAAAAAACGGGGACTTTAAAAACATGGATACTGTGCTGAAGGATTTTGCCTTACAGTACGGAGCCTACAGTTCTTGGTTTCCGCGCTATCTAACAGGCGTAATATCAAAATTGGAAAGCCCGGAGCATCGCGAGCATTTGCTCGACAACCTCGCGGAAGAAAGCGGTCATCTTCATGATGACGATATTGAGGCAGTTGCTGCTTTGGGTATCCAGGAAGAGTGGGTGCAGGGTATTGCACACCCAAAACTGTTTCGTCGCTTTCAAGACGCTATGGGTGTTGATCGTAAAGAACCGATTGGCATTGAAGTCCAAATTTGGAGAGAGTCTTTTTTAAGTCTTATCCAAGATGGCTCATCGGTTGAAGCCGTTGGAGCCATTGGTCTTGGTACAGAGTCAATTGTGAAGTTTGTCTATCGTCACCTCATTGAGGCAATCGAAAAACATACAAAGCTTTCCATGTTCGATTATGTATTCTTCCCTTTGCATACAGAGGTGGATGATGAACACGGATTAATTCTATTGCGTATTGCAGAAGAACTGAGTGGTCAAGGAGAGGAGTCTGCATTACAGTTGCGCAAGGGAATGCTAAAGGCACTTAACCTTCGTGCAGCCTATTGGGACAACATGTATGACCGCGCGAAAATGATCGACGCGCAGGCTTAAGAGTTGTGACTATTGATTTTTTGAATAAGGGATGGCTTGACATGTTCAAGCCATTCTTGTTTTAGAATGCTGAATACAGCTGTGTCGCGTCGTGTGCCCTCTGGTCGAATTGCATGACTGCGTAAAATCCCTTCCGCTTTGGCCCCCAGTGCAAGAATAGAGGCGATGCTTCGCTCGTTGAGTGAATCGGCCATGAATTCAACACGCTCTATTTGCATCTGCTCGAAAGCATACTCTAGTAGTAACAGTTTGCAATGAGCATTGAGTCCTGACTGTTTGAATGCGTTGCCTAGCCAAGTATAACCAATAGACAGCCGCAAGTGTTTGCGTTGGATTTGGTAATAGCGCGTGCTTCCTGCATACTTGCCGGCCCGCTTATCAAATATAATAAATGGGTAGGAGTGATATTCGCGAGAACCTTGGAGGGCGGTTTCAATGTAACGTTCCAGATTTTCCAATCCTGCGGCACTTTCCAATCCGTATTGCCAATTTTCGGGCTCGTGCTCAGAAATTGGTAAGAGGTGAACAACATCGCTTGTCATCAGCGGACGAAGCAATACTCGCTCGTCTTCTAACTGAATGTTTAATGGCTGTAACGTCGAGTTCATACTTTGGGATTAATCTTGTTTATCCCGATTAATCCATGCGCGCACATATACTCGGGGTTGCTCACCGTCTTCGAAGGCAGTGCGGTTATGGCAGAGGAATCTGTTGTTGACATACAACATGTCGCCCCGTTCCATTCGAAAACACATTGCGTGCTCCTGCACAGCGAAGTAGTTGTCGATAGTATTGAGTGTTCCCGTCAATTCAGAGGGGATTTCTTTGCCCAGTTTTATAAGCGCGGATTCTATCCAATAGCGCATATAGCGGAAGATTACTCCGCCCTCTGAATCATATTGGAATAGTGGAATGTCGTTGGCCAAAATAGCTTCTGTGTTATGAATAGTCCCTGGCGTTATGACATCTCTGCACCAGCTTTTATGAAGTATTTCCTCATACTCCGGATGCTGTTCCAGTATAAAATTGATCAAGTTGGCGCCGTTGGTGATTAGTGACTCACCTCCGGTTTTAGCAGGCTGCAGACAAAGCAACCCAATAATGTCAGGGAAATAGTGCTTCGCCGTACTGTCAGTATGGTAGCCGGTTTCAGCCTTTGTTTTTGAGACGGGAATGGCTTCTTTGGTGTAATCCAGTCCGCGGTCTTTAACATCGAAGAAATACGTATAACGGTTGTTGAGCCAACCCAGCGAGCGAGACACCATTGCGTACAGGAGACGAAGTTCGTTGTCGTTATAATTGGCCGATGGGGTGATTCGTACGGCACCCGGACTTGAGTTAAGCTTGCTGAGCCATTGAATGGCATATGATTCAACTGCAGACAATTGTTGAACGTCGGCTTGATTGGGTTGCGTTAACCAATTCTCCGAACTGTCGGCGCAGGCGATCAGGGAAGAGGTAATCTGTTCCGGAAGGCGGACTGTAATTTCGTCGGCCGTGGGAAGAGTAGACCAAACCTGATGGGCAGCGATCATAGTGCAGTTATTTTCTTACTTTAAAAGCCACGTGTAGTGGTAGATCGATGAGTGGCGTGAAGAACTCCGGGTCGAGCAATACATGTTCTTCATTGATGTGTAATTCGTGTACTTCCGGCATATTGATAAAACCGGCATAACGCATTGCGGTGAAATAGTCTTCAAAGGTTTTGTGCACACATTGGACGCCTACTGCTACACCATCGCGGCGCCAGATTTCACCGGGAAAAAGGATGTTTCTTCCGCTGAAGTAGCCCCCGCGCTTTTCAAAATAAAACGGGTATTTGTCTTGTTTCAAAAAGGCAAGTGAAGGGTGCGGTACAGAAAAGATGAAATGACCTCCGAGTTTAAGCTGGCTGTAGGCCTTTTTCATGACCTCTGCCGTATCAGGTACATTGAGATAGTTAAATAGAAACATGGCAAGAACCGTGTCGACTTGAAATTCGCCATCATGAAGGCTCCGTATGTCGCGCACTTCGTAGGAAGCGTTCTCGATAACCTGCTTTTCCTTTTCTTCGATTGCCTTTGCAATCATGGCCTCGCTAATGTCGAGTCCATGAATAGTTGCAGCTCCTTTTTTCAAAAGTTCTCTACCCACATATCCTTCACCACAACCAATATCGAGGATTGAGCATCCTTTGAGAGGTTCACATAACTCCATTACGAAAGGACGCGCCGAATAATCAGAAAGGAGAATTGGTCCTGTTCTTTGCCACTGATTGGCTTGGCCATCATAAAGTGATTTGGTATCTTGTTCACTATTCATGTATACAATATTACGTCCTTTAGCTAATTGCATTTCGCTGATTTCTCTTTTTTGTTTCGCTTAGTATATTGCCCCTATGAAAATCCGTCTCTTGATTATTTTGCTGCTGGGAGTTATAAGTGCTCAAGCGCAGATTGATACGCTCTTTTGGTTCGTAGCTCCAGAAGCGACATCGGGGCATGGTGATGCACCTGTTACCTTTCGCATGGCGGCATTTGGCGATGCAGCTCAGGTGGTTATCGATCAACCGGCTAATGCTGCATTCAATCCGATTACAACGAACATTCCGGCAAACTCAGCGGTCTCTGTTGATGTCACAGCATTCTTGAACCAACTGGAAAATACACCTGCTGATCAAGTGTTGAATAAGGGGATTCGCATTCGTTCAAATGCATTTATTACGGCTTATTATGAGATCATTACTTCATGCCAATGCAACCCCGAAATTTTCGCGCTTAAAGGAAGGAATGCCCTGGGTACCGAATATTATACTCCTTTTCAAACGGTTTGGAACAATGGCGGCTATTTCCCTACGCCGCTTTCAACCGTCGACATTGTTGCCACAGAAGACAATACAATCGTTACTATTGTGCCTTCGGTAGCTGTTGAAGGACATGCTGCAGGTGTGGCCTATGACATTGAGTTGAATGCCGGAGAAACGTATTCAATGGCAGCGCTTTCTACAGCCGCCTCCGACCACCCGGCCGGAAGCTACATCAGTTCCAATAAACCGATTGCCGTTACGCTGAAGGACGACTCAGTCAGCAATGGTGGTTGTTCTGATATTATGGGCGATCAATTAATTCCAACCGATTTAATTGGAACGAATTATATAGTGATGAAGGGGTTCTTGTCTGCTGGAGCAGGAGAAGCCATATTTGTGTTGGCTACAGAAGACAATACGGAGATTTTCATTGATGGATCAGCTACGCCCTCCGCTACAATTAATACCGGTGAGCAGTGGTCGTATCTTATTAATTCTACAACTACATACGTTACTTCATCTCAGCCGGCTTATGTGCTGCATGCTACAGGAGAGGGCTGTGAACTTGCGGAAGCCGTTTTGCCTCCTATTGAGTGCACAGGCTCTCGCAAGGTGTATTTTGTTCGCAGTGTCGATGGCGCATTTGGAGTGAATATCATGACGCGAACCGAGAACATTGCCAACTTCACCCTCAACGGCAATGCAGCCCTAATTCCTGCAGCCTCCTTCAATCCGGTTGCCGGATCGGGAGGTGAATGGATGAGCACGCAGATATTATTCAGCACCGCGGATATACCATCCGAAGAGTTCACGGTGGTAGAGAATACAACCGGGTTGTTTCATCTTGGAACCATCAACGGTGGTGGAGGAGGTTGTCGTTATGGATATTTCTCGGATTTCGGTCAGTCGAATCCACTCGAAGTAGCAGCTAGTTTCTGTGAGGGAGATACAATAACCATTCAAACCAATGACGCATACCTAAGTTACCTTTGGAGCACAGGTTCCATTGAAGAGTCGATTGAAGTAACTGAGCCCGGCCAGTATAGCTTGACCGTAGAAACATCCCCCAATTGCATTGATAGCGATACGATCCAGGTGGATATGTTCTTAAATCCGCTCATTAATTTGGCTATTTACGATACACTTGTCTGCGACGATCCTGATGCCGTATCAGTTAGCGCAACTGCCGGTTTTGATAGTTATACTTGGCAAGATGCAGATGGAAATGTAATCGGACAAGGACAATCAATTGAATTATTGGAAGGGGAATACAGTGTGTTGGTGCTCGATACCAATGGATGTTTCTGGCCCAGTATTTCACCTGTTGTTATCGATTTCGAAGAATGTCAGTTGCTCATTCCGAACATCATAACTCCTGATGGTCCTCCGGGAGGTAGTATGAGTCTCTCCAACGATAACAATGCGTTTTTCGTTAAGTCGCTTGTGTTATATCCGGGTTCGAAACTCACCATCTACAATCGATGGGGAAATGAGGTGTATTATTCCGATAATTACCTTAATGACTGGTCTCCTCGAGATATTCCCGATGGAACTTACTATTACGTTCTTCAGTTGCGACAACCGAATGGAACGTATCAGAGTTATGCAGGAGATCTTACCGTGTTAAGAGGGCAGTGAGATAATGGATAAGGATGTTCCGTAACAAAACCGTTCTCCATTCTCCTTACGACTCGCTCTCCACCGCCATTCTCTTCAACGCCAGCTCCTTCGCAAAGTCCACAAACACCTTGTAGGCCTGGGTGAAGGAGAAGCGGTCTTCGAAGTTCTTATTTACGATGTTGCGTCGGTGCATACCGTTGATGAGCGTGCGGCGCGCATCGGGCTCACGAAGTGATTTGTTCGATTCAATCAGGTCGATGAAAGATGAGTTGTCGAAGTAACGATCAACCTCTTCAAAGGTGAATTCGTTGAAGTCGAGCGCCTCCATGAAGTTGCGGCCGTCGCGGTCGAGCTCGTAACAGAGAATGGCAATGAAGATGCTGACATCTCGAGAGAAATTCTCCTGTGTTTCTTTACTCAACAAAAACGCATACTCAGTCTTCAGGTTCAGGTCAAGATCAAACGAAATCTTGAAGAATTCGCTGTAAAACGCGTCGTTTTCTTTGAGTGAATTGAAATGAGCTTCATTGCTGAGAATGAATTTCCCGCCCATCAATTCTTCTACTATTTGGCGATGATTACTTGGATATACCATGGTTATTGAATGCTTGAGGTTGAGTTAGGTTGATTCTTATACTAGATTTTCAAGGCGGGCTCTACTTTGATTTTCGGTAAGGAAATGCTAGAAGTAGTGGTGGTGAGGGTTACACGCTCTGCCTTCTTCGGGAATTCAATCTGCAAATCGCCGTCGAACAACAAACCGCACAAAGCGAAGAACTTGTCGGTTTCAATGTCCTGGAAGTCTTTTTGCAGTTCTTGGTAGCACCAGCTGAAGAAGTCGTTCACCGGTAAGCTCTTCGTGAGATTGCCCTTGAACAAATCGCGATCGAATATCCACTTGTCGAAGTCGACCACGCCGTCTTCGAGTGTAACATAGTCATTGACCGAAAACTGCTCAAAGAATTCACGCACTTTGTACAGCATGTCTTTCGCGTATACCATGGTGCGAGAACCCTTGAGTAGAGGAGGAGTGTCCATTCGATATGGGTTGCGCAAGAACTCAATCCATCCCGTGAGAATGAGCGATTCGGTTCGTATGCGTTCCAACAGAGGCAACAACTCGTTTACCAATACCTTCGACTGACGAAGCAAGTCGGTGTTGGTCTGAATAAGCTGAGCATATAGTTTTTCAAACTCCATACGGATGGTCTCATCCTGAAAATCGAGACGGCGACGGTTCGCATACTCGCTCACGTCAAGCACGGTGCTCGTCACCGATTCCGAGTGCTTCACATCCAAAATACGGTTCAACGGCAGAATATAATATTCGATCCAGAAAGATGCTTTCTGCACCTTTTCACGGTATTCTATTCGATCCAGGTTAGACTTCAATTCACGGGTTTCCGCGAGCAAGCGGAAGGTGTTGCGTTCCACGAGGTCCACAAACTCGCGCACTTGGTGCGAAAGGTTCTTGATGCGCTCCTGTAGAATGTCGCGGTCTTGGTTTTCGTATTTGCGAATCTTCAGGAATAACTCGGATATACTGCCCTTGTACTTTTCGATGGTCTCCGGAAGCAGCGGCTTAAACTCAAACATCAGGAACTCCATCAGTTTGAAGTATACATCTCGCATTTCGTAATCACTGCCGAGGCTTCGTATCACGCGGTATTCGCGCAGGCGAATATTCATCGTGTGGCCATGCTTCTGGATCAGCATGTCATACACCTCTTTCGTGATGAGTCCATCGGCAATCTGATACGAGAACAGGTCCTTCACAACGTCGAAGTTGGCGTGAAGGAAGCTCAGTATGGTCCGTGGTTCTGCTTTTATCATAGCTGTCAGGTTTTTGCTGTGTGTTAAGCTTCTATGAGCTCTTCCTCCAGCAAGTGATATTTCAGTTTTACTTCACTCAGTTCACTGAAGTAGCGCGGCACAGTTACCGGCTCTTCGTTGATGGTTGTATGTTGGTGCGTCATTGCTTTGCTTTTAGTTGGAGGTGCTTGGCGCCTCTCTGTTGTCTGGGGACGCACTGCGGTGCGTCCGTACTTGGCTTCTCTCAGAGGATGGCATCTGCGTCTCTCTGTGGTGGTGGGACGCTCTGCAGTGCGTCCTTTATATCTTGGGGGACGCACTGCAGTGCGTCCGTACCCTCATCCTTGCTGGGGCCTCTCTGTGGCAGAGGCCTTACCCTCATTCTAGCAGGGGGCTCTCTGTGGCAGAAGCCAAGGTTACTCCTTCTCCTTGGAGATCTTCAGCTCCTCTCTGCGCACAGCGTGCTGCTTGTCGTTGAGGTTGATCTTGCCCTTCGAGCGGAAGATGAAGTAGTACTTCGAGAAGCCGTCATAAGGCTGCGGGGCCGCGAAGATTGGGATGAAGTTGTGCTCCTTGCAGAACTGAACCAGCTGCGGACGGTTGTGCTCGTCGATGGTTCCGATCTCGTCAATGAAGAGGGCAATCTTGTTCTCCTCGCTGGATATAGCGAGGCGATTGATGATGGCCATTACAATCACAAGACGGATCATTCGGTCGGTACCATCCGATTCTACCTGCTCCTTCAAGTCAACGCGCTTCATCGTTCCTTTTACATCAAGCACAAGCTCAATGTCGAACAGGTCTTCGAAGTCAACACTCTTTCCGGTGTCGAGGTATTGGTTCAGGATCTTGAGGTCTTCTGCGTTCTCAAACTCAAAGCTCAATTGTGCGTTGAGGTTTTCGATAGAGGCAATGCGCTCGAGTTCATACAACACCTTCTTATTATCTACCAGCTCAATCTTAAGCGATTCGATGTTCGAGATGTGGGTCTTCGCCAGACTCTCGTTGAAGCGATTGTATACAAACGTCTTGAACTCTTCATAGCGCTTGCGCAGGTTGTAAGCTGGGTTGGCAAACTGAGTCGAGATGCTTCCCAACAAGCCATCAATCGACTTTTCCTTGTCGTTGATACACGCTATTTCGTCTTCTACATATTTAATGAACTCGGTTTCGTCGGCTAATGCGCTATTGGTTTTGAAACGCAATTGGTCGAACGAACGGTCTTTCTTTACTTTCAATACTTCGCGGTCAGCATTGGCATGCTCGAACTTGGCGAAGATGTCATCGAGTGAATCGGTTGTTTCGAATGCAGTAGGGGCTATACCGAAAGCTTCGATTTCCTGCTTGCGCGAACGCAGCTGGATTAGACGGTCTTCCGACTTGCGGGTGTCTTCGCGAAGGGTGTCGAGTAACAATGATTTCTCGGCAATGTCTTTCTTCAACTTGGAAAGCTCATCTTCGAACTTTTCCTTTTCACTCTTCAGGTTGCGAAGCTCTGTACCCAGTTCGCCGCTTGCTTTTTCGAGTTTTGGCTTCTCAGCGATAGCGCGCAGTTTTTCTTTTACGGCTTCGATGTCGGTCAACACCTTGTCAAGCTCCTTACGTGTCTTGTCGATGTGAAGTGCTACAGCCCAAAGCTTCTCTAGCTCTACTTTTTCTTTTTGAATTTCCTTCAGCTCATCTTTCAACATCTTCACCGAAGGAACGTCACGCAGCTCCATCTTCTTCGGCAATTCAATTTCGCCGTCGAAGATTTTCATAGTCGTGCCGGCTTTGGTCACTTTCTTCTTTACAAGCTTGTCGGGCATAGCTGCAAACTCAGCAGAGAAGATGGTGTTTAGAATCTTGCGGGTGTCTTCGTTGCCTGCGATTTTCTGTATAAGCTGGTTGTCGTAGTTCTTGATTTGAGCTTCCAAACGCGCGCAATCGCTGTCGTATTTGGAAAGCTTATTCTCGATATTTTTGGAATCGAGCTTCTGGTTCTCAACCATTGTGATGCGCACTTCGATTTCTCGGCGCTTCTGATCCAGGTTGGTCAGCGACTCTTCCAAGAACTTCTTGGTTTCGTAGCTGGCTATAAGGTCAAGGCGTGTTTGCAGTGCAATAAAGTCCTTCTCCTTCATTTCCACTTCGGTCTCCTTCTTACCGATTTCGCGGTTGAGATCTTCCTGACGGGGCTTCAGCTTTTCGTTTACGATGACCAACGTGCTTTGGAAGGTCTTCTCTTTTTCTAAACGAGAACTATCAAGTTCTTTGATCGTGCCGTTGTATTGCTTGTCGAAGGCATACACCAAATCACTCACAATGCGCGACTTGGCTTTGTAAAGGTTAACCACTTCGCGGAACTCTTCAAAGTCCTTCTGGATATTCTTGATAACACGGATTTCGTCGTTGATACGCAACAAATCCGTGATGTCTTTCTTGTTCTTCTGTGAGAAATTGATACCCTCGTGCTCGCGATTGTCGGCAATGATAAGCGACTCCTTGAGCGACTTGTTGGTGATCAGTTTCGAGTTGATGAGGTAGCGGTAGATCTTCGAGAAGTTGTTGCTCAATCCGTCGGTGCGCACGCTTTCTTCCAACCACACTACTGCATCGTTGCGGCGTCCACGCTGGTATACAGTGTTGAATACCTCGCTCTTGCTCTTGAAAAGGTAGAGATCCACGCCTTCGGTAGTAAGCAAGTCCTGTACTTCATCCCAACGACGAATTCGTTGTGATTGCCCGTCGCGTTTGAAGAAGTATTCCTGGTTGTATTCACCCTTAAATCTGTAATACTCCAGTTCCCCTTCGCTGTCGCGTTTTACGAGGATGCAATACGGACTGTTTTTATGAACCTCAAACAGAATGTAGCTCTGGTTGTGGGTTGGGAAGTAGTGGTGAATGGTTTCCTTATCGCCCTTACGCTGTCCGGAGAAGCTCATTTTCGAGCCATCGACCACAAACAGGAAGTTGAGGGTGTAGATGAGAGTTGATTTACCTACGTTGTTAGGACCTACTAATTGCAAAGAGTCGCAATCGTCGAGTCGCATTTCTGCATTGACATAGGTAGCGGTATTAATACCGATGATTCTGGTAATCATAGTGTTTGAATAGGTTAGAGAAGCCTTGCGGTTCCCGTTATTAATGCGTTAACCGACCATTTCGGGCAGGCTTAACGCTCAAAAGTATTCTCATGGGTTAGCACTACAATGCATTGTTGATGAATTGGTGAAAAATGGGGGAGTTATTAACATGCTCGACTTCGCTCGCCAGACTATGCTGCGCTGGGGCGCCGTTAGCTATGCCTATCTTTACTTTGTGAAAAGTCCTCTATCCATAAGCAACCCTTCCTGGTCAGAGGCATTGCACCATTTCACGCAACTACCCCAGTGGAGTGAACTGGGAATGCGCGTGGAGGAAAGCTATGATAGAGGAGTTTGCTATCCGCCTAAAGCTGATATTTTTCGTGCTTTTGACCTCACCCCGTTACAAGAAGTGCGTATCGTAATCCTTGGCCAAGATCCTTACCACGGCTCCGGACAAGCAAACGGTCTTGCCTTTTCGGTGCACGCCGGACAAAAAGCTCCTCCCTCGCTGCGCAACATCCTCAAGGAAGTATGGGACGATGTCGGTGGTATGCCTTGGGTTGATCTCACGCGATGGGCAGAACAAGGTGTGTTTCTTTTGAATGCAGTGCTGACGGTAGAGGAGAAGAAGCCCGGCTCGCATGGCAAGCACGGATGGGAAACTTTCACCGATGAAGTTATCCGGACCATTAGTCAACAACAACCTCATGTTGTTTTCATGCTTTGGGGCAACTACGCTCAAAAAAAAGAAGCTCTAATCGATCCCACAAAACACCTAGTGCTCAAAGCACCGCACCCATCTCCGCTTTCTGCGTACCAGGGTTTTTTCGGGTGCAAGCATTTCTCACAAGCAAATTCGTTTTTGGAGGGAAAGGGAATTAGTGCAGTGAAGTGGTGAAATAGTGAAATGGTAGCCCTCGGCTTTCGCATACCGCACCTGAAATAAAAGACCAACTTTCGCGGTACCTAATACTTCGTACCTAATACCTAGTACCTATCTTCGCCGCATGTCTGAATCCGCAAAAAAAGACAGTGCCGAAAAAGCGATTGCTCTTATACGCTCGCAAGCGAAAGGCCGCGATGCTCAGTCGCTTGCCGGTGCTCTTATGCAAGGCGACCGCGCGGCCTTGGCGCAGGCAATCACCTGCATTGAAAGCGGACCGGATGAGGTAGCGAATGAAATTGTGCGTCTTTGCTTACCGGCTTCTGGTCGCTCGGTACGAATGGGTATAACTGGAGTTCCGGGTGTAGGCAAAAGCACGTTTATCGACACCTTTGGAATGTCACTGCTCGAGGCGGGTAAGAAGGTGGCAGTGCTGGCAGTCGATCCAAGTAGCCCCATCAGTAAAGGCAGTATTTTAGGTGATAAAACGCGCATGGATCGCTTAGCGGCAGATAGTCGCGCATTTATTCGTCCATCGCCCTCCAGCGATACACTCGGTGGCGTAGCGCGTAAAACGCGTGAAACCATATTGCTTTGCGAAGCTGCCGGCTACGATACGATTTTGGTAGAAACGGTAGGGGTGGGGCAGAGTGAGACTGCCGTGCATGCCATGACCGATTTCTTTGTATTGCTCATGCTGGCCGGAGCGGGTGATCAGCTGCAAGGCATTAAGCGAGGCATTATGGAAATGTGCGATGCGATGATAATTACCAAAGCAGACGGGACCAACAGCGCTAATGCTACGCGCGCTAAAGCGGAGTACGCCTCAGCTCTGCATCTATTCCCGGCGCGCGAAGATGGCTGGTTTCCACCGGTACTGACTACCTCGGCACTCGAGCAGAAGGGTATCGATGAGGTGGTGCAGTTGCTATCACAGTTCACAACTTGGATGCAAGAACGAAGTCTTTTCAATGAACGACGTAAAAAGCAAAATCTGTCTTGGCTGCATGAAGAACTGAGGGCTCGCATTGTGGAACGCTTCTATGAAAATACAAATTTGAAATTGGAGCTTGCATCAATGGAGGCATTAGTTGCAGAGGGGAGCATTTCCCCTTTTCAAGCAGCGGCCAGGTTATTGGGTGAAGTCATATAACACGTCATCTCCAACCGAATATTCTCTCAAACTGACCGGATATTAACTAAGCTTCTCGAAACAAAGCTGTTCTTTTACTTTCGTCGGGATAAATATTTTTAAATGCGCTTGCTTCTTTTCTTGTGCGTGTCGTGGTGCTTGTTCGTTTCGAACAACCATCTGCTTGCGCAGCAAAGTCGCTATCGTTTTTACCACTACACACCTGAAGAAGGTCTGATTGACAACACCGTGCGTTGTTTTCTAAAAGACCGCAGTGGCTTCCTGTGGATTGGCACTAATTCAGGTCTGTCACGCTTCGATGGTTTTCGCTTCACCAATTTCATTTGCAATCCGGCCGATAGCACCAGCCTGAGTAGCAACCAGGTGGGCCATTTGTTCGAAGATCAGAATGGGCTCATTTGGATCTCTACTCACGATAATGGCTTAAGCGTTTTCAATCCGGAAACGAATCGGTTTAAGCGATATGTGTATAACCCTGATAGGCCCAATGGAGTGCCGAGTAATAACCCAACATCCATTTCTATGGATGCCAATGGCAGCATGTGGGTTGGTTTTTTCGGAAAAGGGCTCGCTAGGTACAATCCTATAGATGAGAGCTTCACGCTAACTTCGTTCGATACATCCACTCGACTGTACAACTTCAATGAAGTAATGGATGTGGAGAGCGATTCTGCGAATAATTTCTGGATTTCGACTCGTGTGGGAATAGTCCGATTTAATCCGTCAAACGGTGATTTTACCTGCATTGAACAGCTTGAACCTGACGGAACGAAAAAACATGATAAAAACCTGTTTTTAAAACTACATATCAACTCGGAAGGGAATGTAATGGTGGGTTCGTGGGTGAATGGTATTTATGAATACAATCCACGAAGCAACTCTTGGAAACAGCATTTGATTGATTACGAAAAACGAGGGAACACAGGTTATTCCAATAAGGTCAATGATTTCATCCTCCTGAATCATCATAAAATTCTCTTTACTTCCTATTACCATGGATTTGGTATACTTGATTATCATACGGGTGCGATTGAGTATTTAAATCTAGAGAATGAGCGTTGGACCCGCACTACCGGTTTGGAAACGGGCATCAGTTTGTATAACTCCGGCAATCACATTTTTATGGGAACCAATACAGGCTTCTCGCGCATGACGGAGCGTTCAAGCGACATTTTTGAATACGACGGAACGGCTTTGAAGTTTGATTTTGAGAATGGAGTAAACGTGCTTTCTGCTTTCATAAAACCGGAAAATGATAGCTTGTTGTATGGTGGAACCTACTATAGAAATGGACTATATTCTTTTTCTGGGAAAACAGGCAAACTCAAGGGTCTAGTGCCATTGCAGGGATATAGCGGAATACTTGCC
>Ga0315899_10004294_pt1 | contig 15425 bp, 8 predicted proteins | sample LakEriMetagenome_2_FD_203518 | JGI IMG/M metagenome (GOLD analysis project Ga0315899, IMG submission 203518) | Freshwater fungal communities from buoy surface, Lake Erie, Ohio, United States - Buoy 4 MA112 | ecosystem: Environmental > Aquatic > Freshwater > Lake | place: USA: Lake Erie, Ohio... | reverse complement strand
CTCGCTGCATCGCGTTTGGCCTCCTTGTCCTCGGCGCGCTGATACAAATTCTCAAAAGTCAGTGCCCGAATCGATCTACTAAACGCTTGAGAAGTATATCCCATGCCATCATATTGAGAGTACTTTTTATAAAACGAGTATCTGCCATCATATTGAGAGTACTTCTGAAAGCATATAAAGTGTATCTAGGATATCTACTATTCACAGCCACTACATAGAAAGAACTTTTGAGAACTTTTGCCTTGTCTGCGGCCTCGGCGGCCACCTTGTCGGCTTCTCTGGCCACGTGCCTGCGCTCGTCCTCGTCATCGCGCGCGCCGCTGCGCATTTCAATGTCGCTGAAATCCTTGGAATAGTCCACAAACGTGCTCACGTAGTCTGCCTCCTCCAGCTCCGCCTCCGACTTCATCTCCACCTTGCGCTCGCGAAAGGCAAAAGATTCCTCCTCCTTGGCCTTGCGAGCACGTTCACGATCAGCTCGCTGCGACCAAAGGCGTCCGTAAGCGCGCGTCACCACCTCGAGCGCCGCTGCACCCGCCGGCGACCAGCGCCCTTCTTGCGCTACGCTCACACACACCGCATGCAACACCGCACGGAGCACAGCCATGTCATTCTCTCCGCCTCGGCCTCCGTCTGCTCCAACCCCACCCGCGTCCTCAGCTGCAGCGTCGCCGTCCTCCGTCTCGGCCTTGGGCTGAACCGTGCCAAGCTCAAGTGCGTGTCGCAGGAGCAGGTCGTCGGGTGAAAGGCTGTAGGCAAACGGCTCCTCCATCAACTTGGCCACGGTCAACGCGCCGCCGCCGTCCATCTTGGGCAGCAGGCCCTGCGACTGGAGCATTAGGTGCGAGGCAGACAGTCGGAGCCCGAGCCTCAGTTCATACACGCCCAGCGCCAGCGGAGCCGTGACATCCTCAAACCCTTTCCACTCACCCCCCTCGAGGCGAGAACACAGCTGCGCTGCCACGTCCTGCATGTGCCGCTCCTCCTCCAGCAGCGCCGCGCGCTCGTCCGCCGATAGCGCGCAACTGCCGCCTGGCGCCATGCACAGGAGGCGCGAAAGTTTGGCTGGCGGTGCAGTCAGCGTGGTGGCAAAGCGCTGCAGCTCGCCGAAGATGTGCTCGAAACTTGGAGCCTTGTCTCCACAGGGTCTGGGCACCAGTTTTTTCCGCAGCACCGCCGCGCGACGCGTCAGCTTTTCAATCTCTGCCTGGCACATGCGCGTGGCTGATTCCGGGAGCGAGCCTGGGCTGAGAGAGGCCTGAAGTTGGCGCGCAAGCTTCTCCGCCAGCAGCTTCGAGATTTTGTCTTGCACAATGCGCAGCTTGACTGCGTACTTGCTTGCCGGGTCCACCGGTGATTCTGGCAACACCAACCGCACACGCGCCGCTCCCAAGAGCCCCCACACCTGCCCCTTTGCCAGAATGTTCTGTTGCTCTAGCGTCTCACCCTCCGTGCTGCGCGCGGCATGCAGGGCACTGGCACCAATTCTCAAATGTCAGCGTCCTAGTACATTTATTAAATAAAGGCGCTAGGCTACACAGAGTACTTTTGAGAACATGAGCCTGGCCATTATCCGCAGCGCTGGGGCAATGAGCGTCGTCATGACCTCCCTGGCACGCCGGTCCTTGCACGTAGCCAGAAGCTGATCGGCGTCTTGCAGCCTCTCCTCGTCGTCCTTCTTGGCGCCATCCGCCTCGCCGGCAGCCCCGGATGAGGAAGCAAGAGCGCAGAGGCTCAGGATGCGCGGGCGCAAGAGGAGCCAGCGGTCAGTGTCGAGAAGATGGGAATGACAGCCTATAAAGTGCACGAGCAAGTGTCCAATTAGGAGCCACTCACGTCGACCAATGCCGTTCTCCTCCTCTTCATCTGCGCCCTGCAGGTGGAGCGCTGCGGCGCGGCGCATCTGCTGCTGCGCGTCCGCCCGGTTCGATATTGTCGTATGACCCCACCTTTGGCTGAGCAATCCAGCGTGTAACGTTTTCACCGGCAGCCGGAGCATCATGGGTCCAAGCCGCGCGGTGTCCATATGCACGCCGCCACGCTTCGCCTTAATGCGCTCGCGCTCGCGGCGCGAAGGGCGATAATCAAAGGGCAGCACAGGGGCCATGGCCACGTCAGCGGCGCGCGTAAATGACGAGTTCCATGTGCGCGCATGCCAGCGCAACATCATCTCTATCAGCAGGCCGCTCGCTCGCGCCATGTCCATTCCCGGAGTATTGCCGCCGCCGCCGCTGCCAATTTCCTCCTGCGCCGCCGCGCGCTTGATTTCCCACAAGAGCTGCTGGTACGGACTAAACTCGAGAGGCGAGCGCGACGAGTCCGCCAGATACCGAGAAATATAGCGCGAAATATCCTTGCTGACATCCCCTGCTCCAAGCTTCCTCAAAACGCTCGATATCCCCCCACCACACCCCCCTCCCTCCATGAGCGCAGCGGGCGAGGTGCTGTCGGCACCCAGCACAGAGAGCACGATGCTGGAGAGGAGTGAGAGCTCGTGAAGCAGACACTGATGGTCTAGCGCTGGCCACAGTGCTGCCTTCCATGCCGTAAAACGCACTATGCTTACTGGTACCTGATATTAAAAAAACATATATATATATATATATATATATATATATATATATATATGTACATGTGTATATATGTATATACATATATACATACATACATGTATGTATGTATGTGTGTTTGTATTTATGTATGCGTGTATGTTTGTATGTGTGTATGTATGTATATGTATACACATATGATATACATGTATATGCATGTATGTACCGGGATAGGAGTGCAGCCATCAGCACCCACCAAGTGAGAGGCCTCGCGCCCGAGGGCGCTTTCCACCGCCGCCTTGCCGTCGCGCTGCAGCCAGTCAGGTGCCTCCACTAAGCGCAGCAATAGCCCGGCGTTGTCATTGGGACAGTTGACACACATCAATGCAGCATGCCCCTCGAGCGCTGTCTTGCGGTACTCTTCATCCAGGCACAGCAGCGTCACAGGAAATCTGCGCATTGGTATTAGCAAGACCCTTAGTACTATTAGCATCATTAGCATGATTAGTATCATTAAAATTATCAGTATTATCAGGAAACCTGCGCGCGTCGTCGTCGTCCATCATAGCGCCCGAGGCCTTGCTATGGTCAAGCATATCGGCCCATGCAAACGCAAATGCCTGGCATGTGTGCTCATATGCCACTGCAAGGCGCTGGAGCTCGAGCGTGCTCAGCATTTTGGGGTGCCCACCATAGAGCCAAAGCGGGGTGCCCTGCAGCGCCCACGTGGGGAGCGCTTGATCCAAGTGCGAGAGTAACCCACGAACATCACTAGGCCACTCAATCCCAAACCCTCCGCCCTCTGCCCCCCCCGCTAACCCCACAGACCCCCCCCTGGCCCCACAGACATCGGCCATGACAGACTGAGAGCGCGGAGGAACCTGCATCCAGCGCTGCTTTTTGACGTTCTTCAGACTCTGGATTTGGATTGGGACGCCTGACTCCTGCAAGAGCGCCGCAGCATCCTTGAGAAACCACCGCCACATAACCAGCATAGTACTCAGCCATGACGCCCCTCCGCCCCCCCGCCCCCCGGCCCCCCGGCCCACTTGCGCATGCGCTGAGGCGTCCTGCTCGCGACCGCGCGACTGAGCGTGCTTGACCATGTCATTTCTGTGCGCGGTTAGCATTGCAAGGAGCGAGAAGACAGAGGTGCAGCCAGCAGGGCGTGGCGTGGCCGGCTCGATGGACTCAGCATGCGTTATGCTCGCTGCCATTGTCGCAGCAGCGTCCTGCAACCAGTTTGCGATGCACGCATCTAGGCGCATGAGGAGCGCGTCTAGCCACTTGTGCACCTGCAAGTCCAACCCGCCCCCGCAATCCTCTCCTGCGTCCAGCTTAGACTGCAGCCTACCCGCAGCGCCTTGTCTTAGAGGCCCCGAAGCGCTGGAAGCAGCATTGGCGCAGGCTCTTTCCAAAGCATCGCGCGTGGCACGTTGCAGCACCAGGTCACACGCCGCCATGAGATCATAGTGCTCATGTGCTTGCTGCTCAGCGTCTCCGGCGCACCACGTCTCAAGCGAAAAGACTGCGTTGTCGCGGAGGTCTAGGGCCATGTCGTCGGCCACGAGCGGCACCGCTCCGACTCCAATTTTGCCTCGGCTTGCGTCATCGATTTGCCGGGCGCGCTCGCGGCGCGTCTTCATGAGAATCTGCAGCGCTGGGTGCACGGCGAGCTCTTGGAGAGCAGACTTTGCGGCAAGAAGCATGCGCCGAGCCTCACTTTCGGGCAGACCCGAAGCCGTCTCATCGAGCGCTGCCATCCTCAGCTCCCAGTCAGCAGGGCTTGTCTGCGAGAGGAAGAGGTGCATGGCAACTTGCACTGACTCCAGCACATCAGCGCCGCCACTGTCTCCTGTTCGGCGCGACGACGCGTCTGCCTGCGGCACATAGCCGCTCGCAAGAGTCTTCAAGACATGGGGAGGCAACGAAACATTGAGGACGTGGTAGAGATTTAGGCACTTTTGCAGCAAGCCTGACAGCGCCGCGGAGTCTACGCCTGTGGCGCTCATCGGCACAGTCTGCTTGACAGCCCTGCGCACGAGGACCTGAAGTGCCATGGAGTCCCGGACAACATTGGCGTGCAGTGCATTGCGACGCTGCAGAGACGCGCTCACGAACCCCGTGATATCGTGTGGGCACGCGGCCAAAATGCGGAGAGGCACTTGCTGCAGGAACTCGCCCGACGCTTCTGCCGACTCGCGCCGCCAGCGCACCGAGGACCCACATGCTGAGTAGACCAGCTCAGTCGCTGCAGGCCATGCCTGAGAGAGAGGCACGCCGCGCGGCAACGTAGCCACAAGCATACTGGCCCATTTCAGAAGATGTCGGACTGTAAGCGCGGGCCCGAGGGCCTGACGCGAGACAGCAATGAGACGATGGTGGTGCTCGATCATGACCTGGGGCAGCTCGGGACCAGGCAGCCCGAGAGAGGAGAGCAGCCACAGAAGGTCGGTGGCGCCCAGCTGCGAGGCGAGCAAGGACACCTCGACTCCACGGTTTCGCATGGCGCGCGAGATCTCTCCACGTTGCGGATCCATGCACAAAAAGAGCCTGAAGTTGGGGTGGGGCTTGATGATTGTGACTTGGCCGTTTACAAGCCCGCGCTCATTGACCATTAGCACGCCTCCAGGCTCCAGCAACGGGTTGAGACGATCCAGGACTGTAGGGTTGCACAGATTGACATTGTCCAGCAGCACCCAGTCGCCGCTCTCGAGCGCCTGCACCAAGATCCCGTCCATCCACTCAAAGCATCCCGTGACTCGCTCTCGCTCCAAAGTCTTGAGTACCTCAAGATCAGCTGCTAGGCCCTGCATTTTCTTCTGCAGTTCCCACACGTGCTGGGCAACTTCAGCGTCGGTGTGCGCCGCTGGCGCAAAGTTCTGCAGACCCTGCGCCGCAAGCACCAGCAGGTGGTTGAGAATGACAGCCTCCTCCGCAGAAACGCCTGCTGATTGCTTGGAGTCGCTGCCTGTCTTTGCGATGGTGTTGTCGAGGGCGGTGCTCGCCTGTGGGTGCCCGTTGAGGGATGTGCCTCGGAGCTTGGCAAAGGCGCCGCTGAGCTCCGTCATGAAGGCGAGGGCTTTGGGGTTGCCGCCTTGCCACGTCAGCAGCGCGCGCATGAGCTGCTCGAGGAGGGCATTGAATGCGACGATGAAGCCGCGTCGCTTCCGCTGCACGTCCACCTGCTCGAAGCATCCGAGGAGATCGGTGGTATCCGTGTCGCTCGTCATTGCAACTTCGCGAAGGTGATTACCAGTGTAGGAGGCGAGGACACGTACAAGGTTCGTTTTGCCCACCGCCGGCGGCCCGACGATGATCCCCATCCATCCCATACGAACACAGTACATGAGCGCTTCCAGCGGCTCCAACAGGCCCGGGAGAATGAACGCGGCGCTGTCGTGGAGCTCGCGTCTCGCTGAGCGCTGCAGCGCCGCGCCTCCCACCTGCAGCACCTGCGGCATGACACGGAAGGGGATCGACGTGCGCGTTGCAAGGGGCCCGCCAAAGTGGGAGCTGTACAGGTTGCCGAGCTTTTCGCGGTCGCCAGCAGTGCGCAAGCGGAGGCTGTAGAGCACTTGGATGAATTGTTGGGGCTCCCAGCGGCCCGGGCCCTGGTGTGCGCGCATGAGCTCGCACCAGCGGAAAACATCGCGGAGGTTGAATTCCCAAGGGCGGCCCGCGAGTGCAAAGACGTTTGTGACGTGGTAATGTACCGCCACGTTGAAGTCTATCATGCGCCTCAGCAGGTCCTCGCCGATATCAGGGTACGCAGCGAGGGCGATGAAGAGCAAGTCTTCGCCATTCAGCTCCTCCACGCGCACAGACGTGAAGCGGTTGAGGAAGGAGGCGGGCAGGCCTTTGCGGCCGCCGCCCTGGTGCAGCGGGTTTTGCGCGGCAAAGATGCGGAATGAAGGCGGACAGGCAAACGTCTGCCCCAACTCTGGCAGGTAGACCTCGGCTCGATGGTCCAGGCAGGCATTGAGGCCCTCGAGCACTGATTGCGACGCGAGATTGAGCTCGTCGAGCAGCACCCAGTCGCCCGCCTTGAGAGCGCTAAGGAAGACACCGTCAGACCACGCGAATTGCGCCCCTCCGGCCCCGCCGCCGTCCACTGGCAGGTCCGTGCCGAGAAGATCCATCATATCAGTCTGATCTGAGAGATTGATGCGCACCAGCCGGTGGCCTGTGACAGACGCAAGCGCCTGGATGAGTGTGGTCTTGCCCACGCCCGGCGAGCCCTCGAGCAAAATGGGCCGTTTGAGCTGCAGACCTCTAAGAACGCGCACCAGATTCTGTGACGTGGTGGGCGCTGTCATGCTGAAAGACGAAACCTGCGGCGACGGGCCCATGGGGATATGAAACGGGTGCATGCCAAAGGTGGCGCTGGATGCCGTGACCGTTTGTCTGCCAGAGATGAGCTCACAGGCACTTCCCAGATGCGCGAGGCGATCGTTCTCGGAGATTAAGCCCAGAAGGAAACGGTAGCACTCATCGCGGAGGGTTTTTGCGCGCCGATCCGACGAGCCGTCTCCCACGCCCAGGCCATCGAGCAGCACCATGGAGGCACCGTGCAGGAATCCGAGCGTGGAATTCAGCCCCTGCTCGTGCGCCATATTCATGAAGTGGGTCCAGGACAAGAGGTCGCGGAGCGAGAGCAACCTGCGCATAGCCCCACCGTCCTTGGCGATAATCCACTCCCAAAATTTGAGCAGCCGCTCGCCGTCTCCAGCAGCCATGAGCGTGGGCTTTAGATGAGCAGCGAGGATGCTGCGGAGATCGTCCAAGTCCGAAATCGCGTCAATCCAAATTTCTGTAAAGCGGTTCCGGAGCGCCGGGGATAGCTCCTTCTTCCCAAAGTCTCCTCCGGGATTCATGGTGGCCAGTACCCTGAATTCTGGGTGCGCGACAACCACCTCCCCGCCCTTTTCTGCAATGGTAATAGTGCGGCTGGGCTCGAGGACCGAGTTGAGTCGCTCCAGCACCGAGTCATCAGCGAGGGATATCTCGTCGATAAGTAGTAAATCCCCGTTGCGCATGGCATTCACGAGAGGCCCATCGTACCACGTGAAGAGCGCGCGGCAGTTGGGCACTTGCTCCTCCACCAGCACCGCCGCTTCCATAAGCTGCTGCCAATGCCCTTGCAGAAATTCTCAAAAGTTAATGCCCTACTCTATCTACACGCGCCCTTTCGGCGCCTCTCACGTTTTGAGAAATTCTCAAAAATTCTCCTGTAATTCGCTTAGTAGATAGACTTTCAAAAAAAAAGAAAAATGTGCCAGGTATCGCGCCCTCGCCCCCGGCCTCTCCAAGCGCCTTCTTGAAGGGAGCAAGACGCGGCAGGAGCACGCGAACGCTATCCCAGCTTTTTTCAAATTGTGCGATAAGATCCATGACATCCGCGGTGTCGACCCAGCCCTCACTTGCTTTACTGCAGAGGAAATTCTCGAGCGTCAACACCTTGGAATATTTGCAACATAAAGTCAATATATAGGGTTTTTTTTTTGAGAAGTTGTACCTCGCGTGGGTGCAGGCCTCATTTTCTCTACTCTCATGAGTTGCGTCATCCTTGATGCACACCTCGCTCAGAGGCAGAGGCAACCATTCCCTTGCCTCGCGAGGAAGCGCCGCGCTGGGCAGCGGCGGCAGAGACTGCCCTTCTCCGTGCTCGTTCTCACTATCATTGTCTGCCTTGCCCACCGTGAGCTGCTCCTGAGCGGCATCTGACCCCTCCACCTCCATGCAATCATGCGCCGCCTGGCGCGGGGCGCTTGCCGCGTCTGCCTGGGTGGCCGGCGCTGTCCCCCCACTTGCTCGCACGAGCGCGTAATAGGCTTTGAGGAGGGAACGGAAACGTGCAATCGCTGCGTCTTTGCCACGAACTGGTAATATATGTGTGTATATAATACATATGTTTACGTATATGTATATGAATGTGTATATGTATTTGTATATATGTATATGTATATGCATAAGTATATGTATGTATGTGTGTGTGTGTGTGTGTGTGTGTGTGTGTGTGTGTGTGTGTGTGAGTTTTACCTGGCCTAAATCCGCCGATGAGATCAGAGGTCTCGCTGTTCTGATGGCAGTTGACAATGTGCAGCTTGTTCCCGAGCGCGGCGGCAAAGGCCTGACATACGGTGGTCTTGCCCGTGCCAGTCTCTCCCACCAACAGCACCGGCTCCTTGAAGCGCATGCACCGCGCCACCAGCCGCAGCAGCCTTTTGGCACTTTTTGTATGCACCAATTCCGAAAACGCACCGCCAAGCGCGAGGGTTTCACCAGATGCGTCCGGCGGACGCTCAGCCAGCATGGCGGCGACATCGTCTTCCCACCCTCCCGCGTATAGCGCTGGCACGTCAATGGTCACCTTGACGATCTTCTGCAACACCTGCTGCACCGCATCTTTCTCCTCCTGCCGCCGCAGGCCCTCGGCGAGGAGCATGAAGCCCTCTTGCGCCATCAGCTTTTGACAGTCGGAGGGGGCGGCAGCGAGGCGGTCAGCCCACTTGAACAGATCGCGTGGTGTGACGAAGGCGTGGCGGCCTGCAAACACATTAGAGCGCTGCCGTCGCCGGTGCAGCTCCTGCATGACGGCGACGATCTTCTCAGCGCGCGAAGGCGGGATTTTACATCGTTTCTCGATCATTTCTTTGAGCTCTTCGTGGGGGATGTCATCCACGTGCACCTCGAGAAAGCGGTTACGAAAGGCGCGTGACATCATCTTGCGTCCACCGTAGGCGCCGCCGGCAGGGTTCTGCGTGGCAAAGAGCATAAAGTGCGCATGCGGCTTGACAGTCTCCTGCGTTTCAGGGATTAGGAGCTCGCGGTTGTCGTCCAGGAGGCGGTTGAGCATCTCAAGCACTTCCGAGGGCGCCAAATTCAACTCGTCCAGCACCAGCCAGTGCCCAGCGCGCAGCGCCTTGACGAGGGGGCCCTCGCAGAAGACGAGCTTCCCGGCGCGGTCGGATGCGTAGCCGCCCAGGTACTCCTGCACGTCTGTGTGGGCGTGGTTGTTGATCCGCACGAAGTGGTGGCCGGTGGAGGCGGAGAGATACTCGATCATGCTTGTCTTGCCTGCTGACGTGGGACCCTGGAGGAGGATGGGGTACCGGTGCGGCGCAGCGGCGCGCACAATGTTGCGCAGGTTGAGCTGACAGGACGGAGTCAAAATGAAACTTGGGATTGGGATTTTCTCAAAGGCCTCGCCCTTGAGGAGATAGAACCCCGTGAATTCTGTTTTGTCGTGTGTGTACTGGCCCATGCACACATAGTTGTCGGCGTTGGCGAGGCTGGGCTTGCTGTTGCCGGCGGTGGACGTGGTTTTGCACAAGTGCTGCATGATAGCTTTGTCGATAATCGCATGACACGAGGGGTTGAGCTGGGTCGCAAACACCATGCACGCGCCCTCGAAGAGTGCGCGCTCAAACGGGTAGCCCTGCATTTGCATGAAGTTGACATATTGCAGCATCCGCGTGAGGGAGCGCAGGTTGAAGTGCACCTTGTGGTTGGCCCCGTCGAACAAGTCCCCTTTGCGAGCGAGTTCGCGCGCCGCGAGATAAAAGTGCACTATGTCGACGACGTGCTGATTCTTCGGGGCACCGCTCAAGTAGCTTTCAACAACTTCGCGCAGCTCGCTCTCCTCCTCCATTTCGTCAACGTACACCTCAGTGAAGCGCGCCCGCATGGCCACAGGCAGGTCCTTCTTGCCCACGTCCGTCGCCGGATTCATGCAGGCAAAGAGGCGGAAATTGGGGTGTCGCTGCACCACGTCAATGTCGCCCTTTTCCGTCAGCGCCACTGACCCCGAGTCGCCGTCAAGGAGGCCGCTGAGGCGTTCAAGCGTCTCGGCCGGCGCGAGATTGATCTCGTCCAGCAGCAGCCAGTGCCCTTCACGGATGGCTTTCACAAGAACACCCTCGACAAAAGCAAAGGCAAATTTGCCCTCAATAGCCTCCACCTTTCGTGCAAACTCCCAAATCTTATCCGAAAACGCCCGCCAATGCCGCCGCGTCTGTACAGACAGCACCTTGCCCTTTTTCGCCCCCCCCTCCGCCCCGCGCCCCCCCTCCCCCCCCCCCTCTCCCCCCCCTCCACTGCTCTTGCGCTTCCCGCCCGGCGAGGCCCCGTCGCTTCCCCTATCACTATCGCCGGTGCCCTTAGCACCACCGTTGAGGAGCGACTCTACTAGGTCTACCGCCTGCAGCATGAGCTTAATGAGGGGCTTCCATTTTTGCGCTTCAAATTTGTTGCGGCAGCTCTGGAGGAAGGCCGTGTTCTTGGACTTGGAGGTTACGCGCGGCAGCAGCACCATCAAATCATCCATGAGCGCCTGGGCAAGCTGCCGGACCTCCACGGGTTTGAACCCTCCAAGTAGATCGCCGGAGTCACTCTGCTGATTCAGGTTCAAAACAACCATATGTGCGCCTACGAGCGAGGCGAGGTGCTGCACGAGCGAAGTCTTTCCGGTCCCAGTTTCGCCTGTCAGCAACACGGGCTCCCTATAGTGGATGGCCGCCGCGACAGCTTCCATGGTCTGGAGCGCGCGTACAGTTCCACAGAAGACAGCTTGGTCGCTGCCTTTACTGCTCAGTTTCGCCGCCGCGTGTGAACCGTCGATCTCGTCGAGGTATATCCGCCCTACCTGCACGTGGCCGCGCTGCGGCTTGAGCTGCGGTTTGTGGCGCGCGTGCATGTGCTCGACCTTGTCCCTGGGCACGTCAATAATGCTAGCGAGGCGAAGGGCCACGAGGAGACGCTGCTCAGCTACCGGCAGCACATTGCAAAAACAGTCCATTGCCTCCCGGAGGATGAGTTGGCGCTGGTTCTCAGTGAGGTACCCGCTCTCAGAGGCGCAAGGCAGCTGTGACGCGGCGCGCTTGCAGAGCTTGAGGAGATCGCGCGTTGTCAAAACGCGCCTGTAGCGGACCCCCGGGACAACCTGATGCCCGGCGGCGCAGGAGCCGCGCGTGAGGAGAGCATGCACCTCAGCGATTTTCCCTACGAGTTTGTTTTCCTTGAGATTGGGGTGCAGCGCCCCCACCACCTCCGCCACCTCATCATCACCCAAGGCTTCCACGGCCACCTGGGTTGTAAGCGCCTGGAGCATGGGCAGGCCCGCGGATTCACGGCGCCCGGCTTGGCCGGTGGTGCGGGTGCCCAACAGCCGAAAACCCTGGCGCGCAGTTATGGTGTAGTTGCGGGAGGGGATGAAGAGGCGGCGCGACTCGAGCAAGGGTATCAACGCCGACAGAATCTCGAAGGGCGCCAGGTCCATGTCCTCTATCAGCACCCACCTCCCCTGCTCCACCGCCTGCGTAAGTGCGCCGGGCTTCCACAGAAACTCGCCCGGTTTGTCTGTGCACACGTAGGACCCTAGCAAGGTCTTGGAGTCCATCTGATCATCGAGGTGGATGCGGATGAGGCCCTTATCCTTGCCTAATTTGCGCGCCACGTGCGTCACCATGCTAGTCTTCCCGCTCGCCGAGGGACCCTCGACTAGTATAGCACAGTCTCGGCACAGCGCCGCACCCAACCTCGCCAAATTCCCACGAACTGTGCGCGTTTCTACAAACCTCTCCTCGTCCTCCCCCATCCATTCCCCGCGGCCCCGCACGCCATCCTCACAGCCAGCCGTGCCTTGATTCGCCTCATACTCCCGGTCCCTGTCACCATCTAGTTCGCGTTCAAGCAACACGCCGCCTAAATCCACCCCTGCGCGGCCTGATGAGAATTGTGCACGTCCCGCGCGCCAAGCCTCCAGGGCCGCCGGCACACGCGCAGGGTCAACATCATGAGCAAAAAGCGAGGATAACCTAACATCCCGCTCCTCCACATCCCTGCCGCCGAGGCCCCCTCCCAGCGCGACTGAGCACCCTCCTGGGAGACGGGCGAGCGTGTGAACCTGGAGGCCACTTGCAAGCTGCTCACTCTCCTTTTCCGTAAGATGCAAGATCATCGATAAAATTCTGACGCCGAGAGCACGCTCTCGCTCCACAGGCGAGGCCAGCACGCGCGCAACCGGCGTCCACTCCCACATGTGTAGCATGTACTCGGGCGCCGCGTCGTACAGCCGCAGTGCAGTTTCTAGAATGTTGATCGCACACATCTGCCCGTGGGCTGCCTCCTGGAAGAAATTCTGAAAAATTCAGTGCCCTAGTTTATTTACTATAAAGTTCACTATAAAATGGGCTTTTCAAAATTTGTGCCTGGGGCGGCAGCGAGGGCGCGCCTTCCAGAAGAGAGAGAAGAGACTTGGAGGTCCGGAAGTGGCGCAACAGCAGCGGCAAAATGTGCGGGTAACTCGCGACGATTCGCGAGACGGCCTGCGCAGCCAGGAAAGAGTCGCCCTGGTACAAATGCTCAAAAGTCAGTGCCCAAGTATATGACTAGTCAAACATTGTTACGTCGGAGCCGTAGTATTCAAAATAGAAGAGAGCATTTTTGAGAATTTGTTACGTCGGAGCCGCTTGCCCGTGCGAGCGCCAGGCGCACAACCGCGGGCAGTTTTGACATGCAGCGTGCTGCTATTTTCAGGGGGTTCTCGCGCGGCTGTATCAGCCTCTCTGCGGCTGCCTCCTCTTCGAGGTCTTCGTGCGCAACTGCTGGCAGCACCGCGCTCGCTGCTGTCGCTGCGGGAACGCGCGGCGGCTGCGCGGCGGGCGCGGCGGCGGGCGCTGGTCTCTCCCCAGCCGCGGCCCCCTCAGGCTGTTGCGGGGCGTCAACGTCCATCGGGCCACCTTCCAGATACCCGCTCGACTTTTTGCCGCACGTGACAGTGTCGTAATACGGGGGTGGTTGCAAAAGGAAGATCTGAGAGTCATCTGAGATCATCTTCATCTAAGCGATCGACAAACATGGTCATGAAGAGGGTTTTGCTCGGCATCGTGGCTATTGTCTCTGCTGAAGCCTTTGCGCCCGCCGCCGGGGTTCCGGGTAGGCCGATGGGGCGTCTCGGCCTCCGTGCCGCCAGCTCGCGCACGACCAGGTGTCCCTTTACACTGAATCCGCCGCCAGCACTGAATCCGCCGCGAGCACGCGCGGCGCACGCATTGCGGCTGCAGGGGCAATACGTGTTTAGGGTTTAGAGTTCAGGGTTCAGGGTTCAGGGTTCAGGATTCAGGGTTCAGGGTTAATGGTTAAGGGTTTACGTTAGTGCTCCCCTAACCGCGGAGCCCTACTCCGTCCCTCTGTGCTCGGGGCAGGCTCGCGCTGGACCTTGACATGAAGGTGGCCGTCTTCGGCGCTGGAGGTGCTTTTTCGTACGCGGCGCACCTGGTGTGGGTGCAACGTGCATAGCACCCCCGAGGGGGGTATTGTATAGAAAGGCTGCTTGCCTTGAAGAGACGATAGTCCGCACCCCTGCAGCTTCCACCTGATGCGCATGCAAGCGCGAATAGCGAGATCATACAATCCACACACTGTTTTGCACGCATTCGTGCGCACACGCACACCCATGCGTCTAGGCTAGGAGTGTGAGAGTCAGTTCGTGTGTCAACACGCCACCACGCCCGCACGTGCCTTTTTCCTTCCTCTCTCCCTTCTCTCTCGCGCGCGCGCTCTCTCTCCCTTGCGCGCGCGCTCTCTCATACACATGTACACACAACGGGCAGGTCTTACGGGCAAGGAGGTGGTATATCAAGCACTCCAGCGCGGAGAAGACGTTGTTGCTCTGGCTCGCACTCCTAGGTACTCACAAACACATACACACACACACACGCACACGCTCGCACACACACACACATGTATATATATAACGCATGTGTATGTGTGCGCGCGTGCACACACACACAAACGCACGCACAGTGCACACACGTGCACGCACGTAAGATGATGCTATGGGCAGGTGTATGACATCATACACAAAGTATAAATATATAATCATACACAAGTATAAATATATATGTAAGTAAAATATATAAGGGTGTACACAAGTACACAAGTATAAATATATATGTAAGTATAAATATATAAGGGTGTCATCTCCCTTATATATTTATACTTACTTACATACATACATACATATGTATATACATACATACATACATACATACATACATACATACATACATACATACATACATACATTATATACATACATACATATGAGCACAGCCGTGCACCTACAAAGATCAGACGCGAATATCCCCGATGTCTGTCTATATATCTCTCTGTCTGTCTATATATCTCTCTGTCTGTCTATATATCTCTCTGTCTGCACACGCACGCACACGCACACACCAGACCAGAATATGCCCGATGTCTGTCTATACGTCTGCATCAATAACCTCCTTCTATAGAATGTGTTCTCTATAGAATGTGTCTATAGAATGTGTTCTCTATAGAATGTGGTGTGAACAACCTCTGCATGAATAACCTCCTCCCCCGAAAAAATCTCCTTTTTCCCAAAAAATCTCCCTCACTTGCCTCCTCCCTGGCTCTCCTCCTGCCCCCCCCTTGGTTGATGGATTTTTTTTTCAATTTGGTGGTTGGAATTTTTTTTTCCGTAAAGTGACTGAGTAAATTTGGGTGTTCATTTTTTTTTCCCAGTAAAGTGACGAAGCCAGCACGGCTCGGAGAGGGACCCATGTCTGATCCGAATCTCAAGATCATGGGAGGTGACGTTACCAAGCAAGCAGGTGTGTGTGTGTGTGTGTGTGTGTGTGTGTCTTTTGACACTTACTAGGTCTCTTTTGACACTTACTAGGTCTCAATTGACACTTACTATGTCTCTTTTGACACAAACAGACGTGGATGCAGTGTTCGCAGAGGGTGTAACGAGTGTGGTGGTTGCTCTGGGTGGCAAGGTGTGTGTGTGTGTGTGTGCGCGCGCGCGCGCGCGTGTGTGTGTGTGTGTGTGTGTGTGTGTATGTG
>Ga0315899_10004293_pt1 | contig 15427 bp, 14 predicted proteins | sample LakEriMetagenome_2_FD_203518 | JGI IMG/M metagenome (GOLD analysis project Ga0315899, IMG submission 203518) | Freshwater fungal communities from buoy surface, Lake Erie, Ohio, United States - Buoy 4 MA112 | ecosystem: Environmental > Aquatic > Freshwater > Lake | place: USA: Lake Erie, Ohio... | reverse complement strand
TGTTTGTTTTCACCATTTGTTTTGATGTCGGTCTAGCTGTTTTGTGTTGAAAATGACAACAAATCTGCAGATCACCTACGAACCAATTTGAAAAAAGCCTTTTTCAAATTGGTTCGAATTTGAAAAAGCCTTTTTCAAATTGGTTCGTAGAAATGGAATTTGTTTCCCAGATTTTTCCGCGCGACGGGCTGCGGACAAATAGGCCCTATTTGTCGCCGAAAAATCTGGGAAACATTTTTTGCGAACACCCTGTCATTTACTGGTACTAAAATCTTTCCGCAAAAAATGTTTCCACAGTTAGTCCCCAGCCTTACCAAACATACTTTCACATGGGAAGAACCTTCCCTTTGACATACAACTAAACCAAAACCCAAAACCCTAAACTAAACAGGCGTATTATCTGATATACTTTCACATGGCGAAGAACCCGCCCTTTGTCACGGTCTCGTCAATGTGGCTCATTTTCATGTACATGGCCCTCAACAATATTGACGGTCTGTTTCATTGTTAAATAGGTCCTGCTTAACATACCTATTACACCTATTACATTGTCAAACGAGACCTATTACAGTGTCAAAAGAGACCTGCTACAGTGTCAAAAGAGACCTACTACAGTGTCAAAAGGGACCTACTACAGTGTCAAAAGAGACCTACTACAATGTCAAAAGAGACCTGCTACAGTACCGTCACACGAGACGGCGCACTCGCAAGGCCAAAAGAGACCTACTACAGTGTCAAAAGAGACCTACTACAGTGTCAAAAGAGACCTGCTACAGTACCGTCACACGAGACGGCGCACTCGCAAGGCCAAAAGAGACCTACTACAGTGTCAAAAGAGACCTGCTACAGTACCGTCACACGAGACGGCGCACTCGCAAGGCCTCGCGAGCGGGCCTAAACCTAAACCTCAAAACCCTAAACCCTGGTCCTAAAACAGGCGTGCACGCACGGCGCACACGCAACGCCTCGCCCGTGGGCGATCTTTTCAAAAAGGCGTGCGACAACATTGGCTGTGTCTTTGTGGTCCTCACCGTCCTCAGGTGATAGTAGGTCTCTTTTGGCTATGTATTAGGTCTCTTTTGACATTGGCTGTGTCTTTGTGGTCCTCACCGTCCTCAGGTGATAGTAGGTCTCTTTTGGCTATGTATTAGGTCTCTTTTGACATTTTGGCTGTGTCTTTGTGGTCCTCAGGTCTACTGTCTTTACTGCTTTACTGCTGTCTTTACTACTGGCAACATTGGCTGTGTCTTTGTTGTCTTAACCGTCCTCAGCTGATAGTAGGTCTCTTTTGGCTATGTATTAGGTCTCTTTTGACATTTTGGCATACCTCAGGTATCGCGCGCGCGCTCCCCCCCCACCACCCTCTATCTCTCTGTCTCTCTCGCTCTCTCGCTCTCTCGCTCTCTCGCTCGCTCGCTCTCTCTCTCTCTGTCTCTCTCACTCACTGTCACTCTCTCTCTCTCTCTCTCTCTCTCTCTCTCTCTCTTCTCTCTCTCTCTCTCTCTCTCTCTCTCTCTCTCTCTCTCTCTCTCTCTCTCTATCTCTCTCTCTCTCTCTCTCTCTCTCTCTCTCTCTCTCTCTCTGTCTCTCTCTCTCTCTCTCTCTCTCTCTCTCTCTCTCTCTGTCTCTCTCTCTCTCTCTCTCTCTCTCTCTCTCTCTCTCTCTCGCTCGTTCGCTCTCTCTCTCGCTCTCTCTCTCTCCACACACACATCCTCCTGCAGCTTTCTTGGGATCAACAGCGGGAAAAACAAAACTACTAAAAACATAATATATATATATATATATTAAAACAAAAACACTGCAGCTGTCTTGGGATCAACAGCGGGGCGACCGCCTGGTACCTGGTGCAGACAGCGCAGCTGGTCTTCATGATCGGCACAGATTCTCAAATGTTTCCTATTTGTTACAAATCAAATACTATCAAAAAAAATTTGTACTTGTCAAGACCAGCTGCGTACAAAAAATCATGTTTCCTGTTTGATGTCTTTATATCATAAAATGTACTCGGCCGCTAACTTTTGAGAATTTCTGGTAGAGCAAATGCGCGCGTGGAAGGCCAAGGGCGGCGAGATCACTTACGGCCTCTTTTCGGGCCCGGTACCCTGAAAACATAATAATTTTTTTTTAAAAAAAAATATCAAAAATCAATAACACAAATTTCCGGGCCCGATACCCTCTCTGTTTAGGGTTTAGGGTTTAGGGTTTAGGGTTTAGGGTTTAGGACGCTGAGATCATTTACGGCCTCTTTTCGGGCCCGGTACTCTCTCTGTGAAAAACATGACATGATAGAACTTTTTCCCCGAAACAATTTCTACCAAACAATACACATTTTCGGGCTCGGTACTCTCTCTGTGAAAAACATAATACAAACAAAATACTCTGTCGAAAACATAATGGAGCACAAAATAAGACGTCAAGATACCACTACGGTCTCTAAAAAAACAAATTATAAGACATAGGATGGAGAGCGTAAAACGGTTTCTTTTCGGGCCCGGCAACACTCCTGAAAATTTTTGAACAAAAATCTCTGAAAAAATATATTTCTCAAAAAAAATTCGGGCCCCGCCGCACTTCTGAAAATAACACATTCTTTTTATGTTAAATGCCAAAAACATGATACATTGAAAAATAAAGATCAATTTGAAAGTAAAATGAAAGAAATGTCAAAACGAATCCAGTGAGTGTGTACAGCAAATGGATGGCAGCACTGACTTGAGAGAGGCTGTTTCTTTTTTCCCTTTTTTTCTTTATTTTTGTTTGGTTGTGACAGGGCGAGGCTATTGTTTTGATCCTCGGTGTGCTGGGCATCCGCGCGTTGTTTGGGTACACCCTCTATTTTTTTTTCCTGTGTATATACTTAAATTAAAAGCATACTCTGTAGTTGTCTTTGGGATCCGCGCGGTGTTTGGGTATACCCTCTATAATGGTTTTTTTTTTTTGTGTATATACCTAAATTACAAGCACTCTCTGTAGTTGTCTTTGGGATCCGCGCGGTGTTTGCGTATACCCTCTATAGCAGTCTATATACCTAAATTGAAAGTACTCTATAGCTGCTATATACCTAAATTAAAAGTACTCTCTATATTTGTACCACCATAGAGTATACTTTTGTATGGTTCTTATATATTTGTACCACCATAGAGTATACTTTTGTATGGTTCTTATATATGGCCTTATAATTATTCGCGCGTTGTTAGGGTTATACCCTCTATAGTTGTCCTATATAAAAGTACTCGCTCTAGAAGTACGACCATAGAGACTACTATATACCTGAACTACGCCTCTTCTTATTAATGTGTTCTCAGTGTGTTCTCTTCCTAAAGTACCACCATAGAGACTACTATATACCTGAATTAAAAGTACTCTCTGTACTGGTCTTATATGTATACACTGTATAGTTGCCCAAAATAGAAATACTCTCTTACTCCATAGGTGTACAAGCTTTGCTCAAATTAAAAGTACTCTCTGCTGTGGCCTTAAAAGTATTCAAAGTACTCTCTGCTGTGGCCTTAAGAGTATTCAAAGTACTCTCTGCTGTGGCCTTAAAAGTATTCAAAGTACTCTCTGCTGTGGCCTTAAGAGTATTCAAAGTACTCCCTGCAGAAGCCTTTTACACTGAAAGTCTCATTCAAAAGTACTTGAAAGCATTTTTTTTTTGAAAAAAAGGAGTACTTTTTTTTTAAAATTTAAAATACTCCCTATAGTGAATGTAGAACGTGGAAATATTGCGGATAAATTACAGTGAAAGTCTCATTTAAAAGTACTTGAAAGCATTTTTTTTTCAAGTATAAAAAATATTCTCTGCAGTGGCCTTTTAAATTTAAAGTACTCCCTATAGTGAGTACTTTTTTTTTTGAAAAAAAGGAGTTCTTTTTTTTAAAAATTTAAAGTACTCCCTATAGTGAATGTAGAACGTGGAGATATTGCGGATAAATTACAACGAATAAACATCAACGTTTCATTCAATAATAATTCTAACGTGGCTACTGATGATGTATTAATACTCACTTTCTATAGTGATCAATTAACAATAGATGTTGAAACAGGTATAGTAACTAAATAATTTTTTTTTATAATATTGTTATGATAACCTAATAATATTATATGCTTTTGACCATGGTTTTCTGTCATGCGTTTTAGAGCGGAGCCCTTTACTCACTAAAGCCTTAAACCCGAAGGTTTTGGAGCTTTAAAGCCTTAAAACCGAAGGTTTTATAAAGCCTCTGGCTTTAGGCTTTAGTGAGTGGTTTTTTTGGTTATCACGTTTTAAACTATTACGCCTGCGGCGTATTAAACTATTACGCCTGCGGCGTATTAGTTTGGCGACGTTGCGGATGGATGGGCGGAGGGATGGGCGGAGGGATTGCAAAACGATATGTACAATAACGATGTCGGTCAGGTAGTATATGCCTATGAAGCTTATGACGCAAAATCAAGGGTGGCGGCCTTTAGGGCGCCTGTTTGCTTCATAAATTGAGGGCTGATTCCTGACCGACATCGTTATTGGACATATCTATACTAATGGTGCTGACTTCTGAGAATTTTTTTTTTGTGTGTGCAGCCTGGGCTGGATCTACACGCACTACGTGTACGTGATGAAGACGTTTGTTATTCCGTACGTGGTGCAGGTCTCTTTTGCCTCTGTATCAAGGCTCTTTTGACACGACTGACGTTTCTTGTCCCGTATGTGGTGCAGGTCTTTTTTGCCTCTGTATTGGGTCTCTTTTGCCTCTGTATTGGGTCTCTTTTGACACTACTGACGTTTATTATCCCGTATGTGGTGCAGAACTTTGTTCACACTAAAATCTGGGAAGAGGGGAACCCGGATGTGATTGCCATGGACACTGTTCAATGGTCCTACTACTTGGTGACTGGTACTGTGACACACACACACACACACACACTGTGCCACACACTGATGTGTGTACACACATGCTAATTCGTTTGCATGTACGTGGTGTGTGTGTGTGTGTGTGTGTGTGCGTTTGTATGTGTGTGTGTGTGTGTGTGTCTGTGTCTGTGTGTGTGTGTGTGTGTCAGGGTACACACTACTGATGGCCATGAGTCTGGGGCCAGAACGCTCTCGGTTTTCGCTCGTTGTTTGTCTCTGTTATCGAATGATCCCTGCCGTTCTCATCAAGTATTTTAACAGCGAAGCTGAGGAGCACACCAACTTGCAAGCGGTCATATGTGACGGGCTCTTTCTTTCGATTCTGACCACGGACATTGTCGTGGCCAACCGTGCCCAGCGCAGAATACACCCGTGGGTAGTGCTCATGTGCATGGCGAGCATTTTCAACAACTTCATCATCCTCGCCCTCACAGCCTTCTACTACGCGACTCTGATTGCCGAGGTCTGTCACTACATGAACCTGCCGCTCCTCACCATCAACGTCAACGTCTTCTGCGACGGCGTCTACGACTTGTGCCACAAGGGCCACAAGAATCTGTTCGCCTCCGCCCTCACCTTCGGGAACAGATTACACGTAGGAGTAATGTCGGACGAGGACTGCCAACAGTACAAGCGACGGCCAATCATGACCACCGACGAGCGTGTCAAGGAGGTGGACTCGTGCAAGGCGGTCTATCGGGCGATTGCGCTCCCGGACGACTACAGCAAGACCGGCCTCACCAAGGAGTTCATTGTCAAGCACAACATCCACATCGTCGCCCACGGCTGGGAGTATGATCCCTCGAACCCATCCTTCGCCAAAAGGCTCGCTGACGGCGAGACGGACTACTACGGAGTGCCGCGGGCAATGGGCATCACGCGAACGTTCCCGCGTACCGAGGGGATCTCTACGTCGGATCTGATCAAGCGCATCGTTTCGCGTGCTGCGGAATTCGAGTGAAAACAAACCTAACTACACGGTCGAGTGACGCCCGGTGTTGAGGTGTCAATTTACGCATCACTGCGGTTTTTTCCCGGACTCTGATGGGAGCCTGGACTCGCATAGGAGCCTCGGCGGCTGGTACAGACCAGTCTGTGCTCCGTGCGCCAGCGTCAGGCTGGCATCGTGTGAACGTCGCAAGGAGGTGGAGCAGGAGGAGAAGAGGGGAGAGAGGGGAAGGGGTTGGGTTAATTCATAATCAATCAATGATACCATTCTGGGTTCTCGTGGGGAGGTCGGGACAAGACGGCGCATCGTGTGCAAAGGGAAATAGTATGCACACAGGGTGAAAAGCAAGCGCGCACGTCAACGTCCAGCAAGCTTCTCTCTGCTTTGGCAGTAGTTTATCCCAGGCAGCTGACACACACACACACACACACACACACACACACACACACACACACACACACACACACACACACACACACACACACACACACACCGCAAGCTTCTCTCTTCGACTTAGCTGTTTTTTAGCAATACAGTGCGTGCAGCTTTTTCTTTTTTTCCAAGTGCTGGAGGCTATTTTGCACGTTGAAACGCTCAGACATCGGTCAGCTGATCGGAGTGTATGGACAAGCACAAACGTCCCTGATAACCCGTGACTGGACACTGGGTCAGGTGGGTTTGGGCAGTGGAACGGGAAGCTCGAAGTTAAAATAGACCAGTACCGGCAATTAGACCTAAATATAGATCAGTTTTTCCACAAAAGTGCCCTTTATCTCGGTGCAAGTCAAGTTTTGCAGGTATTCTGCTATGATGAAGACTGGGGCGCTATGCGCGGAATAAGACGGTTTGGAGACGAGGAGCAAGCGAGTGAACGCGGCTCAGCGAGCAATCGCACTGGCAACGGGGGACGGCTGCGAGGGTAGCAGAGTGGAAAGAAAGCGGAGTCGTGTCACCGGTTGGATGCGTGCTAGTCCCGAGTTCAATGCTTATTTCGAATATGAACATTGTTCGGCACAGGCTATCAGCCCGGGACCAGGTTTGAGAAATCAACGGCCGGAGGCTGCCATGCCCGTGCGGTTGCATCGCTCGGCGCCCCAAACGTGTCCGACAGCGTAGCTTTTGCGGACTCCTCGTCTGAGCCCTTTTTAGACGTTCGCCGCGTCGTCTGGGACAACGCTGAAACACTCGCAAGTTCTTTTTCATCCATCCCCAGCTCATTCAGTGCTTTCGCGGTGAGTTCCGTCATGGTTGCGTCTTTCCCATCCATGCCTAGAGAAACGCGCTCCTTCGCGTCTATATCATCTGAAGATTCAAGGTGCGCGATTGCATCCTTTGACAGCTCTTTGCGCAGCTCTGTGTGGCGTTGGTCGTGCCCAAAGTAGGACTGGGCAAACTTCTGCACCGCCCGAGTCTGTGCGGGCATGGGATCTAACGATTTTTTCGCAGATTGCAAGTCTATGCGGCGAATGGCATCCTTGATCTCTCTGCGCTCCTCCGCTCTGCGCTTTGCCGCCTCTGCCCGTGCTTTATCCTCTGCTGTGACTGGCCGCATTCCCGCTGCATGCTTCTCCAACCTGGCGGGAGTCTCTTTAACTGCGGTTTTCTTCATTGTCACCCTCGATGCGCTCTGACCAGCGGCAGCCAGATTGTCATTCTCCAATGCCTTGATCTCCTCCAGCTCCCTCCTGGCCTCCCTGGCGACGTCTTCCTTCGTCACTCTCGTTCCTACATGATGTGCCACCTTAGCACGAACCGTCTCGTGCTTGAAGTGTGACTCGCCATTCTTCAACGCTTCGGGAGGGGGCTTCCTGGCAGAAACAACCGCAGCCAGTTGCTGCTGCTTCGACTCCTTGGACAGGACACAGCAGCAGGTGAATGGCGCGTCCTCAGCACAACATTGCGGACCTGTTTCGTTGCACTGGTGCGACACTTGCGGAATTGTTGCACTGCTCTCATCGTGGATCTTCACGAGCGTCTTGTTCTTGACCACGGCACCCGTCAGACCACAGCAACATTCAAACGGTGCGCCAGCATCGCAACAGTGGGCCCCTACATCATCGCAGTGATGAGGCACCAGAGGAATCGCTAGAGTGACGTTTTTGCGGGGTTCGTGCTCGTCTTTGAACTGAGTGCAGCAGCACGTGAATGGAGCGTCGTCGCGACAGCAGTGCCCGCCGGTTTCTGCAGCGGGGGGGGCGGGGGAGGGGGGGATAGCGGAATGAGAGGGGGCGCCACCATGTTCAGTGGAGAGCTTGGAGGCACGCAGCTCGGGGGGGCTTTGGTCTTGCATGTCGTGTGCAGGCAGAAGCCGCACGCGCAATAAGACTGACCGGTGCAGTTGTGCGGCAGCTGCTGGATGCGCAGCTTTGTTTCGACGTAGTCATGTGCGGGCACCTTGCCCCGAGGCGGATAAGCCCTCGTGTCCCCAGCGCCGGCGACTCGGAAGCCGGGCGTCAGGCTCTGCAGCAGATCGAGCGAGAAAGACGGTGTTGCGACGAGCTTCTCCTCCGCGGCTCCTTTGCCGGCGCTGTTGGACACCAGCGCCAGAGAGCACACGAGTGTGCACAGGCTGGCCGCTGCCGCCACGCGTCGCAGGACGTCGCGCTGGCGCGCAGTCCCTGTACCCTCCCCGCAGTTTAGGCCGTGCCCTGCCATGCCGCAATTAGCTTGTGTGTTCCGGAATCTGGTACACCTTACTGGTACGTCCCGAGGGTCACCCGAAAATATGGGATTTGAATCCATTACCACACAGGTGACGTCACGTTAAATTACCTGTGCACTAGTGCCGTATCCGTAAGCCGTACTATAGTACTGGTATTTTTATACCCGTCCGATGTTTGATGCGACGGGACGCGTGCGTCCGATGTTTGACGCGGGCTGGGTGGAATCTCTCCTGTCCTGCCAATGCATGAACGAAAAGGTCAGACTGAGATGCGCGTTGGCAATCAACCTCTTCGCTGCACTAGCACATGCATCCACGACGCAGCTCCTCGCGAGGGGTGTCACCGGTTGTCCGGCGCGTGCACACTGCGCGCGCACAAAGAGCGGTTGCGTACTGTCCGCCAGTCACGTTGAATCAATGCAGGAGGCCCGGACGAGCATGATTATCACAAAGCGCCAGCCTTTTAGCCAGACTGTCAATCACCGCGGGCCGGTCGGAGAGGCCGACGCGCAGGCACAGTACTCTGACTTCCTTCAGGACGACTTGCCGGACGATTTCCCGGGCCCTGTGATGTCTGCGCCTGCCATGGTTTTCGAGCCGACCAGGCGCAAAATTCCAAGGTCAGCCCTCCTGTTCGTACCACAGCCGCGTCCAATGCCTCTGTCTCTCTCTTCGTGCGCGTTAATGCTACTGCATGCCACTAGCAGCACTACTGGAGACAAGACAGCACGGCGTCTCAGCGTCACCGGCGCCGAGACAGGTGTCACAACCGGCCTCGGCGATGCGGCAGGTCGCAACCATCTTGGGCGTGGCCTTAGCGCCCTCTTGGGCGTCGACATAGCGCCAGCGGAGCAATCAGACTTCGCGGATGATAACAGAGATCCGAACAAGGTTGTGGCCTCTCCACCGCCCTAGTGGTTGCTTGCACACCTGTGTCTAAGCTCCACACTGAGAAATACCACAAGTTGACGAATCAAGAACTTGGGCAGATGAAGGTGCTCGACGAACTTAAAAAGAAGGAGGAAAGGACAGATCGGATCAAAGCTGAAGTAAAGGCCCTGGACTATGGTGGGTGTGCGTTCGTCCGCCCTCTCTGTACTTCACCTTGCCATTTTTTATTCTGACTCATGCGCTCTCCCACCCACAGATATTCAGAAGATTGAAGCTAAGGTGGCTGACATATCAAAGCACCTCGATGTAGCAGCAACAATTTACCACGACTTTACTAGGACCCGGGACGCTGAAGACGAAAAGGTACTTCGTGAGCAAGTGCCTCCTCTTGTCCGAGTCCTCATTATTCCTTCTTCCTCTCCCACTTGCTGATTCTGGTTGAAACGCTTACTGGTACTGTGAACTTGACGAGAACGCCGTGCTTGCCCTGTGCCTTCACCTAAAAAACTCACGCCTTGATCCGCTCCTTACCCCGAAGCGGCTGAAAGCCAAGGGCGAATTAGTGGCTTGCCAACGAGCGGTTCAGGGCAAGCTAAGAGAATTGGTGAAACTTCGGGAAAAACGTAACGAAAAGATGCTCAATCTTCGCGATCTTCTTAGCCACAGGCCAATGGTTTCGCCCTTGATTTCCTCCTGCCCAACCTTTGTGTTTGCTAGTCACGTAATGTGTGTGCATACTTTCTCTTGCCGCGTGCGAGTCGGCCTGTTCAACTATGCTCGGTTTGCTTATTCACCTGCTTCGGATATAATACCCGACGCTTGCACTGTGTGCGACAAGTATCATGATCTCATCTAGTGCTCGCTTGTTTCCTTGTTTTTGGGGGGCAGGTTTTTCGTGTGTCCAGCTCTGGTGATAACGACCCTCGAGCTAAAGACCAACGGCATAAAGCCCAACGCCGAGGATCAGGAATAACTGGCTTGTTGCCGTAGGCGAGGCATGGGGGCGGAGCAATGAAGGAGTGGGGATTCTTTTACTGCGCCATTCCGTCACTGAGTGGTGTCACATTTTTCTGGCGATGCTGAAGGATGCACATGAACGCGACAGGATCAGGGCGTAAACAGGTTAACGCCGCGAAAGCAAATGGCAGGTAGTTCTGGGGGCTCAGATGCTGACAAATAACCTGTCATGTGCACATATGCGCAAACAAAGTCAAAGTAAATTGCAGGATGGTTCTTTGGAGGTACAGGGGTGCTCCAAAACGTACACGCAGCGAGTCAAAAATTTCATTGCAGCACAAGGGCGGATAAGGGCCTGTTTCTTTTCTTGATGTTTCTCAGAACAAGACTCGGACCCTCAGGCCCTTACCTGTTTTGGAAGCAAGCCCTTAGGCCCGTGCCTGTTTCTTTTCTTGATGTTTCCCAGAAACAATGCTTACTGCAGTTCGGGGCCGGTTATTGCCTACTGTAGATTCGAGGTTCAAAAGCCAGGATGGATTACTATCCTGTTTCATGTGACTGGGGCGTGCACACGTAAACTGCAGTTCGCGCCCTACATTGCTTCATACACAAGCTTACTCTTTCACGTCACAACCCACCACTTGTCCTTAGCTCCTTGCCATTTTTCCTCTCTGTCAAATGATGGGTAACTCATGCGCTAATAGAGCGCACCTGCTATCACTAACCAACGATCAGTAGGGCGAGCTCAATAGGCCCTTTTCGCCTCCCTCTTCCGACAACTACATCTAGCGGAGAACCACGAAGGTTCGTGGTTCTTGAGATTTAACGTAGGTACCGATATCTACTTAGTGTGCACACTTGTACTCATGCGGGTACTTAATCGGGCCACGCCCAGAAAAACGAACTACATGCTGAACTAGGTAACATTCAGGAATTCCAAAACCTACCACAAAAAAGACCTCAAGATCCCATATTGGGCATAGGGTGGCTGTCGCGCAAGGCTGGTACGTGAGGGGTGGGCCAGGAGCGGCACAGCTAGCCGTGTGGTCCTCGCACCACCTCTACTCGTGCTCAAATGCAGTTTTTGGACGTTTTCTGGGTAGACCGACCGTGTAGTTGGCCTGGTCGGGTTGCACTACATCAATTTGCCTAAACCCTAAACCCTAAACCCTAAACCGGGTTGCACTACATCAATTTGCTTGTGCCTAGCAGAAACGCAGCAGATACATCAACACACTCTCACATCACGTAGCGTCATGCAAAAACTCAATCAACCATCAGACAGATATCTGGAGATTCGATCGTACTTTTCAATTTTATCTGTATTTTTAAAAAGGTCGCTGGATCGCGACGAGTGCCAAATCAGGTTTACATAATTTTGAAATCTGTTCGTGACCGTAGTGAGTTCGCGTGTTTTCCAATGTTCAACGAATGCTAGCATGGATAAGAAAATGAAAACGCACAAAAATAATCAGAGTGACAGTGAAAGAATGAAAAACAACTTGAACAAGCACACATATCTGAACGTCTCCTCCTCCCCTCTGCTCTCTGAACCCCCAGACCGAGCCTCCAGTGAGAAGCAGACACGAGACTCACCCCAATTCCGTACCCATTCAGTAACGCTCCGTAGTTTTCGAGCTCGTACCTGCGCCTCGAAGTACCCGCAACGCCGCGGATGCGCCAGCCCGAACCACTGCCCGCAGTACCGTGCCAATTCTAAGGACCACTTCCTGGGCAACTACCCCGGCCAAACGCATCCCATTGCCTTTCGCCACCACCATCCCCGCAGCCGCCGTTGCGGTCCCTCCCGATGTGACGTCTTCCCGCCCGCCGGAGAAGCCAGCGGATGAGGGGCGAGGCACAGCAGCTTCGCGGCTTCGCGCAGCCAACTGTGGTCTTGCGGATGAGGATGGCAAGGAAGTGGAAGTCAGGTCAGCGGGTGCGACAGGCAAACCGGGGGCTTGGGGTGCAAATGGAAGCGGACGAGGCGCCGCAAGACGCGTGGGTCTGCATGGAGCAGCTCGCATAAGCTCTGGCCCGATCTCAGAGTCCTCGGAGATCTCATGCCAAGGCCAGCGCGCATCGTCCCAAAGAGTGCAACTCTCCTCCACTTTCTTGCAGCAATCATCCGCACGACCATCAAGGGTGTAAAAGTCCGGCGTCTTGGACGCAGGCACCGGATGGTCTAGAGAGGCTTGATGGCTAGCGAGCGGTGACCCTGAAGAGTCTCCATCTTCACCTATTCTCCTACTCCATCCGTCTTCTTTGCCACTGCTTAATAGCGCCAGAACGAGCGAGGACTCACTCCATGCCCTTGTCATGAGCAAATTGTCTCCAGTCACCCCAGGGGAGGGGCTATGAGCGTGGGACGCATTGACGCGCCAAATGCGCATGCAGGGGCCAAAAGGTTCGCCATAGCCCTCTAGACCTGGTCGAGCATGAGAAGCGTCAGCCAGCGCGGCGTCGGCACCTCGCGCAGCCAACACCTGCCGCTGCAGTTCGCGGGCCTGGGGCCCGGGTTCAAAACAACGCAGCGCGAGCTCCTCTTCCTCCTGCCAGATGCGCAAGGCCGCGGGGTTTTCTAGGAGGTAGTTGCGCGTGAGTGACGTGGCCAGGTCCAGTGTGCCTCCCAACGTGGGCTCGAGTTCTTCTGTGTCAAATGCTGCTTCGAGGGTGCGGCGTGCTTGCTCCTCTTGCAGAATCTTGTGCTTGGCGTACGTTTCGTCTGCGGGTGTCGGGTGTCGGGGTGTATTGTACAGGGTACAGGGTTTAGGATTTAGGCTTTAGGATGTAGTTGTTTTTTAGGTGCGCATCCGCGCTGGGGCTATTGCTGAAGAAAGGAACGGAGCCACGCGCGCACGTCCGCATGTAGGCATCGCGCCGACAGATCTGCATATATTTATGTATGTGTGTGTGTGTGTGTGTGTGTGTGTGTGTGTGTGTGCATGCATATGCAAATGTATACACGCAAACGCACACGCACACACACGCACCTGACACCAGGGGACGGCAGACGGCGACGCATGCAGACATGACCCAGGTCACCGGAAATAGCCAGCACACCTCCATGTTATCCGGATAGTGTTCACTAAGGATGTCGAGGCACAGGAGACACATCTGGTGCTCGTAATTGGAGAACCCCATACCTTGACAGTTGCAAATGGTATTGAAGCGGTTGGCCGCGGGGTTCATCGCCCATGTGCGCTCCAGCGTGAGGATGAGGTAGCGGGCGCCCATTTCGGGGGTGGCGTTGGGCTGAATTCCATTGGCGACATAGCCGTGCTTGAACACGTTCCATGTCCAGGTGGGGCGCCCTGCCTTGCAGATGCCGGAGGGGTACATCTCGAAGCGCCTGTCGTACTCGCCCCAGTCTTCTGACATGATGTTGTCGACCTTGAATTCTTGGCGCCACTCAAGGTGGGTAAGCACGCGTTTCATCGCCCACACCATGTCGCCGTCGGAGGCCTTGAGCCACCGCTTGATCCATGCCGGGTGGCACAGCATGGCCCGATACTTGTCCACGTTGGCTCGTTCTCGGCCGGGCCACGATAGCAGGGCTTCCCGCATGTACTCCCACGGCTCTCGATCTGTACTACGCGCGCCCGCCATCACTTCCGCGGGCACCTCGGTCACTGGACGCGTAACGTGCATCGCAGCTTTGAGCGCCTTGGCCGTCTCCATCAGATGCTCCGTGCTGCCTTCGTGCAATGTCGGCGCCTCTTCCAGGTCGTCTGCGGCAGTGCCCACGGAGGGGAGATGCTTAAAGGCTGGTGCAGAGGAGTCGTGCCGAACAAGGACTGGTGCGGCGAAGTCGTCGTCGTTCAGACTGGGGCGCTGCGTCCGCACCGGCGACAAGGACCCTGTACGAATTGTGGCACGCCACGATCCGCGGCTCGCACGGCTGTCTTCGCTCGCCTCGGTGGTGGGAGCAGGGCTGGCAACAACATGGGGCGGCGGCGTCTTCTTCTTCTTCCTCCGCTTCAGGGTGCTGCCTGGCAGGCCGGGCGGCAGCAGCAAGTGCGCGAGCACAGCCCAGCCGTCGGGCTCGGGCTCGTCCCGGAGCTTCGGCTCCTGGAGCTTCGGCTCCTGGAGCTTCGGCTCCTGGAGCTTCGGCTCCTGGAGCTTCGGCTCCCGGAGCTTCGGCTCCTGGAGCTTCGGCTCCTGGAGCTTCGGCTCCTGGAGCTTCGGCTCTTTCAGTTCATGCACCATGCCCTCGAGCGTGAGGGCACCGGAGCTGAACCGCTCCACAGCGCCCTCACAGGTGCTGCAGAGTGCATCGTCCCAAAGCAGACTAGCCCGCGCCGCGCCGAAGCACACTGCGAAGTTTGTGCACATGCACGTCCGACCCGAACAATGGCTGCAGCGGTACTCGGACGCTCGCATGACGCCCACCGCCACCAGCTCCTGCTGGCAGCGCTCCGCGCAGTGCGAGCACAGGGCGTCGTGCATTACGGCAGGCGGCTTCTCGTCACTCGCCATCACGCTCTCGAGATAGTCGAGCACCGAGTCGGGCTCGCGCACGGGGCCCTTGCTGCCCACCCGCTCCCCCTCGCGACGCGCCTCGGCCGTGCTCGCCATCGGCAGCGCTGCCATCTCTCGCTACAGACGGGACCCACAGAACTTCACTGTCGTCACAACATGTATAAGCCCATATCACGTCGTATCGATGTTCAGTTCATCGACGATCCAAAAACGGGACAAAAATCCTGCGAGGGTTTGGTTTGTTTTGCCAGTGTGTGTGCCGAATGCGACCGCAATGAAAACTGAAAACAACTGCTTGTTGCGAGAGACCAAAAGGTGGCTGAGAAAGAGACATGGCTCCTACCGGGCGGGCGTGGCGGCGAGAGACGAAAAGGTGATCGCGAGAGAAGACGGCTATACTTATATTGCCGCTCTGCGATCTCCAGATCTACGGCACACGACGAAACGAGAAGGAGACACCTCTGTTACTGTAGTAACGAGCAATAATCTGTAAATCAGTGGTAAATCCACCTTCCTTTCTGGTGAGGAAGGATGCGCCGCACGGGTGCGGGACGGGGCAGGATGGCGGGAGGCGCGCGGGAGGAGCTCGAGGAGA
>Ga0315899_10004291_pt1 | contig 15430 bp, 9 predicted proteins | sample LakEriMetagenome_2_FD_203518 | JGI IMG/M metagenome (GOLD analysis project Ga0315899, IMG submission 203518) | Freshwater fungal communities from buoy surface, Lake Erie, Ohio, United States - Buoy 4 MA112 | ecosystem: Environmental > Aquatic > Freshwater > Lake | place: USA: Lake Erie, Ohio... | reverse complement strand
CCAAAGAATACTTCGAGTAATTGATTGTAATTGACTACGCGCGGGTCGAATGTGATCTGGCAAACCTCTGCGTGACCGGTTCTTCCGGTGCACACTTCTTTGTAGGACGGATTTTTTATGGCACCACCGGCATAACCGCTTTCAACTTTAAGCACGCCATTCACTTGCTGGTAAACGGCTTCTACGCACCAAAAGCAACCTGCGCCAAAAGTCGCAATTTCAACAGAGTCTGAGGTAGGGTTCATAGCAGGAAGATCAATTTTTTTAGGATTAGAATTGGTTTGAGAGCAAGCGCTGAGTGTTGTAATGAGCGCGGCATAGAGAATTGATAATTTCATAAGTGTCATTCGTTATTCAAAACAACGCACAACGTCGGCAGTTCATTGCTTTTGAATTAGAAGCGGAATCTTAAAAAACCAAAAGCCATGGAAAGTGTTGGGTTATCATCGTTGAAATAGGTGAGAATGTCGCGTGTTGCAACGCCCATTTCATAAGTCCCATTGTGCACGGTGAAATAGATGCCTGCAGGCACGCGGCGGCCGTAGTTGCCACCTTCCGAGAAGCCTGTTTGCAGGTGAAGCCAAGGCCATGGCGATACTTCGATGCCCACGTTAATTGCAGATTGCTGAATGTTCGACTGGTTGTCGTTCAAAGGCGCAATAACATCAAAGCCAATCCGGAATTTTTGCAGCTCTTCAAATCCTAATCCCAATCGCGCTGTGGTATTGAGGCGGGTAGTAAGCGACTCTGAACCTTTCCAGTTAAGAATAGCGTCGAGTCCATTGAAGGAGTTCAGGATTGAGTTTAGTTCAAGTGTTTCGATTCCGACTTCGTTAAGTCCGGTCATCTTTCCAGTGCCTAACTCGAAGAGATTACCATCCCAGCGCATTTGACCAATGTCGTTGATAGCTGCATTGACAATGAAGTGTTGTTTGAAAAGAAATGTGCCGCCGATATCAATCCCGAAGCCCTGTCCAACCGGCTTTAACTTGGATGCGTCAGATGGAAGGGAAGATGGATTTTGCTCGGAAGTCTCGAATGGATTAAGCAACGGAGAAAGAGCACAAAAGGCCTCTTTCTTTTCCCCATTGATTTCGATAATGCCCTGGCCAAGCAGATACTTTGCGCCTATTCCCAGATGAAATTCGAAATCTGCGTTTTTGATAATGCGTTTGCCATAGCCAAAATTGAACTCTTGAAGCCAACTAAGTCCGATAGCCGTATTACCTAGAAGTTGCTGACTGGAAAGTGCTTGGGCGGATGAGATGAAGGCCGAAAGGATGTTGTATTGCGAAGGATCAAAGTTTTCCGGACGCGCAATGATGGAGTCTGCTCCGGAAGAAGCTTGGACGATTAGTGAGTCGAAGTAGGAAGATTGATTTCCCAGCCATAGAAGTTCGGTGAGCGTTCGATCGATGCGTGAATAGAAGTCGAAGCGCTCGCGCATGGTAAAGGCAAAGGCACCGTTTTTTTCGCTTCGAAAGGAAGCCCCGATGATGAGAAGGTCCGCATCGATGACGGTCGGCTTCATGGTAAGTTCATCCACTTTGGCCATTTGTTCGCCGAAGGAAAGAGGCTGTGCGCTTGTTTTTGAATTGAATCCATTGAAGAGTTGCTCTTTAGTTAGCAGCTCCGTGTGTAGCGATGCCGTTAAATCGAAGAGTCCTAGGGTGCTCTTCCGGTCATAGCCCGTTTCCAGGTCGAGGTTTGCCGGGTTGATTGAAAGTGATTGATAGTCGCGCGCGAAGGGTGTAGTGGCGCCAATGCCTGTCAGAGTGAAAGATGAAGATTCATACTGCCCTTGCAGCAAGGATGCGTTGCAGCACAGGGCGATGAATACAAGCAGAAGCGATTGGACGTTCTTTCCCATTTCTCGAATTATTACGAAGGAGCAATTTAGAACGGACAGTGCAGGGATAACAAATAATTGTCAACTGTGAAATTCAATTCACTTTGTTTTATTTTTCGCTTTCTATGCACCGGATATCGACCATACTACTAGCGCTGAGCCTTCTCCATTTTTCGAATGGAATTGCTCAGCAAAGGCCAGGAAATATATCACCCGAAGTAGCCCGTGTAATTAGTCTTTCCTCCGATTTCATGAGTCGAAGTGCTCACGATTCTGCAGCGTTTGTTTTAAATGAGGCCTTTGCTCAAACCGATATTACTTATAGTGATGTTGATCTGTATTATTTGCTCAGTTATGAGGCGGAGATAATGTACTACAACGCCTTGTTCGATCAAGGATTATCAAGTGCACTTAGGGGACTTGAGATAGCGAAGGCGATGAAGAACGATACGCTTATCGGCAACTCCGGCAATTTGGTTGGACTCATGTTCATGAGCATGGATAAGTATGACATTGCATTAGGTCATTTTCGTGATGCCATAGGTCTTATCAGATATCACGAGTTCGATTATTTGAGTTATCGATACCAAGTGTTAGCCAATGCAGCAGAGTGTTTTTTGAAGTTGCAAATGCCGGATAGTGCTTTCGCATATGCGCGCATGGGACTCGAGGAAACACGTCAGTTGAAGCGAGTTCGAGGTGAAGCGATCATTCACTGGACATTGGCAGAGGCCTGGCTTCAGAAGCAAGAATTTGACAGTGCGAAGACATCAGTAGACCAGGCTTTGCAATTGGTGGACAGTACCCAACATCGTGATTTGGTGGTTACACTCTACACAACGAACATGCGAATTTTTGCGGGCTTAAATGACAAGGCAGCGCTTTTTGAATGGATGGATCGGGGGTTAATTGAGTTGGATAATCCATATAACACAGACTTTGCGCGAAGTGATTTCCTGGAAACAGCTTCTGATTTGTGTATTGAATTCAATGCTCTTGAAAAGGGAGGAGAGTTGATGCGGAGTTGGAAGCTGTTGCAAAAGAGCTTAACTGAAAAGCAGCAGAATCAGCGATTGCTAACCCTGAAAGATTATTATGAAAAGAATCAGCGTCTGGCATTGGCCAAAGAGCAGGATGCAGCCCAGAAACGCCAAATTGAACTCCAGAACACCAGGGCCGTTTTTTTGGGAATCTTATCGGTTCTGCTCGTTATTCTCATACCGATTGTTTTTATCTATTTCCGGCAGCGTCAACGGATTTCAAAGCTCGAGCATAAGGAACAACTTCGCAAAAACGAACTCGAATTTGAAATACGGGCGCTGGAGAATCGGATTATGGCCGTTTCCGAAGAACGTAATCGAATCGCTTCTGATTTGCACGATGATATTGGGGCTTCGCTTTCCAGCATTCGGATATACAGTGGAGCTGCCAGTAAAAAGTTCAATGATGATCCGCATGAAGCGCAATTACTGATTGAGCGAATAAACCAAAGTAGCTCAGGGATGATGGATCGGATGAGTGATATTGTATGGTCTATTAACCCGAAAAATGACAATGTGGAGAGCATTCTCTTTCGCATGAAATCTCAAGCAGGTGAGGTGTTGGCTCCTCTCGACATAGAGGTAGAATATTTCATTGATAAGCAGGCGGAACGAATTCAGCCATCGATGACAGCTCGGAGAAACATCTATTTAATTTTTAAAGAAGCAATAAATAACATTGCCAAATATGCGGCTGCAACTAATGTGCTGTTAGAGCTAAAAGTAAAAGATGGTTTTCTAATACTGATTATTCGTGATAACGGCAGTGGATTCGATGTGTTGAATTCGAAGTCAGGCAATGGCCTTGCGAGTATGCGTCAGCGTTCTGAATCACTTGGTGGCAGCTTGACAATAGAGAGTGCACCCGGAACCGGCACAGCGTTGAAGGCCTCCTTTCAAATAGCGAGAATTAGTGATGGAATGATGAACTAAGTTTGCTTCAATTTGTGACGTGTACTAACACTCAAAATTTTTAATTATGGCTACCCGAGTAATCATTTTCGACGACAGTAAGGACCGACGCGACAGCTTGCGCTATTTGCTGGAGATGTATGACGATATGGAATGTGTCGGTTTGTTTGATGATTGCACGGACGTGCTAACGAACGTCGGTGATAACAATCCTGATGTTGTGCTCATGGATATTGAAATGCCGGGCGTTAATGGCATTGAAGGGGTAAAGAAAATTAAGCAGAAGTTTCCCAGTGTACAGGTGCTGATGCAAACGGTGTATGAAGACGATGACAACCTATTTGAGAGCATAAAGGCAGGAGCTTCGGGCTATTTACTTAAAAAGTCGGACCCTGAGAAAATCATCGGGGCCATTCGGGAGGTTGTTCAAGGAGGCGCTCCGTTATCGCCCAATATGGCTTTAAAGGTTTTGAAGTTCTTTCAGGCAACGCCTGTCACCAACAATCAGTACGCCCTCACGGAGCGTGAGAAAAATGTGCTCGGGTTATTGGTTGATGGGTTATCATATAAGATGATAGCCGATAAAGAAAATATCTCTTTTCATACCGTAAACGCTCACGTGCGTAAGATTTATGAGAAATTGCACGTGCACTCTCTTGCGGAAGCCGTAAGTAAAGCTTTGAAGGAAAAGTTGCTTTAATACGCGAGTATTAGACAGCTCAAAATACTTGCTACTTTTGCGCCATGGCATTAATCGAAGAATTTGATCGTTCCGGCAATTGGCTGTTTCGCTGGCGGAGCTTTTTACCCTTGGTTCTCTATGTCTTGGCAGCGTTGGTCATAGTGCTTGAGGCAGATTATCATATGCCGATGTTTGACACGACATGGGCGTGGGTTTGCATCGGTGTGTCGTTGTTTGGTCAACTGATTCGCGCCATCACGATTGGCTATACGCCCAAGGGCACCAGCGGTCGCAATACCAAAGAGGGGCAGGTGGCAGAGGTACTCAATACAAAGGGTATTTATTCAATAGTGCGTCACCCGCTTTACCTGGGCAATTTCTTCATGTGGCTGGGTATTATCATTTATGTGGGTAACTGGTGGTTTACACTTGTTTGCTCTTTGCTGTTTTGGGTTTACTACGAACGCATCATGTTTGCGGAGGAGTTTTTTCTTCGCAAGAAGTTTGGCCAAACCTATCTCGACTGGTCCGATAAAGTGCCTGCATTCTGGCCGCGCATCGCACAATGGAAATCATCCGGAGTGGAATTTTCCATGCGCAATGTGATGAAGCGCGAGTACAATGGCTTCTTCGCCATCTTCCTTTCCTTTGCGGTGCTCGATGCCATGAAGAACTATGTGCACTATGGCTTTTCGACCTGGAAGGAACTTGTCACCCCATTTTGGATGTTCGCGCTTGCGATAGCATTCATCCTCTTCATTACACTTCGCTCCTTGAAGAAATACACGAAGGTGTTGAATGTGGAGGGAAGGGAGTTTGTGAAATAATGACTAGTGGCTAATGACTAGTGACAAATGACTAGTGACTGGTAATGAATGGCGAGGTGCGAATAGATGGCGTGAAGAGCTTACAATATTTCCATTTAATCAGTAAACGAAAAGGCCCACTTGGAGAATTCCAAATGGGCCTTTTATTTTTCACTAGTCATTTGTCACTAGTCACTAGTCACTAGTCATTAGTCACTAGTCACTGTCTAAGCGTCAATCTTCGCATACTTCGCATTCGCCTCAATGAACGCACGACGCGGTGGTACTTCGTCGCCCATGAGCATGGAGAAGATATGGTCGCATGCGGCAGCGTTGTCGATGGTTACCTGGCGCAGGGTGCGGTGAGCCGGATTCATGGTGGTTTCCCACAACTGTTCGGCGTTCATCTCTCCAAGACCCTTGTATCGCTGTACGTTTACGTTTGAGTCTGATGCTCCTTTCATTTCCTGAATGAGAGCATCACGTTGCTCATCGTTCCATGCATATTCCGCTTTGTTTCCTTTCTTCACGAGGTAGAGTGGAGGAGTAGCGATGTAAATGTGTCCGCGCTCAATGAGTTCTTTCATGTGGCGGAAATAGAACGTGAGGATAAGTGTTTCGATGTGTGAACCGTCGATGTCGGCATCACACATGATAACGATTTTATGATAGCGCAGTTTCGCGAGATTGAGCGCCTTAGAGTCTTCTTCGGTACCAATGGTAACACCGAGTGCGGTGTACATGTTGCGAATTTCTTCGTTCTCGAAAATCTTGTGATGCATGGCCTTCTCCACGTTCAGGATTTTTCCGCGGAGCGGAAGAATAGCCTGGAAATTACGGTCGCGGCCTTGCTTAGCAGTTCCACCTGCAGAGTCACCCTCTACGAGGAATAGCTCCGACTTTTTAGGGTCCTTCTCAGCGCAGTCAGCGAGTTTGCCGGGCAATCCGCCACCACCGCCAACGCCTTTACGCTGGACCATTTCACGAGCTTTTTTAGCTGCGTGACGAGCTTGTGCGGCAAGCACTACTTTTTGAACGATCTGTTTTGCATCGCTCGGATTTTCTTCAAGATAGGCTTCGAGCATTTCGCTCACCACCTGACTTACTGGAGCAACGGCTTCCTTGTTACCGAGTTTGGTTTTTGTTTGACCTTCAAACTGGGGTTCGGCTACTTTCACCGACACAACAGCAGTCAATCCTTCGCGGAAGTCATCGGGTGAAATCTCGATTTTCAGTTTCTCGAGCAATCCGCTTTTCTCTGCAAAGTTTTTCAGAGTAGTGGTCAAACCGCGACGGAAACCGCTGAGGTGAGTACCGCCTTCGTGCGTGTTGATATTGTTTACGTACGAGTGAATGTTCTCGTTGAATGAATCGTTGTAAATCATGGCCACTTCAACGGGAATGTCTCCGTCGGTGCGCTCCATGTGAATGATTTTCTGAATGATGGGTGGACGTGTTTCATCGAGGAACTTCACGAATTCTTCCAAGCCGTTTTCCGAGAAGAAAATTTCGGACTTCGGTGTTCCGTCTTCAGCCAACTCGCGCTTGTCGGTAAGAGTCAGTTTAATGCCTTTGTTGAGGAAAGACAATTCACGCAAACGCGTTGCAAGCGTTACGTAGTTGTATTCGGTGATATCGAAGATTGAATCATCCGGCTTGAATGTGACTGTAGTGCCTCGCTTATCGGTTGGACCCACTTCACGAGCGGCATACAATGGTTTTCCGATGCTGTATTCCTGCTCTGTTATTTTACCATCGCGGTAAACAGTAGCGTGTAAGTGGGTAGAAAGTGCGTTTACACAACTCACACCAACACCGTGCAGACCACCCGATACTTTGTAGGATCCTTTGTCGAACTTACCACCGGCTCCGATCTTGGTCATTACGACCTGTAATGCAGATACCTTTTCTTTCTCGTGCATGTCGGTGGGGATTCCACGGCCGTTGTCACTTACGGTAATGGAGTTGTCTGCATTGATACTCACGTGAACGGTATCACAATGGCCGGCCAATGCTTCATCGATGGAGTTGTCGACTACTTCATATACAAGGTGGTGCAATCCGCGAACGCCTGTATCGCCGATGTACATCGACGGACGCATGCGCACGTGTTCCATTCCTTCCAGACTTTGAATATTGGCGGCTGTATAGCCCGTTGCTAACTTGGTTTCTTCGCTCATAACTGTGCTTTCTTCCACTTTTTAATACGAATTTGAGTTGAGGTGATTTACCCTCGAAAAAACCGGATTTAAGCGGCTTTTTTTTGGGTGCACGAATATACGTCGGATAATAGCCAAAAGGGCCATGGAAAGGCGTGAAAAAACAGCTATTTTTTCACAATTGATGACTACTCCGAAGGGCGCGATTTTACTGCAGAATCCATCGGAATCTTGAATCCGGTTTTTCTGTGGAAGAGAGTGCCGCTGAGGCTATGGATTTTTATTCCATTTCTCATGGCTAAAGCCGTGGGCTAAAATGCTCGTCTGAGCTTCGTCCCATGCACCTAACCCCTAATCCCTATTCCCTATTCCCTAATCCCTCGCCCTTAGAAAGCGTATGTAGCTCCAAGCGTTGCCATCACCTGTTGCACGGGATAGCTGCCCCAGCGCTGGTACTTCAGGCCGAACGCGTTGTTGAGTTGTACCCAGGCCGAGAGGCGCTTGTTGTAGCGGTATTCCACCTTAAAGTTGGCATCCAGGAAGCCTTTTAGCTTGTACTCGTAGCTGATTTGTGTTCCGTTCGTGACCTGATTTATTTCATCATAGCCAAACACGGGCACGTTTGATTTGGCCCATCGTGAGCCGATGTAGAAAATGTCAGTGCTTATGATGAATTTGTTTTTCAGGTTGTATTGTCCGTTGGCCAGTATGCGCAAGCCGGGTTGATGCCAGGCGTAATTCGATGTGTCTGTTTGATACTTGAAGAAGTCAACTCGACCATTCGCTTTCCATTTTTCGCCGGCATAAAGCGCCAGTTCTCCGTACAGGTTATAGCTGGTAAGGTCTTCGTATGCTACAGTGAACACATTGCCCCATGTGTAGTAACGGTTAGCAGTAGATGTAATGCTGTCGTTGATGAAGTAAGCGAAATTGCCATATCTGCGGTAGTTGAATCCGGCTTTATAGCTGAGCGTTTGAGATATTGCACCTCCTATTCCAACGTACGCATCCAGTTTGTTATTCAGGTTTTTCAAACTAGGGAAAGACTGTACAAACGGATTCTGGCGGTATAGGGAGAGGTACGTCGTAGGTTCCATGTTTCCTTTTATCCCAGCAAACGGTACGATGGTTCCATTGAGAATGCTGTAGCTGGCTTCAGCCAAGGGATAAAAGTGGCCCTTTTGCTCACCGCGAACGTCGAAATACACGCCTGCTCCAACCTTTACTCGCAGCCCTTTCCAGGTGGTTGAAGCGGAAGGAACAATTTTGACAATAGCGTTTTCTGAATTACGGTTCTCAAAGGTGGTGTCTTTGCCTGAGTCAACATAGAGATTGTCCATGTTTCCACTCAGGTTGGGGCCAAAATAGTCGAACGTGTTGTAATTAATACCGAAGTTAGCCATGTACAGTGTGCTGTCCTTTAGCATGCGGCCGTGAGCCAGCATATTGAAGTGAGTTTCCGAGTTATTGTTGATGTCTTTGGTATTGCGCATTCCAAGGTCTGCATTGAAGTTAAAATCACCTGTGTCGCGCTGATAGCTCAGGTAGGAGAGACCACCTCCGAATGTGCTCATGCGTTGTTGCAAATTGAAGATGTTCAAGCTGTCGAATTCAGGCCCGGTGTAGGTTGTATCGAGGTTCAAGCCATACCAGTGATTAACGTTTCTTTCCCAGTTGAATTTTCCAATGATTTGTGTTTTCTTGAAGAAGTATTTTCCCCAAGCCTGTGCGCGGTTTTCGCTGTATCGATCTGGAATGCGATCGTCATCATTGAGCACAACACCGTCGCCACGCAGCAATTGATAGTGGACTCCATAAGTGCCTTTTTTGGATCGTCCGTCGGTAAAATAGAAGTCGACCGGAGTGGTGTTGTAACTGCCCCAACCGGCTTTGATATAGCCGCGATACAGGTATCCGAGTTTTTCTTCTACATTGATCTTGGCTGCAGGAATGAGCCGCGGTTCAATGGTTATGGCGGTTGGCGTTGGCAAAGTGGTGTACTGAATGCGTGTCATTTGAACAACGCTGTCTTTGGTTTGAGGCCAGACCGTAATCTTGTTGGCATCACGCAGGAACAGTCGTCGGTTTCCCTCAATTTGGAATTCGTATTCGAGAGTTGTTGTGGTGTCTGTTTGTCCTGACATGGTGTGAATTCCCATGAATATCAAGACGAATATCGAGAGTGAAAGAATGTTCTTCATGTTGTTCTTACTGATTTTCCGGGGTTGATGGCAGGTCTATTTCGACTTCATTTACCGATGGTTCTGAAGGCGCGGGATTCTCAAGCTGGTCAAGTGTTGCTTTTTTAGCATTGGCTGCATCGATAACCCAGGGTTCTGTTACATTTTCCAGAATGGCGTTGATGGTAGCGCGCGCCTGGAAGTAGTCTTTCAGTGATATGTACACATCAACCAGCAAGAGGAAGCCCTTGTATTTCCATTCATCGAACGCAGAGAATTTTTCAATGAGTTGGAATATTTCTGTTTCGGCCGATTTAAAATCTTCCTGCGAGTAGTATGAGTTTGCAATGAGAAACTTGCTTTCTGCTCCAGCAGTGCCTCCGCGTTTTACAACTTCCTTTAAGTCGTTAATAGCCTCGTTATAGCTTCCATTTACATGCAAGATGCGCCCGCGCCAAAGCAGAGCGGTATAACGGATGTCTTCAGGAGTTGCGTCATTAGCTAGCACTTTGTCTGCGTACATTTTCGCATCCGCAAATTCATTGAGAAAGTAATTGCAGCGCATCAAGCCTATTTGAGCTTCCAGCGCGTTGTTTTTTGAAACGGCTACTTGTTCCAGATCACGATAATGAATGAGCGCCTGCGAGTAGTCTTTGTTGTTAAAAGAAATTGTAGCAGCCATTACAAGGCACTCTTCTCTGTAGTTGGTGCTTCCGGCAGCAATGATGAAGTTACAGTATTCAAGGGCCTTGTTGTAATCGTTCTTGTCGTAGTAGCAGTTAGCAAGAAAGTAACTGGCGTCTATGGCGTGGTATGCCGGTTGGAATTTGGTTAAATAGTCGGTTAGTTTGGAAACACCGGTATTGCAGTCGCCATCTTGAACATAACTAACGGCTTTGCGGTAAACATCCTCTTCCAATTCGTTTTTACTCGCCCCACAAATAGTTACTGCGTCATTTTGGAACTCCGAGTCTTCAATGAGTATGGACTTGCAGATTTGATAGGCATCGCACACTACCGGGTCTTTCCCGTACTTACTCTTGATGGCGGTCCAAGATGCTTTTACCTGGGATTGATCATTCTCTTTCACGTGAACAAGGCACATGTCGCGCATGCTTAGTTTGGCATACGCCGAAGTGGCGTGATTTTTCAGAATGTCGGTGAAGTAAGGCTTTGCCTCAGCAAGACGATCCTGTTGCAAATAGGTTTTTGCAATTTCATATTTGGCATCGATTTCAAACTTCGAATTCGGGCTTTCAGTAATCAGATTTTTGAGCACCCACGATTTCTTCTCCGGCTGGCTATCGTATCCATAGCACATCGCTTTCTGATAAAGCGCGTACTCTGAACCGGCCTTATTGAGTGCAATGGATTTGTCGTAATACAGGATAGCCTGTGTGTAGTTTTTAGCCACATAGAAACAATCACCGGCGCGTGCGCATGCATCACTTTCTTTCTTGGCCTCCTTGCTATGGCTGCCATCAATGTATTTACGGAATGCGGTATTAGCATTGTTGTACCATGCCATGGCTGTTTCATCGTTTTCTTCAGCATTGGCTAGTTTGAAATAGGCATAACCCTGGCTGTAGTGCGCAATGCCGTAGAACTCTGAGTTATAAGCGCCCGGTTCATTGATGAATGCGTTGTAACGTTGAGTTGCTTTCGTGAAGTCGTTTTGACGGTAGCTCAATTCTGCTTTCCAGAACTTGGCATCCGCATTTACGGTTGGATTGACCGGATAAGTTGAAACGCGATCAAAGAACTTTTCCGCATCCGCGTATTTCTCTGCCTGAAATAACTCAACGCCTCGGTTATAAGCAACTACCTGATAAGCTTCTTTTACGCGGTTGTCTTTATTCTGAATCTTGTCGAGCGAAGCCAGTGCTTTCTCGTAGTTGCGGGTGCGCATGTAAACGTTGAGCAGGAATTCGTATGCTTCGTCTCTTCGCTTGCTGTTGGGGTATTTGTTGAGATAGTCTTCGAATGCTGAGATGGCTTCGTGGAAGGGATTGTAGGAAAGTTCGAAAGCAAGCTTGGAATAGTTGAAGAGAGCGTCTTCCTGAATTTCTGCATTTACCGACATATTGGCGGCATCCGAGAATGCATTGCGTGCATATTCCTTTTGGTCCATTTTCAAATAGCACTCCCCGAGATTGTATGACGCTTTTTGATGAAGCTCATCATTGCCCTCGGTGCATTTTTGATATTCATTAATGGCCTTTTCCCATTGCGAACTGCGGTGATAGGCGTATGCTAATTGATAGTGGTCTTCGCGTGTGATATCATTGTCGGTAGCCGCTTTGTGGTATGTTTCTAAAAACGGAATCGCTTCGGCGTATTGCTTTTTCATGCAGTGGCTATCACCGATGATGCGTGATATTTCAGGAACGCGTTTTGTCGAATTCGCCTCCGCTTGTTGAAGCACACCGGGTCCATATTTCAATACTTCGTCGTAATTCTTTTGTTTGTAATAGATATAGGTGATGTAGTAAGGAACTAGACTTTTGAAAGAAGCATCACCTTCTAGTTGTTTGAACCCGTCGAGGGCCACCTGCAAATCGTTTTGTTCGTAGGCAATGTGGCTATAGTAGTAAATGGCTGCTTTTTGGTATTCACTTTCCTGTTGCTTCACTTCGAAAAAATCCTGACGAGCGGCACTCACATCTCCTGTTTCGAACAAACTGTGGCCGCGTTTGTAGCGCATCTCTATTTTGTCCTGTGCGTTGAGGTCTCGCTCATCTACTTGCTTAAACCATTCCAGCGCTTTTTTGTATTGTTTCTTCTGATAATTGAATGTTGCGAGCTCGAAGAAGGCACGCAGCTTCCAGGGAGAATCGGGATGTTCGATTACGAATTGCTCCAGTTGGTATTCAGCATCCTTGTGGAATAAATACAATGCACAAATGCCACTGTAATATTCGGAATTGATGCGCAGCGCATGCTGAGGGTCTTTTTCCAGGGCGATATACTCTTGAAACTTTTCTTTAGCTGCCACATACTTTTCATGGTCAAAGAGTTCCAATGCCTCGCGATACAAACGAGTATTGTCGTAGAGCGCAATAGGCGGCTGTGCTTGCATGCTCAAGCAGCAAGTCAATAGGGTCAACAGAAAAAGATACGTTCTCATGAGTACTTGGGCGTATTATACCAACGTGTGAAAGTAACGGGCTCAATCGGCTGAGATTTCGCCACTTACCAAACTTGCGAACGGGTCGATGTGAAATGTATTTCGTACTTGCTTCGTTAAAAAAGGATTGATTTCGGAAATTGGAGTCATAAATCACAATCATGAAACTATTCAGCCGAGAACAGTTGCGCGCATGGGATCAAACTACGATTAAGCAGCATTACGCTTCATCTGCAGAGCTTATGGAAATTGCAGCTCGTGCATGTGCTGAGGTGCTTGTCGACAAGGCACCTGCCGGTCGTTACATCTTTTTTTGCGGAACCGGAAATAACGGTGGTGATGGGTTGGTCATGGCGCGCTTACTGCACGAACAGCAGTTGGATGTATTGGTTGTAGTTGTGGGTGACGCTTCGAAGGGCAGTAGCGATTTCAGAGATAACCTTCAGATTTTGATCGACGGTGATTTGCCACTGAGTTTCATGAGCTCCATGCCGGATTCTTTTGAATTGGATCCGGACGCTGTGATTGTCGATGCGCTTTTCGGCTCGGGTCTAAACAGGCCTATCGAAGGGTGGTTGTCTGAACTTATTGTTGCGATAAACGCACTTCCCAATCGGGTAGTGGCCATTGATATGCCCTCCGGCTTGCAAGCTGATGTGTTGCAGCCACAATCGGGCGCTATTATGGAAGCCGATATTACACTGACCATAGAAATTCCCAAGAGGTCCATGTTATTCGCAGAGAATGATGGTTTTGTTGGAAAGATGGTTACGGTGCCGCTAGGGCTCGACTCAGACTTTGAGTGTGAAGAGAAGTGTGATTGGGTCATGATAGATGATCAGGAAGTTGCGCCTCTTCTGCGTGAGCGTGGCAAGTACAGCCACAAAGGGTTGAATGGGCACTTGCAGGTGAATGCAGGCAGTTCAGGTATGATGGGCGCATGTATGCTCGTGGCTTATGCTGCTATGCGCGCGGGAACCGGTAAGGTGACGGCTTGCGTTGCTGAGAATGGATTGCACGTGATGCAAACCGCGGTACCTGAAGTCATTTGTAAAACAGGTTTTGGTGCCGCGGAATTGGAGCGATTCGAACAGATTGTGCATGCAAGCGCATTGGTGATTGGTCCGGGAATTGGCACGGGCAGTGCTTCAACGAATATGCTGAACGAATGGTTGAACAGTGCTTCATTACCGGCAATCATTGATGCGGATGCATTGACCATCCTGGCTCGAGAAGGTTGGTTGAGTAAGATTCCCGCACAATCCATTATCACTCCTCATATCGGTGAATTTGATCGGTTGTTCGGTAAGCATGAGAATAATTTTGGGCGTTTGCAAACGCAGTTGAATAAATCGAAAGAGTTGGATATTTTCATCGTGGTGAAGGGAGCTCATACACGCGTCAGCACACCGGAGGGTTTGCTATACATCAATTCAACCGGCAATCCGGGAATGGCCACCGCCGGAAGCGGCGATGTGCTGAGTGGAATCATCGGCGGTCTATTAGCTCAAGGATATGAACCCTTGCATGCTGCAATGTTGGCGGTATATATGCACGGATTAGCCGGTGATGTAGCCGCGGAGGCAAGAGGAGCGGATTCCATTATCGCACGCGATATCATCGAGTTTATTGGCGATGCCTACACGCATTTGAGAGGCATCAATCATCCGGAAGGTTAAAGCATTTCAACGCTTCCTTTTCCGACGCGAATGACTTCTATTTCATCGTTCACGCAGCTAATAACAGTCGAGGGTTCCAGACCTCCGGTACCACCGTCAATGACGATGTCTACACGATTGCTCCACTTTTCATGGATTAGTTCGGCATCGGTGGTATAATCAAGAATGGTATCGTCGTCGTGCACGGAGGTCGAAACAATCGGGTTTCCCAAGGCCTCTACAATAGCTCGGGCAATGGCATTATCGGGAACGCGAATACCAACTGTTTTTTTTCGATCTGAAAATATTTTTGGAATCGCTTTGCTCGCCTCTAGAATGAACGTGTATGGACCGGGCAACAAACTCCGAATAAGTTTATACACCGGGTTGCTCAGTTGTTTGCTGTATTCGGTGAGGTTACTCAAATCGTGACAAACAAGTGAGAAGTTTGCCTTTTCCAACTTTATCTGCTTGATGAGTGCGAGTCTCTCCAGCGCTTTCGAGTTGTACATGTCGCACCCCATGCTGTATACCGTGTCGGTAGGGTAAACCACAATACCACCTTGGCGCAAACACGCCACCACCTGCGCTATTTTGCGTGGGTCTGGGTTGCTGGGGTGGATGGGGAGAAGCATTGTTGATTACGGATTATGGATTACGGATTACGGATTAATCTGTAATCCGTAATCCGTAATTGGTAATCATTTACTCGCTTTCGCGTGGTCGGCCAGGAACTGGGCCAAACCATTGTCGGTGAGTGGGTGCTTCATTAGAGCAACGATAGCGCTGAGTGGCCCCGTCATCACATCGGCGCCAATTTCAGCGCACTTGATGATGTGCATCGGGTGTCTTACGCTCGCTGCGAGAATCTCGGTTTCGTAGCCGTAGTTGTCGTAGATAATTCGTATTTGCTCGATAAGCTCTGTGCCGTCTGTAGAAATGTCGTCCAGTCGACCAATGAAAGGGGATACATAAGAGGCACCTGCTTTTGCCGCGATGAGGGCCTGGCCTGCCGAG
>Ga0315899_10004290_pt1 | contig 15433 bp, 10 predicted proteins | sample LakEriMetagenome_2_FD_203518 | JGI IMG/M metagenome (GOLD analysis project Ga0315899, IMG submission 203518) | Freshwater fungal communities from buoy surface, Lake Erie, Ohio, United States - Buoy 4 MA112 | ecosystem: Environmental > Aquatic > Freshwater > Lake | place: USA: Lake Erie, Ohio... | reverse complement strand
TTTTAAAGACCAAACTTCGGCCCGAGCCGAGTATTGAATGGCAGCAGAATAACTTGCGAACAATTGCGGGGCATCAATATGCTTCCCTATTGTTCGCAGAGAGCCCGCTCCAGAGAGTGACCGACTCACGGACTCAAAACGACGAAATACGATTCAAATGCGAATACAGGGAATCCAATAATTCCTGGGTAAACACATTCCCCATCAACAAAAAGTCCAAGTCGGATGAGAGGGCTTCTGCAAGACTTTTGGCATGATCGGAGACGTCACTACCAGGGGCCAAAATTAGGTTAGGAGTTGTCCCTTCAGAGGGCGAGGAGATTTTATTCAGTATGCCGTCGATCATTGCCATAAGAATAGCTGCACATGCTAAGTATTGATTCCCCTCGGTTGGTTGTCCTCTTACTTCGATGACCCTCGATCTCGGAGATTGTGAATCTTGAACTGATCGGGACAGAGATCCAGGAGAGTCCACTGCCGCATTCGAAGCAAACGGGAATCTCAGTGCCTCATTTTCAAGCACCGATGCTAAAAATATTGCCGACAGAGTCTTGGAGTGTTGAGCGATGCCACCTTGCGCGAAGCGGCCAACTTCACTAATTCCTCGAGAAGAATTGCCGGGAAGTATTGGCTCTCCGTTTTTGAAAAGTTTCCATTGAGTCGAGGATAAATGGCTGGATAGATCCAGGGCACACCCCTCCTCGAGCGCGAGTTGACTCATCAAATACCTAGTCATGGCCACATCGTCACAAGACTCCAGAACCTTAGTAGGTTGCAGAACCAAACTAGAGCCCATAGAGTGGTGATGAAAATGGCGCTCCACTTTTACCCCAGCGTCTATAGCCCGATTCATCAGTCGGCAGCGAAATTTGAAAGCTTCATCAAATCCTGATACGCTGCTGGGACGGGAAACTGTGCTTGAGGGAGGAACTGAAGCGATATCGAACTTCATATGATTTCGGACGTAAACCTCGTCAGCAATAGAAGTTGATTCCAGAAAACGGACCGCTTGATTAGCGACATTTCGAGAGTCCCAGGCCGATTCTTGACGATGAATCGCATCTTGAATGGCTGAGACCAAAACCAAAGTTGGAGGATCTGTGGAAGAGTCGAGATAATTCGCTTCGCTAGAGGGGACTATTACTGAATAAATCATCTCAGCGTCGTCAGTTCTATTGAAGCCTAAATCGAGGAACACTTCTTGACCGAATCCCTCGTCAAAAGAGGCTTCCGAGATAGCGGTGACAGGAAAGATAAGGTGCTGCCATGTGCCGTTGAGGTCCGTGAACCGGAGATCGATTGTTCGAATTCCCTTTTCACGACAGTAAGCCAAAATTGCCTTTGGTTTCAAACCAACACCCCAATGCGTACGAGAAATAACGCCCCATATCGACTAGTTCCTAGCCAATTTTTCGGATTGTAAACCTCCTCAAGTTTACAGAACGAAAAGAATGGCAAGAATCGGGCCAAATCGGATTAAAAATTGAACGATTGGAACTTGCCACTCGAATTCCAGTGGAATAATGAGGGAGAATCTAAAAGGGAAAGATGTTGCACATAAGGAAATCTTATGCTAAAGGCTGAAGGCACAACAGCGAGGAGTGATGACCAGACCATCGAGCTGATTCGTAAGACGCTGGTAGAGGTAGCTACTCGCAATGACATTCCAATAGAATCGGGACTGCTTTCACAAGCGCTGGCGGATTCGAAGAGTTCTTACTCGATAGAGAATTTCGATGATTCCGACTATTTGATGATGAGGGCGGCTCGTGGAATTGGCATCAGGCTGGCGCCTGTCGATGTAACGGGTGCAGACATTTGGGAATTAGTCACTGAGGGGTTTACTGTTATTGCACTAGATCTTAGTGCTTTAACGCCTTCTAGTTGGTTGTTCACTCGAATTAATTTTGGGCGAATGGATTTGTCCTGCATCCCTAGCTCACGAGATGCAATGGAATCCGAGTCGATTACCAAAAGTCGACTCATAAGTCGTGTCAATGCATTGATGCAAAACGATGCGCACTTTTTCGTCGCTGAGCCCTCGTTGACTTGTGACGAAGCATCATCCCGACATACATCAACGAATCATGCGAACACATCCCACGAAGGGGATAATGGTAATGGCGGTCACGGTCATGGTCACGGTGATGATCATCACCATGAACATCTTTCGCCATTAAATCGATTTTTCAGATTGTTGCGTGTAGAAAAAAATGACATTTGGTTGCTAACAGTTTTTGGATTTGTGGTCGGTGTTCTTGACCTTGCAACTCCGCTAGCGATCGAGCAAATGGTTACGACCATCGGTTTTTCTAGCATGGCTGCACAGCCATTGTTCTGGTTAGCTTTGTTACTGTTTGGCGTACTGTCTTTGTCAGCCGCCATCAAGGCATTGCAATACTTCGTCATTGAAATACTTCAGAGACGAATCTTAGTTCGACTCGTTGGGGATCTGTGCGAAAGGTTTCCGCGCCTCGACCGCAATGCCATGCGTGGCGTTCACGGCCCAGAGATGGCAAATCGATTCTTTGATGTGATGTCAATTCAGAAAGCGACGTCCACGCTTCTTGTGGAAGGTTTGTTTCTGGTTATCCAGACTACGACAGGGATGGTGCTTTTAGCTGTCTACAGCCCTTTTCTCTTGCTATACGACGTTGTGCTTGTCTTCTGTATGACCCTTTTGCTTTTGGCACTTGGACGCAACGCGATCAAAACATCGATTGAAGAGTCAATAACGAAGTACAAGATTGCTCATTGGTTGCAGGACGTTATTGGTTCTCCCAAAGCATTTCAAGTTCATGGAGCTATGGACCTCGTCTCGGATCGTGCCAATCGATTCACGGTGGAGTATTTGTCGGCACGGCGTAAGCACTTTGTGATATTGATTCGCCAAACCCTATTCGCTTTGATGCTATATGCGGTCGCGTTGACATCGATTTTGTCTTTGGGGCTGTGGTTGGTAATTTCCAAGTCGCTTTCGGTGGGACAACTAGTGGCCAGCGTTTCGGTTATCGCGTTGGTTGTGGGTGCTTTCGCTAAGGTTGGGAAAGCTCTTGAATCGTTTTATGATTTGATGGCATCCATGGATAAAGTAGGGCATCTACTGGATCTACCGACACTACCACCCTCGCGAACTATGCATGCTGGAATAGGTCCTGCTGAAGTGAGGATAAAGAATCTTTACATACCGTGCCCGGAGCGTGCAGCCTCTCTCTCCATTGACTCGTTGCGAGTCGCTAGTGGTGAGAGATTTGCAATTTGTGGCGGTGATCAAACGGCCGAATTGCTGATGCTTGCACTCTGCGGTTTGTCGCACCCGAGCGAGGGTCTTATTGAAATTGGGGGAGTCGATTCTAGAGATGTAAATCGATTTGCCGATGGATCAATGGTTTCCATCGCGTCTGCCCCGGAGATTTTTCATGGCACACTGCAAGAAAATGTTTCACTCAATCGTGCGGCTGTTAGTCCAGCCGATGTCAGAGATGCTTTAGCAAAAGTCGGGCTTTGGAATGAAGTTCTCTCAATGCCAAACGGTGTTGAAACGGTTCTTCAAACAGGTGGTTTTCCTCTAAGTCAATCACAAGCTGCACGACTTATGATCGCTAGAGCGATTGCGGGTAAGCCAAGATTGTTGCTTATCGATGGCGTTTTGGATGTAGTATCGTCTGACTTCCGAGAATCGATTTGGGCAGAAATCAAGTATCGTAAGCAACCATGGACGTTGATAATTGCTACTCATGAACAATCTATCGTCGACGACTGCGACGGAAAGTTGGAGGTGATCTAATGGCATCAACCTTACAAAAAGAGAGTTCTGTTGAAAAGAGAATGATCCGTCTAAGGCCTAGTGATTCTCTTGGTGACCGGCTGCCCGCCATGCACTTAGTCCGCTCCAGTTGGTTTGCCCGTGCGATGGGCAAAATCCTGTTTTGGTATCTTTTGCTATTTGTCATCGGATCGATTTTCTTGCCTTGGCAGCAGTCATCCCGGTGCGAAGGCGTGGTGACGGCTCGCAATCCAAATGATAGACGGCAGACTTTTCTGAGCCCCGCAAAGGGGATCATCAAGAAGCAGAAAGTCGGCTTACAAGAAGGAACATGGGTTGAGAAGGGTGAGATGATCATGATTCTGGATACCATCGCCGAAGGCGAGATCCAATTCACGAAAGATCAGCAAAACCAGCTCAATTCCCAACGGGAATTTACCCGCCTACAACTTGAGCAAGCCAAAGATCGAATTGGCTTAGCTACGGTGGGTGGTCAATTGCAAATTGAAGCGTACGAATCAAAAGTCAAGGCGGCGCGGGCTAAATGGGATCAGACGAAATCCGAAATTCTGGGACAGAGGGCATTTGTGGCTCAGGCAGAATTAGAACGTAGTTCCGTAGAACAAGTGCGTGCTAGGACAAGGTCAGAAGTCGAATACCAGGAAGCAGTCAACAAACTCGAAAGCGAGAACCAAAAACTCTTAAAGCTTGAGCAGTCAGCAGACGAAGCTTATCAAACGCTTGAGAGTGAAGAAAAGCTACTGGAAAGCAAAAGGCAAGAAGTCCAAGATTACATTGCCAAAGCAGTCCAGGATTTCAATAGCTACCAGGGCAAGATGGCTGATTACGAGAAAGAAATAAGCAAGCTCTCCATAAAGCTTCAGGAACTCGAAAGAACCGAAATTATCAGCCCGAATACCGGTTGGGTTCAATCGATCATCGGACAGGTTGGAAGAACGGTAAGCAATGGAGAGGCATTGTTCGAGATCATTCCAGATACAGAGGATCTCTGGGTTGAACTAAGCGTAAGAGGCATGGATCAGCCGTTAGTTCATATCGGTGACAAAGTCCGTATTCAATTTGAAGGCTGGCCGGCTGTACAGTTTGTCGGTTGGCCGAGTATCGCCCAAGGGACCTTCGGGGGTGTTGTCAATGCTATCAATCCAGCAGACGATGGAATGGGTAATTTTAAGATCTTTGTTGGTCCAGATCCGGACGACGTGACGAAAGAAGATTGGCCCAGTAAGGACTACCTAAAACAGGGAGTACGTGCTAACGCCTGGGTTTTGTTGGATCAAGTTTCCCTTGGTTTCGAGATATGGCGACAAGTGAATGGGTTCCCAGCCACACGCGACCTGGGAGACAAAGGCAAAAAGGAGAGCGAGCCAAAAACGCCCAAACTCAAGTAATTGGGTTTTTATCGCTTTTCATCTTATGGATGTCGCCTGCAACTATCCACGCTCAAAACGCTGAGGATGTTCGCACTCCTCCTCCAGCTAATCAAACGAGCCCTTTGCTAGAGAAACTGAATCAGGATTTGCGAAAGGTTCCGCGATCACCATCGCTTGACGCTGCTAAGATTGATGATGAAGCGTTGAATGCGGCCGTACAGTCCGCAACTGATATGCGGCTTCCCACTGAATCTGATGGGGGGCCGTTGCAACTTTCCGATGTGGTGGCGTCCATTTATCGAGCTTTTCCGCTCATTGAGATAGGACGCTTGCAAGCACAAGTGGCGAGGGGTGAAGTACAGTCAGCTCTGGGTGCCTACGATACTAAAATCGACTACTACTCATTGAACACTCCAGTCGGCTTCTACGAGACGTTTCGACACGGTCTCGGAGTTGCCCGTCAGACCTGGTGGGGCGGCTATATCGGAGCTGGTTATCGCGTAGGCCGGGGACATTATGAAACTTGGTACAAAGAGCGTCAAACAGGCGACCGTGGCGAAGTCAACGTTGCCTTTATGCAGCCATGGCTCCGTGGAAGAGCAATTGATCCACAGCGTGTGGAGCTCTTTCAAGCTAATCTGAGACGACAAGCAGTTGGGCCCGAAGTCCAATTTCAAATTTTAGTTGCATCGCGCGACGCAGCATTCGCCTACTGGGACTGGGTCGAACAGGGCACCTCGATGCTAGCGCTGGAGGAACTGCTCGAACTAGCTATGAGGCGACAAGTTGAACTCGAAAACGAACTGAAAGCAAAGCTGGGAACCGAATTTCGCATTAGAGTCAACAACGTTCAGATTTATGATCGGCAGATTCGGGTTAACTATGCACGAATGAAGTTTCGGGATGCATCTTTCAAACTATCTTTGTTTCTTCGAGACGAACAAGGCGATCCACTGGTGCCGCCCATGGAATGGTTGCCACGTAAGTTTCCAAAGGTAGTGGAAATAAAAATGGATAATCTGAACCAGTCTCTAAATGATGCATTCCAAGCGAGACCTGAGCTTGCCTTGATCAATTATGAAATCCAGCAAAGTCGCTGGGATCTCGAATTGGCTCGCAATCAAACCTTGCCACAACTCGATTTTTCGATCGAAAGTGCAAAAGATTTGGGACCCCCAGTATCAGACAGGAATGACAAAGGTGATTTTCGACTTGAGGCGGGACTCGTTGGTGGGGTGCCGATTCAGCGTAATAAAGCATTCGGTAAGATCCAAAGTTTGAACGGCAAACTTTCGCAACTGGCTCAGAAACAAGAGTTCTTCCGCAGTAAGGTGTTTTCGGAGCTTAATCAAGCCCGCAATAATGTAGAACTTGCGTATGCAAACGTAAAAGTGTTCGAATCGCTCCTTGCTGAGAATCGACGATTGATGGAATTATTCGAAGAGGCGTTTCAGTCAGGAAACTTTGAACTGCTTTTATTGCTCGAGCAAGAAGCCAAAGTCACGGAAAGCGAAGTAAAGCTATACGAAGCGGAACGCATGTATTTCGCATCGCTAGCCGCTATGCAAGCCACATTGGGGTTAGACCCTCTCGATCAAGCTGAGTTGTTGACGTCTCCATAAGGAAGCGAATCAACGATATTCGTGAGTGGGTGACTATGTATACTTTCGGCGTCCGATCTTTTCACGCCCCCCACCAGACTGTCCTATCTTTGCCGATTGCATACGAGGGGACATCGCGGTTCTCCGATATATGAAGGCTGCTCGAAGAGCTCATTCTTCGTGTTCCTCGATTTTTTAATTCGCTCGAGACACGCAAGGAGCCGGGTTGCAACTTATGAACTCGTCGTATGGAAATTGATTAGGCCAGTTTACTCATACGCCTGATCAACCACTCGAGCGATAGGCAACCTACGATCCAGGCCATCAGAACCCCGAGCCATTTTTGTTGGAAATCACGATCTGGAGTACCAGGCAAATAGTTGGTCTGATCTCGCGGTTCAATCAGCTGGGCAATACTAGTTTCCGCCGAAGCATCACGAAGCGATTGCGGCCCAATCCAGAACTTACCTCCCGTTCTAGTTGCCAATTCCGCTAGCAACGGATCATTACGTTGCGGTCTCTGAATTTCCACCGCAGGAACGCGAACAGTGAGTTGTTGTGATAAAACGACTTGTTCAGCGATGCCACCCACAGGCAGTTGTACTTCGTAATTGCCAATGGCCTTCGTAAAGAACTGGCCAACATAAACTCCAACCTGAGATGGATCAGGTATCGGTAACAACGGTAACGCCTGAGAACGTCCCGTGGGATCAACCAGCTTTGCATTCGCTTCGGGTACGACCAACGGCTGAAAGTTGGAATCTTTAAGGACCGCTCGCACTAGGACCTGTTCTCCCAATATGGCTTGCTCTTTATCGAGCAGTAGAATACCTCGATCGGAGTCTCGCATTAAACGTCCTTGGCCGGCCCACCGTACGAGCTTCGTGTAGTACGTGTCAAAATACTGGTCTCCGACTTCTCGCATACGCCAGAACTCACCGCTCCCTTGAAATGCAACTCTTCCCGCTCCATAAAACTGTGTCGCTAAGTAGATGGGGAACGTTCCGTTGACTGAGGTTGTCGGGTCCGAGAATACAGCGAGAGGCATGGCACCTGGTTTGGGTTCATAACAAGCGAAGTAATTGTAGACACCCGCGAATTGATCCCAAGCGGCTTTGCTTTCTTCAGGATTGTTTCCAACTTGTAGAAACTCTGTTTGCAACGCATCAGAGGCGAATTGTAATGGCCATGCGGTTTCGGCTTCGAATCGCCCTATGGAAACCAATCGTGCTCCACGTGAATTCAAGATCAATGGACATAGGTTGCGTAGTGTTTCTGCTTTGAAGTTACCATTGCCCTGTGCACCTGCCCATTTGGGGGTCGCCACCGGACCAGCAATAAGAACCAACCCACCGGCTTGTTCCGAGACCCAACGCTCTAACACTTCAATTTGTTCACGACTAAGATCCATCCAAGCCGCGTCGAACGCAATCACGCAATCGTATTGACTCATCTCAGCTAACGTCGAAGGGAAGTTGTCGAGCAGCTTTTGGGCTTCTTGCGATACTCCGGCCGTTGCCGTTTGAAGGAAAACATGTGATTGCACCGTCGTGTCACGGAACAACAAGTTTCGAACAAACTGATACTCTCGGGTTGGTCCACCAGCGATGATAAGAACCGTTGCATTGGGCTCGACAACTCGGACCTCACGCTCCATGGCATCATCTAGCGAGTTGGAATCTTGCGGGGGAGGTAGCGTCTTGACTTCGTAAACCCAGGTACCGACTTCACGAGGCATTATCTCAAACAATACGCTGGAGATTGAATCGTCCCCTTGCAAGGTCACCGAGCGTTCTTCTTCAATCGTGGTGTTTCCAGTTTTCATCGAGCCGGGACGACGTCGCAATTGGACCGTTATCTGTTTGCCCTCTAAGCCGGATGCTTGAATCAGTGCATTGAGCCGGAATCGATCGCCTGGAAACACGCGTTTGGGCGTTTCCACATCTAAAACACGAACGTTAACGGGATTCTTTGCGGTCCCCATCCCAACAGTATGAATGGGAACACTTTGCATGGTTGCTTCGGCAACAACGTTCATGGGATCAACGCCCGAGTTGCTTCGACCATCCGTAAAGAGAACAATCCCCGCCAGCGGCGAACCTCGTTCCTGTTCAAGGATGGATCGTAATGAGTCCCCAATTCGTGATTCAGTCCCCGTTGCAGACAAAATCGAGTCCCAGGCCATCTCGCGGGGCTCGCTGACCGTTGCAGGCTTAGAATCACCCTCTGAGGGCTGGGAGTCTAGTGCGATGAGCTGCGGTTCGGAGGAGCTCCATAGCTGATACCACGGGAAACCCTCCGTTCTCAATACCGCAGTCGCGACCGTCACAAAGCCAATAATGATGGCAACAACGGAGAACATACTGGCGTAGGCGACGACTGTACTGGCATCGTATTTCCTCCTCATAAAAAGACCGATAATCAATGCCGCAAATGCGATCCCGCAAATGATGGTTCCCACCCAAGCCACAGTCCTCGCCGTTTGCCAAACTGCTAACCTGTTGTCATTTGTTTGAGATTCTTCAGCGGCCGGCTTCGTAAAGTTCGCAATCGGCGACGGTCGTGAACTTTGGTCGAATCGATAGACCGTTATGTCATGTTTGCTACGTAGGTCATTTAGAAGGGGAGACGACTTGAATAGTTCCTGAACCGCTGCGATGCGGCTCGTCGCGGTATCCTGTCCTCCTAATCCATTGTCATCATCCGATTGAGGCATGGTCATACTAAGGGACGTATCGACCAAAACCGCCACTTTAGACGGCCTAGTTAGAATCTGCTCCGACCGTTTCTGCAGATCCAGGAAAAAGACCAATATCCCAATAATCGCAAGCAATCTCAATCCCAACAAACTCCAGCCCAACGCCTTGGGCAACTCCTGCGAATCGCGTCGGTACCAAAAGACCACATAGCTGGCAATTAACAGCAGGATGCACCCAAGCCCAAACCAGTGGATCCATTGATCCATCGTTTCCAGACGCATCCATTGGTAGAAGACGCGAGTCTCTCCCTGTGCGAGAATACTGGAGGCTAGATTGGAGTCGATTTGCATGCGAAACTGTTTTTAGCGGGTGGGTAAGTGATACGACGCGTTCCAAGCAAGCCACTGCTCAAAAAGAAGCAAAAGCAGCAGCAAGACTAGCAAAAGCATATTTCTATTTGCGAATCCTGCCAAAGCGGTGCTTGCGCCGACAGCGTCGACCGCTTTATAGGTAAAAGCAGTTCCGCTTAGAGCTTTGTTGATATCGGGCACGGTTGCTTTTTCCAGGTCACCTTCGGCTGGTGAAACGTTTCTGGCTAGGTTACGAATTTTTGGCGTGCCTTGAACAGTCATGCCCCACCATTCGAAAACTCCGGATGATTGCAGTATGGATTCTCGATCGCTTTCTTCTTGTTCGTTACCAACTCTCTCGGCTGAGGCAACATAGGTTGTGTCACCAATCTGCTTGGCATTGATAGATATGGTTGGACGAATATTCGAACCAGCCGGGGCTGGGCAGAGAACCTGCACCTCAGGGAGCAAGTCCTCTGATGAGAATGTCCACTGCATCGAAGTTCCCGCGATCTGAGAGAGTTCTCTCCCTCGAAACGAAGATAAGTAACCAACCAGCTTTTGAGCTGTAATCGCAAAGGTCGGATCTTGTGGCCAATTCGTCCACTGTCGATCTAAAACCGTCAAACAATACATGACTCGGCCATTACCGACGGAATGATCGATCAGCAGCGGTTTTTTGTTTCGTAGCGTGAGCACTTTCTGCCAGATCTGAGTCGGTTTAGGATCGGTTGTTGGATCCTGAACGCCGGTTCGTGCTGAGGTTTCTGATTCAGCAAATAAAGATTGGTCGATATCGACAAATCTTTGAATTCGAACGTAAAGGAAAGGTGAGTTGCTTAGCATCTGACTCCAGTTGAATACCGGATGGCTGTCAGCAACAAAATCAGGCGTCGTTTCCTCTGCGGTTCGCGCTAACTCGGCAGCCCCTTTCAAGGTAAACGGTAACAGCGGAGGCTTACCCGAGCTCAGGGCCGATTGTCCGAGAACATCGTTATAGTGCTGATAATCTTGTTCCGACATGAGCTCGCCGAAGAAGAATGCTAATCCTCCACCTCGGGATACAAATTGGTGAAGATTCTCAACGGTTCGGGCATCGAAACGAGGAACCGCTTGGACAATGATGCAGGCATATCGATCTAATGTCTCTGGATCTGCGTCTCGCAAAAACTCAGGTGGTTGCCTCGTCATGAGCAATCCGGTTTTGACATTTCCACCAGGATCCAATGCCGATTCTACGAAGAAAGAATGCTTGCCGGACGGATCACCATCGACCAATAGGACTCTGAGCCCTTCCTCCAAATCCAAAATGCATTGCGCTTTGTTGTCAGCCAAGAGTGGGTCGGGCGGTAGCTGGGCTTCGATGACATGCGATCCGGGTTGTGGGAACAAGATTTGAACTTGTCGGGTAACAGTCTCACCCGCATCGATTCGATCCACCAGCAATGGCGGCAGTTCTGTTACTAGCCCCGAGTACCCTGCAGTCGTTTTCGGAGTGATGGCAGTGTCGCTGTAGTCGACAGCTGTAATTCGTAAGGTTGCATTTCGAACCGGCGTAACCCCATTGTTTCGAATCGTGATGTTGATTAGTGCCGGGACTCCGGCCACGAGAACCTCTTGTTGGGGCTGAATCGATACCAACGTCAAGTTTTCGTGTCGCTCTGGGACACAATCGATCAGTTGAATCTCAATCTCATTGCTTGGCATGGTAAGAAACTGCTGCTGAAGCTCAACAGCATTTGTCCAATCCTTTTGCCGAAAGTCGCTGAGCAGATAAACGATCGCTTTCTCACTCGGGTTATTTTGAATCACCGGTCGAAGCAGCGAAACAGCGTCGACGGGAGAGCAATCTAATGAACTTGGCTGGCTTGCCATCATTTTGCTAAGGAGCGCGGACGGATCAGACGGAATCGATCTTGCAAACAAATCTGCGATCGAGTCCGCGGTTAGGGAGCTAGAAGCCGGATTCTCGCCATCAACCTTTTCTTCATCGGTTGCATCGGGGGATGAAGCGACAGATGCACCAGTTGCTCGAGAAGTACGAATAACGCTAACGAGGTGACTGCCGTCTCCGTTCGCTGCTGACCTCGCAATCGATTGAATGGCACCAATCGCAGCTTGATAGGCGCTGCCGTTCGACGAGGTGTCTCCCATCGATACGGAATCGTCAACGATAAAGTAGTGATGTGTCGTTGATTGGCTCAGCATTGATAGCCACTTGGAACCGCTCACCCATTGTGCCAACATGGCGACAGCGAGAGCAACGATGAACATCCGCGACGCAATCAAGAGGGCTTGTTTTAACCAAACCCACTTTCGATGCTTGCGATAGCTCTCCAAAAGAAAGTCCATCGCTGCCCATTCGGTCCTTCGCTGCCTCACCAGATTGATAAGGTGAATGAGCAACGGAACGATCGCTAGCAGAAAACCCCAAGTCAGTGGTTGAAATAAGAATTGCACGCTTCTGGTCCTACCTCTTTCTCATGTGGGCCATGCGCGAGGATAAGTAAGCCGTCAAAGCGGCATCGACATGTCGGCTCGTACGAATCAGCTCGTAGTCAATTCGATAACTGGCACAGGTGCGACGAATATTGTCCAAGAAGCGTTGCAATGCTTCCAAATACCCTTCGCGAAGAGCCCTGGGATTGCACTGGAGCGAATCCGCTGACTCCATCCCTTCAAACCGGGTCGACTCATTAAAGGGAAAATCCAGTTCGTCGTCGTCCATGACGTGAAAGACTAAAACATCATGTCCCGACTTTCTTAATTGCCCAAGCCCTTTCAAAGACGAAACATCGACTCCTAGAAAATCGGTCGCCAAAACGATGAGCGATCTTTTGGGATAGGATTCGTTGACCTCTTTAAGAATCGAGTCTAACGAGGTCTTATCGGTCGGTTCCACTTGTTCTAGCGATTTGTAAATAGCCTGGAGATGTGATCTGCTCGACCTCCAAGGAAGTTTGGTTCGGACTTTTTCATCGAAAACGGTAAGCCCAACCGAATCCTGCTGGCGAAGAGTCAAGTAAGTCAAGCAGGCGCACAAAGTCGCAGCGTAATCGAATTTATTCAACGGTCCGCGACCGTACTTCATGCTCTTGGAAGCATCTAGCAACAGGGTGCACCGAAGATTGGTGTCTTCCTCGTATTGCTTGATGTAAAGTCTATCCTGACGGCCAAACACCTTCCAATCGATATGCCGCAGATCATCACCCGGTGTATATTGCCGGTGCTGAACGAATTCGACCGATTGGCCGAAGTAAGGGCTGCGGTGCATTCCAGAGAGAAAGCCTTCGACAATCTTCGAGGCTCTCAATTCCATCGAATGGATTCGGCGAATTGCCTCAGGATGCAAGTATTCTTTGGAATCGGGCATCTTGTAGCAATTCGTCTTGAGCTGTCGGCGTGACGGAAATAATTTTGTCGATGACGTGATCGCTTGTGATGCCATCACTTTCCGCGGCAAAATTGACGACCATGCGATGCCGTAGAACTGGTTTCGCACAGAATTGAATGTCGCTGGTGTCAACGTGCGAGCGGCCTTGCATGGCTGCCCGAACCTTGGCTCCCAAGATCAGAAACTGGACCGCTCGCGGACCAGCTCCCCATGCCACTTGCTCTTTGACGAAATCAGGAACGCCCTCTTGGCCGATTCGAGTTTGTCTAACAATGGCCAACGCGTATCGAATAACGTTTTCGCTAACTTCAATGCCTCGGATAAATTCTTGCAGCGAAAGAATCTCTTCACCCGAGAGAACCGGCTCGATCACCGATTTGGTTGTTCCAGTGGTTCGCCGTGCGACTTCGAACTCATCTGCAAAAGATGGGTAAGAAACGTGAACTTTGAACATGAACCGATCTTGTTGAGCTTCTGGCAGCGGGTAAGTTCCCTCTTGCTCGATCGGGTTCTGCGTTGCTAAAACGAAGAACGGGTCGGCTAGTTGGTGACGAACGCGACCGACTGTGATTTGTCGCTCTTGCATTGCCTCGAGCAATGCGGCCTGCGTTTTTGGAGGCGTTCGATTGATTTCGTCGGCCAGGATGACGTTGGCGAACAAGGGCCCTTCCATAAAGCGGCGTTCGCGTGAACCTGTGGTTCGATTCTCCTCGATAATCTCGGTACCGGTGATGTCAGCAGGCATCAAGTCTGGTGTGAATTGCACACGACTAAATGACAAGCTCATCGTTTGAGCCAGGGAACTAATCATCAGCGTCTTAGCGAGACCTGGTACACCCTCGAGCAGACAGTGACCTCGGGCGAAGATGCAGATTAGCAACTGTTCCACCACATCGGTTTGTCCAACAATGGTGCGAGAGAGCTGCGAAAGAATTTGCTCACGTGCCTTTTGCAGTCGCTCCAAATCCGCTCGCGCGGAGTCGATGTTTGTCATTCCGTTCTTTCAAACAATGAGAAAAGTTATCTCGAGAGAGGTATTTCCTACCCCATTGTAGCAGATTTGAAAAAGAGTCGAGATAACGCAGAACGACTTAAGGTAGCATTTAAGACAAATCTCGACTAATCTTCAGATCCATCGGGTTTCTTGCGACGATCGAGCCCGGCTCGCTCCATGAGCGACGCTCTGAGCGACAAGTCCATCGACTCGTCGTCACCCGGTGGAGGTCCGACAGCCCCTTGTTCTTCTGGATTATAGCGAATCTCGTATTGGTGTTTGGCGATGGAAAGAATAACGCCAGGATCAAGTCGCTTTCGGGTGACGCGATAACCGTTCACTTTGGTCCCGTTTCGACTATCCAGATCCTTGACAAACCAATATCCTTGCTCGAGCGTAAGACGGCAATGTTGGCCGGAGACATTTGCGAATCGAAGAACGATATCGCAGTTCTCTCGCCGACCTACCAGAATACGGTCTTTCTTAAGTGGAATGTCTTCGCCACCACCGGTTGGTACTAGGAATCCGAAGTTTGCCATGATTGATTCGAGCCGAGAGGAAGAGGAGCATCACGGGAATTGCTTACATTCCACTTTACGACGTTCGATAACGAACGTCAACGATTTTGAGCCATTATCGGCTTTCGGATGCTAACTTTGAACTTGTTTTCGGACGAAAGACCTGTTTCATACCCCGCTATACCTAGACTATCTCACCTAACAATCGGTTTTTTCATTTCGAGGAATCCCATGCCAGTCATCACTATATTTTTTGGACTCGTTCTCTGTTGCTTGTCTTTGGCCACAGTTTTTTTGAAAGTCGGTGGTTTATCAGAGATCACCAACAATCTCGGCGAAGCATTCAAACCCGGAACTTGGCTGATACCTGCAGGTTTTGGCTTAGTTTTGATCTTGCTCGGAGTGCTTGCCAAGCTGAAACCGACTGCCAGGAAGCATTTTATGCATGGGGCAGCTATGGTGGGGACGATTGGTACTCTTTTGTGCTTGGGCCAAGGAATCAATCAGTTGAGAAAACTTGCAAGTGACCAGGACGTCAACACGTTGGCTTTTGGCATGGTTTGGTCGATGGCGATCATTTGCCTTACGTTTGTCGGCGTTTGCGTACAATCGTTCCGAGCCGCTCGGAAAGCAAGGCAAGCGGCGGAAGCGGCTGGTTCGACGGCTAAGTAGCTGATGGCCTCGTAGCCTCGTCCACTACATGCTGGAGGGCCTCGTGGC
>Ga0315899_10004289_pt1 | contig 15435 bp, 13 predicted proteins | sample LakEriMetagenome_2_FD_203518 | JGI IMG/M metagenome (GOLD analysis project Ga0315899, IMG submission 203518) | Freshwater fungal communities from buoy surface, Lake Erie, Ohio, United States - Buoy 4 MA112 | ecosystem: Environmental > Aquatic > Freshwater > Lake | place: USA: Lake Erie, Ohio... | reverse complement strand
GATTTTTCTTCTGCAAGTTTGGCCGAATTTATTTCAATGATATTTGCCTGAGCTAATTGCATAAGTAGTTTCTCATCTGACTTAATTAATTGCGTCGTCATACTGGTTGTGGCAGTGCTAGAAGCTCCTGATGCTCCTGCACTTGACGTACTCGTTGTGGCTGCTCCACCAGCGCTTTGAGGATAAACAGGCGACATGTTAAGCACGAAGCCTGCTGCTAACAGTGTAATTATCATCACGGAAGAATGGGACTGTGTGAATTTGGAAGACATAGGCTTTCTCCTAAGTTAAGCAATACAAAAATGCTCTGATCAAGCAAAGCATGGAGGCGTGTGCAATTGATATGCCAGGGCCTGACAGCCTTGTCACTAGTAGAGAATTAGGTATCTCTCAAGGAGAACTATGAAAAATTTACTGGTCTTGTGTAAAAACGGGGAAAAGCATAGCTTGGTGGAACATTCGTTCACGAGGTGCTAGAAAATCTAAAAGCTTCTTGTGTACAAAGTATCCACACCGATATCATGACCACTTGGGTTGTACTCAGCGCCGCTTAAGGTGGTGCGTCAGGTGACCCAATCTAGCCGCACTACGGTGACAGCAGCCACTTTTCATTTTTAAACGACCCCATGAAATCATCGCGCAAAACGACAGGCAATTCGTCTTCAGACTTATTCTTTCGCGTTAAAGACTCCAAAGTTCACGGAAAAGGTGTTTTTGCTTCACGCAAAATCCCTGCTGGAACACAGATCATTGAATACCAAGGAAAACGTATCACTGAAAAACAAGCCGACAAGCGTTTTGGTTTAGATCCCGACAATCCATTTCATACTTTTTTCTTTAGCTTGGAAAATGGAAAAATGATAGACGGTGGAGATGAGGGAAATGACGCGCGCTGGATCAACCATGCATGCGATCCCAATTGCGAAGCGAAGGAAAAAAAAGGACGTGTTTTTATACACGCACTGAAAGATATACCTCGTGGAGTAGAGCTATGCTACGACTACGGCTTGATCATTGATCAGCGCATGACAAAAAAACTTAAAGCATCCTACGCGTGCCGCTGCGGATCAGATACTTGCCGCGGCACTATGCTCGCAATAAAAAAACGATCTAAATAATCGTTGATTAATTAAAACGAGACGCTACTAACGTAAATGGCCGAGACGACCGGCTAGGTTTACCCTAGCCCTCGTCGCGCGCAAGATGTAAAAATTCAGTACGCATGGCTAGATTAGGCTGCAACTCGCCAAGCATGGCCGAAGTGACGGTCTCTTCTCCAGCCGTTTTGATACCGCGACTTTCCATGCACAGATGGCGACAACGAATTACCACGCCAACGGCTTTGGGCTGCAGGCTTTCCATTAACGCGTTGGCTACTTGTATGGTGAGTCTTTCTTGTACCTGTAAGCGTTTCGCAAAACACTCCATCAAGCGAGTGAGTTTAGACAAACCAACGATTTTCCCGTTAGGCATATAACCTACCGTTGCTTTTCCAAAAAAAGGCGCCAGATGATGTTCGCAATGGCTATACACCGGAATATTACGTACAACGATCAATTCGTTATATTCTTCAGCACCATCTTCGAAGGCTTTTAAAATCTCAGCGGGATTTTGCCCGTAACCAGAAGTCCAGTGTTTCCATGCTTTAGTTACCCGGGCAGGCGTTTCGATCAGGCCCGGCCGGTCGGGATCTTCTCCTAAGCTTTTGAGAAAACGTTTCCAGTCATGCTCGTCGAAATTGTCGGACATTTAAAATCTTTCTGTATAAATAGGGCGGGTAGATGGAATCAGTGGGCTGACTCACTGAATTGTCCACACTCAACGCAGTCGTGATCCTACCTGAATTTGTATATTCGATTTGATCGCAGCTAAATGCTCTTATTCTGCGCGCATGCTGTATCCTTTTTCTGTAATCGTCACTCACCGGCGTGTAAATGCGTGAGCGTGCGAAAGCAGAATGAGCCCATTCCTCAATTTGGCCCTATGAACTAATACATCGAAACCCATGACACTCATGACCATACTCTCGACCCGGATACTGCCTACAACCGCAGTGCTCGCACTTGTTTGTTTTTGTGCCCCTAGTGTGGCGGCACCATTTGCTTACGTTCCCAATGAAAAATCTGGCACGATAACTGTCATCGATACCGAGACCGACACCGTGGTGGCTGAAGTAAAGGCTGGCGACAAACCCCGAGGTTTGGCCGCTTCCAAAGATGGCAAAACGTTGTATATCAGTGATCAACCAAATAACGTATTGGTTAAGGTCGACATCGAGCAACGCATAGCCTCTGGCACGGTTGAGCTGGGCGAATCGCCGGAAGGGGTGTCGATATCACCTGACGGCAAATGGGTTGCGGCGGCCTCTGAGATTAGTAACTCGGTTAATTTTGTTTCCACGGCCACTGGCCGCAAAGAATATGCTGTAAAAACCCGCGGGAAAAATCCTGAACATGCCGTTTTTAGCCCCGATGGCAAGTTAATGCTGGTATCTGCAGAAGAAGCGGACAGTGTGGATGTTATTGATGTCATTAAACGCAAGCAAGTCGCCTCTATCAAGGTCGGTAATAGACCCCGTGGCATAGCCTTTCGACCAGACGGCAAAGTAGCCTACGTGGCATCCGAGCTGGTAAACACCGTCTATGTCATTGATGTCCCTGCCCGAAAAGTTATTAAACAGATACAAACGGGTAATTTCTGTAACGGTGTTGCCGTTTCACCCGATGGCAGTCGCGTGTTTGTGACGAATGGCAAAGATGGCACGGTTTCGGCTATAGACACTTCTAGCTATGAAATTCTTGCCACTATTCCCGTTGGCAAACGCCCATGGAATATGGCTATTACTCCTGACGGGAAAAAACTCTATGTGGCCAATGGTCGATCCAACTCAGTATCGGTAATCGATGTTGTTGAGCTAAAGGCAATCAGTGAAATCAAAGTAGGCGACACTCCATGGGGTGTGGTGATTCGTTAATGGCTGAGCTGGCATTGTGTTTACCTGCTAGCTCATTATCACTACTAAGCGAGGGTTTGATTTTAACTGTGTGTTTGCACTCGAATTCAATCGGTCTTTTCCCTACAAATTTCGCCGTTAAAAACCGCTGATATGGGCTACTTTGTGCAGGTTTTTTGCCTTTCTGTATAAGTTCTCGGGTGCTAAACATACTTGCGCAGGAAAAAATAAATTGGATGAAAAAAATTCACTTGTATGCCCATAGAGGGGAAGCCTATATTCAGGGCCCCACTTGCAATATGGCACGGATTTCTTTAATTAGATTGCAAAATAGTTAATGAAATTTTTGCTTGGGTTCACCTAGATTTGTTGTTTTGTCCATAAAAACCAATCGGAGATTACATTGGCTAAATCCACTGCATTCGTAAAGAGCATTTTGGCAACCGCGCTGGTCGCAGCTTTTGCTGCACCTAGCTTTGCCGACGAGAATCTGGAAAAGATCTCGGCAATGAAAAACACCAACACAGCAATCGACATTCCTACCGTTCCTCAGACCGGTGCGAACGTTGAACAGCTCAAGTCCAACCTCAAGAAAATCAAACTTCCTGATGGTTTCAAGATTGAGTTGTACGCTGTTGTGCCTGACGCACGTTACATGGCAGTTGCTCCATCAACCAACATGCTGTTTGTTGGTACACGTAAAACCACCGTATGGGCAGTTACTGACCGTAACGGCGACATGACTGCTGACGAAGTTAAGCCTTTCGCTCCTTCGATCAAATTCAAAAATCCTAACGGCGTTTGCTGGACTAAGGATGGTTTCTTGATCGTGGTTGAATCGAACCGCGTTCTGAACTTCCCAGCTGCCGAATACTTCTACGAAGGTCCGGACGTTGCAGTTATTACTGCAGTTAAAGAAGGCGGCCTGATTCCAGTTGAAGAGCAGTCATACAACCACACCGGCCGCGTTTGCCGTGTAGCTGATGATGGCAAGCTCTACGTTACTTTAGGTCAGCCATACAACGTTCAGCCTAAAGACAAGATCGACCTGTACAACAAAGTGGGTATCGGCGGTGTTGTTCGCTTGAACCCATTTGATGGTTCGGGCCGTGAAGTGTACGCGATGGGCATGCGTAACCCAGCTGGTATCGACATCAATCCAAAAGACAAGACTATCTGGACAACAGACAACCAGGTTGACGGTCTGGGCGATGACGTTCCACCAGGCGAACTGAACCGCATCACTAAAGCTGGTGAGCATTTCGGCTTCCCATACTGGAATGGTCATTACAAAGTTGCAGGTTCACCTGCTGCTACAGAACTGAAAGACATGAAAGAGCCAGTTTCAACGTTCCCACAAGTTGAATTCCCAGCTCACCAAGCTCAGCTCGGTATGTCTTTCTACACTGGCAAAGCCTTCCCTAAGAAATATCAGGGCGGAATCTTTGTTGCTTCGCATGGCTCATGGAACCGTACAGTTCCTAGTGGCTACTTGGTCAACTTCGTTCCATTGAACGCAGACGGCACAGCAGGCAAAGCAGAAGTGTTTGCACAAGGCTTTATCGACGCAGCAACCAAGCGCGCCATTGGCCGCCCAGTTGACGTGGCGAACTTGCCAGACGGCTCGATCTTGGTTTCCGATGACTACGCTGGCGCGATCTACCGCATCAGCTACACCGGTAACTAATCGATCCTCGTGATCGTACCGGGCATAGCCCGGTCGTTAACACAAAACGCCTGCTTCGTTTATTCGCGGCAGGCGTTTTCAATTGAGGGTGACACTCGACCCTTGCAAAAATAACTTTTCGATTTTAACCATGAGATTCACAACTTTATTATTAACTGCCCTACTGTCTGTTGGAGTTACTACCGCTGCTCTTGCGGCAGATAAAAATGGTGCTCAAATTGCCCATAGCTGCACGATGTGTCACGGCGATAATGGAATATCCAAGATGCCGGGTACACCCTCCCTGGCTGGCCAACCTGAAATTTATTTAGTCAGTCAATTAAAACAGTTTCGCGATGGACAGCGTCATCATGAGCAAATGAATGTCATCGCCAAAACCCTAACGAATGACGATATAGAAAAAGTCGCCGCCTGGTTTGCTGAATTTGAAATTGAACTGAAAAAGCGCTAATAGCAAGACACCGTGGGTGGCGCCGCTGGCCAGTAACATCCCCATAATAAAAAAACCCGCATGGTACATGCGGGTTTTTTTTCGGCTGTTAACTAGGGTACTGCTACCCATCACCATACAATTAATCAGAACACACTTTATCTAATATTTTTCCAGACATTTCCAAGCTCGCCTTAACTTCTTTGTTGAACTCTGGGTACGTCCATACTAATTCATCATTGTTATAAGCAAACTGCTGCTTGGAACTAACCAAATCTAATTCACACGAAACGGTGTACAGAGTTATCGTACTGTTGTATTGCAAACCCATGATGTCGCGGTTATTTTTGAAAACCGATTTAACTTTAAATCGTTTTTTAACGTCTGAATTTGAATTTTTTTCTTTGCTCAAAAAAATTTGAGCCGAGTTGTCGTTTGAGGTTTCTGTCCATTCCTCGGCTGTTGCCGCTACACAGTTGATCAATAAAATCATAAACACGATTTTATTTAATAAACTGCGATTAACTTTTAAGGACATGAATTAGTATGCATTAACTTTGCACAAAATATTTAATGTTTACAATTGGTCGAGGCAGGTGCGTTGCTGGGCATTCTCTCAATAGGCTCAGCCTAGCTGCTCTATAAGTATTTTTTCAAAACGATTAAAAAAAGTCTATAGAGCGATTCGAGTTTGTCTATTTAGCTCTTTACAGTTTTCACTGCAGTGATAAAACCAGTTTTGCAATTTTTTGAGCCTCTGCATCGGAAACTTGAGCCTGTGGCGGCATAACGTCTTCACCCCAAACACCAGTTCCACCTGCCTTAATTTTCGCTGCCAACTTTTCAACTGCACCACTATCGCCTGCATATTTTTCCGCGACTTCTTTGAGAGTCGGACCATACTTTCGTTTATCGATCATGTGACATGCAAGGCAGTTATTTTTCTGCAGCAATAATTGAAGTTCACTGGGTTCAGCGCTCGCTGTGCCTGCACTAAAAGCTGAGCCAATAACGAGTATCAATGCAAAAAATCGCAACATTAAAAGTCCTCTACTGAATTCGATTTAAGATACGTTGAAAATGGGTTTGTTTTATAAAAGCAATAACCGTTGTGTATATTTTAGTGTGACTAATCTTTCGGTGATAAAAAATGCGCTACCTTGCGGTAGCGCATTTAAACAAACTAATTATCAGTTTGGCGTTACTTTGTAGATCATGCCGCTAGCTTCGTCCGCTACATACAGCGCGCCATTAGTATCTAATGACAGGTGACGGAAGCGACCAGCAAACGTTGGCCACAGCAGTTCTTCACGCTTTGCCGACTTGCCGTCCTTGGATATATCAAGGATGTCAATGCGGTTACCCGTTGGAGTACCGTGGATACCAATACCGGCGTAACCAACTGCCAGACGACCTTCCCACTCTTTCCACTGCTTACCAACCAGCCATACGCTGCCGCACATACCCTGCGACAAGCCGTTGTTGTTCCATGCTGGTTTCATCGCATTAGGATAGGCTTTCAGGTCTGTCATAGGCATGAAAGCTGCGCGCTCTTTAGGAGGCAAGGCACCCATTTGGTTAGGGGAGTAGCCACAATAGCCATCTGGACAAGCTGGGCGGCCATTGACATTGTCACGTGGATCCCATCCACCGTTGCCACCATTTTCAAGCTTGGTGACTTCGTCTGAATGCCATGGGCCATTTTCCGATACATACGGCTCATTGGTGCCTGGGCGGAAGGAAATACCCTGTGGATTGCGGTGACCGTACGTGTAGACACGCTTATCGAAGCCAGCAGGTGGATTATTACCTGGAGCTGCGTTACCGTCGCGGTCTACGCGCAAGATTTTGCCGCGCAGTTCGGTTGGGCTTTGTGGGCCTGCACCATTGTGGTTGTCACCGATTGCTACATACAAAAATCCATCAGCCGGGCTAAAGCGAAGGCGGCCACCATTGTGCGCGCCTGGCCCACCAAACGGATGGTTAGATTTTTTCGGCTTGTAGCCAAGGTCATTGATAATTTCGACAACATCTGACACCGAAGAAAGGGATGAATCTACTTTCATCCGCATAACGATATTGTTGTAACCACCGTAAGTGCGGTTCGATCCGCGCGAACTTGAATAAAGGTAAACAAGGCGATTTGAAGCAAAATCAGGGTCTACTGCAATACCTTGAACGCCCGCTTGTCCGTCGCAGAATAAATCATCTTTGGTTTGTGAATAACCGCTGGAACCACCTACGCCGAGCAGCTTCTGCACGTCGCCTGAAGGCAGACGTACCGACAAGCCCTTGCACTTCTCAGTGAAGAACATAGTTCCATCTTTTAAAAACGCCATGTCCCAGGGAGATTCTGCTTGCTGAAAGTTTTCAGCTTTAACTGTGACAGCTGAAACTGTACTTGCGTGCATCATGAATGATGCGGCAATCAGCGTAACTGCTCCGATTTTTGAATTTATAGCCATTTTCATTATGTCTCCGTACTTTTGTTTGAATGATGAAGAAAATATTTCTTATCAAGGCATAAAAGAGTGTGCGTTCACAAGCAATACTTTAGGATTTTTAAAATATTGTGAGTAGCAACACAACACTCAATGTGGCATGGATAAAAAGAAATATCAATAAAATATTTAGCTATTCGTCAGGAATTATTTCTATTTAATTAGGATTTACTCCCGCCAAAAGTTAATTTTTTTAATATTGGTTAAGAACGATTGTTTTTATTAATATAAACATAACCTCGATAGTGCTTGCGAAAACTACCGTATTTTTATCAAAAACCAATACCAGCAAGCCTAAACGGTCGTTTTTAGTCGCTGCTGTCGCTGGCAGTAAAAGCAGACTTGATGTTAAAACCACACTGGCAACATAGTGATACTCGAAATGTAATTTTGAGCGCAACATATATGCTGCAAAGGAGCCTATTTTTTACCTGGCGGTCGATTCGAAGATTTAATAATGAATTTTCATGAAACAGTTATTTCGCTGTATCTAATGATTTCCATCTGAATTAAAGAATTAGAACAGAACCTCTAAACCGGTAATTAAAAAAGTCTAGGCTTTTGCTGTATGTGATGAGCTTTCTCTCAACCCTCGCCGGGCAAAATGCGCCGCTCACTTTACTGCATTTAAATCGGGACAAAATGAAATTCTGCGTCTAGCCGGATAACATCCCGAATATGTAATAACGCAACTCAAAAACTGCAAGGCACGTGAGCGCATGAAAGACGCTGGTAATATGATCAGCTTGACGCCAAACTTTTTTAAAGAAGGCTACACAAATCTTTTCACTGGGTTAACTCACTCTAGTAATCCGTCTGCTCAATTTTTACACTGGCGTGTGCCAGTTTTTTACTAAGGAGTGTCGTAATGTATGTTGAGTTGCTTCTCGATCCTCAAGTGTGGGCTGCGTTTCTTACCCTGACTGCACTGGAGCTGGTACTTGGAATTGATAATGTCATTTTTATCTCCATCCTAGTTGAGAAGCTTCCAGCAGAAAAACGAGAACTTGCACGTCGCATCGGTTTGTTTGCGGCCTTGTTCATGCGTATCGGCTTGTTATTAATGCTGTCTTGGTTAGTCGGCTTGACCGAACCCATCATCTCAGTGGCAAATACTGATTTTTCTGGGCGCGATCTGGTGCTCTTATTCGGTGGGCTTTTCCTACTTTGGAAAAGCGTAGGCGAGATTCATGAAACCATGGAGGGCGCGCACGATGGTGCGGGTCGGCCGGTAACGTACAGCTTTGGCGTTGTCATTCTTCAAATCATGTTGATTGATATCGTCTTCTCACTTGACTCCATCATCACTGCTATTGGTATGGTCGAGCAAATCAGCGTGATGGTCGCCGCCGTGATGGTCTCCGTGGGTTTGATGATGGTATTTGCACGAGCCATAGGAGAATTTGTCTCTGCTCACCCCACCATCAAAATGCTGGCACTGGCGTTTTTAGTAGTGATTGGTGTTGTGCTGATTGCTGAGGGTTTGGGGCACCACGTACCTAAAGGATATATCTACAGCGCGATGGTATTTTCAGTCGCGGTGGAAATGCTCAATCTGCGTATGCGCAAACGATCAACCAGACCCGTGGATCTGATTGCCTCTATTGCACTACCTGACAAAGAGGATAAGAAATAACGCGTTGAAAATAGGTGTTAAACCAGTTCCGCTTGGGTTAGCTCAGATTTTATATACGCGTAAAACACCGGCGCGGCTATAACTCCGGCTACCCCAAACAACGATTCCATCAACAGCATGGCTGAGAGTATTTCCCAGGCGCGGGCATTGATTTTAGTGCCGACAATTTTTGCGTTAAGAAAATACTCCAACTTATGCACAGTCACCAAAAAAACCAAGGCTAATCCCGCTGTGGATATCGAGTGAGACAAGCTGATAACAACGATAGCCGTATTAGAAATCAGGTTGCCTATTACGGGCAACAGTCCCGCCACGAAAGTAATCAATATCAGCGTTTTGACAAATGGCAGGTGTATGCCCGCCAGAGGCAAAATCACCGATAAAAATACACCAGTCAACAACGCGTTAATGGCTGCAATCTGAACCTGTGCGAATACAATTTGCCGAAATGCCAGATGAAGGTTGACCACACGCTGGTGCAAAGCAGATGCCAACGGTAAAAAATGATGTATCTGTGTTGTGTCATACAACGCGGCCATTGCACCGATCACCATGCCAATAATAAGGTGAGCAATCGTTCGGCCTGTTTGCTCACCAATATGTTTAGCCTGACCTGCATGCTCACGCATCCATGACGTTAGTGTTTGTTGTAACGCCTCTGCACTCTCTGGCAGATAGTCTGCTAACCACGCTGGAATTTGATGACGCGAGAGTTCTATCAGATCAGCCATTTTCTTTAACAACACCGGATAACTGCCATCATCCGAAAGAAAAAATGCCAAGGGCATCCAAACACCCATAGTCAACAATAAAACGATGACCGATCCAAGCGCCGCAACGGAAATTAATCGCGCTCTTTGATTGCTCATACGGGAGCTTAGTGCAGGTGCAATCAGATGCACCAGCGCGTACACCAGCAACCCCGAATACAGCGAAGCCAACAAGCCCGCCTGTAGTATCAATAGCAACGCGGCTCCGGCCAGCAAATACGAAGCCACTTGCGGGAAATTATATTTTTGTGGGGCTGACATGCATACGTTCAAAAAGAGGGGATTATTACGACAACAAAAAAACCGCTCACAGTTTCCTGCGAGCGGCTATTTAGAGAAGGCCAGTCATGGTGGGTACGAACTGGCCACCCTAACTGTTTAGTTCTGCTGCAGACCTGCTAACAGCCAGCCGCCCTGACCGGAGACCGGCTTAGACAGCACCCACGTTTCATTAAATGCTTCCGGCGCTGCATTTTCCTCTTCACGCACCGTACCGTGAAAACGAACGCTGGCTATATATTCCTCTGAGGTGGTTTCTATACCAAGCAATTCCGCTTCCAGTGCAACGACGTCCGTATGATTCTTTGACGAGCCTCGCTCGGTCAACTGCATCTTCAGTTCTGCAAACATCTCTGGAGTGGTGAACTCACGGATGTCTTGTGCATCACCTTTATCCCACGCTGCTTGCATACGTAAAAAATTAGTTTTTGCGCTGCGCAAGAAACCTGCAGAGTCAAAACCCTGAGGAAGAGTAGGAGCCTGACTAGTTTCCCAAGAAGCCGATCCTGATGCCGTAGATGAATGATCCAAGTTAGAACCGATATCAGGGGTTGCCACACGCTGGGCAGGTTGATCTGTATATCCAGTCGCATAGGAAGGTTGCGGACCAGCGGCGGCTGACCTGCGAGCCAACAGACGCACGATAAAAAATATAGCCAGACCAATCAAAGCAATCATTAAAAAGCTGCTCATCATGTTGCCTAGCTCAGCGCCCATACCAAAATGGGACAGCAATGCTCCTATACCTAGTCCAAGTAATGCGCCGCCGACTATGCCTCTCCAGGGACTTGCCGGTGCTGGGGCAGCTGGCGCTGCCGGACGAGGTGTAGCCTGCTGACCCGCATTTTGCATAGGTGCAGGCCGGGCGGGACTTGGTGAAGATTTTCCAAATGAACCTCCGCCACCCAGACGTTTTGCTTCCACGCTGGTCATACCGCTAGTCATACCCATCATCACTATCATCAATGCTACCCAAAGCTTCTTCATGGTTCCTCCAAAAAACACGCCTGCGGAAAAAAACCGCGTAACACACTAACGTCAGCACGCATTCTACGCAATGTCAGCTAACAGACGAAGATTACCACCAGACTGAGCACGGCTTTTTAGCAGGCCAGGATGTTACTACCTTGCCATCCGTTTAATCAGCCGCCCTACATCCAGTCTGTACGTATATGACGCCAATTCCCGCTCTTACCAGGCCACAAAGACAAAAACTATTATTTTTTTAAGGTCAATAGCTCCTAGCTATTTGATTGATAAAAACTATCAAATATGCGAATCGATTGCCTGAGCCTATTATTCGCTTCGTTGCCACACATCGTACAACCCAACTAACGGAGCTAAGTCCATGTCTTTAATTAACAGCACTATCAAATCATTCAAAACTACCGCCCTTCACGATGGGAAGTTTGTTCCCGTGAGTGAGGCCAACCTCAAAGGTCAGTGGTCAGTGGTGTTTTTCTACCCAGCGGATTTCACTTTTGTGTGCCCAACCGAGTTAGGTGATCTGGCCGACAACTACGACACATTTAAAGCTCTGGGCGTAGAAATTTACAGCGTGTCGACGGATACCCATTTCGCTCACAAAGCCTGGCATGACAGCTCGGACACAATAAACAAAATTCGCTACCCGATGTTGGGCGACCCAACCGGTGCACTTGCACGCAATTTCGACGTGATGGTCGAAGAAAGTGGTTTAGCTTTGCGCGGCACGTTTGTTATCAACCCCGAAGGCCAAATCAAGATTGCAGAAATTCATGACGATGGTATAGGCCGTGACGCCAAAGAATTACTGCGCAAAGTACAAGCGGCGCAGTATGTCGCCGCACATCCGGGTCAGGTATGTCCTGCCAAATGGACACCAGGCGCAGAAACACTTGCACCATCACTCGATTTAGTTGGAAAAATCTAATCGATCTAGATTCACTATTGATACAACCGAGGCCACCATGCTAGATGCTGCAATTAAAACCCAGTTACAAACCTACCTCGACAAAATTACCCATGATGTCGAGATCATCGCCTCACTAGACGACAGCGACAAATCGCAAGAGATGCGCGCAATGCTGGAAGAAATCGTTGAGCTCTCTCCGCGTCTGTCACTAGCAGAGCGTCATGATGACATTGAGCGCAAACCATCGTTTGCACTCAACCGCGTTGGTGCTAACTCGGGCGTACAATTTGCTGGCATACCTATGGGGCATGAGTTCACATCGCTCGTACTAGCACTGCTGCATGTGGGTGGCCATCCCCCGAAAGCAAGTGATGAAACTCTCGAACAGATACGTCAGTTAAAAGGGGAGTATCTGTTCGAGACGTATATTTCGCTCTCTTGCCAAAATTGTCCCGAGGTAGTTCAGGCTTTCAATCTGATGGCGGCGATTAATCCGGGAATACGTCATGTGATGATCGATGGGGCATTGTTTCAAGATGAAATAAAAAGTCGCCAGATCATGGCTGTGCCTTCGGTTTTTCTCAATGGTGAACTTTTTGATCAAGGGCGAATGACGCTGGACGAAATTTTAGCGAAATTAGACACAGGCGCACTAGCACGCACAGCAGAAAAAATTACCGCTAAAGAAGTGTTCGATATGCTGATCGTGGGTGGAGGCCCAGCGGGTGCTTCGGCAGCAATTTATTCAGCTCGCAAGGGACTACGCACAGGTATCGTAGCGCAACGTTTTGGTGGTCAAGTGCTTGATACATTAGGCATAGAAAACTTTATTTCAGTAAAAGAAACCGAAGGCCCTAAATTAGTGGCTGCGCTTGAACAGCACGTGATGTCTTATGATGTGGATGTCATGAATCTGCAGCGCGCAACATCGCTCATTCCTGGTGAACTGATAGAAATTCAACTTGAAAGCGGTGCCAGCGTCAAAGCGAAATCCGTCATTATTGCGACCGGTGCGCGCTGGCGCGAACTGAATGTGCCTGGTGAACATGAATACCGCAATAAAGGCGTAGCTTATTGCCCTCATTGCGATGGGCCGCTTTATAAGGGCAAACGCGTTGCTGTTGTCGGTGGCGGTAACTCAGGTGTAGAAGCCGCGATAGATTTAGCCGGCGTGGTCAGTCATGTAACACTACTGGAATTCGATACAAGCTTACGCGCTGATGACGTATTGCAGCGTAAATTACGCAGCTTACCCAATGTGACCATCATTACCCAGGCACAAACTACCGAAGTTATCGGCGATGGCAGCAAAGTTAATGGGTTGCGTTATACGGATCGACACACTGGGCTAACTATGACAGTAGAGCTCGAAGGTATTTTCGTACAAATTGGTTTGCTGCCAAATACGGATTGGCTCAAAGGGGTGGTTAATTTATCTGCTCGTGGAGAAATCGACATAGACGCTAAAGGCCAAACATCGGTGCCCGGTGTGTTCGCAGCGGGTGATGTAACCACAGTTCCTTATAAACAAATCATCATCGCCATGGGTGAGGGATCAAAAGCTGCATTGAGTGCGTTTGATCATTTGATACGTAGCCCCCTCTCAGTAACGGCAGAACTTCTTCTTGCCGCTTAGGTTCATCGCTATTTGGCGAGGGGTCACGTAAATTGAAAAAGCCAGCATAAACGCTGGCTTTTTTCTTACCTTAAACTTTATAAGTTTATGAGCGCATGACTTCTTTTTTAAATTTTAAACGCCATGCGTGCAACAGTGGCTCGGTATAGCCTGATGGCTGCTCTAGTCCTTTAAAGACCAAATCGCTTGCTGCTTGAAACGCGTGAGAAGTCGATAAATTAATCGCCATGGGGCGATAAAACGGATCACCTGCATTTTGTCCATCAACGACTTTCGCCATACGCTCTAAGGCTTCTTTAACCTGAGCTTCCGTCACTACACCGTGCAGCAACCAATTAGCTATGTGCTGGCTAGATATGCGCAAGGTGGCACGATCTTCCATGAGCCCCACGTTGTGAATATCAGGCACCTTAGAACAACCTACGCCTTGTTCTACCCAACGCACCACATAACCAAGAATACCTTGCGCGTTGTTATCCAACTCTTGCTGTATCTCTGCCGCCGACCAGGCGGGTTGTGCAAGCACCGGTATCATCAACAGCTCATCACGCAATCGTTTTAATTCTGCTGCTGCATCAGTTTTTTCTAGTTGTTGCTGTATCGCTGCTACATCAACATGATGGTAATGCATAGCGTGCAGCGTAGCCGCCGTCGGTGAAGGCACCCACGCCGTATTTGCGCCTGCTTTGGGATGAGCGATTTTTTGCTCAAGCATCGCGGCCATCAAATCGGGCATGGCCCACATGCCTTTGCCGATTTGCCCACGACCGCGCATACCTGACGACAAACCTGTTAATACATTGCTGCGTTCATACGCTGACAACCAGGTCGATGTTTTCATGTCGCCCTTGCGTATCATGGGGCCGGCTGTCATTGATGAATGCATTTCATCGCCCGTACGGTCTAAAAAGCCGGTGTTGATGAAAGCTACACGCTTGGCGGCTTCTTTGAGACAGGCTTTGAGATTGACGGATGTGCGGCGCTCTTCATCCATGATGCCAAGTTTTACGGTGTTTTCTTTTAAGCCCAGCATGGCTTCAACACGGCCAAACAATTCTGCAGCAAATGCCACTTCTTTAGGGCCATGCATTTTTGGTTTGACGATGTATACCGAACCAGTGCGTGTGTTGCCAATTTTTTGTTCTGACGGGCGATTTACATCATACAAAGCAATCGTAGTGGTTATGACAGCATCTAAAATACCTTCAGGTATTTCTTTGCCATCGGCCATGAGTATCGCTGGGTTAGTCATCAAATGACCTACATTACGAAGAAACAGTAATGAGCGTCCGTGCAGCTTCACTGGCTTACCATCGGCGCCGGTGTACTCACGATCAGCGTTTAAGGTCCGGTCAAAGGTTTTACCTGCTTTACTAACGCTTTCAACCAGCGTTCCTTTTAATATACCTAACCAATTTTCATAAGCGACTACTTTGTCTGCACCATCCACAACTGCGACCGAATCTTCCAAATCAAGTATGGTGGAAAGTGCTGACTCCATCACCACATCAGAAATTCCTGCAGCATCATCTTTTCCTATCGATGTTGTGCGATCAATTTGCAGATCAATATGAATACCATTATTTTTTAGCAGCACCGATGATGGTGCTGAGGCGTTACCCTGATAGCCAACAAATTTTGCGGCATCT